>Ga0126381_100000086_pt1 | contig 107330 bp, 98 predicted proteins | sample PanSoiMetPlot_28_FD_96465 | JGI IMG/M metagenome (GOLD analysis project Ga0126381, IMG submission 96465) | Tropical forest soil microbial communities from Panama - MetaG Plot_28 | ecosystem: Environmental > Terrestrial > Soil > Tropical forest > Bulk soil | place: Panama | collected 2016-02-17 | reverse complement strand
TCGTCGACCGCCGACCGAAGTTTTATAAGCGCTTTCAAGAGGATAAGACCCTCCGGCTTCCCGGATTCTGAACGGAAGGATGCAGTATGTCACCCGGCTCCATTGTTGGCGGCGGAATACTGATGCTTTAGGGGAGGAAGATTTGGCTGACCCTGTACAACCGGGTGTCCCCTGTGCGAAGGGCGTCGTCTGCTATTGCCTAGACGAGTTTTCCAAGGGCAGAGGAGCGAGGACACGGCTCACCCGACTGAGAGATGCAATCATGGCAATAGCTCCCGTTGACTATCAGGGGCTGGAGGTCGTATTTGACCAATATTTATTCCCCTACTGCGTTGGCGATGCCACCGAAAGGACCAGAGCCGTTAACTTCTTAAGGCGATATTGGTTCGATCCCGGCTCGCCCGACGCATTCTTCCCCGGTTTTCCGGTCGCTCGTATATACGCGGAGGGGGTGCTAAAAGCGCTTGAATTGGCATTGAACGGGCGGCGAATCGTTCCGCTCAATGCTTGGTGGGTCCTAGATACGACAGAACCAAAGATGCTGGTCTTGGCGGACGTAGACAACCAAGGAATAACGATAGGGGGCCGCGTGACCCTGTTGGTCACGACGCCTAGACCGCGCGGCCGGGATAGACCCGCGGGCGCAGCGATCCTGGGCCAGACAGCGCAGGCGTGGGTATCCCAGCGACAAGACAGCCAGGTCGCGACTCTTGCCGTTAGACAGCTTCCGTAGGGGGAGCCAGCGATCGCAGGGCGCATCTCGACTGATGTCTGCACGTCCCCGCGGCGATGAGCGCCCAGATAGGCGCTGTCTCAAGTGGACGAGGCGTTCGCCTGGGATGAAGGGGAGGAGGACCGAAAGCGAGACTGGTGAGCTCGATTCGACCCAATGCACCTCATTTATCTTTTTGAACCACCACAAACGACGGTCGCCCAGCCGACTTTCAGCCGCAGCTGCGCTTTTCTGCGCTCTACCGTAATCTGGAGCGGCTGAGAGGGGAGAAGCCCAGAATGATGCCACGGACTGCCATGGCCCAAATCGCCAAGGTGATCGGCCAAGAGCTAAATGACAGCGTCGGGCCAAGCGAGGAGGCGCTAGCCGCTGGCCCGATATTGGCGGACGCCGGCGCCACCACGGAAATCATCGCCAGCCTGCTCGCTGAGGCGCGCCGCAAGCGCCCAGACGATCGCCTGATTGCCGGCTACACCTTCATACTCGAGAGTGCACTCGGGACGCTGCGGCTACAGTCGAGCGGCGGAGACATCGGGGCCGATCGCGCGATCGCGGAGGTGCGGCAAAGGCTCGATGATGCCGTCCAGAAAGGCGGTATCGCACCCGAGGTGCTCATGCTAATGGCGCGCACTTTTGCGCGAGCAGAGCTTGATCCGGGGCGCACATTGCAGCAAGCGATGGTTACCGCGATGGAAGCGCAGTCTCTTTCCGTGCTGACCGCGCTGACACCCGCTGAAATCTCCAATCACTTCGCCGAGTTAGCCGCCGTGCTCGACAACGACCCCTTCGAAATTTACGCGGAATTGGCAACGACGGCTGCGGCTTTTCCTGCCGAGCACCATGCCACCATGGCCAGTGTGCTCGCGATTTCCAACAGCGAAGCGGTACGAGAGGCGGCGCTTGGCTTCGCCTTCTCACCCGACCCAGCGGTGAGCTCAGCGGCGCTGGTGGCGGTCTCACAGCAAGGACGCGCACCTTTGGTGTCGAGCAAGGCGATCGATCGGTTGGTGCGGATGCGCCCCTGGTTTTCGGAGACGCGCCGGCCAAGTGTCGACACGGCCATCCGCTCGCTGCGTCCGAAGGCCGCACCGCCGCTAGCGGTTGAGCGGTGCGAAATCCGTGCTGTCTTGGCTTCACTGTGCGATGGCGCAGGGGCACAAAGTCTGTTTGCGCTCGCCAAACAGGGGCGACGCTTCGCGTTGGCTTCCCTGCTCGTTAAATCGGAGGTCGGCGTCGCGGATGCCTGGGTACGCGACGGCATGACCAAGGCTGAGGCGGATGCCTTGATCACCGAGATCATCTCAGGAGCCGAGGCGGTCGAGGTATCGATCAGCCTGCTCGAGCGGCGGCTCGCCGATGCACTCGCGATCAATGTTGCACGCGACGTTCCCCCGCCTTTCGGCTTGCTGCAGGTCGTGGAAACTCTCGGGCTGGGGCCGATCCACCCGGAAAGCATCTCGCCCCTCTTGTTGGTGGAGGCGCTGATCGCTGACCTGCCTTCCGCGCGAACGGATACGGTGGCGGCCCAGACTGCACACCGAGCCTCAATCAGCTGGGAGCAGGAGTTCGAGACCATCACCTCGTGGTTCGAAGCCGGCGAGGCTGTAGAAAGGCTTCTGCAACCACTGAGGACGCGCAAACGGCGGATCGCGGCGGTCTCAGCCCAGCTGCTTCCCACAAGGCGAAAATTCTGGGCCGAACGCTGCGCCTGGATGGCAGCAACACTGAAGGAGGCTGCCGCCGATGGGAATGACGCCTGGTGTGATTTTGCGCTAGTGGCGCGCGACCTGGTCGGCCGACGGCCTCTTGTAGAGATACCACTTGCAGCACGCATCGCAGCGGCGACCGTAGAGGCGTTCGAGCAGCGCTAAAAGCCCTCGGCGGCAGGGTCCGATTTGCAAAAACTCTCACCGAACCGCCGAAAGCCCACAAATCGAGCTTCGAGCATCTCGCGCGCCCTTTCGTCTCTGGCGAGGCTAGAGATCTCTCGGGGTGATCGGATAATCAGCCCGCAATGCTCAACTCCGCGGCGGCTGTCAATCCAGCCGCGCCGGGCGATGACGCCGCCGCGCTCGAGCAGGACGAGGTTGCTGCGAGCGATCGAACCGATGCAAACTTACCGCGGGTGCTGGCACCAACGCGCTCGTGACATTATGCTGGGCGCTTGGCGATGTCCGCTGTGGCTTTCGGCATCGGGCCCACTCGACGCCGCTTGTTTTGCTGGCAATCCCTTGGGCGGGTCACGCCTCCCGAAACTCAGTGATGCAGCGCGTGACAGGCGCTAAACCGCACTTCCTGAGGCTCCCCCGCCGCCCGCTGGCTTATAGGTCTGTCCTGGAACAAAGAGGGGCCGCCCGGGGGGCTGGTTTTCATCGGTTTCCTCCCCTCACTGGGGCCCGCTCAGGCTCTCTACCCAATGCACCAATCAGGGGAACCGGCCCCCGCTAACCTCGCGGACGCCCTCTGGCACTCTGGACCTGATCGTGTACCCCCGCGGTTGCGGCGGGCTGTCGCACCTCGGCCCGCTGCTGTCATTGTAGCTGGCCCGTAGCTAGTGCAAATTAGTGAAACAGCACCGATGGATAAGCAGTTGATAGAGCGCGGTATTTTTCGGGGTGTTGCGATACTAAAACAAATCGGGAATTAGATCCGCCGAACCGGGAATTACGGGAATTGACCGCGAAAATCATTTTCACCGAAAATCACAAAAATTCTATCGATAACAGTCGTAATGTTACCGCGAGACTTAGCCTTTTATCGGGCAAAGACCTCGTCGACGGACAAGTCCCCCCAGCTCGTCACGCGCGCGATGCGAAGGGCGATGACTGGGAGAACCTCGAGCTCCATGCTGCGGTACTGGGGATAGCGCGACCGCAGCAGCACCTGCGCCAAGTCGTGTTCGGCGCCTTCGCTGAGGATCTCGGCCGAGCCGCGCAGCATGACCCAGCCGAGCCGCGTCCAGTCCTCGTCATAGCGGTCCGCGACAAAAGCGGCGACCGGATTTTCGATGATGTTACGCAACCGTTTGAGCCGCCGCGGGTCGCCTTTCGGCTTCTGATCGATCGTGATGTAGAGCGCGCCCTCGCTGATGACAAAGCAGACAGGGACGAGATGCGGCGTCCCGTGCGCGTCCGCGGTCGCGAGATGACCGACCTTCCGGCTGGCGAGAAAGCGGGCTTGGGGCTCCGATAGCATCCCGGAAGCTTGCCCGACTTCGCCGGCGCTGGCCAGACGCTCGGCCCCGTGGCAAGCTTGCGTCCAGTCAAACCAATGAGGCCGGCCATGAAGATCGACCGCATAGACCATCTCAACCTGACCGTCGCCGATATCGGGCGCAGCATCGAGTTCTATGAGCGCGTGCTCGGCATGAAGGCCGAGCGGATGGGAGAAGCCCGTGCCGCACTCTATTTCGGCCAGCAGAAGATCCATTTGGACGCGGCCGGCGGTGCGATGGCAATGGGCGGCGAAAAACGCATGCCGGCGCATGTCTGCTTTATCACCGAAGCACCGATGGGCGAGGTCATGGCCCATCTCGAAAGCTGCGGGGTGGCGGTGCGGATGCAGGGGCCGCGCGCCGGGGCGCTCGGCACGATCCAATCGGTCTATGTCGACGATCCGGACCACAACTCGATCGAAATTTCGAGCTACTGAGCCGCGCTTTTGCGCCGCACGCGTTGCCAATGAAGCGAGAACGGCGCATCCTGCCGTAACTAAGCCGTGCGTCGCGACGGATAGCGGCTGAGCAGCGGGATGGCTCCATGAAAAGCGTTTGCATCCTGGCGGTCGGCGCGATCTTTGTGGCCGGGGCCGCGTTCGCGGATGAGGCCGCGCCCAAGGACAAGGGCGCCGTCGCGGACAAACGGCCGCCTGCGAAAATCGAGGCCTTCAAATCCGAAGAGAAGACCAGCGAAGGCTCGGTTACGATTGCCGGATCCCGCATCGACTATCAGGCGGCGGCCGGCACGCTGGTCGTCCATCCCAAGGGATGGGATGACGCGGCGGCCAAACCTGCGGACAGGGAGGCGGGCAAGGAAGACCAGCAGGACAGGAACCGCGCGGCAGGCGAACAGAATCCGACTGCCGAAGCGTCGATGTTTTATGTCGCATATTTCAAGAAGAATGCCGCGTCAGAGGCGCAGCCCGTGACATTCCTGTTCAACGGTGGACCCGGATCGTCGACGGTGTGGCTGCATATGGGCGCTTTCGGTCCCAAGCGGGTCGTCACCGCCGACGACACCCATTCGGCGGCGGCGCCCTACGCGGTCGTCGACAATGGTCAGAGCCTGCTCGACGCCAGCGATCTGGTATTCGTGGACGCGCCCGGCACCGGTTTCAGTCGCATCTCGGGCAAGGATAAGGAGAAAGCCTTCTACGGCATCGATGCCGATGCCTACGCCTTTGCCGAGTTCATCACCGCATTCCTGTCCAAATACGGCCGCTGGAACTCGCCCAAATTTCTGTTCGGCGAAAGTTACGGCACGACGCGCGCGGCCGCGCTGATCAACCTCTTGGAAACCGATCGCCACGTTGACTTCAACGGCGTCATCCTGTTGTCGCAAATTCTGAATTTCAACATCAGTCCCGACGGTCCGCAATTTAATCCCGGGATCGATCTTCCATATCAGCTGGCGCTTCCGACTTACGCGGCGACGGCTTGGTACCACCACAAGCTGGCGGATCCTCCCAACGACTTGCCGGGCCTCCTGGAAGAGGTCGAGCATTTCGCGATGAGCGACTATGCCCTGGCGCTGCAGGCGGGCGCGACACTGGATCGGACGCAGCGCGATGCCGTCGCCGGCAAGCTGCACGAATTTACTGGGCTGCCGGTCGACTACATCAAGAAGGCCGACTTGCGCATCAGTGGCGGCGTGTTCGAAAAGAACTTGCAAGACGACAGCGATACGACGACCGGCCGCCTGGATACTAGGTTTTCCGGACCGACGATGGATCCTCTCAGCAAAGCGGCCGATTACGATCCGCAAACAGCCGCGATCGGATCAGCCTATGTTTCGGCATTCAACGATTATGTCCGCAAGACGTTGAACTACGGCGGCGATAAAATTTACAAGCCGATGATCTCTCTCTCCGCGACGTGGAATTTTCAACACCAGCCGCCCAACTTTTTCAGGCCGTTGCGGCATGCCAATGTGATGGTCGATCTGGCCTGGGCGATGAAGTACAATCCGAAGCTGAGGGTCCAGCTGAACGCCGGCTACTTCGATTTGGCGACGCCGTTTTACCAGGGCGTCTATGAGATGCGGCAATTGCCGATGCCGGCCAAGCTCCAGGCCAATATCGAATACAAGTTCTACCAGTCCGGTCACATGGTCTACGCGCACGAGCCCGCGCTGAAAGAACTGCACGAGAATGTTGCCGCCTTCATTCGCGAGACCGCGCGCTTACCGGCGGATTGATGCGGGAGCCCCTCCCTAACCCTCCCCCGCATGCGGGGGAGGAAGGATGGGGGTGCGGGAGCCGATTACCGCACCGGTGAGAAGGTCGCCGGGATCAACAGCTTGTTTTCCTGACGGATCGGCCGCACCCCGGCTTGCGGCGGCCAACCGGTGCCGGGCCGGCGCGACTCGTCGCGGATGCGGGCGCGTTCGTTGAGGTCTTTGTAGCACCAGATGTGGACGAATTTGTTGAGCGCACCGAGCTCGCTCGTCCAGCAGGCCGCCAGCGGCGAGAACCGCTCGCGCGCCTCGATGGCCTTGCCCCACGCCTCCAGCACCTTCGGGATGTCGCCCGGGGCGTAGGTGTAGATGCGCATCTCGTACACGTTGCCGCTGCCGTAATCGCGGCTGCCGAGCGGGCGCATGAACGGGGCGGGGTTCATGATCTCGGCCTCTTGCGCCGCGATCAGATCCTGGCCGCCGGGAAGCCGGTTGCGTTCGGTGTCTTGCGCCAACGCCGCGCGCACCCGCGTGCGATGCTGCAGGTCGTCATAGGGGTAGACGTGGACGACCTGATTGAGCGGACCGAATTCGGTGTGCCAGAAAGCCCCCAGTTTGGAGTGTTTCTCGCGCAGCGGCAGCCGTTTCTCGTAGCGCTCCTCGAATTCGGCCAAAGTGCCGGGGCGCAGCGTGTAGGTGCGAACTTCGTAGATCATCGGCGCATCCTCCAGATGCCAGTGGTGGGCGAGATAATGTACCAGTTAACCAACAGCACATTGTACGACAACCGATAAGGGATTGGTATCTTAACGACTGATCAGCCTCGCGGCGTCCGCTCGCCGTTGCTGCCCGAGAGCCTTGTCCTCTTTATGCGTAGACATTATAATTTTTACGTCTACACAGGATCCTGACATGCCCCTCAATATCCGGAGTGAAGTCGTCAACCAGCTCGCCGAGCGGCTGGCTGCGCGCCGACACATCAACAAAACCCAGGCGGTGAGGATTGCGTTGGAAAACGAGCTGCGCCGGCTTGACGAGGCGGTGCCGCTGCGCGATCGTCTGCGCCCGCTTCAGGAGCGGATACTTGCCCGACCGGCGACCGGCCTGGAGGCAGACAAGTCGTTCTATGACGAGCTGAGCGGGAACCCGTAATGTTCGTCGACGCATCGGCTGTCGTCGCGATCCTGACCCGCGAGCCGGAAGCCGGCGCGCTGGCGGACGTCCTCGAGGAAGCGCATTCGCCCATCACTTCGCCAATCGCGGTCTTCGAGGCGGTCCTTGGGGTCTGCCGGAAGCGGCATGCGAGCGTCGAGGAGGCCGAGCAGGACGTCGGCGAGTTCCTCCAGCTGGCGGAAATCCGCACGGTGCCGATCACCGACAAGGAGGCGCATACCGCGCTGGCGGCTTTCTCGCGCTACGGGAAGGGTCGGGGGCATCCAGCGCAACTCAACCTCGGCGATTGCTTTGCTTACGCCGGGGCAAAGAATGCCGGGACCACGCTGCTCTTCAAGGGCGAGGACTTCGACAAGACCGACATCCAGCCCGCCGCTCGGTTGCGGTGAAGTTCGCGCAGCGGCACCGCCGTCGTCTGAGGAACTCGGCGGGGCGTTGCCCCTCCGCCGCGAGATTCCCTAACCTCCTGCCGTGTGACCAAGCCGGAGATGCGTGATGAGTTTCACGATATTGCTATTGTCGCCGGATGCCGACCCGTCTTGGCCAGAGAAGATCGGGCAGGCGGTACCGGGCGCCGTCGCCAAAATCTACGCCGATCCCAAGGACGCGTTTGCCGACATCGAGACGGCCGACGCCGCTTACGGCGCCGTGCCGCCGGAACTCTTCGCGCGCGCGAAGAGGCTGCGCTGGATCTGTGCATCGCGCGCCGGGCTCGGCGGCGCCTATTTCCACGATGCGCTCGTCAAAAGCGATGTCGTCGTGACCGGCATGCACGGCAGCTATAACGAGCATCTCTCGACGCATGCGGTGGCGTTTCTACTCGCCTTTGCGCGGCGCTTCGATCACTACCTGCCACAGAAGCGCTGGGAGCGTGGCCCCGGGATGATCCATCTGCCGGGGCAGACGCTGCTGATGATCGGGGTCGGCGGCGCCGGCAGCGAAGTGAGCAAGCTGTGCGCTGCATTTGGCATGCGGGTAGTCGGCATCGATCCGCGCGTCGAGGAAGCGCCTGCCGGCATGGCCGAACTCAGCCCCCCGGATCGGCTCGAAGAGCGCCTCGGCGAGGCCGATTTCGTCATTCTGACGACGCCCGAGACGCCGGATACACTCGGCATGTTCAACGCGAGGCTGTTCTCGCGAATGAAGCGCGGCGCCTATTTCATCAATATCGCCCGCGGCCGTTGCGTCGTGACGCAAGACCTCATTGCCGCTCTGCAATCCGGTCAGCTGGCGGGAGCCGGCCTCGATGTCGCCGATCCGGAGCCGCTGCCGCCCGATAGCCCGCTTTGGACAATGCCCAACGTGCTGATCACGCCGCACGTTGCGATTCTCGGCACCCCTTATCGCCAGAAATGGGAGGAGATCCTTCTCGAAAATTGCCGGCGCTTCGCCGCCGGTCAGCCGCTGCTCAACGTTGTCGACAAGGAAAAGTGGTTCTGACCGCTCACTATCAGACTACGTTAGGCCGTAGATTTCGACTGACCCGGCGCGATGTCATTGCGAGGAGCGCCTCGCGCGACGAAGCAAGCTCGACCGGGCGAAGCGCAGCGGCCTGAGATTGCTTCGCTCGGCTCGCGATGACGCTGAAGGGTGGCGGTTCCAGCCGGTCGAAATCCGCTCTACCGGTCGAGCCAAACATCTTCGAAGCGCCAGCCGTTGTAGATGCTGTTGACCGGAATCGTCAGGCCTTTGACGTAAGGCCACCGGCAGCTGACGGCGCGGTAGTGAAAGATGATCGGCCGCGCGATATCCTCCTGCAATTTGCGGTCGATCTCCCACACGAGCTTCTTGCGCGTTTCGTGATTGGGCTCCACCGACTGAAGCGCGAACAGTTTTTCCAGGTCTGGATTGCAATAGCTCGTGATATTGCGCTGGGCGCGGCACGCGTAGTTTTCGTAGAATTGCTGGTCGGGGTCATCGATCGCGCTGGCCGTCATGTTGAGGCCGAACGCGTAATCCTTGCGGAACACTTTCGCATACCAGCTCACCGACTCGACGGGATCGAGTTCGGCGTCGATATAGATCGTCTTCAATTGGTCGATGAAGATGATTGCGGGGTCGCGAATGATCGGAATGTTGCGGATCGCCAACTCGACTTGGAGGCGCTTGTCGGGCCCATAGCCGTGCCTTTCCATGATCCCGCGCGCCTCCGCCCGGCTCTTCTCGATATCGGGATCGTAGCCGGGCAGGTCCTTCAGCTGGTCCAGGGGCAAGCCCCACACACCGGCGGGCGGCGGCAGCATTGCTCCGCCGATGTCGCCGTGCCCAGCGTCGAGAATGTCGATGAAGGCCTGGCGGTCGAGGCTCAGTGCGATCGCCCGTCGGATCTCCGGGTCGTCAAAGGGAGGCACGTCACGGTTCATGATCACATTGCGGCTAGCATTGAGCGGCGCTGTCTCACAGGTTGCATGCGGCGCCTGACGCTGCACGTCTTTCAGAAGCGGCACCGGCACGTCGTACGGCCAAGTCATATCGAATTGGCTGGTCTCGAACGCGAGCAGCGCCGTGCCGCGGTTGGGGATGATCGTGTACTCGATGCCGTCGAGATAAGGCCGACCCTGTTTCCAGTAATCCGGGTTCTTTATTACTCGAATGCTTTCGTTTGGACGGAATTCGGTGAATTTGAACGGGCCGGTACCGATTGGGTGACGCCGCATCTCCTCCGGAGGGACGTGACAGGGGTAGATCGGGGCTAGACCGGAAGCGAGCATCGCGATCAGGGACGGCTGCGGCCGCTTCAGCGCAAACGTGACTTCATCGTCACCGTCAACCGTCACGTCCTCCAGATTGTCGTACCAGGAACGGCGGGGATTGATGCGCAGCTTCTCGCTCGCCTTGCCGCTCAAGAGGTCCCAGGTGCATTTGACGTCCCTTGCGGTCAACGGTTGGCCGTCGTGCCATTTGACGCCGTGGCGCAATTTGAAGCTGAGCCGTGTTCCCTCCTCGCTCCACAACCATTCGGCGGCCAGCTCCGGCACGATCGAGCTGTCGCTGTTTTGCGCGACGTGCTGGTCGTAGAGGACGAGGTTGTTGAAGACGCCCATCATCGGCAGCACGGTCGAGAGCGCAGACTCCTCGAGGATCGACATGCTCGGCGGGCTGTCGCGGTTGTAGATCCGCAAAATCCCGCCGGCTTTTTGCGCTGACACGTCGCTCGCGAAGCAGCAGCTGACAAACGCTGCCGCAAAAAGGGTTCGCCCTGTCTGGCCGAGTCTCGCCGCCATCAGTGCAGCTGGTATATCAGGCCCCGGCCGGCGGCACGAAACAATGGATGAATCCGTTCGGGGTGCGGCAGAGGATCGGTCGCCCGTCCGGATTCTCGCGCCGCAGCACGGCGCGATCCGGCACAGGGAGCCAGCGCGCCTCGTCGGCATTGTAGGGAAAGATCAAGACCTCCCAACGGCCGTCCTTCATGCGCGCCTCCGCCGGCGCGCAGTCGTGCATCGAGCAGCAGGATCTCCCGTCGGCAGTGGTCAGCGAACGGTACCACACTGCGAGCGGATCGGTTCCCTCATGCGCCGCGGCAGCTCCGGCAGCGAGTGCGATGCAAATGCCCATAGAGCCCTTCATATTGCGATCGCCGTCATCGCCCGAATGCGGCTACTGCTCGAGCCAGACATCTCCCATGCGCCAGCCGTTGAAGCGGCTGGGTCGCGGCTTTCGCCGGGACAGCGAGAGCAGAAGTTACCAATTTTCGTCTCGGTCTGGATACTTGCCCAGCCGCAGCGCGAAACCCAACGATCCGCTATTTGTCGAGCCAGACGTCTTCCATGCGCCAGCCGTTGTAGATGCTGTTGGTCATCATCGTGAACCCTTTGACGTCGGGCTGCCAACAGCCTGCCCCCGCCGGGTAGAACAGCACCGGCCGGAACATTGCTTCAGCCAATTTGCGCTCAGCCTGCCAGACAAGGTCCTTGCGCTTGGCCAGGTCGCTCTCCATCGATTGCTGATCGACGAGCTTGTCGAACTCGGGGTCGCTGTAGCCGGCATAGTTGCGCTGTGCGCCGGTATAGAAATTCTCGTAGAACATCTGATCCGGGTCATCGACCCCGCTCTCCATCGGCACCATGCCGACGGTGAAATCCTTGCGGGCCATCTTTGAATACCAGAGCGCGGTGTCGACGAAGTCGAGCTCTCCGTCGATGTAGATCTCCTTCAATTGCGAGGCCAGGATAACTGCCGGATCGCGCCAAGCGGGAAAGTTGCGCGTCGAAATCTTGATCGCGAACCTATTGGCCGACCCATAGCCGAGCTTTTGCATGATCTTGCGCGCCTCGGCGCGGTTCTGCGCCACATCGCCGCCATAGCCCGGCAGCGTCGCCAGCACTTCGGGCGGCATGCCCCAGACGCCGTTGGGTGGCGGCAGCAGCGTCGCGCCGAGGCTCGGCAGGCCGTCGTTTATGATATCAACAAAGGCCTTGCGGTCGAGGGCGAGCACCATCGCACGGCGCAGTTCCGGATTGTCAAACGGCGGCTTGTGCAGGTTGATCAGCATCGTGCGCGGCACGTTTCCGACATTCTCCTGGCAGATCGCCTGCGGCGCCTGGTCCTTGAAGTCCTTCAGGGTCGGGATCGTCACGCCCAGCGGGATCGCGTCGTACTTACCCGCGAAGAAGGCGAGGTTGCGTGGCGCGATCTCGCGCATGATCGGGTATTCGATGCCGTCGAGGTAGGGTCGGCCCGGCTTCCAGTAATCCGGGTTCTTCACTACTTTGATGTATTCGTTGGGCTTGAACTCGACGAATTTGAACGGACCGGTGCCGAGCGGACGGCTGCGCATGTCACGTGCCGGCACGTGACAGGGATAGATGGGCGCCCAGCCCGAGGCAAGCAGTGCGAGCAGAGCCGGCTGCGGCCGGTTCAAATGGAAAGTGACCTCGTAATCGCCGCTGGCCGTAACTTCAGCGACATTGCTGTACCAGGATTTGCGCGGATTGATGCGCAGCTTGTCGCTGCCCCTGTCCATCACCAGGTCCCAGGTGCATTTAACGTCCTTGGCGGTAAACGGCTTGCCGTCATGCCATTTGACGCCCTGGCGCAGCGGAAGAGTCAGCTCCTTGCCGTCTTCGCTCCATTCCCACTTGGTGGCGAGATCCGGGACGATCGACTGCAGGCTGTTCTGCGCGACATGCTGGTCATAGACGACGAGGTTGTTCATGACCGCCATGGCCGGCTCCTCGGCGGCGCGCGTCGCCTCTTCGAGGATTGACATGCTCGCCGGACTGTCGAAATGCGACAACCTGAGGATACCGCCTGATTTTTGCGCGAGCGCCGGCTGTGCGGCAAACATCGCGGCCAGCAGCCCGCCGAAAAAAGCGGCCGCCGAAAAGTTCTTGATCATTCTGTCTCCTCCTCGTGCTGGCCGCGGCGGCAGCGACAGGGTACGACGCCTGACCGAGTTGGGATAGTCTCTGTACGGAGCCCATCGAAGGAATAGGCTGATGGCGGACCGGATCCTCGTGATCAATCCCAACTCCACCGATGCCGTTACGCGAGGCATCGACGAGGCGATGGAGGCTTTGCGCTTTGCCGGTGGGCCGGGAATCGATTGCGTGACCCTTTGCGCGGGACCGCCCGCGGTGGAGAGCCAAACAGACGCGGACAGCGTGATCCTGCCGCTCTGCCGCCTGATCCGCGAGAGTGAGGCACGCGCCACGGCCTTTGTCATCGCCTGCTTCAGCGACCCGGGCCTGTTTTCGGCGCGCGAGGCGACGGCAAAACCCGTCTTCGGCATCGCCGAATGCGGGATCCTGACTGCGCTGACGCTCGGCCACCGCTTCGGCGTCATCGCGATCCTCGCCCGCTCGGTGCCGCGCCATCTGCGCTACATCGCAGCGATGGGCGTACGGGCTCGCTTAGCCGCCGACCTGCCGGTCGGGCTCGGCGTTCTCGAACTCGCCGATGCCCGCACGACCCTGGCGCGCATGATCGAGACCGGCCGCCGGCTGCGCGACCAGCACGGCGCCGATGTGCTGGTCATGGGCTGCAGCGGCATGGCCCGCTATCGCGCCGATCTCGAAGAGGCGGTGCAGCTCCCGGTCGTCGAACCCACGCAGGCCGCCGTCGCGATGGCGATCGGCCGCCTTCGCCTCGGCTGGGGGATTATCCGACCATCCTGACGGGCCGCACGTCGCGCGGGATCATGAGATTGCAGCCGGTCGCCGCCCTCACTTCATCGACCGTCACGCCGGGGGCGATCTCGCGCAGGAGCATTCCTTCCTTCGTGATCTCGAACAATCCCAAATTGGTGATGACGAGATTGACGACGCCGCGGGCGGTGACGGGGATCGCGCAGCGCGAGACGAGACGCGGTTTGCCGTCGCGCGTCCGGTGCTCCATCGCAATGAACACGTGTTTGGCGCAGGCCGCCAGATCCATCGCGCCGCCGATGCCGCCGCCCTGCTGTCCGGCCATCTTCCAGTTTGCGAAATCGCCATTCGCTGCGACCTCGTAGGCGCCGAGCACGGTGGCGTCGAGCCGGCCGGCGCGGATCAGCGCAAACGAGTCGGCGTGGTGCACGATCGCCGCACCCGGCCGCAATGTGACATGTTGGCCGCCGGCGTTGACAAGATGCAGATCCTCCTTTCCCGCTGGTGCGAGCGGGCCGTAGCCGATGACCCCGTTCTCGGAGTGGAAAATGATCTCTTTGCCGCCGAAATCGAAATTCGAGCAGAGGGTCGGGATGCCGATCCCGAGATTGACGATCCAGCCATCCTGGAATTCCATCGCCAGCCGGTCGCACATCTGCTGGCGGGTTAGCCCCTTTGCTCTTTCGCTCATCGCGCGATGCTCCCTGGAAGCTGCGGCCACCAGCCCGCGGGCGGCGGCGGGATCTTGACAAGGCGGTGCACGAAGATCCCTGGCGTGTGCACATCGTCGGGGTCGATCGCGCCGACCGGCAGAATGTCCTCCTCGACCTCGACGACCGTGACCCGCGCCGCCGCCGCCATGATCGGGTTGAAATTGCGCTGCGACCGCCGGAAACGCAAATTCCCCGAAGCATCCGCCTGGTAGGCTCGGATGAAGGCGTAATCGAGCGGCAGCGCGTATTCCAACAGGTATTCGCGGCCGTTGAAGACGCGCGTTTCCCGCCCTTCGGCGAGCTCGGTGCCAACCGCGGCGGGCGTGTAGAAGGCAGGGATGCCAGCCCCGGCAGCGCGCATCCGTTCGGCGAGCGTGCCTTGCGGCAGCAATTCCGCCTCGATCAGGCCCTTATCGACATATTCGGACAGGACCAGCCGCTGCGAGGCGCGGGTCGGTGCGGTGAAGGCGCAGATCACTTTTTTGACCTGCCCGTTTTTGATGATTTGGCCCATATCGGGCGCGTCGGCGGGCAAGGTCGCGCCGCCGCGCGTCGAGTTCGAGACGCAGGTCAGGTTTTTGGCGCCCTGCTTGGCGACCGCCTGATAGAGGTTGATCGGCATGCCGACGACGGCGAACCCGCCAAAGCCGAGCGTCGCGCCATCCTGGATGTCGCGCACCGCCTCGTCGAAGCTCGAATGAATCTTGCTTTTGGCGCTCATTCCCCCGACCGCGTTGTTTTGTTTCCCGGCACCATCATGCGGCAGGGTGTCGATGGCAGCAACCCGGCTTTACTTCCTTGCTTCGGTGTAGGGATAGGCGATCTCACCGGTCTTGTATTGCGGCGGCGCGAGGATCGTGACGGTGGTCGCCGCGCGGAACTGCTCGACATCGTGCCCTTTGATGTCGTGGTATTGCACCCAGATCGGCCGCGCCTCGGTCCATTCGCCATCCGGCCCGAAAGCGATGTCGCCTTCGATCGTGTGAAACGGATGGGAGTGCATGTAGTCGGCTAGCTTGTCGTTATCGAGCGTCTTCGTCGCGGTGATCGCGTCACCCAAGATCTGCAATTCGCTGTACGCGAAAGGCGGCAGGAAATAGCCGAGCAGGTCGACCCCTTCGGCTGGCGCCTTCGCTTGGTATTTCTTGATGAAATCCATGACGCCGGGGAATTGCATCGTCGGCACGGGCTCCCACAAATCGACATTGACGATGCCGTTCGCCGCCTCGCCGAGCTGCATTTTGATCGCCGCGGCCTGCAGTCCGGCAAGCCCGCCGCCGAGCATTTTGGCGTTGAGACCGAGTTCGCCAACCGAACGGAGGATGCCGACCGTGTCCGACGGATACGAGGAGATGTAGACGAGATCCGGCGCCGTTGCCTGCACGGAGCGAATAATCGGCGCGAAATCGACCGTGCTCGGCGGATAGGCGCGGTCGTAGACGACGTCGATCTCCCTGGTATTGGCGTGGTTGCGCGCGCTTTCCGCCGCCTTGTGCTGGAATTCGGCGTCGGTGGCAACGATCGCGACTGTCTTTGGCTTCGGGTTCTGCGCCGCCGCCAGATCGAACCAGCCCTGCGCGAACGTCTTCACCGGTTCGGGGCCGAAGGGCAGCATCGAGAGGTATTTGGGATAGTGGAACTGGTCGTTGGCCGCCAGTGCGAACAAACCAAAAAACAGCCGGTTATGCGAGATCGCGACCGGCATTGCCGGCACGACGAGATTGGTGCCGTAGCTCGAAATCAACAAGTCGACTTTGTCGATGTCGATCAGCTTCGTGTAGATGCCAGGCACCAGTGAAGGATTGCTCTGGTCGTCGTAATAGACCAGTTTGACCGGCCGGCCGAGCAGGCCGCCCTCGGCATTGACCTCGTCTTCCCAGATCTTGAAAGCGAGCAGCCCCGTCTTGCCGACGACGGCAAACGGACCCGTCAATTCCATGCTGAAGCCGATCCTGATCGGTTCCGCGGCGCGTACTGCGGGCATTGCCAGTGCGAATAGCGCTGCAGCAAACAGCGCGCGCCGGATTGTGTTCATGTCAGCAACTCCCGCACTTGCGCCGGGGTCAGCCAGCGGGTTTTCACGCCGCGCAGCAGCAGATAGAGCTTCGCGGTTTCTTCGAGCTCCTCGATCGCGTTGACGGCGGCGTCGAGATCGGCGCCGGCTACGACCGGACCGTGATTGGCGAGCAAGACCGCGTGGTGCTTGCCGGCGCAGCCGCGCACCGCTTCGGCGAGCCCGAGATCGCCAGGGCGGAAGTAAGGAACAAGCGGCAAGCGGCCGACCCGCATCACGTAATAAGCAGTGATCGGCGGCAATACGTCTTCGGGGTCGATCTCGGCGAGGCAGGACACGGCAACCGAATGCGTCGAATGCAGATGGACGACCGAGCCGGCGCTGGGCCGCTCCTCATACATCGCGCGATGCAGGAAGCTCTCCTTGGTCGGCGCGTCGCCGGAAACGAGCCGCCCGTCTGGCCCCAGTTTCGACAATCTTGCCGGATCGAGGCGGCCGAGTGAGGACCCGGTCGGCGTCATCAGCCAGCCATCCTCAATCTTCACGCTGATATTGCCCGACGACCCGGCGGTCAGCCCGCGCGCAAAGATCGATGCGCCGATCGCGCAGATCTCATCGCGCAGATTCGCTTCGTTCATTCCGATTTCTCCCGCGGTTCCTCGTCAATGAGCCATCATTTTCGCGCGTCGTCGAGCACGGAAAAGGCGCGCTCGAAAAAATCGGGGGCGCCGAAATTGCCGGATTTGAGCGCCAATGCCAGCGCCGGCTCGCCGAGGCTCGTCGTCCACGGCACGCCGGGATCGATCTGCCGGCCGATACGCAGCCCGGTGACGCCGAGCGCCTGCACGACCGCCCCGGCGGTCTCGCCGCCGGCGACGACGAGCCGGCGCACTCCGCACCCGACGAGAGCACGCGCAATCCTCGCGAAAACTTCTTCGATCAGGGCGCCGGCGCGGTCGCGGCCGAGCACCTCTTGGATCGCCGCGACCTCCTCGGGTGGCGCCGTCGCGCTGATCACGATCGGGCCGTCGCCGAGCCGGGATGCCGCCCAGTCGAGCGCTTCCTCCGCGATGTTGCGGCCAGCCGCCGCCGCGACCGGGTCGATTTTGAAGACCGGGGCTCGGCCGTGCATATAGGCGAGCTGGGCGCGTGTCGCTTCCGAGCACGAGCCCGACAGCACCGCGGCTGAGCCCCCTATCGAAGGCAGGGCATCGGCACCGCTGCCCGCGCCGAGGAGCCCCTGGCGGCGGAAATTCTCGGGCAAGCCCAGCGCAATCCCCGAGCCGCCGGTAATCAGCTGGAAATCGGCGGCGGCCTCGCCGATTGCCGCGAGATCATGATCCTCGATCGCGTCGACGATGGCGTGGCGAAAACCCGCCTGCTGGAGCAACGCGAAGGCGTCGCGGATCGCTTGCGGACCGCGCGCGACGTCGTATTGCGGCACGAGCCCCACCTTGCCGCGGGTTTGCCGCTGCAGGACGCGCACCAGGCACGGGTCGCGCATTGGCGTCAGCGGATGGTCGCGCATGCCTGATTCCGACAACAACACGTCGCCGACGAACAGGTAACCCAGATAAATCGTCCGTCCATTTTCTGGAAACGCCGGGCAGAACAGTGTGAAATCCGTGCCAAGCGCGTCCATCAGCGCCTCGGCCACGGGGCCGATGTTGCCCTCGTCGGTCGAGTCGAAGGTCGAGCAGTATTTGAAGAGGATCTGGCGTGCGCCCGACTGTCTGAGCCAATCGAGCCCCGCAAGGCTCCTTGCGACGGCCTCCGGGGCAGGGATCGTGCGGCTTTTGAGCGCGATGACGACCGCCTCGGCATCGGCGATTTCGGTTTTCGCCGACGGGACGTCAATCAACTGCACCGTGCGCATGCCGCGGCGGACCAATGTGTTGCACAGATCGGTGGCGCCAGTGAAATCGTCGGCGATCGCTCCCAACAGCAGGCTCATCGCGCCCCTCCCGCAGGTGTTGTGTTAAAGAGTATCCTTCCGCCGTGCCGCCCGCAAACGAGGAGCCTGCCGTGCCGAAATTCGCCGCCAATCTCAGCTTCATCTTCCAGGAAGTTGGATTTCTCGACCGTTTCGCCGCTGCCGCCGATTGCGGCTTCAAGGCCGTCGAGTATCTCTCGCCCTACGAACATGCGCCCGAGGTGATCGCCGAGCGGCTGAACCGTCACGGGCTCGAACAGGCCTTGTTCAACATGGCGGCGGGCGACTGGGAAGCCGGCGAGCGCGGCATCGCGGCGATGCCCGGACGGCAGAGCGACTTCCGGGAGGCCGTCGAAAAGGCGCTCATCTACGCGCAGGCGACGAATTGCCGGCTATTGCACGCGATGGCCGGGTTATGGCCGGCCGAGCGCGACCGCGCCGAGGCGGAAGCGGTCTATATCGAAAATTTGCGCTACGCCGCCGAGCGGCTCGCGGGGCACGGCATCACCGTCGTCATCGAGCCGATCAACACGCGCGACATCCCGGGTTATTTCCTCAATACGACGAGCCAGGCGATGGCGGTTATAGAGCGCGTCGGCCACCCCAGTCTCAAACTGCAGCTCGACCTTTACCATGTGCAGATCATGGAAGGCGATCTGGCGCAGCATATCCGCGCACTCGGCGGCCACTACCCGCATGTGCAGATCGCCGGCAACCCGGGCCGCCATGAGCCGGATGTCGGCGAGATCAATTACCCCTTCCTGTTCGATCTCTTTGACGAGATCGGTTATGCGGGCTGGATCGGCTGCGAATACCGGCCGAAAGGAGAAACCCGCGCCGGCCTCGGCTGGGCCAGTCTTTATGGCATCCACGGCTGAGCAATGTATATCGTGATCACCGGGGGGTGCGGGTTTCTTGGGCGGCGCATGGCCCTGCAGCTGCTCGAACGCACAGACCTCGACGAGTTGGTGCTCTTCGACAATGCGGATCCCGCACTGCCGTTGCCGGACGACAGCAGGCTGAGGGTTGTGACTGGCGACGTTGCGGATCGGGAGACGGTGCGTGCCGTGATTTCCCCCGGAACTGCCGCTGTGTTCCACCTCGCCGCCGTGGTCAGCGGCCAGGCCGAAGCGGACACCGATCTCGGCTATCGCGTCAACCTGGACGGCACGCGAGCGGTGCTCGATGCGTGCCGCGCACTCGGGACCTGTCCGCAGGTCGTGTTCGCGAGCTCGCTGGCGGTCTATGGTGGCGAATTGCCGTCGGCAGTCGGCGACGACACGGCACTGACGCCGCAGACCTCCTACGGCACGCAGAAGGCGATCGGGGAGCTTCTGGTCAACGACTACAGCCGCAAGGGTTTCGTCGACGGCCGCGCCGTACGGCTGCCGACCGTCGTCGTGCGGCCCGGCCGGCCGAACCGCGCGGCCTCGACCTTCGCCTCATCAATGATCCGCGAGCCGCTGGCAGGCTGCGAGGCAATCTGTCCGGTTTCGCCGGACACGGTGATGGCGCTGGCCTCCCCCCGCCGCATCGTCAAGGGACTCCTGCACGCACATGATCTACCGGCGGACGCCTTCGGTGCGAACCGGTCGTTGCAGCTGCCCGGCTTCTCGGTCACGGCTCGCGAAATGGCCACTGCCGTGCGCCGCGCCGGGGGCGCGGCCGCATATGCGCGCATTCGCTGGAAGCCCGATCCACAGATCCAACGGATCATCTCGAGCTGGCCGCAGGCCCTCTCCGCCGCACGCGCCGAAGCCCTCGGCTTTTCTGCCGACAGCGGCATCGACGAGGTCGTCCAGGCCTTCATCGAGGACGACCTCGAAATGCAGAAGCAGTTGGATTAGAAAAGCGCGATGGCGGGACGGCTCACAGGCAAACGCGCGCTGGTGACGGCCGCGGGGCAAGGCATCGGCCGCGCGACGGCGCTGGCCTTCGCCGCCGAGGGGGCGAGTGTGCTGGCAACCGACATCGCCGAAGGCAAGCTAACCGGGCTTGCCGATGCGCTGATCGCGACGCGCCATCTCGATGTGACCGACGAAGTGGAGATCGCGACACTGGCGAACGAGTTGGGTGCGATCGACGTGCTGTTTAACTGCGCCGGCTTTGTCCGTCACGGGACGATCCTCGACTGCGCGCCCGTCGAATGGGACGCCTCATTCGTCCTCAATGTCCGGTCGATGTACCTGATGATCCGCGCGTTTCTTCCGAAGATGGTCGAACGCGGGAGCGGAGCTTCGATCATCAATATGTCCTCGACCGTGTCGTCGATCAAAGGCGGGCCGAACCGTTGCGTCTATGCCGCGACGAAGGCTGCCGTAATTGGGCTCACCAAATCGGTCGCCACTGATTTCATCGTATCCGGCATTCGCTGTAATGCGATCTGTCCCGGTACGGTCGCTACGCCCTCGCTCGAGGACCGCATCGCGGCACAGGGGGCGCAAATGGTGGGCGGCCCCGAAGCCTCGCGCCGCGCATTCGTCGAGCGTCAGCCGTTGGGCCGGCTCGGCACCCCGGAAGAGGTTGCGGCGCTCGCGGTCTATCTCGCTTCTGACGAATCCGCCTTCACAACGGGTGCGACCCACGTGATTGACGGCGGCTTCACGCTCTGAACGACAGGAGACGGCAATGAAGCTTCTTCGCTACGGCCTCCCGGGACAGGAAAAGCCCGGATTGTTCGATCGCGAGGGCAAGATCCGCGACCTCTCGGGCACGGTCCGCGATATGGACGGCGAAGCGCTGGCGCCGGCTTCGCTCGATCGCCTGCGGCGCATTGATCCTGGAACGCTGCCGCTGGTCCCCGGCAACCCGCGGCTGGGCCCCTGCATTGCAAGGGTATCGAAGGTCGTCGCGATCGGGCTCAACTATCGCGCGCACGCGGCGGAGACCGGGGCAGCGATCCCGAAGGAGCCGATCTTCTTCATGAAGGCGCCGTCCGCGATCATCGGGCCCGATGACGACGTGATCATTCCGAAGGGCTCGCAAAAGACCGATTGGGAGGTCGAACTCGGCATCGTCATTGGCAGCATTGCACGCTATGTGCCCGCGCACGATGCCCGCAAATACGTCGCCGGATACTGCATCGTTAACGATGTCTCCGAGCGCGAATTTCAGATCGAACGCGGCGGGCAGTGGACCAAGGGCAAGAGTGCCGACACTTTCTGCCCGATCGGTCCTTGGGTCGTCACCACGGACGAGATCACCGACCCCGGCAAACTCGGGCTGTGGACCGAGGTCAACGACCGGCGAGTGCAGAATAGCAACACCTCCGACCTGATCTTCGGGATCGACGAGATCGTGAGCTACGTAAGCCACTTCATGACGCTCTTGCCGGGCGACATCATCCCCACCGGTACGCCCTCGGGCGTCGGGCTCGGCATGAAGCCGCCCCAATTCCTAAAGCCGGGGGATCGGATGCGGCTGTCGGTCGAGGGGCTAGGCGAGCAGAACCAGCGGCTGGTGGCTTTCGCCGCGTAAGGCGGCTTGGCGCCGAACCGGCAGGCGGCGCATCAAAAACGATGGCGGACACTGGTACGTCGGCGCTAGCGCGGTGCGCCGTGTTTACGCTATGATTTGACGCTTCGGGTGCTCGCCGCATTCGATCCACCGTTTAGAGGACCCATGTACGATCGCCGCCCCGGCTTCTTCCGCGAAGACCTGCCCCCCGGTCGTCGCGTCGAGGCCAAAGTCAAATGGTTTAACGCCAGCAAGGGGTTCGGTTTCGTCACTCTTTCCGACGGGTCTCAGGATGCATTCCTGCCGATAGCAATTCTGCGTCGCGCCGGCTATGAGGACGTACGCGAAGGCGCTTCGATCACCTGCGAAATCAGCGCTGGGGCGAAAGGCCCGCTGGTGACAACGGTTTTGAATATCGACGACAGCACAGCGGTGGCACCGCAAAACGCAGGCGTCGATCGCCGCGGACCTCGGCCCTCCCAGACCATGGAAGGCGCGGTGAAGTGGTTCGAGCCCGAGAAGGGCTACGGGTTCATTTCGCCCGATGGCGGCGGCAAAGACGTGTTTATTCACATTACCGCATTGCGCCGAAGCGGTGTCACCGCCCTCGGACCCGGACAGCGGGTGCGGGTCGAGGTGGTCGACGGCAAAAAAGGCCTAGAGGCCGATCGCATCACGCTTATCTGAGGCTTTTCGGGGGATCGGGATAAAAAGGGGCAGGTCGAACCGGTCCTGGAGCGGGAATGCGCCCGTGACATTCCGCGCCGGAGATTTTTGATACGACGCAACCATCCCGCACCGTTGCGTTTACCGATCAAGGCGGGGCCGACCGAAAGGATGACTTGCCCCTCCTGAAGTGCTACCGTTAGGTTAATTAGCGCGGCCGGACAGTCCACAAGCGGGCGGCGTATCGCAGCCCGTCCCATCAATGATGAAGAAGAGCGAGACGATGGACCTGCAGGATACCATCCGCACGTACCGCCTTTTTTCCGGATCATACGACATCGTTTTCGGTCCGGTGTTTCATCCCGGGCGGAAAGAGGCGGTGCGCATCGCCAACGACCGGCCAGGGCAGCGCATTCTCGAGGTCGGTGTCGGTACTGGCTTGTCGCTCCCGTATTTTCGGGCGGACTCGCGGGTCACCGGCATCGATGTGTCACAGGAGATGCTGACCAAAGCACGGGGCCGGGCCGCCCGTCAGCGGCTCGCTCATGTCGAAGGCCTGCATGTAATGGACGCCGAGGAGCTGGAGTTTCCGGACAACTCCTTCGACGCGGTGCTGGCCCTCTATGTCGCCTCCGTCGTTCCCGACCCGGCGCGGTTTGCCGCCGAGATGCGGCGCGTCTGTATCCCAGGCGGGACGATCGTCGTGGTCAACCATTTCACCAGCGAAAACCCGCTCGTGCGCTTCATGGAAAAGCGCTTGGCCCACCTCGCCCGGCACATCGGCTTTCATGCGGATTTCCCGTTCGACGCCTTCCGCCGCGACAGCCGGCTGGCGATCCGGGAGGTGCGGCCGAGCAATTTGTTCGGTTATTGGAAGCTGTTGCGCTGCGTCAACGAGAAGCCCGCGTCAAACCCGGGCTAGCACGCACGCAACATTCGGGTATGTCTAGTCCTTCTTACAGATGTTGTTGCCGCGGATCAGGCCCCGCCGCTGCCGATCAGCATCTCCACACTCATCCGCAACCGCCCGCCAGATTCGAATTCCGCGAGTTTCGTTCTTACTTCCTGGCGGACGACACGCCGCACAGCATCGGGCAGCGTTAGGTATATCTGCGGGATAGAGCCAATGCCCGCCTCGATCGGCTCCCAATACTCGTCGAAGCTATCAAAACTCCTCTGCCGCGTTTGTCGCTCGACCCGAACCTCCTGAAATCCGGCACTGATCAGCAAACTTTCCAGCCTGGCCGGGTCGGCAAGCGAGAAGGACAGTTGAAGAATCGGTCGCTGCTCCGGCAGAAGACGGCCAGCACATCGGCAAGAACGCCCCCCATCGGGGCGCGATCGGGGGTGGAGATGACGCATATCCCGGTCCGGCCCCTGTCGCGTAACACGCGTCGGAACTCCTTCAACGCGAGACCGGGCTTCGGAAAGAACTGCAACCCAAGCTGGCACACCACGGCATCAAAGGTGCCATCCGCGAATGGCAACGCATGCCCGTCCGCAGCTACCGGCAAAAAGGCCTGCTCCTTTAATCGGCCACGTGCACTTTCAAGCATAGCCGGGGCAATGTCCGCGCCAATCAGGCGTCCCGATGCGCCGATGACCGGCATTATGGCAACCGCAGCTTCCCCCGTGCCGGTTGCTACATCAAGCACTCGGTCGCCCGGCTGAAGATCAGCCGCATCGAGCACCGCCGGCACGAAAAGCCGGGACCACCGCCCGATAAACCGGTCATACGCTAAGTATCGACGGCCCGTCCTGGCCTGACGTGAAAGCCCGGCGCAAGCTTTGTCTCCATTGCGGTCTCCCCTGCGTTCACGTCATGGTTCGAGTATACCTCAGTGCAAACCAGGGAAGCGGAGTCGCCTGTGGCATCAACGCGATTGAAGACAGAGTGCCCCGTTTGCGGCCTGCCGATTTACCAACACTTCGAATAGTCGCAGCTCGTGCACTGGTCGCAGCCCTCGATGCGGACCAGCGCCGCCTGACCGCACTTTGGACATTGCGTCATGCGGCTCGCGGGCCGCTGATCCGGAATCGGTGCGCCCGCCGCGGCAACACCGCGGCCGTCGCCAAAAGCGTGCTTTTGATCGCCGATCACGGCCCGTTCTTTCCGCGCCGGGAGAAAGCCGATCTCGATCATGTGCCGCTCGATCACGTCGCCAATCGCGGCCAAGAGCGAGGGCACGTATTTGCCGCCCATCCACGCGCCGCCGCGCGGGTCGAAGACGGCCTTCATCTCCTCGACGACGAACGAGACGTCGCCGCCGCGCCGGAAGACGGCGCTGATCATCCGCGTGAGCGCGACGGTCCAGGCGTAATGCTCCATGTTCTTGGAGTTGATGAATACCTCGAACGGCCGCCGCCTTCCGTCCTGGATGATGTCGTTCAACGTGATGTAAAGCGCGTGCTCGCTCTCCGGCCAGCGGATCTTGTAAGTCTGGCCGGGCAGCGCCTCGGGACGGTTCAACGGCTGCGTCATATAGATGACGCCGCCAGCCTCGAAGATATCGGCTGGCCTAGGGGACGCAACGGGCACCGGCGGCAGCGGCAGCTCCGGCTGCTGGACAGCGGCGCGCGCCATGGGAGCCGATCCCGGCTCACGGGCTTCCAATACGGCCCCAGTCACCTCATTCGGCCGATAGGTCGTGCATCCCTTGCAGCCCAGCGCGTAGGCTTGCAGATAGACGTCCTTGAAGCGATCGAATGTGATCTCAGCCGGAACGTTGATGGTCTTCGAGATCGAGCTGTCGACGTGCTTCTGGACCGCCGCCTGCATCACCACGTGCTCCTCGGGCGTAAGCGCCTGCGCGTCGACGAAATAGTCCGGCAGCGGCGCAAACTCGCTCTTGAGACGCCGGAACAGGCGATAGGCGTAGTCGCTAACTTCCTCTTCGCGCCGCGTCCCGTCCGGCATCAGCACGTTGCGCATGTGCCGGAAGCTGAAGACCGGCTCGATGCCGGATGAGACATTGTCGGCGAACAGCGAGATCGTGCCGGTCGGGGCAACCGAGGTCAAAAGCGCATTGCGGATGCCGTTTCGCGCAATCTGCTCCCGCGCCTCCGCGTCGAGACCCATCGCGGTCTCACCAGCCAAGTAGCGATCGCGATCGAAGAGTGGAAACGAACCCTTCTCGGCGGCGAGCGCCGCCGAGGCGAGATAGGCTTCGCGCTGGATTGTACCCAGCCAGCTTTCCGTCGCCGCGACCGCGGGCGGCGAGCCGTAACGCAATCCGCACAGGATCAGCGCGTCTGCGAGCCCGGTGACCCCAAGGCCGATGCGGCGTTTTTGGCGCGCCTCTTCCTGCTGTTGCGACAGCGGGAACTGTGAGATGTCGATGACATTATCCATCATCCGTACACAATCCGGCACCAGTCGGCGTAGCCGCTCGAGGTCGAGCCGTGCCTCCGGGGTAAACGGCTGTTCCACAAGGCTGGCGAGGTTGATCGAGCCGAGCAGACAGGCGCCATAAGGCGGAAGCGGCTGCTCGCCGCAGGGGTTCGTCGCGGTGATCGTCTCGCAATAGTAGAGATTGTTTCGCCGGTCGATGCAGTCGATGAAAATCACGCCCGGCTCGGCATAGGCGTAGGTCGCGCGCATGATCTTGTCCCACAGCTCGCGCGCCGGGAGCACCTTCCACACCGTGCCCTCGAAGGCGAGTTCCCACGGCGCGTCTTCCGCGACCGCCTGCATGAATGTGTCGGTGACCAGCACCGAGAGGTTGAACATGCGCAACCTGCCGGGCTCCCGCTTCGCCTCGATGAAGGCCTCGAGATCGGGATGGTCGCAGCGCAAGGTGGCCATCATCGCGCCTCGCCTGTAGCCGGCGCTCATGATCGTTCGGCACATCGCGTCCCAGACGTCCATAAAGCTGAGAGGCCCCGAGGCATCAGCACCCACCCCTTTGACGGGCGCACCGCGCGGTCGAAGGGTGGAGAAGTCATAACCAATCCCGCCGCCCTGCTGCATCGTCAGCGCGGCCTCGCGCAGATGGGCGAAGATCCCGCCCATGTCGTCGGGTATCTGTCCCATCACGAAGCAATTGAACAGCGTCACGCCCGACCGGCGGCTGCCCGCGCCGGCGACGACGCGTCCGGCCGGCAGGAACTTGAAATCGGTCATTGCCGCGTAAAACCGCTCGGCCCAATGGACGGGATCACGCTCCGGCGCGGCGAGCGCCGTCGCCACCCGCTTCCAGGTGTCTTCGATCGTCTTGTCGATCACTTCGCCCGAGGGGCTTCTCAGGCGATATTTCATGTCCCAGATTTGCTGTGATATCGAGCCGACGAGAGCCATGGCCGAGACTTCCTCCTAACCGGCGGAATGTATCATAGTTCTGCGTTTGTTCAGCTGCACTTTCTAGCCGGGCTGGATTGCATTAGTTTCCACACATGACCGCAAACCCCGCTTCACTTTACGAAGAGGATTTCTACGCCCGGACCCAGCGACAAGCCGAGCTGCTGCGCCGTCTGCCGGCAAAGGGCAACGAACTCGATATTGAACACATAGCCGAGGAGATCGAGGATTTGGGACGCAGCGATCTCCGCGCCGCGCAGTCACTCTGCGAACATATAATAGAACATTTTCTCAAACTCGAATATTCCCGCCCTAAGGGGCCAGCATACCATTGGCGTGACGAAGTCGTCGAATGGCGTCTTCAGCTGGAAAAGATCCTGACCCGCAGTATTGAGGTAAAGCTCGACCTGCCCGACAGGTACCGCGCTGCGCTAAGGCTCATGCGCCGACTCGAATGCGACATTCCGGGAATCTTGCGTCGCCTCTCGGCGCAGTGCCCATATACGCTTGCGCAGATCTTCAGCAGCGGTGATGAGGAGTGGTTTCCGAGCCCCGCCGATGATTCCACTTCTCCACGCAGAGGACGCCGACGCCAGGCTCGTTCATAAATTGCGGGCCGGCCCTTTCGGGGCGCTCTGGAGCGAAACTGGGCGGACGCGGCTGGTGATTGCGCCTTCGCGCAACAGCGCCGCGGTCGCGGTCTCGATGCGCTGCTCGAGGCCGGCCATCAAGCGGTCCCGCGGCCACCCTGGCGGGATCGGGTCGAGAAACTCGAGCACGATGCGGCCCGGTCGTTTGACGAAACGCCGCCTGCCCCAATAGAGACCAGAGTTGACGGCGGCCGGCACCAGCGGGAGCGCCAAGGCCTGATAAAGTGCCGCGACGCCCGGCTGATAGGGTCGGCGCTCCCCGGGAGCAACCCGCGTTCCCTCCGGAAAGATCACGATCGGGCGTCCCGACGCGGCGATCGATCGAGCCGCGGCCAGCATGTGGCGCAATGCAGCGGCGCCGGCCTTGCGGTCAATTGCGATCGGCCCGGTCCGCGCGGTAAACCAGCCATAAATCGGTAAAATCAGCAGCTCGCGCTTCAGTACCGGCGCAGGGTCACCGAGCACGACAGGGAGGATCAGCGTGTCCCACGCCGATTGGTGCTTCATCGCAATGATACAGCCACCGCGTGGGATGCGGTCGAGCCCGCGAACCTCGTGGTGCAAACCCACGATGCTTTCGAGCAAGCCGAGGACGCTCGCCGCCCAAAACCGGCCAAAGCGCATCGCCACGGAACGCGGTGCCAGCAATAAGGGCAAGCCGATAATGCCGAGGATCGCGGTCCATGCGAAAAAGGCAAAATTGAAAACGAGCGCCCTCGCCCAGCTCATCGCCGCATCGCGGCATGCATCGTGCCGACCTCCCTCGGCTGCAGCCAGTCGATCAACCGCCGGAAGACGGCCGCCAGATATTTCATGTATTCGCCGACCAGTAAGGCGGTCGTGCCCCGCCACGCCCACCAGTGTTCCTGCTTAACCTGATCGGGGAAAACCGGGTGCGCCAAAATGTCGATCTCCGGCATTGCCCGGTGGAATTCCAGACGGCTGCGCGGCATGTGATACCACGCGGTGACGAGGCGTAGGCTGCGAAAACCCTGACCTCGCATCCACCTCGCCGTCTCGTGCGCGTTCTCGAAGGTATTATCGGCTTCGTGGCCGAGGACGACGCAGCAGAGCGCCCAATCGGGGGCCTCGCCTGAGATGCGGAGCAGTTCGTCGAGCTCGACGTGGTGATTGACGCCTGAAACGAAGAGCGCCCGTCCTTTTCCTTCACGCAGCAGTTCCAGGCCGCTTTGTAGTCGTAGGCTCCCGCCCGTCAGCACGACGATCGCGTCGGTCTGCTCCGTCCGCGACTCGCTCTCGGGGGGCGTCGCGAACCACAGCAGGCCGGCGAGCCACCAACCGCACATACCGGCAGCGAAGATTGCGAACCGGCGCAGCGCTCCCTGCAACGGCATTTTAGCCAAATTGGTCACGCGCCCGGCGCGGCTGCTTGGATGGTCCATCAGGCGATCAGCGTAGCTCGGCGCACGATACCTCATCCGGACCTCGCCTGGGGAGCGTCCGGATCTCGCGCCGCTTGTTCAGGATTGGAAGTTCGCAGACGCGGAATTCTCGCAACGGTATCGACGAGCGACTTTTTTTTCTCTCTCGGGGACACTCGGGTGTAGTTGTCGTTGTTACACCCGCGAAACGGAATCGGAGGTCGGTCAATGCTGCGCGATCGACGACCGGACGAAACGGACCCAACTCGGTCACCGGGCTCGAACAAGATTGCTGCGGTCGTCCAATGACGACTGGGTCAACCACCTCTGCGGTGGGAGTCGTAACGGCGCTCGGTAGCGCCTCCGCTGCTTGGCCCGACGAACTGTGGGCCGGCTCGATGGGGCTGGTGGATGCGATCCTACGCTCCTATTACGGGGTCTACGAATTCACTGAGGATCCGGCCTGCGTCTTTCGGATCGGCCTGAGTGAGGCGCGAGACGCTGTGACACTCTCGGATGGGACACAAATCGAAAGTGGGGAGCTTATCGGGACGCTGCATTTCTGGAACGAGCAACTGCCGCGCTATTCGGTCGAGGGACCGGACCTCCACTGGGCATGTGCGATACGCGGCCAGGTACGTCATTCGTTATGCGTATTGGCTGAGTACATCGAAACCCACCCGGATTGGCACGAAGTCCGAGCGCTTCGCGGCGAAGCCGCGCTGTCCGCCCGGCTCGGCGCTCTTCAGGTCCGACGGGTGGCGGCTCGGTACGGGTTTGAACGGGTGCCCGTCAAGGCGTCGTTGCTGCGTCGGCTGCACGGGCTGGGCGAAAGTGTCGTATTATGGGGCCTGACGCGGGCCTTCAACCCGGCGGCCGCCGCGCGTCAGCCGTTCTTCCGGGATCATCACGAATTGTGGATTTCGCGGAGGACGCTTCGCATGCACTACGCCCGGCATCCGGGGGAGATGCCCAGCGTGGCAATACGCCGACGCCAAACTTAGATGCTTGCGCTCTGCCTCGGCGCGGTTTGGGTGGGGTTGGTGCTCTATTTGCTGTCTCGCGCGCTTAGGCAATTTGCCGCTCACCGGTCGTCAGCCCGAGAAACGGTCTCTGCATCCACGCACTTGCCGGTGGTTTCGATCATCGTTCCGGTGCGCAATGAGATCGATAATATCGCGATCTGTCTGGCGGGGCTGAAAGCGCAAACAGGCCTCGCTGCCGGCTCTTCGATCATCGTTGTCGACGATGAGTCGACAGACGGTACGCGAGCGGTCGCCGAACGCGAGGCCACTCCCGGTTTATCGGTCACGCTTGCCGAAGCCGGAACGCTGCCGCAAACCTGGGCCGGCAAACCCCATGCCTGCTGGCGCGGCGCATTGCTGGCCGGCGGCGAGTGGCTCTGTTTCGTCGATGCCGATGTTCGAGCGAGACCGGAGCTGGTTGCCGTTGCGCTGGCTACAGCGGAAGCGCGGGGGATTGACATGTTGTCACTGCACCCGTGGCAGGAGCTCGGCAGCTTTTGGGAGCGCGTTATCATCCCGGCCGGGATGCTGATCATCGCCTGCGCCAAGCCTGTGCGGATGATCAGGCATTGGGCAGCTTCCGAAGACAACACGAACGGGCAGTTTTTGCTGATCAAACGAGAGTGCTACTTCAAAATCGGCGGCCACTCCGCGGTGCGCGGCGAGATTTGCGAGGACAGGGCGCTGGCGATCCGGATCAAGCTCGCCGGGTTTTGCTTCCGTGTATTCGCAGCCGAGCATCTGGGCCGCACGCGGATGTACCGGGATTTCCGCTCGTTGTGGGAGGGGCTCGGCAAAAACGCGGCCGAGATCCTGGGCAGTCCGCAAGCCACACTGGCGGCAGCGGGCGCAGCATTCATCGCTGGTTGGACCGCCGTTTTGCTGCCACTGGCAGCCATCACCGCTGCTCTTGCCGATCCGTCTGCGGCGGCGGTCTCCGGCGCTGCGCTCGTCTTGCTCGGCTCGGCGATTGTGATCGGTATCCACATCGGCACCGCACTGCACTTCCGCATCCCGGCGGCGTTTGGACTGTGTTTCCCGCTTGGCTACACGATGGTCGGCTGCCTCGCATGGCGCAGCGTGCTGTTGCTTCACAATGGCCGAGTAACGTGGAAGGGAAGGACTTACCGGCTGCGGCGCAAACCGTCACCCCGCACTTCGTGACTGACCCGCACGCGACCGCGGGACAGCGCCGCTCGCGTGTCGGTGGATGGGCGATCGCAGCGGTACTCGCTGTTATTGCTGTCCTGGTCTATCAGATACGGATTGCGCTGCTGCCTTTCGTATTGGCGGTGGCGGTCGCTTTTGTCACGGACCCGTTGATCAAAACGCTGCAGCGGCGCCTGGGGACCGGGCGCTGGCCGGTGGCCGGCAGTCTCTATCTTTGCATTCTCGCGATCTTGAGTTCGGCCGCGTATTGGATCGGGTCAACGGCGGTCACCGATCTGATGCACGTCGTCGCACGTGCCCCGGAGATCGCTCGTCATTTTCTCACCGAGATCATCGGCAGTCAGGGGGTCACGATTTTCGGTGAGACCTATGCGCCCGACAAGCTCGTGGCGGCATTGGGCAGCGCAGTGCGCTCCGTCGTCGGGCTCACGGCACTGGAGCACCTCGGCGGATTGGCCGTGGCCCTCGTGTTCGGAACCTTTCTCACACTCGTGCTGATGCCCTACTTCATGATCTCGGCGCCGCGTCTCGCATCCGGGACGATATGGCTGCTGCCACCGGAGCGCCGGCGCTCGGTCGAGGATTTATTGCCTAAGATTGTTCCGACATTGCGGCGCTACCTGATCGGTCTTGTCCTGGTGGTGCTTTACACAGCGACGGTCGCCTGGATCGGCTTCGGTTTGGCGTTCCACTTGCCACACGCCGTGCTGCTCGCAATCACGGTCGGGGTACTCGAGCTTATCCCGGTTATCGGACCGTTCGCTTCGGCCGCGATCGTTGGCCTTACTGCCTTACAGCAGAACGGCATCTGGGCCGCGGCCTTCCTGTTCGGCTTCGCCATCGCGTTGCGCTTGTCCATCGACAACCTTGTCGGCCCCATCGTTCTGGGAGAGGCGGCGCAAATTCACCCGGTGGTCGTGATCATCTCGTTTGTCTGCGGCGCGATCCTCTTCGGCGTCGTCGGCCTGCTGCTGGCCGTGCCGATAGCGGTATGCATCAAGATTACACTCGAGCATTATTACGCTGAACCGATCGCCCGCGGCGAGGACCGCTGATCAGGACTTCGATCAGCCGTTGACCGCGCCGCTGATCAGCGGGCCGAAAAGCCGCCAGCGCTCGCCATCAAAGCGTCCCATCTGGATCTGCTTGATCGGGGCAAAGTCGGTCGGGCTCGTATTGATCGTGATCCCGGGCAATAGCATCGGGACCCTGAAATCGTGCAGGCTCGCCGCCTCTTTCATGATGTTTTCGCGAGTCAGATCGTCGCCGCATTGCTTGACCACCTGGACGAAAGTCTGGGCAAAGCATGGGCCGACGACGTTCCCCGCATCGGTCTTGTCGCCCTCGGGATAATACTTGCCCATGAACGAAGCCCAATCCTTATAGCCTTGATCGTCCTTCCATTGCGGGTCGGTGGGGTCCTTCAGATAAAAGTCTGAGATGAGGTCTTTGGCATTTTCCAGCCCGGCCGGCTTCAAAGTGGCGGCGACCGAGTTGCCGATGCTGCTGAGGATGTGCAGCGGCTTCCATCCGAGTTCTGCGGCCTTGCGGATGGACTGCGCGGCGAATTTCGGGATCGCAGTGTTGACGAACACATCGCAACCGGCGGATTTGATGCCGATGACTTGCGAGTCGACGGTAGGATCGGTCGTCTCGTAGGAGGCCGCGACAGCAATCATCGATTTTGCCTTGTCCCCGAGACCATCTCTGACGCCCTTCAGATAGTCCTTGCCGAAATCGTCGTTTTGATAAAGTACCCCGATCTTGCCGTCCGGCTTGTGCTCGAGGATGTAAGCGGCGTAGGCGCGGCCTTCGCTCTGGTAATTGGGCTGCCAGCCAATGGTCCACGGGAAATGCTTGGGGTCGTCCCATTTGGTGGCGCCGGTCGCGACAAACAGTTGCGGCACTTTCTTCTGGTTGAGGTAATGCTGGATCGCGCTGTTGGTCGGCGTGCCGAGCGGGTTCAGCATCGACAATACGCCGTCCTCTTCGACCAGCCGGCGGGTCTGTTCGACAGTCTTGGGTGGTGAGTACGCGTCGTCGTAAGAGATAAAGTTGATCTTGCGGCCGTTCACTCCACCCTGCTCATTCAACATCCTGAAATAGGCGGCCTCGGCCTTGCCAATCGTTCCATAAGACGAGGCCGGCCCGCTGTAAAAGCAGGTATTGCCGACCTTGATTTCAGTGTCGGTAACGCCGGGGCCGTATTCCTTCGCGGCGCGCGCCGGCCCGAGGGACAAAAATGGGGCGACCAGGGCAATGCCGCCCGGCGCCGCGGCGAGAATCGATCGGCGGGTAACGCGTCTCATCTTGACCTCCTGTTCTCAGTCGTGGATCGCGCCGGTGATGATCGGGCCGAAGGGCTCATAGCGCTCACCGTTGAAGCGCCGCATCTGCATCTGCTTAATCGGATAGAAATCGGTCGGGCTCGTGTTGACTTTGATCCCCGGCAACAGCATCGGCCGTTCAAGATCCTCGATGCTGGCCGCCTGCTTCATCACGTTTGCGCGGGTCAGGTTTTCGCCGCACTGCTGCAGCACCTGAACCAACGTTTGTGACACCGAATAGCCAAGCACAGTGCCGCCGTCAGTCTTGTTGCCATCCGGATAATACTTGTCCATGAACGAACTCCCACTCTTCGACCCCGCGTCGTTTTTCCAGCTCGGATCGGTTGGATCTTTGGGCACTTTCTTCTGGTTCATGTATTGGTGGATCGCCGAGTTAGTCGGCGTGCCGACCGAACTGAAGATCAGCAGTAACCTGGTCATTCTCCACGAGCTTTCGCGCCTGCTCGACTGCCTTCGGCGGACTGTAGCCGTCATTGTAAGAAATGAACGTGATCTTGCGCCCGTTGATCCCGCCCTCGTTGTTGATCATTGCAAAGAAGTGGGCTTCGGTCTTCCCGAACACACCATAAGGCGATGCGGGGCCGCTGTAAGGTGTGATGTTGCCGATCTTGATCTCGCTGTCGCTGGCGCCAGGGTCGTATTTCTTCTGCGCCTCCGCTTGCGGTACCGCAAAGGCGATAATCGCTGCCGCGATTAACAACAACTTCGTTCGGATCATTTTTCCCTCCCTGCTAAGTCCTGGCTTTTGCCTTCTATTGATCTGTTTGGCGGCCAGGCGCACAAAACCTACGGCGCCGGAGGGCATGACAAAGATTACCAGCAACAGGATGAGACCGTAAATCGCGCCGGCAAGCCCGGTCGAGACGCGCTCGGCGATATTCGGAACGAACAGCACGAACAAGCCGCCAAACAGGCTCCCGGGAATCGAACCGACGCCGCCGACCACGAGCCCGACCAGCAAAGAGACCGACAAAAGAAACGTGAAGCTGTCGGGGGCGACAAACTGCACGGCGATCGCGCCGAGCGCGCCGGCGACGCCGGTGTAGAACGCGCTGACGCCGAAGGTCACGGTTTTGTAGAGCGCGGTATTGATCCCCATCGCCGCCGCGGCGATCGGATGGTCGCGGATCGCCATCATCGCCCTTCCGGTGCGGCTCTTCACCAGATTGGCGGCGCCGGCGAACAGCACCAGCAGCACCGCCAATGTGAAAAAGTACAACCACTGGTCGGCATCGAGCGGCACGCCCGGCGGTGGATCGGTTTTCAAAATCACGATCCCTTGCACCCCACCGGTCAGCGGTTCGAGCGGCTGGAACTTCAGGATCTGCGGCATCGCCGTGGCCAGTGCGAAGGTAGCGAGCGCCAGATAGAGGCCTTGCAGCCGCAATGCTGGCAGGCCGAACAGAAAGCCGACGACAAAGCAGACGACGCCAGCGCAAGGCAACGTCCAGTAATAGGCGACATCCAGTCGGTCCATCAGGATCGCCGCCGTATAAGCGCCAATGCCGTAAAACGCGCTGTGACCGAGCGAGAACTGTCCATTGAAACCAGTCAACAGATTGAGCCCGAGGATCGCCAGCCCGTAGATCATCACCAAGGTCAGCTGGAAGACGATGAAGCTCTTGAAGACAAACGGGATCACCAACGTCACCGCGAGAGCCGCGGCGATCGCGAGTTGGCGTTTGCCCAGCGAGCCGATCAGGCTGGCCGTCGCAGCTGCGCGCGGCGGCGCCTCCTGAAATGCAAGAGTCTCCCGCGGCGGTAGGGTCATACCCGGCTCACCACGGCGCGCCCGAAAATGCCGGCTGGTCTGATCATCAGCACTGCGACGATCACCACGAGGGCGATCGTCAGCTTCAGCTCGCGTCCGACATAAGGGATAAACGTGCCGGCGAGATTTTCGATGACACCGACGGCAAATCCACCGGCGACCGCGCCGCCGGGGCTCGAGAGCCCGCCAAGAACAGCGCCGGCGAAGCCGTACAGGAGCACGCCGAGCATCATGTTCGGCTCGAGAAACACCACCGGGGCGATCAGCATTCCGGCCACCGCCCCGACGGCCGCCGACATCCCCCAGCCGAGCGCGATCATCCAGCCGACGCGGATCCCGACGAGGCGCGCCGATTCGGGATTGGTCGCCGCGGCGCGCATCGCGAGGCCCATGCGCGAGCCGCGGAAGAAGAAATAGAGGAGGGCAAGCATCAGAAGGGTAACCCCGATCATACCGGCCTCGTGGGTGCTGATCAGCCGCTCGCCGAACAACGGGGTCATGCCGAACGGTGAGGGGAATGTCTTGATATTGAAGTCCCAGATCTGGCCGGCGGAACTGTTGAGGATACTGTAAAGCGCGATAAACGCGGCGAGCTGGCGCAAGATCGGCGCGTTGTGGATCGGCCGGAACACAATCCGGTCAAGAATGATGCCCCCGCAGAAAGACAGCGCCGCAGCACCGACAAAGGCGACCCAGTAGGGCCAACCCCACTGCATCATCTGCCAGGCGAGAAATGTCGAGAACATCGCCATCTCGCCTTGCGCGAAATTGAGGTGATCGATCGCCTGCTAGATCATGACGACGGCGAGCGCCATCGATGCATAGATCGCGCCCGTCGCGAGCCCCGCCAGCACCTGTTGCAGCAACAGTTCCATCGCCGCGCCTAATACCCCAGATACGAGCGGCGCACCGCTTCGTCCTTGCCGATTTCGCTGGCCGGGCCAGCCAGGACGATGCGTCCGGTCTCGAGCAGGTAGGCGTGTTCGGCAAGATCGAGAGCCAGCGCCGCGTTCTGCTCGACGATCAGCATGCCGACGCCGAGTTCCCGATTAAGGCGGCGCAGGATCTCAAACAGTTCCTCGACAATCAGGGGCGCCAAGCCGAAGGAAGGCTCGTCGAGCAGCATCAGGCGCGGCTGCAGCATCAGGGCTCGGGCGACCGCCAGCATCTGCTGCTCGCCGCCGCTTAAGGTTCCGGCTTGCTGCCGGCGCCGCTCCTTGAGCCGCGGAAAATGTGCGTACACCTCGTCGATGTCGCTGGCGATGCCAGCGCGGTCGCGCCGCGTCATCACCCCAAGCTGCAAATTTTCGTCGACGGTCATGCGGACAAAGGTGCCCCGCGCCTCGGGTACATGAGCGACACCGAGGCGGACGATGTCCTCAGTGGCGCGGCCGGCAAGGGAGATCCCGTCGAACCGGATGTCGCCGCTGAGCCGGACCATTCCGCAGAGCGCGCGCAGTGTCGTCGTCTTGCCTGCCCCATTCGCGCCGAGCAAGGTTACGATGCCGCCTTCAGGGAGCGTGAAATCGAGGCCCTGCAATGCTTGGTTCGCGCCATAGAAGGCGCACAACCCTCGGACCTCGAGCATCATCGGGTCAAGCTCCGTGCTCCCGAGGTTTTCCGAGATAAGCGCGGATCACCTCCTCGTCCTGTTGCACCGAGCCCGGCGGGCCCTCGGCGATCTTCCGGCCGAAATCTAGGGCGACGACCTTGTCGGATATCGACATGACGAGACCCATGTGGTGCTCGACGAGCAGCACACTGACCCGCCGGTTGTCGCGGATCCGCCGGATCAGGGAGCCGAGCTGCGCGACCTCCTCGTGATTGAGCCCGCCGGCCGGCTCGTCGAGCAACAGCAGCTTCGGGCGCGCCGCCAGCGCCCGCGCAAGCTCGACCCGCTTTCGTGTGCCGAGGGGGAGCCCATCGGGAGCATCATACGCCACCTCACTCAGATCGAGGGCGTCGAGCAAGGTCCATACGCTCTCTTCCGAGCCCCTTCTCTTGCCGTCGCACCCACGGCAGACGGAGTGCGTCGCTGAAGAAGTCGCTGCGGCAGGTCGTGTGACCACCGATCCGCACGTTGTCCAGAACCGACTGGCGCGGAAAAAGGGCGAGGTTTTGGAAAGTGCGGGCGATGCCGAGCTCGGCGATACGGTGGGGCGGGCGATCGAGCAGCGAGCAGCCCTGGAACAGAATATCACCGCGGTTTGGCGTGTAGAGCCGGCTCAGGCAATTGAACAATGTTGTCTTGCCGGCGCCGTTCGGCCCGATCAGACCGAGGATTTGTCCCTCTTTCAGCTCGAAAGAAATGCCGTCGAGCGCAACGATGCCGCCAAACCGAAGCGCAACATCGCGGACTTCGAGCAGCTCGCCGCCCGCCATCGATCCTCCCTGTATTTTCAAACCGAACCTGCCGACCTCTCCTATTCGTGTCAAGCCGAGGTGATGCTCCCATTCCGGCCTTCAACGCGCAGGCGCGCCGCGCTAGTCTCGGCGGCAGGGCGTCACGACCGGGGAGCACCATGGGCAACGTCAACGCCAGCATCGATCTGCGCCGCTACGGCGAGATTGCGGTTATCATCTCCGACAACCCGCCGGTCAACGCGCTAAAGCATGAGGTGCGCGCCGGTCTGGTCGAAACCCTTCGCCAGACGCACGACGACGGCGGGACCAAGGCAGTCGTGATCGTCTGCGCGGGACGGACCTTTTTCGCCGGCGCCGACATCACCGAATTCGGCAAGCCGCCGCAGACGCCGAGTCTGCACGAGGTGATCGCTGCGATCGAGGCGATGCCGAAGCCGGTCGTGGCCACGATGCACGGCACCGCGTTGGGAGGCGGGTTGGAGCTGGCACTCGCCTGCCATTTCCGGGTCGCCGCGCCCGGCGCCCGTGTCGGTCTGCCCGAGGTCAAACTCGGGCTATTGCCCGGCGCCGGCGGCACACAGCGGCTGCCGCGCCTCGTCGGACCCGAGAAGGCGCTCAAGATGATCGTCACCGGCGAGCCCATCTCGGCCGCCGATGCACTGGCGGACGGCATCGTCGATGAAATCGTCGAGGGTGACCTGATACCGGCCGCAATCGCATTCGCCAGGCGGGTCACGGCGGAAGGCCGGCCGCTGAGGCTCGTTCGCAACCGCGACGGGAAGCTCTCGGCGGAGGGCTTTGCCGATGCGGCCGAGGCGCTGACACGCCGGCTGCGCGGTCGCGAGGCACCAGCGGCCTGCATTGAAGCCGTCCGCAACGCGATCGTGCTGCCATTCGACGAAGGGTTGAGGCGTGAGGGCGAACTCTTCCGCAAACTCGTCGCTGGCGATCAGTCGAAAGCGCAGCGCCATATCTTTTTCGCCGAGCGCGAGGCCGCTCGGGTCCCCGACATGCCGGAAGGCGTAACGCCGCGGCCGAGCGCGGCCGCCGCGGTCGTCGGCGCCGGTACGATGGGCGGCGGCATCGCGATGTGTTTCGCCAATGCCGGCATCCCGGTCACGGTCGTCGAGACCGGTCGTGATCTTCTGCAAAAAGGCCTAGATCGCGTCGCCGCGAATTACCGCACGACCGTCTCGCGCGGCGGGCTCAGCGCCGATGCGATGGAGCGCCGCATGGCGCTGATCGGCGGCGCCACCGAGCTCGAGGCGATCGCAAAGGCCGATGTCGTGATCGAGGCCGTGTTCGAGGAGATGGACGTCAAGAAGCGCGTCTTCGCCGAGCTCGACCGGTTCGCGAAGCCTGGTGCGATGCTCGCGACCAATACCTCGACCCTTGATGTCAACGAAATCGCGCGCGCCACCAGGCGGCCGCAGGATGTGCTGGGCACGCATTTCTTCAGCCCTGCCAATGTCATGCGGCTCCTGGAGATCGTCCGCGGCGCGCAAACCTCGTTCGAGGCGCTGGCGACTGCGGTCGTGCTCGGCCGCCGGCTCGGCAAAGTGCCGGTCACGGTGGGGGTCTGCTACGGGTTTGTCGGCAACCGCATGCTCGCGCGCCGCTCACTCGAGACGGAGCGGTTGCTTCTCGAGGGTGCGCTGCCACAGGAGATCGACGCCGCAGTCGTCGGATTTGGCTTCCCGATGGGCCCTTGCGCGATGATGGACCTCGCCGGGCTCGATGTCGGCTGGCGCATCCGCAAAGGACGCTGCGAGCGAGCGGTGATCGAGGATGTGCTGTGCGAAGCCGGCCATTACGGCCAGAAGACCGGCAAGGGGTACTTCCGTTATGATGCAGGCTCGCGCACGCCCATGCCTGATCCGGAGATCGAGAAGATCATTCTTGAGGCTTCGTCGCGGCTCGGGATCAACCGGCGGCCGATCGGCGAGGAGGAGATTGTCGAACGCATGATCCTGCCGATGATCAACGAAGGCGCCCGCATTCTCGAGGAGGGGATCGCCACGCGTCCCGGCGACATCGACGTGATCTGGGTCTACGGCTATGGCTGGCCGGTCTGGCGGGGCGGTCCGATGTATTATGCCGACCGGTTGGGCCTCACGCACATCCGCGACCGGCTCATCGATTACGCCGACCGGTCGCGCGACGAGATGCTGCGCCCCGCGCCGCTACTGCAACGCCGTGCCGCGGAAGGCCGCGGCTTCGAATCGTGATGCAGACCGCCATGCGTAGGCCGAAGCCTTCACTAAATTCTCCTTGGCCGGGCTCGTCCCGCCGACCACGCCTTGCAAGCTGTCGACTGAGGCTGCGGCGAGAGAGACGTGGGTGCCCACGGAACTAGCCCGTGGGCTGAAGGCCCACGGATCAAGTCCGGCCATGGGGAGCATGGCCTGATGCGGTTAACATAAATAGGGAGTTCGCGTCATGGATCTGCGCTTTACGCCCGAAGAGCTCGGGTTTCGCGACGAGGTGCGGGCGTTCTTCCGCGCCAATCTGCCCGAGCACATCCGCACCAAGCTGGTGGAAGGCAAAAAGCTCGCAAAGGACGAAGTCGTCACCTGGCAGCGCATCCTCAACAAGAAGGGTTGGGCAGTGGCGAATTGGCCCATGCAATGGGGCGGCACCGGCTGGACGCCCGTGCAGCAATACATCTTCCAGGAGGAATTGCAGCTGACGCCGGCACCGCAGCCGCTCGGCTTTGGCGTCACGATGGTGGGACCGGTCATCATCGCCTTCGGCTCCGAGGAGCAGAAGAGGCGGCATTTGCCGGCCATCGCCAATCTCGATGTGTGGTGGTGCCAGGGCTTTTCCGAGCCGGGCGCCGGCTCCGACCTCGCCTCGCTTAGGACCGCCGCCAAGCGCGATGGCGACTACTACATCGTCAATGGACAGAAAACCTGGACGACGTTGGCGCAGCATGCCGATTGGATCTTCTGCCTCGTGCGCACCGATCCGCAGGCGAAGAAGCAAGAGGGAATCTCGTTCCTGCTGATCGATATGAAGACACCGGGGATTACAGTGCGCCCGATCATCACGATAGAGGGCGGGCACGAGGTCAACGAAGTCTTCTTCGACGACGTCGAGGTGCCGGCCGGGAACCTCGTCGGCCAGGAGAACCAGGGCTGGGATTATGCGAAATACCTGCTCGGCCGCGAGCGCACCGGTATCGCGCGGGTCGGCTTCTCGAAGGAGCGCATCCGGCGCATCAAGGAGCTCGCTGCGATGGAGCGCGCCGGCGACAGGCCGCTTATCGAGGATGAGCGCTTCCGCGAAAAACTCGCCGCAGTCGAGATCGAATTGAAAGCGCTGGAGATGACGCAACTACGCGTCGTCGCCGCCGAGCGCGGTCGAACCGACAACAAGCCCGACCCGGCTTCCTCGATCCTCAAGATCAAAGGCTCGGAGATCCAGCAAGCGACAACCGAGCTCTTGATGGAGGTGGTCGGCCCCTACGCGATGCCGTACCAGCCCGACCGCGATGACGAGGAGCGCTGGAACGAACCGCCGATTGGCCCCAAATGGGCCGGGCCCATCGCGCCAACCTATTTCAACTGGCGCAAGACCTCCATCTACGGCGGCACGAACGAGATCCAAAAAAACATCATCGCAAAGGCAATCCTGGGGCTGTGACAATCGTGCCTCAGACCAAGTACCTATTCCCTATGGCCGGGCTCGACCCGGCCCATCCACGAATAGAGCAGGGCAGGGCGGGGAGCTAGAGCGCGATGGATTTCGATCTCAGCGAAGAGCAACGGCTCTTGAAGGAAAGCCTCGAGCGGCTGCTCGGCGACCACTACGCTTTCGAACAGCGCAAGAGCTACGGGCAGTTCCCCGAAGGCTGGAGTCGTGATTTGTGGGCGCGGTATGCCGAGCTGGGGCTGCTCGGCCTGCCTTTTCCGGATAGCTCTGGCGGCTCGGGCGGCGGGCCCGTCGAGACGATGATTGCGATGGAAGCTTTTGGCCGCGCGCTGACGTTGGAACCGTTCTTCGCGACGGTGGTACTCGGCGGCGGGTTTCTGCGGCACGGCGGCACCGTCGAGCAATGCGCCGAGCTCGTTCCAAAGATTGCCGGCGGCAGTGTGACGCTCGCCTTCGCGCAGACGGAACGGCGTTCGCGCTATGACCTCGCCGATATCGAGACGCGGGCGGTGCGCGACGGCTCGGCCTGGGTGCTCGAAGGCGAGAAGGGCGTGGTGGTGCACGGCGACAGCGCCGACAAGCTCGTCGTCACGGCGCGCATCAGCGGCGGACGCCGCGACCGCGGCGGAGTCGGCGTTTTCCTCGTCGACGGTCGGGCTCCGGGCGTGTCGCGCCGCGGTTACCCGACGCAGGATGGGCTGCGCGCCGCCGAGATCTCGCTCGCGCGAGTGCGGGTGGGGCCGGAGGGGGTGCTCGGTGAGCCGGGTGCGGGATTGCCGCTCGTCGAGCGCGTCGTCGACGAGGCGATGGCGGGGCTGTGCGCCGAGGCGGTGGGCGCGATGGCGGTGATGCACGAACTGACGGTTGAATACCTCAAGACTCGCCGTCAATTCGGGCGAGAGATCGGCAGCTTTCAGATCCTCCAGCATCGCGCCGTGGATATGCTGATTGCGCTCGAACAGGCCCGCAGCATGGCGATGTTCGCGACGATGATGGCCGCCGAGGAGAACGCCGCGGAGCGCCGCGATGCGATCTCGGCCGCCAAGGTGCAGATTTGCCGCTCCGGCAAATTTATCGGCCAGCAGGCGATCCAGCTGCACGGCGGCATCGGCATGACGATGGAGTACAAGGTCGGGCATTACTTCAAGCGCGTCACAATGATCGAGGCGATGTTCGGCGACGCCGACCACCACCTGCGCGAGCTCGCCCGCCGCGGCGCATCGCCCGCGGCGGGGTGAGGTCGCCGCCGTTCGATGATCATCGGCTGCCCGGCCTGCCGCACCCGCTATCTGGTCAACGAGCAGGCCTTGGGCGGGCGCGCCGGACGGACCGTCCGCTGCGCCGCTTGCGGCCATACCTGGCACCAGAGCGCGCCGCCCGAGCTCTCGGCAACCGATGGACTTTCGAGGTTCGAGGGCTCGCGCATCGAGCCCGCGCTCGAGGTCCCGCCGCGGCCGAATATCGCGCCGGATGCAACCCTTGAGCTTCCCCCGCGTCCGGGGGCGTTTGCAACGCCGAGCTTTCCGAGGCGAGGGCGGCGGGCCGGACTGCGCTGGCTCGTGTTGGCCGTGCTGTTCGCGCTCGCCATTCTAGCCGGCCTCTTCGTCGCGCACGAAGAAGTAGTGAAACTGTGGCCGTCCGTCGCGCGGTTCTTCGCGCAGGCGGAGCTGCCGGCCGAAGCCCCTCCCATTCCCTCCCCCGCAAGTGGAGAAGGCTAGGGTCGGGGCTGTCTCAACGGAGTTGGGGGCAATGTTTATCGCGATGAACCGGTTCAAAGTCCTTCCGCCGTCGCAGGAGAAGTTCGAGCGCGTATGGACAGCGCGCGATACCCATCTGCGCGGGGTCCCGGGTTTTATCGAGTTCCACCTGCTCCGCGGACCCGAGCGGGAGGATCACGTGCTCTACGCCTCGCACACGATCTGGCGGAGCCGGACCGATTTCGAAGCGTGGACGCGGTCGGAGGCCTTTCGTCTGGCGCATTACAGCGCCGGTGAAAACCGGCCGCTTTATCTCGGCCATCCCGAATTTGAGGGGTTCGAAGTCATTCAAACCGTCGAGCCAATGAGGCCCTGATGGCGCGCATCCTCGTCTTGGGCGCCGGCTTTGCCGGCTTATGGAGTGCAGTGAGTGCGGCGCGCGCCCTTGATGAATTCGGCATCGGTCGAGACGACGTCCAGCTAACCCTCGTCAATCGCGATGCTTGGCACGCGATCCGCGTGCGCAATTACGAGGCCGATTTGCGCCCAGTGCGGATCGCGCTTGACGATGTGCTGCACCCGATCGGGGTCGAACAGATTATCGGCGAGGTCGAGGGCATCGACTTTGGAAATCGGCGGGTCGCCTGCACGGTCCAAGGCAAAGCCCAACTGCTGAGCTATGACCGGCTCGTCTTTGCGCTGGGCAGCCAACTCGTCCGTCCTGTGATTCCGGGGCTTGCGGAATATGCCTTTGACATCGATACCTATGAGGCCGCCGCGCGCCTCAATGCTCACATTGCCGCCCTGCCGGAGCGACCGCCATCACCAGGCCGACACATCGCTCTTGTCATTGGCGCCGGTTTGACCGGCATCGAGGCGGCCACCGAGCTGCCCAGCAAAATGCGGGCGTCATTCGCCAGCGCCGGTGATGGGGCTGAATGTCCGCGCGTCATTCTCGCCGACCATCGAGCGGCGATCGGTTCTGACATGGGCGCAGAAGCTTGCGCCGTGATCGAGAAGGCGCTCGCCTCGCTTCAGGTAGAGGCGCTTGTCGGCGCGTCCATCAGTGAGATCGACGCCAGCGGAGCGCAGCTGTCTACCGGTGAAAAGATCCTCGCAGGGACAATCGTTTGGTGCGCCGGGATGCGCGCCAATCCGCTCACGGGGGAATTTCCGGTAAAGCACGACCGGCTCGGCCGGATCCCGGTCGACTGCTTCATGAAGGTCGAGGGCCTGCACGATGTCTTTGCCGCCGGCGATGTCGCCTGTGCCGTGCTCGACGATCGGCACGCTTCGGTGATGTCCTGTCAGCACGCACGACCGATGGGTCGTTTTGCCGGGCATAACGCGGTGTGCGACCTTCTGCACCGGCCGATGCTGCCGTTGCGCATCGACTGGTATGTGACGTGTCTCGATCTCGGACCCTGGGGCGCCGTGTATACCGAGGGCTGGGATCGGTGCGTCGTCGCGACCGGAGCCGCCGCGAAGCGGACCAAGCAGATCATCAACTGCGAACGGATCTATCCGCCACGCTCGGCCGACCGGCGGCAAATCCTGGACGCCGCCGCACCGATCGTGCAGGCGCCGCCGCCGCAGTTCCGCTGACCGGCCGAAGGGATCCGGTGGCCGAGGCCCATCCGCGAGACCACTACAGGGCCAACCTGCAAGGCGAGGTCGACAGCGCGGCGCTCTACCGGACATTATCCGAGACGGAGAAGAACCCGCAGTTGGCGCAGGTCTATGCGCGCCTCGGGGCCGTCGAAGAGGCTCACGCCGAGTTCTGGAAGCGCAAGCTCGCGGCTGTCGATCAGCGCATCCCGCGGCTGCGGCCGAGCGTTCGGACGCGCGCGCTCGCCTGGCTGGTGCGCCGCTTCGGTCCGGCCTTCATCCTGCCGACGATCAACACGCTCGAGCAGATGGACAGCGGCACCTATGACAGCCAGCCCGAGGCCGTCGCCGGCGGATTGCCGGCGGCGGAGCGATCGCATGCCCGCGTCATCGAGGCACTGGCGGCGCCGTCGCCGCGCGCTTTCAGCGGGCCGACAATCGCGCGCCTGGAAGGGCGGCATCGCGGCCTGGGCGGCAACGCGCTGCGCGCCGCGGTGCTGGGCGCCAACGACGGCCTCTGCTCTAACCTCAGTCTTGTTATGGGTGTGGCCGGCGCCGATCTCGCACCGCACGCAATCCTTGTCACCGGTCTCGCGGGCCTGCTCGCCGGCGCCTGCTCGATGGCGCTCGGCGAGTGGCTGTCGGTCAGCGCGACGCGGGAATCCTACCAGCGGCAGATCCGAACCGAAGCCGACGAGCTCGAACAGGTACCGGAAGAGGAGCAAGAGGAACTGGCGCTGATCTACCAGGCCAAAGGCGTCCCCGAAGAGCAGGCGAGAGTGCTCGCGCAGCAGCTGATTTCGAACAAGGAAACGGCGCTCGATACTTTGGTTCGGGAAGAGCTCGGCATCGACCCCGAGGAGTTCGGCGGCTCGGCGTGGGCCGCCGCGGCAACCTCTTTCCTGCTATTTGCGGTCGGTGCGATTTTCCCGGTCGCCCCTTATTTCGTGCTGACGGGTCTACCCGCCGTGATCGCCAGCTTGGCAGCCAGCGGGGTTGCCCTGTTCCTGATCGGCGCCGGCACGACGCTGTTCACGGGCCTTGGGGTCTGGTTTTCAGGACTCCGGCAGCTGCTGATCGGTTTCGCAGCGGCCGGGGTGACCTATGGCATCGGCAAACTGATCGGCGTCGCCATTACGGGTTGAGGCGGAGGACGCCGATTCGAGCGAGGAACTCCGCGCGCGCAAGCTGGTGCCGGAGGCTCATCCGCTGCGCGACGGTGAGCGGCCTCCAAGGTCCGCCAAGCACGACCTGACCGGGCTCATCCGGGAAGCGACGGCCGTTGAAGATCAAGAGATTGTCGAGGCCGCGCTCGTCAAGGGTCCAATTCCGCACCGGCCCGGTATCGATGTGGATAAAACCGGAATGCGGGTACCAGCCGACGCCGCCGCGCTGCATTGCGCGTGCCTTGGCCATCGCATCAGCCAGCCTGGCATCGGGACGCACGTCGAGCGCGCGCCCGACGATGTGCTGGCTATGCTCGGCCACCCCAAAGGTCGTTCTTGCCAGCATCGCATTGGTTTCCGCGGTGCGATATGCGGAGAGCACGGTTGCTCTGGTTTCACCGACCGAATCGAGCACATCGGCCAAGAAGTCGATCACTCCGACATCGATCTGCGTCACTTGTCCCGAGTGATGATCCCGCAAGAATATGCAGAGTTCTTCGATCACCCGCGGGATCGGGCCGCTGTCGCTGCGGTAGGCTCCGTCGAAGGTCTCGCCGGTATGCGCATTTACGAGGCGCAGCCGGCGCAGGGCGTTGGGGGGGCGGGCAACCGCATGTGCGATCGACGGCCATGCGGCAGATCCTGCGATGAGGGATAGAAACAGACGCCGATCCATTGTCCCTTTCGGAACTTCGAAAGCGGCGATTGCCGGCCTTATTCCGGCAACCCCGTATTCGTTAACTCTGCAGGATGTCCGGGCCGCGCCCGGGCATGTGAGCTGAAAGGTGCCGGATTGAAAATCGGAGACCGGCCTTCGGTCAAGCCTAAAATCTTTTTAAAAGTCGATCGATATAGTCGAGCTCGATTTCGGGGCGGAAGCGTTCACCAGCGCGGCGGCGCAATTCATCCAGGATCTCACGGGCTTTCTGCAAAGTATTCTGGTCGGGGATTTTGACGTCGCCCTGATCGTAGGTGCCGTTGTTTGATAAAGGGCGGCCCAACGGATCGCGTTCGACCTGATCACTCGGCCGCCCGTCGGTAGCGCCGACCTCATCCTGATTGGGGTTGCCCCATTGACCCTGCATGCGGCGCTGCATCTGTTGCGCGAAATCGCGCGCCGCCTGCTGCAGCTGGTCAAGAGCCTCAGTCTGCGGCTCGATCGCCTCACCGGGCTGCTGGCGCTGCAAGGCGTCGGTAGCGTCGCGCATCGCGCGTTCGGCACGGCCCAGCGGCTCCGGGATATCGCCCAGCCCGTCGCCGAGCCGGCGCATCACATCGCCTAGCATACGGCGAAGCCCCTCCTGCTGGCCGGCGGCGTCGCCGAGCTGGCCGTTGGGATCCTGCTGGTCGCCTCCTTGCTGCTGGCCGCGCTGTCCCAGCCGGCCCTGCTGACCTTGTTGGCCTTGCTGCTGCGCGCGGAAACTGCGGTCGAGCAACTGTTGCTGCCGCTGCATCATGTCACGCATATCGCGCATCATCTGCTGCGCCTCGCTCGAGCCAGGCTGTTGCATTTGCCCCGGCCGGGCCATGCGCAGGTTCTCGAGCATATTCTGCAACTGCGACAGCAGCTCTCGCGCTTGGTCGCGCGCGCCGTTGCGGGCAAGTTCTCGCGCCCGGTCGAGCATGCGTTGCAGATCGCGACTGCTGATCACCTTAGAGGGATCGATCGACTGCTGAAACTGCTCGGGGTTGCGCGCCATGTCTTCGGCGAGCGCCTGCAGATAGCGGTCGAGCGCCTGTTGGAGCTCCTTCATCAAGCGATCGATCTCTTCGTCCGGCGCATTCTTCGCGAGCGCATCCTGCAGCTCCTGCTGCAGCCTGCGCAGGTCGCGTTCGGCCAATGACATGCGGCCGTCTTCGATGCGCAGTGCCGTATCCCACATCAGCTGCTCGACCTCGGCGAGCGATTTCGCGCTGTCGTTGATCCGCAAACGCTCTTCCGCGAGCCGCATCCCGAGGAAGGCCACGGTGTCATCGCGGTAAAGTTGTGGGCGTTCGCGCAGATCGCCGAGCGTGTCGGCCACCGCCAAACGCGAGCCGGGATCGGTTACGAGCTCCTTGCGCTGGTCGATGATGGCGCGGGCCACCGGATGTTCGAACTTCCGTTCGGGGAGTTTGATTCGGACCGGCTCGCTCTCGCCGGTCTGGCCCACCGCATCGGTTGCAACGAGGCGGATCTCGACCGGCAAACCGGCCCACGGATGCGGTGTCAGATCGTGATAGCTGGTGGCGGTCGCCTCTTTAACGTGCAGGCCCGGCAAGGGGATGTCGAGTTCGACCGCCTCGTCGGACTTGCCGCCCTCGCGGCGGATCACGGCTTTGACGGCTTCGACCCCATAGTCGTCGCTCGCCTGGTAGTCGATCCGCAGCGCCGCGTGCGCCGTTGCGGCGGGAGGCTTCGCGAACGCGGTCTTGGGCGGATTGTCGGGAATGACATCGATAGCCCAACTGCCGAGCATGGTGCCCCCCTCGGTAACTTTGAGCTGCTTGCCGCCCGTTATCGTTGCCGAGGCGCGGTAATTCTGCTTATCGATGGCCTCGAAATCGCGCCCCTCGCCATCGAGCACGAGGCTCGGGACCGACCGGCCGCCATGTACTTGCGCGAGCAAAGTGCTGCCGGTCGGGATGCGAACGGTTTCGATAGTGCCTGGCCGGAGAAATTGTGGCGCCAGCTCAGTGTACTCGGGTGGCGTCACCCACACATCGAGGCTCGCGGCGATCGGAGGGGGTCCGAGCGAAAGCGTGGGCGTCAAGGCCCGCGCGAGGCGATCGCGCCAATCGGTCCCAGCATCGACGCCGCCGATCAGCAGCAGCATTGCGAGCAGCGCACGCAGCCCCCGTGGATCGCGCAGAGCAAACCCGGCATGTGGAGCACCAATCCGCAACCGGCGCGCCGCGGCTTCCATGCGTTGCAGATGCCTCTGCCAAAGCCTGGCCGACGGTGCGTCGAGCGGTCCGATCGGTTGATCGGCGAGGGCCTGCAGGGGTCGATGATGCAAACCGCTCGCCTGCTCGATGCGGCGACGAGCGGCGAAAAGGTCGGGCACGGCAAGCTTGCCGAACGCAGCAGCCAGGGCGATCACCAAAGCGACGCCAACGCACAGCAGGACAGCAGCGTGCAGCAGGCCAGGCAGCGTCGGCAAAAGATCGAAAAGGGCAAGCACAAGAAAGGTGCCGATGACCGCAACTAGCGGCCAACATGCGGGCCAGACGCGCTCCCACAGCAGCGTCGCGCGGGCCAGCCGCAGCCTCGTCGCGAACAAGACCCCACGGGTTGGCGAGCGGTTAGTCATGCCGCACCTCGCTTTCGCACGGGCTCTTTGGAAAATCAGAGAGCCAATCGGGGATGCTATCCAAGGACAACAGCGCATCATAGCTCGGCCGCGCCCGAACGACGGCAAAACGGTTGCCGGCCACCAATACTTCCGGCACCAGCAGCCGGCTATTGTAGGTCGAACTCATGACTGCCCCGTAAGCCCCGGCTGCGGTAAGTGCGATGAGATCGCCTTCAACGAGCGGCGGCAGCTCACGATCGACCGCAAAAGTGTCGCCGGTCTCACAAACGGGTCCGACGACATCGGCCGGCGCAAGGGAGGCATCAGCAGGGGGAAGCTGAAGCGGGACGATATCGTGCCACGCATCGTAAAGCGCCGGTCGGATCAAGTCGTTCATCGCAGCATCGATCACTACAAAACGCTTGGTGCTGCTGTCCTTTACATAAACTACTTGCGAAATCAGGAGCCCCGCCGTCGCGGAGAGCACCCGCCCCGGCTCAAGTGCAAGGCTGAGGCCGAGCGAGCCGAAGGTTTCGGCTATGAGGCGCGCATACCGCGCCGGCTCCAGTATCCGCTCGTTGTGGTAGCGGATCCCAATGCCGCCTCCGAGATCCATACGGGAGACGGCAAGCCCGAGTGCGCGCAACGTGAGAACGAGCTCAGCGATCCGCTCGAATGCCTGCCGATATGGTTCGAGATCGGTAAGCTGTGAGCCGATATGAACCGCGAGCCCGACCGGCTCGATCCCGGGAAGCTCGCTGGCGAGTTGGTATACGGCCGGCACCTCCGCCAACTCGATGCCGAATTTGTTTTCTTTCCGCCCGGTGGCGATTTTGACGTGGGTGTGCGGATCGACGTCGGGGTTGGCCCGGATGCCGATGTACGCAGTCCGGCCTGCCGCGGCGGCGATTTGGCTCAACTGCCGCAGCTCCGGTATCGACTCGACGTTTATCTGATGGATGCCGGCCGAGAGCGCCGCCGCCATTTCGGCCGCCGTTTTTCCGACCCCGGAGAAGATGATGCGTTCGCGCGGTACGCCGGCGGCGAGGGCGCGACGCAACTCGCCCTCGGAGACGACATCCGCGCCGGCCCCGAGCTTGGCAAAGTGCCGAAGCACGGCGATGTTGGAGTTGGCCTTCACCGCGTAGCAGATGAGCGGCCGCTCGGAGGCAAAAGCCTCGACAAAACGCTGGTACAACGACGTGAAGCCGGCTGTGGAATAGAGATAGAACGGAGTTCCCACCGCTGCCGCGATCCGCGAAACCGGCGCCGCCTCGGCGTGCAGCTCCCCGCGCCGGTATGAAAAGACTTCACTCACTCGGATAAGACCGTGGGTAGGTGTGGGGCACGTCCGGTGGCGGCTGCGGCGCGTTCTTCTTGCCGCAGCCCGAGAGCGCCAGGAAAAGGATGGTGATTAGAAATGCGAAGCCGCTGACTAGCGACCGCCAAGATCGGCCCCTCACCCTAACCCTCTCCCCGCTCACGCGGGGCAAGGGGACCAACACCTTCCTCCCTCGCCCCGTTTGCCCCCACCCTTCCCTCCCCCGCAAGCGGGGGAGGGTTAGGGAGGGAGAGAGGATTGGGGTGAGGGGCAATAGGCTCATCCCAAAAACCTTTTGCGCGCCTCGGCCCCGGCGGCGCGGACGCGCTCCGGGGCGGTGCCGCCGAAGCTGGTTTTGCTTGCGACGGAATTGTCGACATCCAATACGGCATAAACCGCAGAGGTGAGCGTTGGCTCGACCGCTTGCAGCTCGGCTAACGGCAGCGCCGCCAGAGCGCAACCCAAGGCTTCGGCGCGCCTGACGATCATCCCGGTCACATGATGCGCGCGGCGGAATGGCAGGCCCGCGACCCGCACGAGCCAGTCGGCGAGGTCGGTCGCCGTCGCAAAGCCGCCCTCCGCGGCGGCGCGCAGCCGCGCGCGGTCGGGCTGTATGTCGCGCACCATACCAATCGTCGCAGCGAGGCAGAGCTCGAGCGTATCGACGGCTTCGAATACCGGAACCTTGTCCTCCTGCATGTCCTTGCCATAGGCAAGCGGCAGGCCCTTCATCACCGTCAGCAGCGCCATCAGGGCTCCATTAAGCTTGCCCGTCTTGGCGCGGACGAGCTCGGCGGCATCCGGATTGCGCTTTTGCGGCATGATTGAGCTGCCGGTCGTTAGCGCGTCGCTCAATGCGCCAAAGCTGAACTCGTTGCTGCTCCAAATGATGAGCTCTTCGGCAAAACGCGACAGATGCATACCCGCGAGCGCCGCCGCCGCGAGGAATTCGATCGCGAAGTCACGATCCGACACGGCATCGAGCGAGTTTGCCGCGGGTCTGTCGAAACCGAGCGCCGCAGCGGTCGCGTGACGGTCGATGGGAAATGAGGTGCCGGCGAGCGCTGCCGCGCCGAGCGGCGACTCGTTGAGCCGCCGCCGGCAGTCGGAGAGGCGGCTGCGGTCGCGCCCCAACATCTCGACATACGCCAAGAAATGGTGACCGAGAGTGATCGGCTGCGCGATCTGAAGATGGGTATAGCCGGGCATCACTGTGCCGGCTTCCGCCTCGGCGCGATTGATCAGCGCATGCTGCAACTCGCGCATCGCGCCATCGAGGCGGTCGATTGCGGCGCGGAGCCAGAGGCGCAGGTCTGTTGCGACTTGGTCATTGCGCGAACGCGCGGTGTGCAGGCGCCCGGCTGCCGGCCCGATCAGCTCCGCCAACCGGGCCTCGATATTCATGTGGATGTCTTCGTGCTTGGCGTTGAGCGCAAAGCTGCCGCCTTCGATCTCGGATTTGATCTGGTCTAGGCCGGCGGCAATCGCGGCGCCATCTTCAGAGGACAAGACGTTTTGTGCGACGAGCATCGAGCAATGCGCCTTTGAGCCGGCAATGTCTTCGGCATAAAGGCGCTTGTCGAAATCGATCGAGGTGTTGATGCGGCGCATAACCTCCGCCGGGCCGCCGGCAAAGCGCCCACCCCAAATCGGGTTAGTCGCGGCGTCGATGTTCTTTTTCGTTGCGGTCACGGTCTGCCGCCGCAAGACAAGATCATGAAATATGCCTCGTTCGCTGCTGTGCTGGTTCGCCTCGTATCGGTGGATCGTGGCGGCAACAAGGTCGCCGAGCCTTCCATCGGCAAGTTGGGGCCTCAAGGGCTCGCGCGATGGAATACGTCGCGGAGAAACAGCCCGCCCCGCCGTAGGCCCTCCTCGTCAATTGAATGGCCTATGCCGTACGAGGTCACAGTCTCCACCGCAACGCCGGCCGCCTTGAGGGCGGCTTCTGCTTCCGCGAGCTCGGTGTAAGGGATGAGGGGATCCTCGGTGCCGTGAACGAGAAGCGTCTTTGGCCGCGAGCGCAATTCGCTCGCCAGCAGCTCGGGAGCGAGGAGCCTGCCCGAATAACCGGCGATCCCGGCCAACGGCCTCTCTCGGCGCAGCCCGACATGGAGCGACATCACCGTGCCCTGAGAAAACCCGACGAGCGCGAGATCGTGCTCCTGGAGCCCTCGCTGTGCCAATGCATCGTCGATGAACGCGTCGAGGATGGGTGCCGCCGCGCGGACGCCGGCGAGGGCCGCTTCGGGGCTGCGATCTTGCGAGCTGTACCATTGATAGCCATAGGGCGCCATGTCGCACGGGAATGGAGCGTTGGGCGACAAAAACTCGGCGGTCGGCAACAGCCGCGCCCAATAGGGCGCAAGCCCGATCAGGTCGTTGCCGTCGGCGCCCAGCCCGTGCAGCAAGATGACGAGCCGGCTCGGTTCGCCGCCGGAAGCGGGCGGGCGGGACGGTCCGGACAAAGTAGGCATCATCGACGCGGTCTCTCCGATGGCAGACGCACCACTACCGCAAGCTAGCTCAGGGCGGGTGCCAATGTCACTTGCACCGGCTCGTGCGGGTTTGACAGTGACGCGATTTGCGCCGAGCCCGACCGGGTATCTCCATCTCGGTCACGTTCGCTCGGCGTTCGAAGGGTGGCGCGCGGCGCGCCGAGATGGAGGGCGTTTTCTGCTGCGTCTTGAGGATATCGACCGGACTCGCTGCCGGGAGGAATACGCGACAGCGATCCTCGAAGATCTCGCCTGGCTCGGGCTCGATTGGGACGGTCCGGTGCGCAGGCAGTCGGAGCATTTCGAAGACTACCGGTGCGCGCTCAACCAGCTCGCAGAAATGGGTGCCCTCTACCCTTGCTTTTGTACGCGGCGCGAAATCCAGGCGGAGATTGCGCGCGCTGCCGGAGCCCCGCAAGGGGAGGCCGGACCGCTGTACCCCGGCACCTGCCGCGGCCTCAGCGATGGCGAGGCCGCTGCAAAACGGCGATCGGATTTCGACTATGCTTTGCGACTCGATCTGCCGCGCGCGCTTGCTTTGTCCGGGCCGCTCGATTGGGTGGAGAGAGGACACCGCCGGCCAGCCGACCCTCTGACGCTTGGCGATGTCGTGCTGGCTCGCAAGGAGGCGCCCACGAGCTACCATCTCGCCGTAACGGTCGACGATGCGATCCAGGGAGTGACCTTGGTCACACGCGGCGAGGATTTGGCCAGCGCAACCCATATCCACCGCGTGTTGCAGGCACTCCTCGGCCTACCGGCGCCTGAATACCGGCATCATCCGCTGTTGACGGACGCGGCCGGGCGGCGCCTCTCCAAGCGCGATGGCGCGCTGACGGTCAGGTCGATGCGCGAGCGGGGGATGAGTCCGGCCGAGGTGATCGCGCTAGCTCTGAAAAGCGGGAGGCGGAGCTAGTCGAGAGGTCGGTGTAGGCCAGTGGCGACGTCGAGATATTCTGGATCATCCGGGCGCAGCACTCCATGCCGCAACGCGAAATCGAGGATCACTAGGTTCACGTTGAACTTGAAGTCGTCGGTCTCACGGATTCGATCGAGGACTGCTGACGCCGGCGTCAATTCGAAATCCACAATCTCGCCGTCGCGGTTCTGCGGTACGAAATCGGCCGGCAGCTCGAGGTCGTAGATGAACAGCACGTCGTCGCGGATCCCGAGTTCCGTCTCCATGCGATAAGAGACGGCGCCGACCGGAAGCGCCCGCTTGGTGATGTGAGACGGGAGCGAGGCCTCTTCCTCGCCTTCCTTCAACAAAGTCTCTTCGAGGCCATGACCATTGCCGACCCCGCCGGCGACTAGGTTGTCGAGCTTATTGGGCGCCACCCTCTTGTCGGCCGAGCGGCGCCCGACCCACAGATAGAGCACATCGCCTTGCCGGTGATATCCGTTCAGGTGGACGCCGTATGCGCGAGTTCCGAAAAACGGGACCGCGCCGCGATCGAGCCGGAAGACGGGTGGCGCACCCCAATGCACGGCAACATCGAAGGTCTCGTTGCGCCATTTCGGGATCCGGTTCTCGGCAACCAGCGCATCGACAACACCGTCAATAGCCCGGCTCACGGTCGCGGTATCGCCCGCAGCCGACAAGCCGACCTTGTCGGCCTCGACGGCGAAGACGTCCGGAAATCGCTGCAGCACCTCCGCGTTGTCGCGCCGCACCAGGCCGATCCGGTAATCTCCGGCGAGCAACGGCAGAACTCGCGCAGGATTGTAGTTGTTGCAGGAACGGATGTGGTCGCGGAACGACATGTGGGCAAAGCTCCGGCCTAGCGGCGCTGGGCCTTCTCCGAGGTCAATACAACCTCGACAAAGGTGATCTGACGTAAACAGGCAGCGATGTAATTCATCGCGTCGCGGCCGAGCCCACGCATTTGAATATCGATCATCAGTTCGGCCTGATCGCTTCCGGCCGTCCAACTATGCCAGGCGGAAGGGACAAGACCTCGCTTGGCGAAGAGCTCGAGAACGCGCGGCATTACGCCCGGTTCGGCGTTCGCGTGAACGGTAAAACAGGCGGTGAGGGGGAGATCGTCGTCAGTAACCGTCGCAACGCTGGGCGACATGAACATGATCCTCGACAGGAAGGGGGCGAACAAATGAAGCCCGAACCCGCGCGGGGTTCGGGATCGTAATTCGCCGATCCTGCCGGCCATGCTTTGTCAGCACCATCACGCCCCAGATTTAGGCCTATCTCAGCGCCTGGTCAACGGGTCCCCCGCGCGGATCGAAACCACCGCTAGGTTCGTTTCGTTTAGAAGCGATCGAGTTTTTGGGGATGAGCGTAAATGGCCAAGCGTATCGTTGAAAGCACGACCGAGGCGCGTCAAGGGACAAAAGAAGGTGTGGTGCGCTATGTTTTGCTGGCGTCGCTGGTGCTCGTCGTGGTTCTATTCGTGGTAGCTTATGAACCATTCTCTTAATCGGAGAGATTGATGACTAATCTTCGGCTCGGCGTCATCGCCCTAGCGCTCATCGCGGCGGTCGGCTGCAGCATCATCGGCGCGCCCGAGCGAGCCAGCGACACGCAGAACCTGAATGGAATATCCGATGATATTGCGGCGCTGTCGATGACCCGCTCACAAAACATGCATGCTGACGATCCGATGAACCGGACCGTCATTCCTCATAACGACCAATTGCCCCAGGATTAACCCGAGCCTCGCTCCCGAGACGCTGCCATGAGCGAGCCGAAGACGCTTCTCGCGGCGACGGAACGAGCTCTCGACGCTGCGGAGAACTTCCTCGCGGCTGTGCGGCGGCGGCTGATCGAGCGTGTGGCGCCGAGCGGCGAGATCGAGCCCGAGCGCTTCACGACCGAACAGCTGGCTGCGCACGCTTTCGCCTGGATGGCAAGCTATGTCGAGGCGTTGCGTCAGCTGCGCAACTGGGCGTTGCGGCTCGATGACGGCGGGGTCTTTCGCGAGGTCGAGGCTGTGATCCTCGAGATTGCTTATGGCGAGTATCTCGCGCAGCTCGCTGGCGGCATCGCGATGGCGCAAGGCGAGTTCGCGCGACCGCAGGACTTCGGTCTGCCTGACGAGGATGTCACTCCGTTGCGCGCCGGCCCGGCTGGCGCGCTCTCGGCGGGTGTCGGACCGGCGCGCCTACGCTTGGGCACGCTTCTCGCGGAAAACGGCGAAAGCGCCTTGGGGCAGACTGGGATCGACGACTCCGCCCTTGAGATGGTCCGGGATCAAGTGCGCCGTTTCGCAGAGCGAGAGGTTGCGCCCCACGCTCAGGAATGGCACCGCCGCGACGAGCTGATTCCTTTACCGGTCATCTCGGAGCTCGCCGGGATCGGGGTCTTCGGGATAACGATCCCCGAAGAGCATGGCGGGTTAGGTCTGGGGAAGACCGCGATGGCCCTCGTCTCCGAGGAGCTGTCGCGCGCCTATCTAGGGGTGGGCTCGCTCGGCACCCGCTCGGAGATTGCCGGCGAGCTCATCCGCCTCAACGGCACGGCCGCGCAGAAGCAGCGCTGGCTACCGGCGATCGCCGCCGGCTCGGTGCTGCCGACGGCGGTCTTTACCGAGCCCAATACGGGCTCCGATCTGGCCAGCGTGCAGACCCGCGCCGTCCGCGATGGCGAAGTTTACCGCATCTACGGCGCAAAGACCTGGATCACGCACGGGGCGCGCGCCGAGCTGATGACTTTGCTCGCCCGGACCGATTCGACGCGGCGCGGCTATCCCGGGCTCAGCATGTTTCTCGCCGAGAAGCCGCGCGGCACCGAGCAGGATCCGTTCCCTGCGCCAGGGATGAGCGGCACGGAGATCCCCGTGCTCGGCTATCGCGGCATGAAGGAGTACGAAATCGCCTTCGACGGTTTTGCGGTACCCGCCGAGGGGCTCCTCGGCGGAGTGGAGGGTGAGGGCTTCAAGCAGCTGATGGCGACCTTCGAGAGCGCCCGCATACAAACGGCAGCGCGCGCTGTCGGCGTCGCGCAGAATGCCTTCGAACTCGGCCTCGCCTACGCACTCGAGCGCGCGCAATTTGGCCGGAAGCTGATCGCGTTCCCGCGCATCGCCGGCAGATTGGCTTTGATGGCCGCCGAGACGATGGCCGCCCGCCAGCTCACTTACTTCGCCGCACGCGAAAAGGACCGTGGTCGGCGCTGCGACGTCGAGGCCGGAATGGCGAAGCTGCTCGCCGCGCGGGCCGCCTGGTCGAACTCCGACAACACACTGCAAATCTACGGCGGCAACGGCTATGCGCTCGAATATCCAATCAGCCGCGTGTTATGCGACGCGCGCATCCTCAACATCTTCGAGGGGGCGGCGGAGATTCAGGCGCAAGTCATCGCTCGCGGCTTGATCGCCGGCCGGAATTAGGAGCCGGAGGCGCGCGGCGGGTGCAACGAAATAAGCCTCGCCGCACTCGGGCCGTCAGCGCATATTACGCGCATGACCGGATTATTAACCGTTCTGCTCGTGCTCGCGATGCTCGGCACGCTAACCGTGCTCGGCTTCGGGATTGCGACGCTGTGGCGCGGCGGCGACCCGCAGCGCTCCAATAAGCTGATGCAGTCGCGCGTGATCATGCAGGCCCTGGCGCTGGTGTTGTTGGCAATACTGATGCTGCTGGCCCGGCACTAGCCCGCGGGAACCGATAATGGTACGGCTCACCCGGATCTACACCCGCGGCGGCGATAGCGGCGAGACCTCGCTTGGTGATGGGAGCCGCGTACCGAAGCATGCGCTGCGGGTTGCCGCCTACGGCACAGTCGACGAAGCCAATGCCGCAATCGGGATCGCCCGCCTTCACGCCGATCCCGCTGCGGATGACATGCTCGACCGGATCCAAAACGACCTCTTCGATCTCGGCGCCGATCTCTGTACCCCCGAAGACGGTAGACGTAGGGCCGGATCGCTTCGGATCGTGGCAGCGCAGGTCGAACGCCTCGAACGTGAGATCGACGCGATGAATGCGACGTTGCGGCCACTCGACTCGTTTATCCTACCGGGCGGTACGCCGGCTGCGGCCTATCTCCATCTCGCGCGCACGATCATCCGGCGCGCCGAGCGCCTCGTCAGCGAGCTCGCGAAGGGCGAACCGGTCAATCCCGAGGCGCTCAAATATCTCAACCGGCTGTCCGACCACCTTTTCGTCCTCGGCCGCCGGCTCAACGACGGCGGCGGTCGCGACGTGCTCTGGCGCCCCGGCGCCAATCGCTAGACAGGATCGGGTCTTGCCTTCATGGCGGCGGCATGCACAAATTTGGACATGCTCAAAGGTGATTGCGCGCCCTGACGCGCAGCTGCTCCACATGCGAGGATGAGATGAAAGCGTTGGTCGCGGTCAAGCGGGTCATCGACTACAACGTCAAGATCCGCGTCAAGGCGGACCACACCGGAGTGGAGACCGCCAACGTCAAAATGTCGATGAACCCCTTCGACGAGATCGCCGTCGAAGAGGCGCTGCGACTGCGCGAGGCCGGGATCGTCAGCGAAGTCATCGCAGTTTCGCTCGGCCTCGCGCAATGCCAGGAGACAATCCGCACCGCGCTCGCGATGGGCGCCGATCGCGGCGTCCTGGTGCAGACCGATGCCGAATTGCAGCCGCTGGCCGTCGCCAAACTCTTGAAGGCGGTAATTCAGCAAGAAAATCCCGAGATCGTCATCATCGGCAAGCAGGCGATCGACGACGATTGCAATCAGACAGGCCAGATGCTCTCGGCGCTGCTCGGCTGGCCGCAGGCGACCTTTGCCTCGAAAGTCAAGATCAGCGACGGTCATGCCGAGGTTACCCGCGAGGTCGACGGCGGGCTCGAGACGGTCTCGATCAAACTGCCGGCCGTCGTCACAACCGACCTCAGATTGAACGAGCCGCGCTACGCGTCTTTGCCCAACATCATGAAAGCGAGAAAGAAGCCGATTGCGACGACGACACCCGAGGAGCTCGGCATCGATGTGACGCCGCGCCTCGTCGTGCTCAAGGTCGAAGAGCCGCCCAAGCGCCAGGGCGGGCATAAAGTGGGCTCCGTCGCCGAGCTTGTCGACAAGCTCAAGACCGAGGCGCGGGTGATCTGATGGCTGCTCTCGTCGTCGCCGAACACGACAATGCCGCGCTGAAGCCGGCAACCCTCAACGCCGTCGCGGCGGCCAGGGAGATCAGCGGTACGGATATCGACATTCTGGTGGCGGGAAGGGACTGCCGCCCGGCCGCCGAGGCGGCCGCCAGCATCGCCGGAACGAGAAAAGTGTTGCTCGCAGACGATGCCGCCTACGACCATGCGCTGGCGGAGAATGTCGCGCCGCTGGTCGTCAACCTCGCCAAGAATTATTCGCATCTGCTCGCGCCGGCGACGACCGCGGGCAAGAACCTGATGCCGCGTGTCGCCGCTCTGCTCGACGTGATGCAAATCTCGGACATCAGCGCCGTGGTCTCCGCCGACACTTTCGTACGGCCGATCTATGCCGGAAATGCGCTGCAGACCGTACAATCCAGCGACACGATCAAGATCATCACAGTGCGCGGGACGGCCTTCCCACCGGTCGAGGCGACGGGTGGCTCGGCGACCATCGAGACGGTGGCGCCGACCGGCGCAACCGGGCTCTCGGAATTCGTGCGGGCCGAACTGTCCAAGTCGGAGCGTCCCGAACTGACCAGCGCGCGGGTCGTCATCTCCGGCGGACGCGGCATGCAATCGGGCGAGAACTTTCACCTGCTGGAAAAGGTCGCCGACAAGCTTGGCGCTGCGGTCGGCGCTTCGCGCGCCGCCGTCGATGCCGGCTTTGTGCCGAACGATTACCAGGTCGGCCAGACGGGCAAGATCGTCGCGCCGGAGCTCTACATCGCGGTCGGTATTTCTGGCGCCATTCAGCATCTCGCCGGCATGAAAGACTCGAAAGTCATAGTGGCGATCAACAAGGACGAAGAGGCGCCGATTTTTCAGGTGGCCGATTACGGCCTGGTCGGTGATCTCTTCAAGATCCTGCCCGAGCTCGCCGACGAGCTCGACCGCCGCCAGTGAGCGCAAGCCCGGTGCCGATCGACCGCTTGCGCCGCATCGGCGTGATCGGAGCCGGGCAGATGGGTGCCGGCATCGCTCACGTGTGCGCGCTCGCCGGCTTCGATGTCGCGGTCATCGACGTCGATAACGAGGCGCTGCAGCGGGGCCGCCAGACTGTGGAGCGTAACCTGTCGCGGCAAGTCGCGCGCGGCAGCTTCCGCGAAGAAGATAAGCAAGCGGCGCTCGGCCGCATCCATATGGGCCTCGATTACACGCGGTTTTCCGATTGCGACATGGTCGTCGAAGCGGCGACTGAGAACGAGAAAGTCAAGCGGGAGATCTATGCGAAGCTCAAACCGGTGCTGAAGCCCGACGCGCTGATCGCCACGAACACCTCGTCGATTTCGATCACCAGGCTGGCTTCGGCGACCGACCGGCCCGGCAAGTTCATCGGCATGCACTTCATGAACCCGGTGCCGATGATGAGCCTCGTCGAGCTGATCCGCGGCATTGCGACCGACGAGGAGACGTTTGCGGTCACCCGAGAGCTCGCGCTGAAGTTGGGTAAGACCCCGGTCGCGGCGGAGGATTTTCCCGCCTTTATCGTCAATCGCATCCTGTTGCCGATGATCAACGAGGCGGTCTACACGCTCTACGAGGGCGTTGGCACGGTGGAAGCGATCGACACCGCGATGAAGCTCGGCGCCAAGCACCCGATGGGGCCTCTTGAGCTAGCCGACTTCATCGGGCTCGACACCTGCTTATCGGTGATGCAGGTGCTGTACGAGGGCCTCGCCGACAGCAAGTACCGGCCCTGCCCGCTCCTCGTCAAATATGTCGAGGCCGGCTGGCTGGGCCGCAAGACGGGCCGCGGGTTCTACGATTACCACGGGGAAAGACCGGTCCCGACGCGGTGACCCGGATATCTCATTGGGAATCTTGCCCTCATCCGGTCGATCCGTTATCAACCCGTCATAATCGCGTGCTATTCCGGCCCGCGAGCGAGAGTTAGCGGGACGGGTGTTTCGTGACCGCAAGTTTGGACAACTGCCCGGCGCTAGTGCTGAATGCCGATTTTCGGCCGCTCAGCTACTTTCCGCTGTCGCTGTGGTCCTGGCAGGATGCCGTCAAGGCTGTCTTCCTCGATCGGGTAAACATCATCGATCACTACGACGTATGCGTGCGCAGCCCGTCATTGGCGATGCAACTGCCGAGCGTGGTCTCTCTGAAAGAGTACGTCCCCGCCGCGCGGCACCCGGCATTCACGCGGTTTAACGTATTCTTGCGCGACCGCTTCACCTGCCAATATTGCGGCGAGCCTTATCCCTCGCACGAGCTGACCTTCGACCACCTGGTTCCGCGGTCGCGGGGCGGACGCACCACTTGGACTAATGTCGTCACCGCCTGCGCCACCTGCAATTTGCTGAAGGGCAATCGCCTGCAGCGCGAGAGCCGCATGTATCCCCGCCGCCGGCCGGTCCAGCCGACGACCCATATGTTGCAGGAGAACGGACGCGCCTTCCCGCCCAATTACCTCCACGAAAGCTGGCGCGATTACCTCTACTGGGACACCGAGCTCGACCCGTACTGACTTACCGGCGAAGCCATCTCGCCGGCGACGCGCACCCTGACCCTAAGCGCGTTGCCCGGCAGATAGGCGAGAGGCATGTCTTCGACATCGACCGTTTGCAAACTCGCGCGCTCGGCACCGGCCGCGACGGCGCGGTCGCGTGCCTGCGCTTCGGCAGCCGCGACCGCCTCCTCGCGGCTGAGATCGCGATAGATCTGGTCGGTCTCGCCGCTGACCTGCGCGGTGGCGGCGCCGACTGCATTGGCGCAATCGCCATGCGGCACATGGACAACGCGCGAGATCCCGGCGATCTGCGCGGGCACGAGAAAAGCCGCGCCGCCGACCGCGATCAGCGGCACTTCGCGAGCGTCCGTCTTCACCCGGTCGACGGAGTCTTCGATTTTGGCGTGCACCTCTTCGAGCGCCCTTTCAACTAGAACGGGCGATAGGTGGCCAACCCCTCCGCCGTCGCCAATCCGGGCGACGTCGGCGGCAACAGCGATATCCGTCGCCGTCAGAATCTCGCCGCCGAACACTACCGCATCGCGGATCAACCGGTAGCCGACACTCTTTGGACCCACGGCGAGCGGCGCGGCTTCGACGATGCTTCCGCCGCCGAGCCCGATCGACAGCAGATCGGGCATGCGAAACAGGGTTCGCACGCCGCCCACTTCGACGACCGAATTCGCTTCGCGCGGAAATCCGTGGAGGAGCTGGCCGACATCCGTCGAGGTGCCGCCGACATCGATGACCATCGCGTCGGAGAGGCCGGAGAGGAACGCGGCACCCCGCATCGAATTGGTGGCGCCGGACGCGAAGCTTGTTATCGGCAGTGCCGCCGCGGCTTCGGCGGGCATTACTGTCCCGTCGTTCTGCGTCAGGTACAGCGGCGCGTTGATGCCGCTCGCCGCGATCGCTGCGGTAAAGGCGGCGACCGTCGCTTTCGCCAACTCGATCAGCGCCGCGTTGAGCAGAGTGGCGTTCTCGCGCTCGAGAAGGCCGATGCGCCCGAGATCGTGGGACAATGTGACGCTGACCTCGGGGCACTCCTCGCAGAGGATCGTGCGCGCGCGCTCTTCGCAGCCGGGATCAATCGGTGAAAAGATCGCGGCGATCGCCACCGCGCGGATGCCTTTCTCTCGGATCTGTCGCACCGCGCGCCGCATGCCCCTCTCGTCGAATGGTACGATAGGGCGGCCGTCGTAATCGTGCCCGCCTTCGAGCATGAATACTTCGCCGCGGACGAGCTCGGCGAGATCGGTCGGCCAATCGCAGAACGGTGGAAGCGACGCGCTGGCCGGCAAGCCGATGCGGATGGCAGCGACCCGCGTCAAGTCGCGGCGTTGCACGACGGCGTTGACGAAATGCGTTGTGCCGATCACGACGCCGTCGATCGCCCCACGCGTGACTTCCGGACGGCGCGCGAGCGCCGCGAGTGCGTCCACGATCCCGGTCGTGACATCGGGTGTCGTCGGTGTCTTGACCGCGTGCATGACGCGTCCGCGCTCGAGCAGCACCGCGTCGGTATTGGTGCCGCCGACATCGATGCCGATCCGCCGCATTAGCTCACGCTGTGATTGAAGACCGAGCGGAAGTCGAGGTCGTAACCGAAGGCGCGCGGCCCGACGTGCTCGAGCCCCTTCGGGGTGAGGAAGACCTCCGGCGCGGGAAGTACGACCACTGAGACGCGCCGGCCATAGGCGATGGTTTCCGTGCCGAAAGCCTCGCCGGACACGGCGTCGAGCACACAGATCAAGTCGGGCGACATCGCAATCGGCGCACCGTCGCGCCACGCCACGATCCATTCGTTCTGAAAGGCAATTTCGAGCCGCGATCCGCGGTCCTCGTCAAGACCTTGAATCGCGGCGCGTCCGCGCAAATAGCCCTCGGTCGTGCGGCGCGCGACGTCGATGACTTTGCCGCGAAATAGCAGCTTGCCTTGCGCTTCGTCGAGGATTGCGGCGACCGTGTCCTCGTGCCGCCGCTGCGCTTCCTTTAGTCGCCGGCCGAGGGCGATCGCTTTCGTCACGGTAAAGTGGATGCCCCAATCCTTGACCTCGCGGCCGATGCGTGGCGCCTTGCAGGTCGAGGCGACCGAACCGAGCTCGACGCAGATCTTGCGGCTCACCCGCTCCATCCATTTCCAGCTTGGCACCCTTGTCACGACCGCCTCGATGCCGCGCGGATCAAAGAGCACGCACGGGTAGGGCCGCAGATTCCCGACCGCGACGCTCGTCATCTGGGCTTCCGGATAAGCGCGGCCCATCGTGTCCGCATCAACGACAGGAAGCCTGAGGTGGGCAGCCGCCATCAGCGGCTGGATGCTGTTGCCGCCGCCGATCTCAAGCGGCATCACAGCGCGGAATTTGGTGCCCAGCAGCCCCTCCTGCATCTCGACGGCGCGCGCGATATTGCGGCTGTCGGCGAGGCGCTCCTGGCCGACCAGCGGCGCTCCCATATTGGATACGACCGCCACCCAATCCTCATCGGCGAGGTCGAGCGGCGACATCAATGACACGCGGCGGCCTTCGGCGTAGAGCCGCCGCATGTTGAGAAGCCCGAGATAGGGGCTGCCGCCGCCGCCGGTGCCGAGGATCCAAGCGCCGACGGCCAGCGCCTCGATGTCGTCCAGCGCGATCAGAGTTAGCGAGGCTCGGCTAACTTCTGTCATAGTAACGAATCTTAGCCATTGCTAACATTGCGGAGAGTTGGTTGCCACCTCTGCAGGAAACCGACAAATTTCCGTAGAGCATCGAGATCAGATTCGGTAATGCCATCAGGATCGAAATGCATTACGTCATTTCGAATTTCCCGTACCTTATCTAGATTGTTGATAAAAATGGATCTATATATCGTTAGGCCTAATTGCGTCCATAACTCTTTCTTTTCCAGGAGACGGCGATAATCACCAAAATTTAGATCGAAAACACCATTGACCACCCTACTTGCATCACACGGATCGCAACAGCTGCGCAGTTGTTCGCTCGTGAACGAACCTCTGTGAATTATACCCCTAACGTGATTTTCAACATCTCCTAGTAACAAGAATGGCTCAGTAAGTTGCCGAAATTCCGAGCCTAAATCACTCGTTGTAACAATGCCCGAGATCTTGTTAGTAGTGTCGCGTATGAGCACATGCTGATTATTGACAATCTCGGTGCTGGCGTCGAATAGAGAGGTGTCCGCGCTGATAACGTGAGCGGGCTCCATACATTCCCGTACTTCAGCACACTGGATGCCGAGCGCTAGCCGACTTCCGATCGAGCTCCAGCTAACTACGCCCTTCACCTCCCGCTCTCCCACCATGACGGGAAGTTGAGAAAAATCGTTGGCCAGCATGATGGTAATAGCTTCCCGAAGGGTATGGTTCGGGGAAACGCTGGTAGGCGTGATGTTCGCCCAGCGAAGTCTCCCGATCCGATATGTCGGGTCGACGGCGACAGCGGGCGACGGCCCAATCTCTTCTCTCGGTTTGGCATCTCCACCCGGAACGCCCACCGCCTCTTCATTGGGAGAACCCTGCCGTCCGGACCTCGTGCTGCTTGCTAGTTCAAATTCAATAGGATTATCGATGTATGGTATAACAAAATCAGGATTAGTTGTCAGGTCTGCTTCCTTCAGGACAGATCTTATAACGAAGCATATAAAAGAACCTCGACGTTGTGCGTCAAACCAGCCTAGAAGTTCCCGAACAGTTATGGGCTCTACTTTTTGGCCAGCTCGGAGCTGGGTGGCGATACGCGCTAATCGATGCTCTGGTGTAATCGATCCCGGCTGGGCATCTAAATCGGTTCTGGCATTCATAAGAGTGAGGTTTGCCGCTACGTCCGGACGCAATTCCTGAGGGAGGCCCCCGGGAATTTCCGCCTCGTATGCCACACAATTTGCCAACTGCGAACTCGGATCGGCGGAGATCGGCATCCGAAATACCGGCTGCTGCGACAGCCGGCGCGCGATCGGCGCACCCACGGCCAACAATTGGAATTCAAGCGACGGAGTCCACGCGATCGGACGAGGCCCAGTTAACACGGACTTTCACGCACAACATGCGCTGGGTAGTGACGGTGTTCCAATGACACCGCCGTGCGACCGTCTCAGACTTCGTTGCGGCCGTAACCCGCGCAATTGCGACATTCTATCCTGCTGCCCCCATGATTGCGCCCCCCGCCGATCTATGTTAGGAACCGCGCCGGTTTGGGGTGCCGGTTTGCGAGCGTTTGCGGCGGCCGGAGAACAACGAGGACTGCTGCCGCGGAATTGGCGCCGGAGCGGGCACCGAGGACGGCTTTTCATTGGCTTCCGAAGCGACAGGCGTTTCCGGCCTGGCTGAGCGTTACGCGGCGGCGTTGTTCGATCTCGCAGAGGAGCGGCGGCTGCTTGACGAGATCGCCGAAGAGCTCGCGCAGCTGCGTTCGATGCTCCAGGCGAGCGGGGACTTTTTACGGCTGATCCGTAGCCCGATCCTTTCGCGCGACGATCAGGCCAAGGCTATCGGGGCGCTCGCTCAACACGCGGGACTGTCGCAAGTGATGCGCAATTTTCTCGGGGTCGTTGCGCGAAACCGACGGTTGTTTGTGATCCCCGCAATCATCGAAGCGTTTTTGCAAGAGCTCGCGCGGCGCCGCGGCGAAGTCAACGCGCAGGTAATCGCGGCGCGGCCGCTGAGCGAGGTGCAACTGGCGGCGCTGAACGAGCAATTGCGCCACAGCATCGGCAGCCGCGTCTCGGTCGATCTGCGTGTCGACCCAGGGCTCATTGGCGGTATGGTTGTCAAAGTCGGGTCGCGCATGGTGGATGCGTCGATCAAAAGCAAGCTGCAACGCCTGCAGCTGGCGATGAAGAGTGTCGCTTGAAGGGGTTTTCATGGAAATTCGCCCGGCGGAAATTTCCGAGATTATCAAACAGCAGATTGCAAATTTCGGTACCGAGGCCGATGTCGCGGAAGTCGGCACGGTTTTATCGATCGGCGACGGCATTGCGCGTGTCTATGGCCTCGACAACGTGCAGGCTGGCGAAATGGTCGAGTTCCCGAACGGGGCGCGTGGTCTCGCGCTCAATCTCGAAACCGACAATGTCGGCGTCGTGGTGTTTGGCGACGATAGTGGCATCCGCGAGACCGACACCGTCAAGCGAACCGGCGCCATCGTCGACGCGCCGGTCGGCCGCGGCCTCTTGGGGCGCGTCGTCGATGCGCTGGGCGAGCCGATCGACGGCAAGGGTCCACTGACGAATGTCACGCGGGCCCGCGTCGAGGTCAAGGCGCCGGGCATCGTGCCGCGGCGATCGGTGCACGAACCGGTGCAGACCGGGCTCAAAGCGATCGACTCGCTGGTCCCGATCGGTCGCGGACAACGCGAGCTCATAATTGGCGATCGGCAGACCGGCAAGACCGCGCTTGCGGTCGACACCATTCTCAACCAAAAACAGATTAACAGCGGCGGCGACGAAAAGCTGAAGCTCTATTGTATTTACGTCGCTATTGGCCAGAAGCGTTCGACTGTCGCCCAGATCGTCAAGACGTTGCAGGACTACGGGGCTCTCGAATACTCGGTCGTCGTGGCAGCCACCGCATCGGAGCCGGCGCCGCTGCAATTCATCGCTCCCTATGCGGGCTGCGCGATGGGCGAATTCTTCCGGGACGACGGCATGCACGCGGTCATCATATACGATGACCTATCGAAGCATGCCGTGGCGTATCGCCAGATGTCGCTGCTGCTGCGCCGCCCGCCCGGACGAGAGGCGTATCCGGGCGATGTCTTTTATCTGCATTCGCGACTGCTCGAGCGGGCGGCAAAAATGAGCGACGAGCATGGCGCAGGTTCATTGACCGCGCTGCCGGTGATCGAAACGCAGGCGGGGGACGTCTCGGCTTATATCCCGACCAACGTCATCTCGATCACCGATGGTCAGATCTTTCTGGAGACCGAGCTGTTCTACCAGGGCATTCGTCCCGCCATCAATGTCGGCCTTTCGGTCAGTCGTGTCGGTTCGGCGGCCCAAATCAAGGCAATGAAGCAGGTTGCCGGACGCATCAAGCTCGAACTCGCGCAATATCGCGAAATGGCCGCGTTTTCACAGTTCGCGTCCGATCTCGATGCGGCGACGCAGCGTCTGCTCGCGCGCGGCAGCCGGCTCACCGAGTTGTTGAAGCAGCCGCAGTTCGCTCCGGTTCCGGTCGAGGAGCAGGTCGTGGCGATTTTTGCGGGCACGCGCGGTTATCTCGACAGGATTGACGTCGCCGATGTCGGCCGGTTCGAAACCGCCATGCTTCGTGAGTTGCGCGCGACCAAGCCCGAATTGCTCGAGGCCATCCGCAGCGAGCGCGAGATCTCGGAGTCTGTCGAGAAGGCGCTGACCGAGTTCCTCGACGGGTTCGCCAGAACCTTCGCATGACCCCCGCCGAGGCCGACCGATGCCGAGCCTGAAGGATTTGCGGCTGCGCATCCGCAGCGTCAGATCCACGCAGAAAATTACCTCAGCGATGAAGATGGTTGCCGCCTCGCGGCTGCGCCGGGCGCAGGAGCAAGCAGAGGCCGCCCGCCCCTACGCGCAACGGATGGAACGCGTGCTCGGCTCTCTGGCCGAGCGCATGACGGGTCTGCCGGGAGCACCGCCGTTGCTTATCGGCACCGGCAAGGAAGACACGCATCTTATCGTCGTCGCAACCTCCGATCGGGGTCTCGCGGGCGGCTTCAACGCTTCAATCCTGCGCGAGGCGCGACGGCGGATTCGTGAGGTCGAGACGGTCGGCAAGAAGGTCATTCTGCTGATTGTCGGCCGCAAAGGCCGCGATGGGTTGCGCCGGGATTACAACCCGCTCATTCGCGACAGTTTGACCGAAGTCGGACGCCGCCGGCTCTCCTTTGAGGAAGCGCGCGACATTGCCGATCGCGTTCTCGTCCTCTATGAGGCGGGCGCGTTCGACGTCTGCACGATCATCTACAACCGTTTTCGCTCCGCGATGACGCAGATCGTGACTGTGCAGCAGCTGATCCCGTTCGCGCCCGCCGGGGACCAGACCGGCGGCGAGAGCGATGTGGGTGCGCGCGCTGGCGCGGTATACGAGTTCGAGCCCTCGGAGGAAGAGATTCTGGCCGAACTCCTGCCGAAGAATCTGGCGGTCCAGATCTACTCGGCGTTGCTCGAAAATGCCGCGAGTGAACAAGGAGCACGTATGACGGCAATGGACAACGCCACCCGCAATGCCGGCGAAATGATCGACCGTCTTACCCTCAACTACAACCGCACACGCCAGGCTGTGATCACCAAGGAACTGATCGAAATCATCTCCGGAGCCGAGGCGCTGTGATGTTTTCCGATGAGGATCTCGTAGAACATGGCCAGGAATAGCATCGGCACCGTTACCCAGGTTCTTGGCGCTGTCGTCGATGTGCGCTTCGATGGCGATCTGCCGGCAATTCTGAGTGCTCTGCACGTCGACAACAGCGGGCGGACCCTGGTCCTCGAGGTCGCGCAGCAGCTGGGCGAAAACATCGTGCGCACGATTGCGATGGACACGACGGACGGGCTCGTACGCGGCGCTCAAGTCGTCGATACTGGCGAGCCGATCATGATGCCGGTCGGGCCGGAAACTTTGGGCCGCATTCTCAACGTTGTCGGCGAGCCGGTCGACGAGCGGGGTCCGGTACAGACCAACCGTCGCTCGCCGATCCACAAGTCGGCGCCGGAATTTGTTGACCAGTCGACGGAAGCACAAATTCTGGTCACCGGGATCAAAGTCGTTGATCTGCTCACGCCTTACGCGAAGGGCGGCAAAATCGGGCTGTTCGGAGGTGCCGGGGTGGGGAAGACCGTGATCATCATGGAATTGATCAACAATATTGCCAAAGCGCATGGCGGCTACTCGGTCTTCGCCGGCGTCGGCGAGCGTACGCGCGAGGGAAACGACCTCTACCATGAGATGATGGAGTCGGGCGTTATCACCGCAGACGGCCCGGGCTCCAAGGCGGCGCTCGTTTACGGGCAGATGAACGAGCCTCCGGGAGCGCGCGCCCGCGTCGGACTCTCAGGCCTCACTGTCGCCGAATATTTCCGCGACGAGGAAGGCCAGGACGTGCTGTTCTTTGTCGACAACATCTTTCGGTTTACGCAGGCCGGCTCCGAAGTGTCGGCGTTGCTCGGCCGCATCCCTTCGGCGGTAGGCTACCAGCCAACGCTAGCAACGGATTTGGGAAATTTGGAGGAGCGCATCACCAGTACCAAAAAGGGGTCGATCACCTCGGTGCAAGCGATATATGTGCCAGCGGACGATCTGACCGACCCGGCGCCTGCCACGACTTTTTCTCACCTCGATGCAACGACCGTGCTGTCGCGGCAGATCGCCGAACTCGGCATCTACCCGGCCGTCGATCCGCTCGACTCGACCTCGCGCCTCCTCGACCCGCGGGTCGTCGGTGAAGAGCATTACCGTGTGGCGCGCGACGTGCAGCGGGTTTTGCAGACTTACAAATCACTGCAGGACATCATCGCGATCCTCGGGATGGACGAGCTGTCGGAAGAGGACCGGCTGACCGTCGCCCGCGCCCGCAAGATCCAACGCTTCCTGTCACAGCCCTTCCACGTCGCGGAAGTGTTCACCGGCAGCCCCGGCGTATTTGTCAATCTGGAAGATACGATCAAGGGCTTCCGAGGGATCGTCACCGGTGATTACGACGATTTGCCGGAGAGCGCCTTTTATATGGTCGGCACGATCGACGAAGCGGTCGAGAAGGCGCGCAAGATGGCCGCCGAGGCGGCGTAATGCCGTCTGATGCCTGACCGGGTTAGGTTCGAGCTGGTGACCCCCGAGCGCCTGTTGCTCTCGGAGATGGTCGAGATGGTGGTGGTTCCCGGCACCGAAGGCAATTTCGGCGTGCTGCCCGGCCATGCGCCGCTCATTTCGTCGATCCGGCCCGGGACGATCGATATCTATGAAGGCCAAGCGATAACCCGTCGGATCTTTGTCGTCAGCGGCATCGCCGAGGTGACGCCGGAACGTTGCACGGTGCTCGCGGATGAGGCCCTGCGGTCGGAGGAACTGGACCGCCCCGCGATCGAGGCGGAGTTGCAGACCGTTACCGGCAATCTGCCGAGCCTGCGCGAGCAGATCGGAAGGGCGAGCGGCGCCGATCGCGACCAGCTCCTCGTCGAGCTCCGCCGTCTCGAACGCCAGCAAGACGTCCTGCAAGCCGAGTTGCAGGCGATGGACGCGATCACGCGCTGATTGCAATCCTCGGCTCGTTTGGCATTTACGGTCGGCATTGACGCGCGCCTTCGGCGCGCGCACCGTCTTTGGTACCGGGGGAGATTACCGGAGAAAGGACGGGGCAGATGCTGTCGAGCGCTCGCATCCAACAGAGGCTGGCCCAGCGGTCACTCGCCCTGGTTCTCGCCGGCGGTCGCGGAAGCCGGCTCAAGCAATTGACCGATCGCCGCGCCAAGCCTGCGGTATTCTTCGGCGGCAAATTCCGCATCATTGATTTCACATTATCGAATTGCATGAATTCGGGTGTGCGGCGAATTGCGGTTCTCACGCAGTACAAAGCTCACAGCCTTTTGCGTCATTTACAGATGGGGTGGTCGTTTTTGCGGCCCGAGATGAACGAATTCCTCGACCTGATCCCGGCGCAGCAACGCCTCGACGAGGTGACCTGGTATCGCGGCACCGCCGACGCGGTATATCAGAGCTTCGATATTCTGCGCGCTGCGAACCCGCAATTCTTTATCGTTCTTGCTGGGGATCACATCTACAAAATGGATTACTCGAACATGCTGGCGGATCATATAGATAAAGGCGCCGACTGCACGGTTGCCTGTATTGAGGTGCCGCGCACGCAGGCCTCGGATTTCGGCGTCATGGCGGTTGACGCATCGATGGCGATCGTCGATTTCCTCGAGAAGCCGAAGGATCCGCCGGCATTGGTCGGCAAGCCCGGCCGCGCGCTCGCCAGCATGGGCGTCTACATCTTCACCGCCGAATTTCTCTACGATGAACTCGAACGCGATAACCGGGATCCGACTTCGAGCCATGATTTCGGCAAGGACATCATTCCCAAACTGGTGAGCCGCGGTCTTGCTGTTGCCCATTCTTTCGAGGAGAGCTGCGTCAAGACCACGCCCGAGGCCGAGGCTTACTGGCGCGACGTCGGAACCATCGACGCCTATTGGGCGGCCAACCTCGATCTCGTCCGGCCGACGCCATCACTCGATATCTACGACCCAAACTGGCCGATCTGGACGTACCAGCAACAGTACCCGCCGGCGAAGTTCATCTTCGACGAGGACGACCGGCGCGGCATGGCCGTCGACTCGATGGTTTCCGGCGGATGCATCATCTCCGGCGCGAAGGTTCGGCGTTCCTTGCTGTTTTCTAATTGCCGCGTCAACTCCTACGCCCAAACTTGCGAAGCGGTTTTGCTTCCCGAAGTCCAGGTCGGCCGCCATGCCCGGCTCAATAAAGTGGTCATCGACCGCGGCTCCCGCATCAAGGAAGGGCTCGTAATCGGCGAAGATCCGGAGTTGGACAACAAACGCTTTCATCGCAGCGAAGGCGGTGTGACGCTCGTCACCCCCGACATGCTCGCCGCTCTTGATTAAGCGCCAATAGCGACCGGCCTCGGTGCAAAATCGATCGTATTCGCCGGCTATTGGACATTGGCGAGCGGCGTGACTATATCGGGCTGGCGTCAGCGCGTCGAGCCGACGCGCTGCTGGGGCACCGGACGGCAATTCCGGCCATTGAACAATCGTTCCATTCCCTTCCTTCAATGCAATGATCGGCGTTAAAACCCCGACCGCTCGTCCGCCGGTGCATGGGTCGCTGGCGAAGACGAGCCAAGCGAAAAAGGCAGCGCTTGTCGCCAAGGCGGCTGGGCTGGCCGATAATCTGTCGGATGCGGCGGAGCAAGGATCGGCCAAACGGTTTATTGCCGAATTTTACCAACACGCACCGCCTGCCGATGTCGCAGAACGCAGTGCACGCAATCTCTATGGGGCTGCCCTGTCCCTCTGGCGGCTAGCCGAACGCCGGCGGGCACGGCAAGCCAAGATTAGGGTCTATAACCCCGACCCAATGACCGACGGCTGGTCGTCGCCGCACACGATTCTCGAGATTGTCAATGACGACATGCCGTTCCTGGTCGACTCGATCACCGGGGCGATTAATGCCAGCAACCGCACGGTCCATCTGATCATTCACCCGATCTTTACTGTAGAACGCAGCGCAGAGGGGCAGCTGAGCGGCATACTCGATCGGTACGCGGCGGGGAAGCGCGAGTCATGGATGCAAATCGAGATCAAGGCAGAAGCGGATCCCGCTGCCCTTGCGGGCCTCGCGCAAACCCTTTCAGCCGTCCTGGCGGACGTCCGTGGGGCTGTCGAGGACTGGCACTCGATGCGCGAGGTGCTACAGGAAATTCTTGCCGATTTATCGGCGCACCCGCCGCCGGTTCCGCCGGCGGAGCTCGCCGAAGTGGCAGACTTTCTGCGCTGGCTCGATGACGATAACTTTACGTTTTTGGGCTTTCGCGAGTACTTGTTCAACGGTGCCGGAAATCCGGCGCACGGTCCGCTGGGTATCCTGCGCGACGAAGGGCACCCGGTTTTTGGAGGGTTGCGAGAGCTTGCTTCCCTGCCGCCGGATGTTCAGGACTACGCGCGTCGCCGCGAGCTTCTCGTCGTAACGAAATCGAACCGGCGCTCGACGGTGCACCGCACTGCGCACATGGATGCTATCGGGATGCGCCGGTTTGCGTCGAGCGGCGAGGTCGTCGGCGCTCGTGTGCTCCTCGGTCTGTTCACGTCGATCGCTTATAGCCGCGACCCCCGTTCAATCCCGCTTCTGCGGCTCAAGGTGCGGCACATCATCGAGCGCTCCGGGTTATCGCCAACAAGCCACGACGGCAAAGCGCTGCTCCACATTCTCGATACATTCCCCCGGGACGAATTATTTCAAACCGACGAAGAGCAGCTGTTTGACACGGTCACCGGCATCCTCAATTTGCAGGAGCGCCAGCGGATCGCCGTGTTCGTTCGCCGCGACCCGCTCGAGCGCTTTGTCTCCTGCTTTGTCTACGTCCCCCGCGAACGTTACGACAGCCAATTGCGCGACCGGTTCGCGGAAATCATCGAACAGGCGTTCGCCGGCAGCGTATCGACCTTCAATACACATCTCGACGAGTCGGCGCTGGCGCGGATCCATTTTATCATCCGCACGACGCGCGGCGCCGTCCCGACGGCCGATATCGCAAATTTAGAGCAGCGCCTTGCCGAGGCGGGGCGGAGCTGGACGGACCGGCTCCAAGAGGCCGCGGCGGCAGCCTTCGGCGAGGAGGAGGCGCGTGATCGGCTCAGCCGCATCTCCTCTTTTCCGATTGGTTATCAATCACGGACCAGCACGGCACAGGCCGTTGCGGATCTGCACCAGCTTGACGCAGTGCAAGCAGGCTCACCGCTGGAAGTTTCTCTGCACCCATCCGCGGATGGCGGGTTTCCCGGACTGCGGCTTTATCGGGCGAGAGAGCAGGTGGCGCTCTCGGATGTGCTGCCGATGCTCGAGAATTTCGGGTTACGGGTGGTGGCGGAAGAACCATTCCGGCTCGACTGTGCCGACGTCGCGCCGGCGTGGATCCACGAGTTCCAGCTGTCGGGCATCGCTCTGCTGGCGACAGCGTCAGCCCCGATCAGAGAGCGGTTCGAGGCAGCTCTCGTCGAGGCGTGGACGGGCCGCATCGAGAATGACGGGTTCAATCGGCTCGTGCTCGCGGCCGGCTTATCGGCGCGTCAGGTGACGGTCCTGCGGTGCTATGCGAAGTTCTTGCGGCAGGCGGGCATCGCCTTCAGCCAAGCCTATATCGAAGATGCGCTGAGCGACCATCCCGATATTGCCCGCCGTCTCGTGCAGTTGTTCGAGATCCGCTTTGATCCCGCCCGCACCGGCTCGTCGCTCGCCGCGATCTCCGAGATCCAGGCAATCGATCATGCCCTCGACGCGGTGGACAGTCTCGACGAGGATCGCATTCTGCGCACGTATTTGACGCTGATCCTCAAAACCGTGCGTACGAACTATTATCAGAAACTGCCCTCGGGGGAAGCAAAGCCCTATCTGGCAGTAAAGCTCGCAAGTCGAGAGCTTGCTCTATTGCCTCCACCGCGACCCCTTTTCGAAATCTACGTTTACAGCCCTCGAGTCGAAGGGCTGCACATGCGGGCCGGGAGGGTCGCCCGCGGCGGCATTCGCTGGTCCGATCGCAAGGAGGATTTCCGCACCGAAATTCTCGGGCTGATGAAGGCTCAGACCGTAAAGAATACCGTCATTGTCCCGGTCGGAGCGAAAGGGGGTTTCGTCGTCAAGCAGCCACTCGCGGGACGCGACCGGTTGGAGGCCGAAGCGGTCGAATGCTACAAACAACTGATCGGGGGCTTGCTCGATCTCGCCGACAACATAGTGCCGGACGATGCCGGCCGGCACCGCATCGCCCCGCCGCCACAAGTCGTTCGTTACGACAGCGACGACCCCTATCTGGTTGTCGCAGCCGACAAGGGCACCGCAACCTTCTCCGATTACGCCAATGCGATCTCGGAAGAGTATTGGTTTTGGCTCGGCGACGCGTTCGCCTCGGGGGGCTCGGCGGGATATGACCACAAGGCGATGGCCATTACTGCGCGCGGCGCATGGGAGCTCGTCAAACGGCACTTCCGCGAGCTCGGTCGCGATATCGGCGCCGCCGATCTGACCGTCGTTGGCGTGGGCGATATGTCCGGCGACGTCTTTGGCAATGGCATGCTGATGTCGCGGCACATCAGATTGCTCGCCGCTTTCGACCACCGCCACGTCTTTGTCGATCCCGACCCCGATCCTGAACGGAGCTTTGCCGAGCGGCTGCGTCTTTTTAAGCGGCCGCGGTCGAGCTGGGCCGACTACGATCGCGGGGTGATCTCGGCCGGTGGCGGAGTTTTCGACCGCGCCGCGAAGTCGATCACGATCAGCTCGGAGATGAAATACGTCTTCGGCATCGAGGCGGACCACCTGACACCGGCCGAGCTGATCCGCCACCTGCTGACCGCACCAGCCGATCTGCTGTGGTTCGGCGGGATCGGAACCTATGTGAAAGCCCAGTACGAGAGCCAAGCTGAGGTTGGGGACCGCGCCAACGATGCGCTGCGCATAAATGGTGACGAGATCCGTGCGAAGGTTGTCGGCGAGGGAGCCAATCTTGCGGTGACCCAACGCGGCCGGGTTGCGTTCGCGCTCGCCGGTGGTCGCATCAACACCGACGCGATCGACAATTCGGCTGGTGTCGACACCTCGGATCACGAGGTCAACATCAAGATCCTGCTTGACCAGGCCATCGCTTCCGGCGTGCTTGCCGCAGAGGAGCGCGAGCCGCTGCTGGCCGCGATGGCCGGGGAGATCGCCTGCCTCGTTTTGCAAGACAATTACCTGCAGGGGGAGGCGCTGTCGCTCGCCGAGGCGCGCGGCCTTGCCTCGCTCGACCACCAGACGCGCATGATGCGCGAGCTGGAGCGCTCCTCCCGTCTAGACCGCGCGCTCGAGTGCCTCCCCGATGATGAGACGCTCGCGGTGCGCGCGGCGCAAGGCCGCGGTCTTGTCCGGCCTGAGCTGGCGGTATTGCTCGCTTATGCGAAGATGACGCTGAACGAGGAGCTGCTCGCCTCCGCGCTGCCCGATGCGCCTGAACTCGCCGAGGTGCTCCGCGGCTACTTCCCGGTCGCGGTACGTGACCGGCTCGGCGACCAGATTGCGAGCCACCCGCTGCGCCGGGAGATTATCGCGACAATTGTTACCAACGATCTCGTAAACCGAACGCGCATCACTTTTGCCCACGATATCAAGGCGCGCACCGGCCGATCGGCGGCCGAAATCGCCCAGGCGTATCTCATCGTGCGCGAGGTGTTCGGGCTTCGCGATCTATGGAACGAGATAGAGGCGCTCGACAATAAGGTGGCGTCGCAAGTGCAGACCGCGATGCTTGCCGACACCGCGGACTTGGTCGAGCGTGCGGCAGCCTGGCTGCTTTACCGCAGACGCGTCCAACTTGGCGCAGAAATTGCGCGGTTCGCCTCAAGCGTCCACAGCCTCGGCGCGTCAATATTCGGATTGCTGCCAGCACACGATCACAGCACCGCCGTGGAGCGCAGCCGGCGCGTCATCGAGGCCGGCGTGCCTGAAGCGCTCGCCGCGCGCATCGCTGCGACGCCGTATCTTGCCGCCGCGCTCGACATCGCCGATCTCGCGGAACGCTCGCACCAGCCGCTCGACCGGGCTGCGCGCGTCTATTACGGAGCGGGCGCTCAGTTTGCATTGGCCGACATGCGTCTTGCCGCGCGGCGGCTGCCGGCGGAGACGCACTGGCAAAAGCAGGCGGTCGAGGCGATCGTCGACGATTTATTTGGCCTCCAGGCCGACCTCGCTGCGCGCGTGCTCGAGAGCGATCACGCTGGGGAGCCGGACCCCCTCGCCGCGTGGTCGGCGGCTCACGCGGCGGCATTGGCGGCTACGGAGCCGCTCGTAAGGGAGTTGCGAGTCGCAGCCGCCCCCGACCTCGCACTGCTCATCGTCGTCGGCCGCCAGCTGCGCCAAGCCCTGGCGTAACCCGCACTGCAGCGCATTGTCTTGCGCAGCAGCGCAGGCCTATTCTCGGGCTCGAATTCACCACGCAAAACGGAGGAAGCGATGACGGTTGTGCGGGCATCGGCAAGGTCCACCAGGCGAGGCGCGGCCGAAAACTTTACGGGCGAGGTGTTTCAGGACGAGGTTCTTGTCGGTCAAGCGCCGTCGCGCATGCGCGCGACGGTCATGTCGTTCACGCCCGGCGCGCGTACTGCCTGGCACGCCCATCCGGTCGGACAGACGCTTTATTGCCTCACCGGCGTCGGCCGCATCTGCATCGGCAAGGGATCACGCCCGCAGGCGATCTACCCCGGCGACACGGTGATGATCCCGCCCAATACAATGCATTGGCACGGCGCCGCTCCGGACCGCCTGTTCAGCCATCTGGCGATGTCGGAGGCCGGCGAGCGCGGCGAGGGCACCAGTTGGGCCGAGCAGGTCGGCGACAGCGAATACCGAATGGAGCCCGCTCCCAACTGACGAAGCGGCTCATACCAGGGAGCCGGCGGCGCGCAGCGCCTCGATCTCGGCGGCATTGAGCCATAGCCAGAGCGCCGTGTCTGCTTCGCTGCCGTGGCGCGGCGGCTGCGGCGGGATCGGCAGATCGGTGACGCTACGGCTAAAACGCGGCGCCGGAGCCGGCTGCACGATGCCGTCGATTTCGACATAGGTGCCGCGCGCAACGTTGTGCGGATGTCGCGCCGCTTCGTCGGTCGTCAGCACCGGCGCAAAGCAGGCATCGGTGCCTGCAAGCAGCGCACACCATTCGTCGCACGTCCGGGTCTTGAACAGCGCCGCCAGCCCGACCTGCGCTTCCGGCCACTGCGCGCGGTCCATCTGCGGCGGCATCGTCGCCGGATCGATGTCGAGACGGCGCAGCAGTTCGGCATAAAATTTGGCCTCGATCGGCGCGATGGAGATCCAGCGGCCGTCGGCGCATTCGTAGACGTTGTAGAAATGCGAGCCGGTATCGAGGTGGTTCGTGCCGCGTTCGTGCGTCGCGAGGCCGGCGGCAAGCATGCCATGGAATGCGGTCATCAACGACGCCACACCATCCACCATGGCGGCATCGACGACCTGGCCCTTCCCCGAATGCTGCGTTTCGAGAATGCCACAGACGACCCCAAAGGCGAGATAAAGCGCGCCGCCGGCAAAATCGCCGAGCAAATTGAGTGGCGGGGTCGGCGGCTGGCCGCGCCGCCCGAACGCATGCAATGCGCCAACCAGCGAGATGTAATTGATGTCGTGCCCGGCGGCGTGCGCGAGCGGCCCCTTCTGTCCCCAGCCGGTGACCCGGCCATAGACGAGGCGGGGATTCCGTTTGAGGCATTCCTCGGGGCCGAGGCCTAGCCGCTCCATGACTCCTGGCCGAAATCCCTCGATCAGCGCGTCGGCGCGTTCGGAGAGGAGCAAGGCGAGCGCCTTTCCCGGCGGGCTCTTCAAATCGAGCGCAATGGCCGGGCGACCGCGCAGCAGCAGGTCGTAGCGCGGCTCGCGCTGAAGCCCAAGATCGCTCGGCTCCGGCCGGTCGATGCGCAACACCGTGGCGCCCAAATCGGCCAGCAGCATCGCGCACATCGGCGCCGGCCCGATGCCGGCGAATTCCACGACTTTGATGCCCGCCAGCGGTCCCAAATCCTCCTCCCCTCGGGGTGTGTGTGCACACTGCGCGGTACGGGGCCTTCCGGTCAAGCCGCCGCCGACTATCCAAAGCAGCAATCCGGGATTGACCACGGACGTCTAACAGTATCCCATTCCTTGGACTTGCTTTCGCCGCGAAGGGGGGACGAGCCCGCAATGAGCATCAACGGGAAGGCCTATATCGTCGGTGTCTATGAGCATCCGACGCGGATGGCGCCGGACAAATCACTCGCCCAGTTGCACGCCGAAGCGGCCAAAGGCGCGCTTGAGGACGCGGGGCTCAGAAAGAGCGATATCGACGGTTATTTCTGCGCTGGCGATGCGCCGGGGCTCGGACCGCTTTCGATGGCCGATTATATGGGCCTCAAGCTCCGCCACATGGACTCGACCGATACCGGCGGTTCTTCCTACATAATTCATGTCGGTCACGCCGCGGAGGCGATCGCACTCGGCAAATGCAATATTGCGCTCATCACATTGGCTGGGCGGCCGCGCAGTGAAGGCCAAGCGACCGGAACCGCAGCGCGGACCGCGCAGCACACGCCCGACGCGCAGTTCGAAATTCCCTACGGCCCGGCCACTGCGAACATGTACGCGATGTGCGCGATGCGGCACATGTACCAATACGGCACAACGAGCGAGCAGCTCGCCTGGATCAAAGTCGCCGCGTCGCATCACGCGCAGCACAATCCGCATGCGATGCTGCGCAACGTCGTTACGGTAGAGGAGGTCGTGCACTCGCCGATGATCGCCGACCCGCTGCACCGTCTCGATTGCTGTGTGATCAGCGACGGCGGCGGCGCGATCATCGTCGCCAGCCCCGAGGTCGCGAAAAGTCTCAAGCGGCCGCTGGTCAAGATCATCGGCGCCGGTGAGGCGCCCAAGCATCAGATGGGTGGCGATTTCGACCTCACTCATTCGGGAGCGGTGTGGTCGGGGCCGGCGGCCTTTGCCGAGGCCGGCGTCAAACCCAGCGACATCAAATACGCCTCGATCTACGACAGCTTTACGATCACCGTGCTGATGCAGATCGAGGATCTCGGTTTCTGCGAAAAGGGCCAGGGCGGCCGGTTCGTCGCCGACGGCAATCTGATTTCCGGCACCGGCAAACTGCCGTTCAACACCGATGGCGGCGGCCTGTGCAACAACCACCCGGCCAATCGCGGCGGTCTTACCAAGGTCGTCGAAGCGGTGCGGCAATTGCGCGGCGAAACCTATCCGGCGGTGCGGGTCAAGAATTGCGATCTTGCATTGGCGCACGGCACCGGCGGCTCGCTCGGTACGCGGCACGGCTCGGCGACGGTCATCATGGAGCGGGAGTGAGGCAAATGCAGAGCCAGGAGCGCAAGATCCAAGCCCCGCAGCCCAGTGCCGAGACGGCAGCGTTCTGGAAGGCGGCCGAAGAGGGCGAGCTGATGATCGGCAAATGCAATGCCTGCGGGAAGGTGCATTATTACCCGCGCGCGATTTGTCCGTTCTGCTTCAGCGACCGGATAGAACTGCAGCAGGCGTCGGGAAACGGCACGATCTACACTTACAGCGTCATGCGTCGCGCGCCGGTCCCTTACGCGATCGCCTATGTGACGCTGAGCGAAGGCCCGACGATGATGACCAACATCGTCGACTGCGACCTCGACCAAATCCGCATCGGGCAGCGCGTCCGGCTCGTCTTCAAGCCGAGCGACGGCGGCGCGCCGGTGCCGATGTTCACGCCACTCTGAATGCTACGTCCCTGACTTACTTTCTTTCCATCCCAAAGTCCCCCCTGGCCGGGCTCGACCCGGCCATCCACGACTCCATCCGACACGATGGTCCGGCTAAGGCGTGGGTGGCCGGAACAAGTCCGGCCAAGGGGTGATTAGGTTCAGTCTAGGCGACCTGGAGGACTCAAGAATGGACACGCTCGAAACGAGGCTTGCGGCGAGGCCGCGTCACATTTCGCCGGAAGAATGGGAGGTCAGGGTCGCTCTCGCCGCCTGCTACCGGCTAATCGCGCATTTCGGCTGGGACGATCTGATCCTGACCCACAATTCCGCGCGGGTGCCCGGCGAGCCTAAACATTTTCTAATCAACCCGATGGGGCTGATGTTCAACGAGATCACTGCGTCGAACCTCGTAAAGATGGATCTCGAGGGCAATCTCGTCGAGCCATCCGAACACGAGGCCAACCGGGCCGGGTATGTAATCCATAGCGCGATCTATATGGGCCGCCCCGACGTCCAATGCGTCATCCACACCCATACCGAGGCCGATATAGCGGTCGGCGCGCTCGAGGAAGGGCTATTGCCGCTCAGCCAGTGGGCGATGCGGTTCTACAATCGGCTCGGCTATCACGACTACGAGGGCGTCTCTCTCGACCTCGACGAGCGTGAGCGGCTGCAGCAGAGTATTGGCAACTATCCGGTTCTGGTGCTGCGCAATCACGGTCTGCTGGCGACCGGCCGCAATGTCGCCGAGGCGTTTTCGCTGACCTACCATTTCGAGCGGTCGGCCGAGGCGCAATTGAAGATCATGGCCGCAGTCGCCGCGGGCGCCAAAATTGTGGCGCCGTCGGCCGAGACGTGCGAGCGCCAGGCTGCCCTGTTCGCCGGCAACGAGCCGCGGCTCCAGGGCCAGCGCGAATGGCCGGCCCTGTTGCGCCTCGCCGACAAGCTCGATCCCAGCTATCGTAGCTGAGCCATGATCGGCCGGCGACGGTGTCGCCGTTGATGTCGGGAGTGCGCGTGGACTAAAGTTGAAAGATCAACCTTTTGTCGCGGGGTGCTCTTGACATTCCGCGACCGGAACGCCGATGCCAAGAAGTAGCGGGAGGGTGCGCGCAGCCTCTGGCGTGCCGCCTGGGGTCGGGGTGCGGCGCGCGCTGGAGTGGAACCATCGCGCCGTCAAATGCGTCGCGTTTGATCCGGCGCTTCAGAAGCTCGCCGGCGGCGGTCTCGACGGCACCGTAACGCTTTGGGATACCGTCGAGGGGAGGTTACTTCGCACCTTCGAATGGCGGCGTGGCGCGTTCGAGTGGCAGCGCAGTGAGGTTGCGAGCCTGGCCTTCGACCCGGCGGGGCGAAAGCTCGCCAGCGGCAGCACCAACGGGGCGGTCAACCTCTGGGATACCGCCAGCGGTGAGTTCCTCTACGCTTTCCCGCGGCAATCCGGCAGCGTCGCCAGCGTTGCCTTCCACCCGACAGGGCACATGTTGGCAAGCGCTGCCGATGATGGCACGGTGAACCTGTGGAACGCGACCGACGGCAAATTGCTTCGCACGTTCCGCGGACCGCGCGGCGAGGTCGTCAGCGTTATCTTTGACCCCACGGGACAGATACTGGCCCGTGCCAGTGCGGATGGGACGGTGATCCTGTGGGACATACTCGACGGCACGGTGCCTCGTCTGTTTGAGAGGCATTTCTTTCCGGTTTCGAGCGTCGGCTTCGAGCCACACGGACGGATGCTCGCCATCGGCAGTCTCGACAATACCGTAAAGTTGTGGGACGTCCCCAACAGTAAGCTGCGCCGCATTCTGGAAGGTCATCGGGGATCTGTAGTCGCGCTGAATTTCCATCAAAGCCGACCCTTATTCGCGACGATGGGGTGGGATGACACGATCCGAATCTGGAGCTCCGAAACCTGGGATGTCGTCGCCGTAATCCAGCGCCACGCACGCTACCGGTTTCGCGGTCTGTGCTTTCATCCATCGCTCCCTCATCTTGCGGCCGCCGGCGCACGTTTGTCGCTTTATGAACTCGACCTTGATGTTCTCTTGGGCGAGAGGCAGCGCTCGCCGGCCTCGCGCACGGTCCACTATGTGAACGCTAAGGTCGTGCTCGTGGGAGACACCGGCGTCGGCAAAACCGGCCTCAGCCTAGTCCTGAGCGGTCGCCCGTTTCAGGCTACGGACTCGACCGCGGGGCGGCAGGTCTGGGCGCTCGGCGCCGCGGAAGACGATCTATCGGGCGAGCGCGGACGAACCCGCGAAACGCTGTTGTGGGATCTCGCCGGCCAGCCAGGTTACCGTGTCATTCACCAACTGCATTTGAGCGAAGTGGCGGTAGCGATAGTCGTCTTCGACGCGAGAAGCGAGACCGACCCGCTTACCGGCGTGATGCACTGGGAGCGTGCGCTGCGCACAGCGCACCAGCGTCAGGGAAGCGAAGCGGTGCCGTTGACCAAATTTCTCGTTTCAGCGCGCACTGACCGCGGCGGGGTGCCGGTCAGCAAAGACCGGCTCGACGAGCTCATAAAGGATCTCGACTTCGCCGGCTATTTTGCAACGAGCGCGAAGGAAGGTTGGCAGATCGACGAGTTACGGACGGCAATCGAGCGGGCGATTCCGTGGGACGAACTGCCGACTGTTACTTCTTCCGAGCTGTTCGTTACGATCAAGACCTACCTGATCGAAATCAAGAAGGCCGGTCGGCTGCTCGCGCCAGCGGCCCAGCTGTTCTCCGAGTTCGCGCGGCGGCATCCCGAGGCGATAGCCGAGGACGATGATTTGCGAGCCGACTTCGACGTCTGCATAGGCCGGCTCGAAAACCGCGATCTGATCCGGCGTTTGAGCTTTGGGGACTATGTGTTGCTGCAGCCAGAGCTGCTGGATGCCTACGCCTCCGCCCTCGTCATCGCGGCCAAGAACGAACCGGACGGTTTGGGCTCGATCGATGAAGAGACGGCGCTGACCGGACAATTTCACGTGCCGGCAGAAGAGAGAATCCACGATCGCAAGCAGGAGCAGGTGCTGTTGCATGCCACGGTCGAGGAACTGGTCCGATATGACCTGGCATTGCGCGAAAGCGCCGCGGACGGCCGCTATCTTGTCTTCCCCTCGCAGTTCAATCGCGACTATGCGGAGGCGCCAGACCCGCCGGGCAAAGCAGCGGCGATAACCTTTGAGGGGCCGACGCAAAGCATATACGCGACGCTCGCGGTCCGCTTGGGCCATAGCCAGCTCTTCGAGACGGCGCGGACCGAGATGTGGCGCAACGCCGTGATCTTTACCGCGCGTGCCGGCGGAAAATGCGGGATCTATTTACAGGAACTTGGTGAAGGGCGGGGACGGTTGCTGTTGTTTTTTGACGGAGCGAGCGAGGAAACCCGGTTCCATTTCGAAGAGTATGTATTGGCGCATATCGGTCGGCGTGCGCTCTACGGGACGGTGCAGCTGAGCCGGCTATTCGTTTGTGGCAATTGCGATACGCGGGTGCCCGACCGCTATGTCGAGGTTCTGCGAAGCCAAGGCAAGGACGTCTTTTCCTGCCCTTGCGGGGGTACGGTGCCAATTGTCGATCCGAAAGAGACACTCGCCCGGCGGTATCCTTCGCAAGTCGAATCGATGGACCTTGCCGCCGATCGGCAACGGGACTTCGACGCCTTTGTGCTTTCGGCTAACGCCGAAACCCACAGCTCGAGATTTGTCGAATGGGCCGGTGACGAGCGCGTCACTTTGGCGATCGTCTTCACCGATGTCGTCGATTCGACAGCATTGGGCGAGCGGATGCGGGACGAACGTATGTATGAAGTCCGGCAGGCTCATTTCGCACAGAGCCGAAGGCTTACCGCGCAGCACAAGGGATACGAGATCCGCACGATCGGCGACAGCGTCATGACGGCTTTTCGCTCGGCCGCGGCGGCGCTCGATTACGCCCGCGCGCTGTGCGCCGATCCGGGACCGCGGGAACTGCGGCTACGGGCCGGCATTCATATCGGTCCGCTCCAGATCGAAAATGGCGATGTTTTCGGCAGAACAGTCAATTTCGCCGCGCGGGTCGTTAGCGTAATCAAAAGCGCGGAGATTTGGCTGAGCGAGCAGGCGAAAGCGGATATCGACGTCCTCGGTGCTCGTCGTCACGAAGAGCTGCGTTGGGAAAGGCACGACGAGGTCGAGTTGAAGGGGTTTGCCGGCGCCTTCACGCTGTGGTCGGTCGCTGCCACCTGACGCGGCCTACATCATCAGCGGCACTGCTCGCGCTCAGCATGGACCTGACCGAGCCTGTATTGCAGCCTTTCGCGCTCCTCGCCATAAGGCGTGTAGGCCAGCCGCTCGCGGAGCTCGTGCTCTTCGTGACGCAGGCCTTCGCAACGCTCCCAATAGGCGTGTTGCCCGCCGGAGCGCGGCGCAGGCGGTCCATATCCCGGCGCTGGGTAATCGGGTCCCGGCGCATAACCCGGTCCGAGGTAAGGGGGCGCCGCGCCTTGGCGCGATAGCGGGACGGCGACGGGCTGTCCGCCATTACATATCAATTGGCCGTTGTTGTTGCCGATGTCGCCGATGCAATGCGCGACATTGAGGGCGGTCGCCTGCTCTCCGCGTCCGTTCGCGCGACGGCAGATTGCGCTGAGGGTCGCGCCTTGCATTCGGATGTCCCTGCAGCTTTGCTGATAAGAGCCCGGCGGCGCCTGTGCGAATGCCGAGAGGGACAAGCCCGCCACCGTCGCGGCACCGACCAATCCGATAACCCGCTTCATCCTGCGCTCCAGCTTGGTTCGCAGGCGACAACGTCGGCGGCGAGGCGTTAATTTCGATTTAAGCGAGCCAACGCTTTCGGCGGCGGTAGTGCTTGACGTCGCGATAGCTTCTTCTGCCCTCCGCCGAGAGCCCGAGATAAAATTCCTTGACATCTTCGTTCGCGCGCAAATCGGCTGCGGTCCCGTCCATTACGATGCGGCCGTTTTCGAGGATATAGCCGTACTGGGCGTACCGTAACGCAACGTTGGTGTTCTGCTCGGCGACAAGAAACCCAACATTCTCGGCTTTGTTGAGCCGGTCGACGATCGCGAAGATCTCCTCGACGAGCTGCGGCGCCAGCCCCAATGAAGCTTCATCGAGGAGGATCATCTTCGGCCGCGACATCAGCGCCCGGCCGATCGCGATCATTTGCTGCTCGCCGCCCGAAGTATAGCCGGCAATCGCATCGCGGCGAGTTTTGAGGCGGGGAAAATAACCGTAGACCTTGTCGAGATCGTCGGTGATCGCGCTTCGGCCGTCGCGCCGGGTATAGGCGCCGGTCTGTAGGTTTTCCTCGACCGTCAAATGCCCAAAGCAATGGCGCCCCTCCATGACTTGGATCAGACCTCGTCTGACGACCTCGGCGGCGTCAAGCGCGTCGATGCGTTCGCCGGCAAACGTGATCAAACCCTTCGTGACCTCGCCGCGCTCGGCCCGCAACAGGTTGGAGATCGCCTTCAGCGTTGTTGTCTTACCGGCCCCGTTGCCACCGAGCAGTGCAACAATACCGCCCGCCGGCACGTCGAGCGAGACGCCCTTCAGGACCAGAATGACGTGATTGTAGATGACCTCGATGTTGTTGACGGCCAGTAGCGGCGCTGCATCCACTGAGCCTCATTCCTCCTTCGAGCAATCGCGTGGCGTGATGCCCTTTTCCTTGGCGTAGACGAGCGCCGACTCCTTGTACATTTCGGTCAGCATGGCGCGGTCCGGCTGGATCCAGTCGGAGACGAAATGCCAGCGCTTGCCGTCCCACTGCTGAATGCGGACCTTGCCGTTGCCCTCGTGGTTGGCACAGGAGAGCTGGATTGGCATCACCAGCCCGTCAGCGCCAAGCTCTTTGATGCGCTGCGGCGTGATGTCGAGGTGCTCGTAGCCCCATTGCACATCCTCGCCTTTCAGCGGCTTTTTACCCAACTTGTCCTGCGCGGTGCGGATCGCCTCGAGGTCGTAGATCGCGTTGACGACGCCGCGGTTGTAGAGGACCTCGCCGACCTTGTCGCGCGTCGTGTGGCCGCCGTTCCTGTCATAGACGTATTTGAGAATGTCCTTGACCGCGCCGTAATCCTGTCCGGTGCCGTGGAATGTCCCGGATTTATAGCCGTCAGCGGCGGTGCCGGCCGGCACGACGTCGGGTTCGGCGCCCGACCACCACACGCCGATGTAGTGGTCCATCGGATAGCCGATCGAGGCCGCTCCCTTGATCGCGGTCGAGTTCATGACGCCCCAGCCCCACATGAGCAGCCAGTCCGGCCGCTGCTGGCGGATCTGCAGCCAAGTCGCCGATTGCTCGATGCCCGGCGCCGAAATCGGATATTTTAGGAAGGTGTAGCCATATTTTTGAGCGAGCTTTTCGAGCGTCGTGATCGGTTCCTTGCCGTATGCGATGTCGATATAGACAAGGCCGATCTTCTTGCCTTTGAGCTTGTCGAGGCCCCCGATCTGATCACCCACGTATTTGATCATCGCGTCGGCCTGCGCCCAATAGGTGGCGGGTAGGGTGAAGACGTATGGGAACACTGCGCCGTCGCTGGCGTCGGCGCGGCCGTAACCCATCGAAATTACCGGGATTTTGTCGGTAGTGGCGCGTTCGATCAGCGCATAGGTGATGCCGGTCGACAGTGGATCGACGAGGCTGGCGCCGGTCGGCGCATGGTTCTTCAGCCGCTCGTAGCACTCAACGCCCTTGTCGTTGTTGTAGCCGGTTTCGCATTCCTCGTAGGTAATCTTGATGCCGCCCACCCCGCCGCCACGAGCGTCGATCATATCGAGGTAATCGGCATAGCCGTCGGCAAACGGGATCCCGTTCGGCGCATAGGGACCGGTGCGGTAGACCAGGCGCGGTATGAACTGCTCGTTCTGCGCGAGTGCCGGGCCGGCGGTGAAACCGAACGCCACGATCGCGAGCGCAATCAATGTTCCGAGCGGCCCCATCTTCTCCTCCCAGTGGCGGCAATTCTGCGTCTTCTAGGCTCCCGCCAGTTCCGGCGCAAGGCTTCTCGCGTCAATGCGGAAACGGCCAGAGCCGCAGCTTCTCTTTGCCGATCGCCCACAGCCGCGCTAGGCCATTCGGCTCGACGATCAGGAAAAAGATGATCAGCGCGCCGAAAATCATCGATTGCAGATTGGTCACGATGTTGACCGGAACTTCGAGTCCGACAAGACGCGGCGCATTGTCGAGGAAGATCGGCAAGAGCACGATGAAGGCGGCGCCAAGAAACGAGCCCAGGATGCTGCCGAGACCGCCGATGATGATCATGAACAAGATCTGGAACGAGCGGTCGATCTCGAAAGCACTCGCCTCAACCGCGCCCGTATAGATGAAGGCCCACATTGCCCCGGCGATGCCGCAATAAAACGAGCTCAATGCGAAAGCGAGCAGCTTGGTGCGCAGCGGCCGGATGCCGATGATCTCGGCCGCGACGTCCATGTCGCGGATCGCCATCCAGGCGCGGCCGATGCGGCCGCGCACCAGCCCTTTGGCGGCAAGCGCGAGCAACACGACGACGGTAAGCACGAACAGGTATTTCGCCTCCGGATCGGCCTCGGCACCGGTTACGTAGAGCCGGCCGAAGAGGGCGCGCGGCGGTGCGCTGATGACGCCCGACGCGCTGTAGTTGTAGAACCACGGGAACTTGTTGAACATCCAGATCAGGAAAAACTGCGACGCCAATGTCGCCACAGCGAGGTAGAAGCCCTTGATCCTGAGGCTCGGAAAGCCGAATACCATGCCAACGAGCGCGGTGATGATGCCAGCAAGGATCAGCGCGGGGACGACGTTGAGCCCGGGGAAGGCGGTCGTGAGCTTGTAGGTCGCAAACGCGCCGACCGCCATGAACCCTCCAGTGCCAAGCGATACCTGTCCGGCATAACCCGTCAAGAGGTTGAGGCCGAGCGCCGCTAGCGCATAGACGAGAAACGGGATCATGATCGTCAGCAGCCAGTATTCGGAGCCGACTGCCGGGATCACGAAATACGCCAGCGCCAACGTCGCCAGCATCAACCAGCGGTCCTGGCGTATCGGGAAGATCGCCTGGTCAGCGGCGTAGTTCGTTTTGAACTGGCCAACCTCTCGGTAAATCATCGATTTTTCACGACCCGTTGTTTCAATTCATACCCGTTCGATGATGCGCTCGCCGAGTAGGCCTTGCGGACGGAAAAGCAGGAAAACAAGCGCCAAGGCATAGGCGAACCAATCTTCGATCGCGCCGCCAAAGGCCGGCCCCCAAAAGACTTCGGCTAGCTTCTCGCCGACCCCGACAATGAGACCGCCGACGATGGCGCCCGGCACCGAGGTGAAGCCGCCGAGCATCAGCACCGGCAGCGCCTTCAGCGCCACCAGCGAGATCGAGAACTGCACGCCGAGATTGCTGCCCCACATAATGCCGGCGACAAGACCGACGACGCCGGCGACGGACCAGACGATGACCCATATGAACCGCAGCGGGATACCGACCGATAGCGCCGCCTGGTGGTCGTCGGCAACCGCCCTCAGGGCGCGCCCTACCGTTGTGCGCTGGAAAAGAACGAGCGCGGCAACGAGCGAGCCAGCGACCGCAGCGGCGACCAGGTCGAACTCATTGACGAGCACCCCACCAAAAATCAGCGGCGACTTCGGAATGCCGATGTCTAACGGATGCACATCCCCGCCCCAGACGAGCTGACCGAAGCCGTCGAGGAAAAATGCGAGACCGATCGTCGCCATGAACAGGATGATCGGCTCCTGATTGACGAGCGGGCGCAGCATCAAACGCTCGACGGCTAGAGCGAGCAGGACCATGACCGCAATAGCGACGACCAGGGCGACCCAGATCGGCAGGCCACGTTCGGTAATGCCGACGAATGTCAGGGCAGCAAACAGCACCATCGTGCCCTGAGCGAAGTTGAATACGCCCGACGCCTTGAAGATCAACACGAAGCCGAGCGCGACAAGCGAGTACATGACGCCGCTCAACAGGCCGCCGATGACGACCTCGAGCACGAATTCTGGGTTGTCGGCCATATTGGCAAATGGGGTGATGAAGACTGCCTCGAGCAAGTCCATCACTGGCCTTTGTTCTCAAAAATCGAGATCGGCGTAGTGCTTCGGCGGTGGAACTCCGGGCACGTGGTCGGCGAGGATCGGGCGGAAGCTCGGGCGCGATTTGATCCGCGCATACCATTCCTTGGCCGGTTCATGCGAATCCCACGGCACATCGCCGAGATAGTCGAGGCTGGAGAGATGGGCGGCGGCGGCGATGTCGGCGACCGAGAAATGATCGCCCGCCAGCCATCGCCGGCGCTCGACGAGGTATCCCAGATAATCGAGGTGATAGGGAAGATTCGTATGTCCGGCGCGAATCGCCAGCGAGTTCGGCTGACCGTGCCCGGTCAGGCGTTTCATCATCTTTTCGCCGAGCAGGTTCTCGGTCACCTCCAGGTTCAGTTTGAGGTCGAACCAGGCCGAGAGACGGCGAACCTCGGCGCGGTCGACCGGGTTGATGCCGATCAAGAGCTTCTCGCGGTAGACCTCGTCGAGATACTCGACGATCGCCGTGGTGTCGGCGAGCACGGTCCCGTCCGGCTCGATCAGCACCGGCACCTCGCCGGCCGGGTTTAGCGCAAGAAATTCCGGCCGCCTCTCCCACACTTTCTCGGCCTTCAACGTGAAGTCGAGGTTCTTCTCCCGCAGCACGATCCGCACCTTGCGCGCGAAAGGGGAGAGCGAGAAGTGGTAGAGCACACGCATGCGCCGGATTGTAACGATCGCGAGCGCGACTGAACACGCCCGATCGCAAAAGAAGGTGGACGAGCCCGCCAGGGTCGGGCGACGTCGTAAGAAAAGTTCACGGGATTTCGAAACCCGGCTCGACCGTAAAGAGCTCCTGGGGTTGTGCGACGCCGCGCAGCGCATAACGGCCGACCGAAACCAACCGACGGCGTATGTCGGAGCCAAGCGCATCGGCAAAGCCCGACGACAGCAGAACATCCTGCTCGACCGAGCGGCTCATCGTCAGGATGCGGCCGACCTCGTTCACCGCTGGACCGATGACCGTGAAATCTAGGCGGTCCTTGCTGCCGACATTGCCGTAGAAAACATCGCCGACATGCAGCGCAAGATAGACCTCGGTCGTCGCCAAACCAGTGGAGGAGCGCGTCCCGTTGAGCTTGGCGACAGCCTTGCGCACCTGTGCCGCCGCGGTCAGCGCTGCGACGCAGCATCGCTCGCGGCTCTCACCAGTGAAGATCGCGAGCGCGCCGTCGCCGATCAGCTTCAGGACGTCCCCGCCATGGCTGTAAACAGTCGAAACCACGATTTCGGCGTAGTCATTGAGGAGCGGAATAATCTGCTCGGGCGGAGCGCTCTCGGAGATCCGCGTATAGCTGTGCAGATCGCTCGACCACAGCACCGCATCGATCTTCTCGGCGACGCCCCGGGCGATGCGGCCACTCATCACCCGCCGCCCGGCGTCGCGCCCGAGATAGGTCTCGGCGAGCGTGCCCGCCATGCGCGCAAGCGCCGCAGATTTGACTGCCAGGTTGAGGAACGGCGCGAGTCGTTGCAGCGCCAGCACGTCGCCCTCGTCGAAGCCATCGGCCGCGTCCGTAGCCCAGGACGAATAGACGCAATCCATCTCGCCGATCACGCCCTCGGCGGCAAAGCGGTGGATAAGCGCCAGATAGTCGGTCGTTCCCTCGTCGCGGGCCTGCGCGATCGTGGGAAAATCGGCCGGCTCGCCGGCCCATAAACGCCGACGCAGCATCGTACCGCCCGACTCCAGCAGGTAGTAAAAGGCGCTGCGCCGCCAATTCTCTGCCGCCTCGCCCTCATTGGTGCGCCCATACTCTAGCGTCTCGGCTATTCCTGGCCGGTCGGCGCGCCAGCGGAAGGCCCGGCCCTCATAGATCGGATGGAGCGTATCAAGGATAACGAGCGCGCGAGCCAACCGGACCCCAGCCTCGCCGATCCGGCGGCAGAAACCGGTCATCAATTCGTTTTCGCTTCGGCCGATTAGCCCGGCCTCTGTGACCCAGCCAGCGAGTTGGTTGAAAGTCGTCTCGTTCATGTCAAAAGCGATCCCGATTTATATCTTCTCGAACACCGCGCAGGTGATGCGGTATTCCGCTACGAGCCAATAGAGCCGCGCCATTGAGCGCTTCCACCTCTCGTAAGAAAGGAACGGTACAAGGAAGCGGAATAGATGACGGAACAGGATCCATGGCCGTTCCCGGACCTCGTCGCGATATGTCTCGCCAGAAGCGAGGATTGTGCCGTCGATGAGACGGGCGCCGGAGAACTGCGCGGCGAGTTCGGCCAGGCCGGGCCGGTACATCGTATCGATCGGATCCCGATGATAGGGATAGCTGAATGGTACCGTGACAAACACGAGCCCGCCGAGCGGCAAAAGATCGAGGCAATGCCGGGCAAGCTCGCCGGGATCGAACACATGCTCCAGTAGGTTGCAGCAAAGAAGCGCGTGCGGTTCGAGCGAGCGTAGCCGGCACACATCGCCAGCATTGGTTAGATCGGCTACGATATCGACGCCCAGCAGATCACGCATATCGACGTGGATGATCTCGACGCCGCGTTCACGCAATGGCCGAAACACCTGGTCGTCGACCCAAGGCTGAATGATTTCGCGCCTCGCGGAAGAGCTGCTGCCAAGGTTGAGCAGCGGCGACAACCGCTCCGCCGGGAACGGGTTGAGGGCGCAGCGCAGCCAGCTTGCCTCGGTCTTAAACATTGCGATCTCGAGCGCGCTATCGAAAACCAAGAGGATGCCGCAACGTAGAGCGGATCGAAACCTCCCGTTCCGTTATCCGCTCTGCCATGTTTCACGCTTGACCCATTCCGCCCGGGCCGATACATGCTTCGGTCGGGCCAAACGCCTGCGTAGGCCGAAGGACGTCGCTGTGATTCACGCTGCGCGCGGACAGATGGGAAATTAAACAGGGCGCGAAGAACTGACATATCCTGCACGTCCGGCGAACTTCGACAGGGTCACGGGTGAATCCATCTCGACCGTCGACGATGGCTAGCGGACCCACCACTGCTTCGCGCTGGGCATCCTTTTTGTCCCCAGTCCGGCCGGACGCCGGATGGAGGGCGCTCCGTAAAGACACCCCGCTGATCCCGCTGTGCTTGTTCTTTGGCCCTCTTATTTACGGAGCCTCCGCTCAAGCTGTCACCCCGATGCTGCTGTTGACAGCGGTCACACTCATCGCGTCGCATTGCAGCGACGCGCCCTTTATTGCGAAGAGCCTCCGTGCCTTGGCGGCGCTTGCCCCCCTGCTAGCCTGGATGCTCGTATCGGCAACTTGGTCGCTGGACGGCGAGGCCTCTCTGAGTTTGATGCTGCGTCTAGCCGTGTTGTTCTCGACCGGCATTCTACTCGTCACAGGCTTCGGCTCGCTGCCGCTCGAGCGGATACATCGGTCGCTGATGGCGTTGGCGCTGGGGCTCGCAGTGGCGGGGGGCGTGATTGCTGTTGACCTTGCGCTCGGAGGGCACCTGGACCGAGTCCTCCACGGACCCCGGCCTGCGGGATTCGATCCCGCCCTCGACTACGGTCGCGCCGCGATACTCCACGCCATTCTCCTGGTTCCTGTCTCGGTGGGTCTGTTGCGGTTTGGCGCACCCCACCTAGCGGCTGGATATGCGGTCCTTACGGCTCTCGCCGTTCTGGGAACCTCCAGCCTGTCGGCGAAGACCGCGTTGGCAGTCGGCTTGGTCACACTCGTTATGGTTTTTATCCTGCCGCAGCTCCGCTGGGTGGCTCTCACTTTGCTGGGTCTCGGGGCCCTTACCCTGCCGCTGGCGTTCCCAACGGCGCTAAGTCCCGAGGCGAGTTGTTGGCTCGCCAACCACAAGCCATCGGCCCTGCACCGGCTGGAGATCTGGAACTTCGTCGCCGAGCGCGTCAAAGAGCGCCCCATTGCGGGCTGGGGGCTCGACGCGGCGCGGCGGCTGCCGGGAGGGGATGCGCCGGTAGTCATCCACCGCTGTGACGAACCGGATGGCGTTGCGCTGTCGAGCGAAATACTGCCACTCCATCCGCATAATGGCATCCTGCAGATTTGGCTCGAGCTGGGCGGCGTTGGTGTCGCGTTTGCTTTCGCCCCATTGCTATTCTTGATCCGAAATGTCTTCCGCATCCCGGCGTGGCGCGACCGGCTCGTGCAAGCGATGATCGCCGCCAGCGGCGCTGCCGCCGTCTCGGTCGGTCTTGTTAGTTTCGGGATCTGGGCCGAGTGGTTTGTCAGCGGCCTTTTCTTCTTTGCCGCTTTCGTTGCGCTTGCCGCACGGCAGTCCGCGGTGTCAGGGGAGGGCAACGTCTCGCCCGAAGCGGAAAGGGGGCAGGCTTGAGCGAGGGCGGAGTCCTGCTCGTTTATCGCGACCGCATCATTCCCCGCTCCGAGGCTCATTTCCTGCGCCGACAATATGTGGGTTTTCGGCACTTGACACCGGTCTGGATCGGCTGTCGGACCGATGTTGGCCTGACTGATCTCGGTGTCGAGCCGCTGGTGCTCGGCCGGCACGGCGTGTCTGGAACCATTGATCGGCTGCTGTTCCGGCAGTTTGGTCGCCTTCCTCCCCAGCCGGATCTGGCAACGTTGCGACCGCGGCTGATCCACGCCCATTTTGGCGGCGGAGGTGCGCTCGCCTTGCCGATCGCCCGGGCTCTGGGGCTCCCGTTGGTGGTGACCTTCCATGGCGGCGACGCAACTAAGGATAAGCACTACCGGAGACAACTCGTTCCGACGATCTTCCAACGACGTTGCGAAGCGTTACAGCGGGAGGCCGCACTGATCATCTGTGCCGCCGAATACATCCGCAATGCGCTGCTCAGCAGAGGTTTCCCGTCGGCGAAACTGAAGGTCATCTGCTACGGTGTCGAGCCCGAGGCGGGCGATTGCCCGGTGCCACCATCGGAACGCCCTTATCTCCTGTTCGTCGGCCGTTTTGTCGAAAAGAAGGGTGTAGAATATCTTCTCGACGCAATGCGTGTGCTTGAAGGCGAGGGGGCGGCGGTCGACTTGATCTTGATCGGCGATGGCCCTTTGGGTGAGGCTTTGAGGCGGCAATCTGAGGGGTTAAAGCGGACGCGATTTCTCGGCTGGTTGCCGAACGAGGAGGTGCGGCGTGCGATGCGCGGCGCGCTTGCACTGTGTGTCCCCAGCGTAGCGGCCCGAGCCGGCGATTCGGAAGGGCTGCCGAACGTGGTGATTGAAGGTATGGCGGCAGCAGTGCCAGTGATCGGTACGCATCATGGGGGGATCGCTGAGGCAGTGGAGCACGACCGGACGGGATTCCTCGTGCCGCCGGCTGATCCGCGGGCGATTGCCACGGCCGTGAGGCGGCTGCTCAGGGATCCGGTGTTGCGCCGCCGCATGGGGCTCGCCGCCCAAGCGGCAGCAACCGAGCATTTCAATGCGGTCGCGCAGTCCCGCTTCCTGGAAGACACTTTGCTGGCGGTCAGCCATAACAAGGCGGCATGACGCTCAAGCGCCCCGGAACGTGGCCTGCACCGCTGTGTGCCCGGGATTTTGCGCCTGGTACGGCGCTCCAGGCATTCTTCCGCTGGAACGAGGAGCGGTGGGCAAGGGATCGTCGGTACACGATCGCATGTGACCTCCACCAACTGTACCGGCGATTCCACGCGGATGGTGCCGGCATTGTCGTTTGCATCTCTCATCTCGCGATCCATCCGGTGATCCAGTGGCGAGTTCGGTCCAGGATCGTTGTTTCTCCCGCCGGGCTCGCGGCCGCCATGGATATGCGGTCGGGATTTCCCGACGCGCCCGCCATCGGGCCGGCGCACCAAGTTGTCGAGAGTCTTCTGGCCAGCATCGGCGCGACCGAGCTCGAGAAGCACGCGGCTGTTTTCAACGCGTTCGAGGAGTTAGCAAGGTTTGTCGATCTGCATGCATTGGCTGCGCGCCGGCCGCACAGAATCACGTCGGCATCACCCGCTCGACGCCGAATCCTGGTCATCAAGCTGAGTGCGCTTGGCGACTTTGTGCAAGCGCTTGGTCCCGCCGCAGCCATTCGCCGGCGGCATGCTGCGGACGAGATTACTCTGTTGACGACCCGCCCGTTTGCCGAACTCGCGCGGCAGAGCGGCCTTTTTGACAAGATTGCTATCGATCGCCGACCCAAGTTGCTCGATGTCGCAGGCTGGCTCACACTTCGCCGCGTGTTGTGCGCCGGCGGCTTCGACAGGGTCTATGATCTACAAACATCGGATCGTTCGAGCCTATATGCTTGGCTGTTCCTTCCCGCGCGCCCGCAATGGTCTGGGATCGCTTGGCGTTGTTCACACCCCCACGCCAATTTGGGGCGCTATCCCCAGCACACTATCGACAAGCAGGCGGAACAGTTATTGATGGCCGGCATCAACCCCACACCCTTGCCTGCTTGCCCGCGGTCCTGTCGGTCTTTGCCGGCTGATTTGGGACAGCATGACTTTTTTCTGCTGATTCCTGGCTCGTCGGCAAGGCACCCGGCCAAGCGTTGGCCTGCGAGGAGCTATGGCGAGCTGGCCCAGCGCCTGCTCGAGGCAACCGCCATTCTGCCCGTCGTCATCGGGGCCCGCGGCGAGGAACCGCTCGCGGCTGAAATCCGTGAAATTTGCTCCGCTGCGGTCGATCTCGTCGGCCACACCGAACTTACCGAACTGGCCGATCTCGTCAACGCGGCTGCTTTTACGGTTGGCAACGACACAGGCGCAACGCATATGGCGGCTGCCGGCACTAATCCGGTGATCGTCCTCTTTTCCGGCGCTTCGGAGCCGAGCCGGTGCGCGCCGCGCGGACGCGAAATTCGCGTCCTGATCAGCCGCCGACTGGATGAACTTCCGGTCGACTATGTATTTATCGAGGTGCTGCGGGCAGCCCGGCGCCCTCTCCCTGCGTCCTTGGCGAACGCCCACGGACTAAATCCGTGGGGTAAAGACCCGCATCCGGACGCTCCCGCGCTAGCGGTGGAGCGAAGCGTGGGGGCCAGCGCACAGCCGATGAATTTCCGTACCTCGGTTTGACCGTTCAGTATTTCCCCCATCCTGCGGATCTCGTCGGTCTCGGCACAACTTGGTGCGTGGCCGCCTTCTTGACGCTGGCGGGGGCGCTTTTCGTGGGCCGGCGCATGCCGCCCGAGGTGCAGATCGGCGCTGGATGGGGTGTGCTTTGCCTTCTGCTCACGGCCTGGGGCGTCCTGGTCCCTGTAAGCTTGGCGGTACCGGCCGCGGGCTTTGTGTTGATGGCAATTTGCGTGCTGGCTTTACGACTCAGACGGCCCAGTTCGGGTGCGTGGAGGACCCTGGGGCGCGTCATGCTCGTATCGCTGCCGCTGTGGTTTATCATGGCGCCGATTCAGCCATCCCAGCCCGATACATGGTTGAATCTGCTGCCAAATGCGTTCTATCTCCTGGACTGGGGGCGGTTGCCGACTTCGGCGCTACCGTCCAGCTATTCGTATCTCGCGGCGGCGCCCTACAACACCCAATTCCTGAGCTATATCGGCGGACTGGTGTGGCCGATTTATCCGGCGGCAGGCATGTCGCTGATGAATCTGCTGTTGCTGCTGACGACCGGTCTGCTCGTAGCGCGCGCCCTCGCCATATCGCGCTTCGCCGCGGACGCCGTATTGCCCTGGGGCGCGATAGCCGGCGGTATCCTGTTCGTGATGTTGCTCAATCCCGGCTTCGTCCCGCGCTTTCACTTATCGGCCTATGGCGAGACCGCGCTCGCCGTCACGTCGGCCATGACGGCATGGCTGCTGATAGCGGCGCAAGGCGAGATCGCAGTTGGCCGAGGACTGTCGGGCGCGCTGCCGGCGGTCGGCCTAATCCTGACTGCGATGGTCAATACAAAGCAGTCCGGAATCGGACTTGTCGCCGCAAACGCCGGTGCGGCCGTCCTGACGAGCTGGGCTGAAAACGGGCCGCAGCTTCGGGGCATGTTGCGCCTGGTCGGCTTGGCGCTATTGCCATCGCTGGGGGTTTACGCTCTTTGGCGTTGCCACGTGTCGGTTGCTGGCGTCGATGAGTTGAAGCCTCTGCCCTTCGCGCAATGGAACTGGGCGAACTTTCCGACGATTTTAACAAGCGCCGCAGCAGTGATCTCCGCGAAAGCTATCTATTTCGGCTGCGTTGCGGGAGCTCTGGTCGCTTGGCCGGTGCTGCTGCGGTGGCAAGGATGGACCCCGACGACACGGCTGCTGACCTACCATGCGGCCTTGCTCGTGCTCTATAATTGTTTCCTCCTGCTGATGTATATCGCCTTATTCCCGGGCGAGATGAGCGTCGAGGCGCATTCCTTCTTCCGCTACAACTCCCATCTTGCTCTCGTGCTTGTTTTTTCTCTAACGCTGGCGGCGCGTGATCTTGGCGCCGGGCGTTGGCTCGTCGGCGCCCCAGCGCGAGCAATCGGCCGCCTTGCGCTCGCCACGGCGCTGCTCGCGCCTTTGCTATTTGCCTACCGGTTGCGCTTCGATCTCGATATGCCGCAGCCGTTGGTACGAAGCCTTGCAGACGGCCTGAAGCCTTACCTTACAGACGGCGACCGCTTGGCGTTGCTGCTTCCCGGGGACAATGGCAGTGTCGCCACAATGATCGCCGGAGTGCTCGCCGACACTCCGCCGCGTCGCCGCATGTTGGATCTACTGCGCCGCAACACCGCGGATCCAACCACGCTCGATGAAGCCGGCCGCTTGGGTTACCCTCTCGCGCTGATATCCTGCTCACCTGAGGGCTGGAAAGATCTTCCATCGGGCGAGCCGGCCCTGCTTCGTCATGACCCTGCTGGATGGCATCTCGTCGCCGCCTGGAGCTACCCGGCCGATGCGGCAAAGAAGCACTGGCAGCACATTCTGTCTTGGCAACCGCTCTGCCGACAGTCTTGATCAGGTCATCCTTCCGCCAGTCTGCAGCTCGGCGCGTGAACTACGGCAAAGATCTGAAAGGTCGGTCGCAGGAACATCGGCTCGAGACAGTGATTGCGCGATACGTGCACCGGCCGATTGTCGGTAAACGCAACGAAGTCATACTGCCAAAACGCTACCGGCAGGTTCGCCAACGCCGAAGAATTGTTTGCCACAAACGCGGACCAGAGCTGGTCGTGGGGCACCGTTTCGGCGAGAGGAACGTAGGGCGGCTGCAGTACCACCGGCTGCTGCGTCGGAAACGTGAAGAGCGTCGGCACGAAGGCATCGCGCCGGGCAATAGCCAGCGTAGCGAGGTGGACTTCCGGAATCGGAGTGAAATTGACTGCGCTGGCCGGATATGCCACCGCCAACTTGACCCGCGGTGGCAGTGCATCAATGCCGGCCAAGTCGGCCGCGTATACGGTGTTAGCCCTAAGCCACACTGCTTCAATCATTGCGAGGCGGGTGACCAACATAGAAGCCGCCAAAATCCCTATCGCGACCGCAATAGAGCGGTTCGGAAATCGTGGACCACTGGAGGCGACCAGCAGCAGGAACAGCGCCGGCGGCAGTCGGTGATCGGCAGCCGAGCCGCCGAACATTTGGCTCGGGAGCAATAGATACGCTGTGAAAACAATTCCCGCCGCCCAAGCCAGCCGTGGATGTATGCGCAGCCGGCCGGTTATGGCCAGCCAGGCGATAAGTCCTAGAAACAGAGCAAAGCAGGCTAGGTCGAGGATACGATCGTAATTATCGAACGCGCCGAACATGAGATCGGCTTTGCGGAGAAAGTTTATGTAGCTGATTGGCCCTTGAGCTGCCGCCTGACCCGAAGCAACAAGTAGCAAAGCCGGGATCAGGAATTGGGATCCAGTTACAGTGATCCGCCGGCCCATAGCGCGCCAATCGCGAAGACGCAGTTCCGTCGTAGCCGGCACCGCCTCGAGCCCCCAGATGACCAGCGCATAAAAGCCAAATGCTATGATGTGGCTGAAATAACAAGCCAGCGCCATTAGCGACGAAGCCAGCCCGCGAGCGCGCCAGCCCTGCTTTTCGAGTGCCAGCCACGATGCGATGCCGCACAACGCTACACCGATCCCAAACAAATAATTCACAAAGCCCCAGAGGAAGCTCCGGTTGTAAAGCAACAGGAAGGCGAGCAGCGGCCACATGCGCCAGCTGTTCGTGGCGACACGGTTGAGCCAGACTGCGGACGCTGCAATCACGCCGAACATCATGACCAGAAACAGTTTCGATGCGAGTTCGAGCGGCACCAGCCGACCGAGCGGCGGTACGATCAAATCTTGCGCGAGATTGGGCAACGGTGCCCAGTGCACAGCATAAAATGCATTGCCCCCTTCAGTGAGGAGGTGCATGCGCGCCAGATGGTTGGGGTAGTCGAAAAGCGGCGGCAGTACCGTCGAGAAAAGCGGTATCGTTACCAGCGCCATGAGCAGCGCGAAGGCGCCCCAGATTTGCAGAGCGTGCGCACTTTTAGATCGCGATATCGCAGCGGCGGGCGAAGTGCCGTCCGCAGAATTGAGAATGGGTTTCCTTAGAACCGCTCGACCCACGGCCGCAATTCGACTTCCCAGGTCCAGGCCGAGCGCGGTTGCTGCAGCACATGCCAATACGAGGCGGCGATCGCGTTGGGGTCGAGCATGCTGTCCGGCTTGTCAGGCAGCTCGACGCGGCCCGGGTTGCGGATCGCGCCGTCGATCACGAAATGGGCGACGTGAATTCCCTGTGGCGCGAGCTCGCGTGCCATGCTCTGGGCGAGCCCGCGCAACGCGAATTTCCCCATCGCAAAAGAAGCCGACTGGGCATATCCCTTGACGCTCGCGGAGGCGCCGGTGAACAGCACGGCCCCGCGGCCTTGCCGCAACATCCGCGCCGCGGCTTCGCGAGCGACAAGAAAACCGCCGTAGGCACTGACCATGATCGCCCGCTCGACCTCGGCCGGCACCAGCTCGACGAGCGACCCCCGGGCGCGCCCGCTCGCATTGTAAACAACGACGTCGGGGGAACCGATCGCGCTCTCGACAACCGAAAACAGCTGCCCGACCTGATCCGGCTGCACCGCGTCGCAGGCAAAGGCTCTGGCGCCAGTCTCGGCGCATAGCGGCGCCAGCTTTTCGGTGTTCCGTGCGGCGAGCGCCACCTTCAGACCCTCGCGGGCGAACAGGCGCGCCAATGATGCACTCAGGCCGCTACCGGCGCCGACAATTAGGGCGGTCTCGTAGATGAGGTCTGGCATGTCCAAATTTCCTCCGTTTTGTCCGAGAGAGGGTCAGCCGCCAGGATAGCACTCGGTGGACGCCTAACGCTCCGCGACCTCTTCGACCTTCGCTTTGCGCCGACGCGGGCCGGCAAAAGACGTGACGACCCCGTGCAATGTGCGGATCTCTTGCTCGGTGCATTGCGCGCGTTGAAACACGCTGCGCAGATGGCGCACCATACGCGGGCGGCTCTCGCGATTGCGCAGAAAACCGTTGTGGACGAGCTCCTCCTCGAGGTGCTCCATAAAATTGATTAGCTCCGCTTTGGTCGCCGGACGACTTCCGCCGCGGCGTCGGATGTCGGCGGGTGCTGCCGAGCCGGCGATGAACCACTCGTAGCTGACGATGAGCACCGCCTGGGCGAGGTTCAGCGATGAGAAGCCGGGATTGAGCGGCACCGTCAGCACCGTATCGGCGAGTGCGACATCATCGTTGATGAGGCCGGTTCGTTCGGGTCCGAACACCACGCCGCAGGGTTCGCCCGCCGAGAGCCAGCGCCTCATTTCCTCCGCTGCATGGCGCGGCGTAACTTCGCGCCGCACCATTCCGCGGTCGCGCGCTGTCGTCGCATAGACGTGAACGAGATCCGCGATCGCCGCCGGCAGATCCGGATAGAGCCGGGCTTTGCCGAGCACGGCGTCTGCGCCGCTCGCCCCGGCGATCGCCTTCTCGGAAGGCCAACCATCGCGCGGCCGCACGAGGCGCAGGTCATCGAGACCGCAATTCATCATCGCGCGCGCCGCGGTGCCGATATTCTCGCCGAGCTGCGGCTCCACCAGGATGATCGCGGGACCTCCGGTCACCGCCTGGCGGCGATGATCGGTTCCTGCCACCTTCAGTCCTTTCGCCACCAGGTCGTAGTGCCGTCCGGTTTGTCTTCGAGGATTATGCCTTCCTTGCCGAGCTCGGCGCGGATGCGGTCGGCCTCGGCGAAGCGGCGCTGCCGCCGCGCCGCGGCGCGCGCCGCGACGCGTTCGTCGATGCGTTCGGCATCGGCCTTTGCGCTGCCCTGCAGCCAGTCGAGCGGTGATTGGCCGAGCAATCCCATCAACCGCCCACCAGTTTCGAGCGCGCGTTGCAGCTCCGAGCGCTCGGCGTCCGAACTCGTCCGGTTGATCGCACCGGCAAGCTCATGGAGGTGCGTCAACGCGAGCGGCGTGTTGAGATCGTCCTCCAGCGCCTCGCGCACCGGGCGGACCGTCTCGTGCGCCTCGCCAAACCGCTCGAAGACCGCGTCGGCCGGCAAGGTTAGCGCGCGATAGAACCGGTCGAGCGTTTGCCGCGCCTGGCGCAACCTCTCATTCGTCCAGTCGAGCGGATCCCGATAATGCGCCGTCAGCAACGCCAGGCGGATCGCCTCGCCAGGCGCCTCATCGAGCAGTTCACCGGTTGTCCGGATATTACCGAGCGATTTTGACATCTTGTCGCCGGCGTCGGTCAGGAACTCGTTATGCATCCAATAGCGGACAAAGGGCCGGCCACCGTGCGCGCAGGTACTCTGCGCGATTTCGTTCTCGTGATGCGGAAAGATGAGATCGAGACCGCCGGCGTGGATATCGAAGGTCTCCCCCAAATGGGTTTCGCTCATCGCCGAGCACTCGATGTGCCAGCCCGGCCGCCCTCGGCCCCACGGGCTATCCCAGCCGGGAAGATCTGCATCCGAAGGCTTCCACAGCACGAAATCGGCAGGGTCACGCTTGTAGGGCGCGACGTCGACCCGCGCGCCTGCGATCATCTCTTCGCGGCTGCGTCGCGACAGCATCCCGTAATGGGGGTCGGTGGCGACCGCGAACAACACATGACCCTCGGCCACATAGGCGTGCCCGCTCGCGACCAGCCGTTCGATCATCGCGATCATCTGCGGGATATGCTCGGTGGCACGTGGCTCGACATCGGGCGGCAAATTGCCCAGCGCCGCCATGTCCTCGTGAAAGGCAGCCGTCGTTCGCGTGGTCAAGGCGGCGATCGGCTCCCCATTCTTGCGCGCCGCGGCGTTGATTCTGTCGTCGATATCGGTGATGTTGCGCCCGTACCGCAAGTGATCACGGCCGTAGATTTCCCCCAACAGCCGATAGAGGACGTCGAACACGACAAAGCAGCGCGCGTTGCCGATATGCGCGCGGTCATAGACCGTCGGTCCGCAGACATAGAGGCGCACCCGCTCCGGATCGAGGGGCTCGAAGGGTTCCTTCCGGCGCGTCAGCGTGTTGTAGAGGCTCAGCGGCATGAAGAGGGGTTATCAGATTGCACCCGTTTGGTCGACCGTACGCGGCTCGGAGCTCAACAAAGTGGTAATGCACGCCCGTCCATTCCAGTCGCCGGTAGGCCGAGATGGCGCAGCGCGGACGGCGCGATGTCGATCAGCGAGGACCGGCTGCTGCGGGTGCCGGGTGCAAAGCCGCCGCCGGACATGAACAAGAACGGGCGCTGCTCGTTTTTGCCAAGACCGCCGTGTATGCCAAATCCGGTGCAATCCTTCGGCTCCAGCGAATCGCGCACGATGTGGCTGTGGCCCGCCACGCCGTGTGGGTTGGCGCGCTCATCGGGCTTGAGAGTGAGCGCAATCTGCATCGCGGAGCCTCTCGGCAAGCCGGCCGCTGGGAGATCCGAGCCCACGAAGATCCGCCCGACCCAATCTTGCCCCTCGAGAAACCGCGCTACCTCCGCGACGAGTCCGCCGGCCGGATCGGCAAAATACAGCAATGCAGCCGAGCCGTTTGGCGCGACAACAACATCCGAAGAGGTCGGCGAGCGTTTGAGGCCGACGTCGACCAGGAGCGCGTCGAGATCGATTGTCTGGTCGACCGTCTCCATGCCGTGGTCGGAGCCGACAATGAGCAGGATGCGCTCGCCCGCCGGATCGAGCATCGAGATCGTCTCGGCAACACGCCATACATTGGCATCAGCGCTTGCTATCGCAGCGCGATGAGCCGATGAGCCGAGCGGCGTGTGGTGGCCGGTGTAATCCGGCTCCGAGAGCCACAGCAGCGCAATTGCCGGCGAGCGCCGACGGAGGACTTCCGTGCAGAAACGATCCGTTGCAGCCTCGTCGCCGGCGACGCCTTTGGAGACGCTGAGCCCCTCTTCGGCAGGCAACGGCCGACGGCCGGGGCCAAAGCAGCCGGCCGGGTTGTATACCCAACCATAGCCATCGGGGTCGAGGAAGTACGCCGCGCCTGGAGAAACGTTCGAGATCGCGATCGCGGTCTCGCCGACGCGGCTGACCCGCTCGGCGAGCGTCGGCATGTGCAGGGTCCGGCCGGTCGCCGCGTGCAACCGGTCGCGAAAATCAGGCTTGCCGACCGACAGGCAAATGAGCCCGTCGCCTTCGTCGATCGCCATTGTATTGCCGAGGAGCCCATGCCGCGCCGGCAGGCATCCGGTGGCAATCGACGCCGCGCTCGTTCGCGTTGTCGACGGAAAGACGCTGGCGTGATCGGCAAATCGCGCGGAGCGCTGGCCGAACTCCTTCAAGAACGGCGCGTCTGCGGCGGTGACCAGATCGGCCCTGAGGCTGTCGCAGATCACGATCACGACTTGCTTCATGACGAGGCTCCTCAATGAAGGCCGGGCTCGCGGGTGCAGGATACGCTCGTGCAACTCCAGGGGCAGCGGCGTTTTTAGGCGAGCAACCGATCGTAGCGGATGCCGGTTTCAGCGATGACCGGTCCCGGTGTCGATCGCGACAACGCCGGCAATCCGACCGCTTCGAGGTACCGGTTGCGCGCCTCCTCAAACCACTCGAAATAGGCGCGGTGGTTAGCGTGCCCGAACGGGTCGCATTCACTCCAGCGCACGCGGTGGCGAATAGCAAACGACCAACCGGGCTCCATCCCGAAGCGCGCCCACTCGGCTGCTGTTGGCATTTCGGTCGACATCTGCCCAGAGTAAGTTGCTCCGGCTTGGCACGATATTTTTTGCGAATCCGTTCCGGTCACACCCAGCGGGCTGAAATGACGGATTGGGCCACAATTCTAGACGCAACGTCCTCGCCTTGGCCCTCGTCCAACCTTCGGATCCGTCTCGGGTTTGGGCGGTAAGCGGCGATTTATCAAGGTTTGCGCGAGGCTTCTCGGCAACGCGCCGCATTCGGGAAGCGCGGCAGTGAGCTCCCAGCCGCGCGACGGTGGGCGAGCGCCGGCCCAGCCGATGACCTTCAGACCAGCGAGCCGAAACATCAAAGCGGCGCGTGGCAGGTGAACGCGATGGCTTACCAGGAGCACGGCGTGCACGCCGCGAGACTGCAGCAGCCGGGCGGTTTCACGCGCGTTCTCGAATGTATTGCGGGATCGCGCTTCGGTTAAGAGGCGATCTTCGGGTATGCCGACAGCGAGCGCCGCGCGGCGCATAATTTCCGCCTCCGGAACCGGTCCCGCGCCGCGGCCCGAGAGAACCAGCAGCGGCGCGGCGCCTTCTCGAAACAGCCGGAGACCGCAATCCGGCCGTCTCTGCAGCGCCGCAGAGGCCGCGCCGCCACGACCGACGCGGCAGCCAAGGACGACGATAGCATCGGCGCCGCCTTGGCCAAAGCTCAGGCCCTTGCGGACGTGGCGTCAGCTCCCTCGATGCGAGCAGCCAGCGCCGCAGCGAGGAAGCGGTCGAGATCGCCGTCGAGCACCGCGCCGGTGTTCGAAGTCTCGACCCCGGTGCGCAAATCTTTGACCATCTGATAGGGCTGCAGGACATAGGACCGGATCTGGTGGCCCCAGCCGATATCGGTCTTGGTCGCGTTCATCGCGTCGGTAGCTGCTTCGCGCCGCTGCAACTCGGCCTCGTACAACCTGGCGCGCAACATCGCAAAGGCGTGCGCGCGGTTCTGGTGCTGAGAACGCTCGCTTTGACACTGCACCACAACGCCGCTCGGTATATGCGTTATGCGGACCGCGCTGTCGGTCTTGTTGACGTGCTGTCCGCCGGCGCCCGATGACCGGTACGTGTCGATGCGGAGATCCTTGTCGTTGATCTCGATCTCGATTTCCTCGTCGACGACGGGATAGACCCAGACTGACGCGAAGCTCGTATGGCGGCGCGCGTTCGAATCGAACGGCGAGATGCGCACGAGCCGGTGGACGCCGCTTTCGGTCTTCAGCCAGCCATAGGCGTCGGGGCCATTGATCCTGACCGTCGCCGATTTGAGCCCGGCCTCTTCGCCGCCGCTCTCCTCCAGCCACTCGACGTTGTAGCCATGGGCTTCGGCCCAGCGGATATACATGCGCAAAAGCATTTCGGCCCAATCCTGCGCCTCTGTGCCGCCGGCCCCGGCATGTACTTCCAGATAACAATCATTGCCGTCGGCTTCGCCGGACAGCAGGCTCTCCAGCTCCCGTCGGGCCGCTTCCCGGCGAAGACTCTCGAGTGTCGCCTCGGCTTCGGCGACCACCGCAGCTTCGCCCTCAGCCTCGCCGAGCTCGATCAGCTCGAGTGTTTCCGCGACATTCTTTTCGATCCGCTCATAGCTGCCGATCGCCTGATCGAGCGTGGTGCGTTCGCGCAGCAGCTTCTGTGCCGCTTCGGGATCGTCCCAGAGACGCGGATTCTCCGCCTGAGCATTCAGCTCCGCGAGACGGCGGGTCGCGGTCTCCCAGTCAAAGATGCCTCCTCAGCAGCGCCAACGACTTGTTGATGTCGTCGACAGCCGCCTGAATTTCGGCGCGCATAGCTCACCCCAGATTGGAAATCTCGCCCTAATACCTAATATAGGCCGCCGGTGCCGCTTGCCGGAGCCCCCCGCCGCGGCGGCGGGGCGGGCACGATGTCGCCGGGTTCGGGCCCGCCCGTCGAGGCAACCGGCTGCTCCTCCTCGCCAGAGACGCGCTGCAGGCCGAGATTGCGGTTCTGACCAGGCTCGGTCCCGGGCTTGTAAGCTTCGTAGATGGCCGGCTCACCCGCTCCCACGGGCAATCCCGTCGCGCCGCTGACTCGGTAGAGTCGCAGACCGGGCGGGGTGCGGAAGTCGGTTGCCGGCGCGTCTTTGAGCGCCGCGATCATAAAGTCGCGAAATACCGGCGCCGCAACGTGCCCGCCCGTCTCGTCGTCACCGAGACTGTCGGGGTTGTCAAAACCGATATAGACGCCCGCAGCGAGGTCAGGCGAGAACCCCACGAACCACGCATCTCGCCAGTCGTTGGTCGTCCCGGTCTTGCCCGCGATCGGCTTACCTACGGCCTGCACCACCTTGCCGGTGCCGCGCTGCACTACGCCCTCCAGCATTGTCACGATCTGAAATGCGGAACCAGGATCGGCCACCTGCTCGCGGGTATCGGGAATGACGGGTACCGGCTGATGCTTCCACTCGATATTGCCGCAGCCTTCGCAAGGGCGCTGATCGGCGCGGAACATCGTCGCGCCGTTCCGGTCCTGGACGCGATCGATAAAGGTCGGAGTGATGCGCTTGCCGCCGTTGACGAGCATCGCATAGGCGGCCGTGTGCCGCAGCAACGTCGTCTCACCGGCGCCGAGCGCCATCGAATACTCGCGGGGCATATGGTCCATAATGCCCAAGCGTTCGACTGTCTCGGCGATCGGCTCCATGCCGATCATCGAGGCGACCCGCGCGGTCACGGCATTGAGAGACTGTTCGAGCGCCACGCGCAACGGTGTTGGTCCGCGCCACTTCACTTCCTGGCCCTGCTTTGTGTAGTTCGTCGGTGACCACATCGGCAAGCCCGGGCCCTGCGGCAGGGAGATCGGGCCGTCCACGACCAACGTCGAGGGGGTGAAGCCGTGATCGAGGGCGGTCAAATAGACGAACGGCTTGATTGAGGAACCAGGTTGCCGTTTGGCCTGCGTCGCACGGTCGAATTGGCTCGTCGCAAAGCTAAACCCACCGCTGATCGCCAGCACGCGCCCGGTGTGCGGATCCATCGCGACAAGGGCACCCGAAACCTCCGGAACCTGACACAGGGTGTACAGTCCCGGCACCTTGCCGCTGGGCGCGTCGGCTCTAGGTGCGATCGGGTCGACCATGACAACGTCGCCGGGCTTCACGACATCGGCTGCGCCGCGGGGATGGGAACCAAAGGTGCCGTTTTCGTAGCGCGGGCGGGCCCAGCGCATTTCCGAAAACGCAATGCGCCCAGTCGTTCCATCGGCGAAGCCGATCGCAGCCCCGTCCGGGTCGCTCCGGATCACCATCGCGAGACGCCAACCGACATCGTTCGCGACGGGCGGCACGGGGACCATAGCGAGATGCGTAGCCCAATCGCCCTTCGGATCGATGCGCGTTACCGC
>Ga0126381_100000082_pt1 | contig 107727 bp, 101 predicted proteins | sample PanSoiMetPlot_28_FD_96465 | JGI IMG/M metagenome (GOLD analysis project Ga0126381, IMG submission 96465) | Tropical forest soil microbial communities from Panama - MetaG Plot_28 | ecosystem: Environmental > Terrestrial > Soil > Tropical forest > Bulk soil | place: Panama | collected 2016-02-17 | reverse complement strand
GGATGGCTGCGCATGTCGCGCGGCGACACATGGCAGGGATAGACCGGCGAGAACCCGGAGGCGAGCAGGGCAATAAAGGCCGGCTGCGACCGCTTCAGATGGAAGGTGACCTCAAAGTCACCGTTCGTGGTCACCTCGTCGAGATTTTTGTACCAGGCCTTACGTGGATTGATGCGAAGCTTCTCGCTCGTTTTGCCCGTGAGCAGGTCCCAGGTGCATTGCACATCTTTCGCCGTAAAGGGCTTGCCGTCATGCCATTTGACGCCCTCGCGGAGTCGGAACGTCAACTGGGTCTTGTCTTCGTCCCATGACCACTCGCTGGCCAGATCGGGAACAATCGACTGCAGACCGCTTTGCGGAACGTCCTGCTTGTACAGCACGAGGTTATTGAAGACCCCCATCATCGGTCCTTGACCGGCAGCCGTTGTTTCCTCGTGGATCGACATGCTTGCCGGACTGTCGAAAAAATAGATCTTCAATACGCCGCCGCGCTTCTGGGCGCATGCGGTTTCAGCGGCAGACGTCGCTGCCAATAATGCTCCCACTGCTGCGAGGGCGCGAAGAGCTCGCTTCATTTCGTCTACCTCCCTGTGGTGTGTCGCGGGCTGCGCCGCTCGATCTTTAGTTTTACGGGCCTAATGATCGAGCCACAGGTCTTCGAAGCGCTGGCCGTTGTAGATGCTGTTGACCTGAGTGACGAGGCCCTTGACCTGGGGGTAATGGCAGTTGGCGAGACGATTGTAAAAGAGGATCGGACGCGCGTCGTCGTCAGCCAATTTCTTTTCGATCGCCCACACCATCTGCTTGCGCTTTGCGACATCGCTCATCGCCGATTGCTCATCCACCAATTTGTCGACCTCGCGGTTGCAGTAGCCGGTGTAGTTGCGCATCGCCCCGCAGACATAGTTCTCGTAAAAGGCCGGGTCGGGATCGTCGACGGCGGTCTCGGTGATGTTGAGGCCGACCCTGTAGTCTTTACGCATAACCTTCGGGTACCATTGGGTGGTGTCGACCGGGTCGAGCACGCCGTCCATATAGATCTGCTTCAATTGGTCGATCAGGATCACCGCGGGATCGCGGTAGGGGGCGAGGTTGCGAGTCGAGACCGTCACCGCGAGATGCTTGTCCGGCCCGTAGCCGAGCTTTTCCATCAAGCTGAGCGCCTCGGCGCGGCTCTTCTGCACATCGGGGTCGTAGCCCGGCAATGTTTTGAGTAGCTCGGGCGGCATGCCCCAAAGCCCGTCCGGCGGCGGTTGCATGACCGCGCCGATGTCGCCTTGGCCCTCGCTTATGATGTCGACGAACGCCTTGCGGTCGAGGGAGAGCGACATCGCCCGCCGCAGATCGGGGTTGTCGAAGGGCGGCGCGTCGCGGTTGACGAGCAGATTGCGGGGAACACTGCTCGTGTACATGTCGCAGATCGCCTGCGGCGCTTGGTTCTTGACGTCCTTCAATTGCGGGATCGTCACCCCGAAATAGGCGTCGTCTTTGCTGGAGAGGAACGACAGCAGCCGCGTCGAGACGTCTTTGATGATCGTGTACTCGATGCCGTCGAGATAAGGCCGGCCCGGCTTCCAGTAGTCCGGGTTGCGGGTCACCGTGATCGACTGATTGGGCTTGAAGTCGACGAACTTGAACGGGCCGGTGCCGATCGGATGCTTGCGCATGTCGCGCGGGCTAACATGGCAGGGATAGATCGGCGACCAGCCGGTCGCCAGCAGCGCGAGGAAAGAGGGTTGCGGCCGCTTTAGATGAACAGTGGCCTCATAATCGCCGTTCGTGGTGATCTCCGCCACATTCGCATACCAGGATTTGCGCGGATTGATGCGCAGCTTTTCCTGGGGCTTATCCATCAAGAGGTCTAGTGTGCATTTGACGTCGGCGGCGGTGAAGGGCTTGCCGTCATGCCACTTGACGCCCTGCCGCAGTGGAAAGGTCAATTCCGTCCCTTCCTCGTTCCACGACCAGCCGGTGGCGAGATCGGGCACGATCGAGCGCAAGCTGTTTTGCGGCACGTCCTGCTTGAACATAACGAGATTGTTGAAGACGCCCGACATCGGCCGGTTGACCGCCTGCGTCGACTCCTCAAGCATCGACATGCTCGCCGGGCTGTCGAAATGGCCGATGTGGAGGATACCGCCCGCCTTTTGAGCGAACGCCGCATCGGCGGCGAAAAACACCAGCGACAGCGAACCCGCTGCCGCGAGCACGCGCAGACCCAACGTCATCCCAGTGCCTCCTGTTCAAGGATGCGGGCTCGGGTGAGCCCGCCGCTGCGCCTCCGCCCGCCCTTTTATTGGGCTCTGTCGCAAAATCGCAGCCGGGGGAGGTTAACAGATTTCCGTCGGCGAGACCACGGCCCCGAGGCCGGTCGGCGTACGGCTATTTGTCGAGCCAGACGTCTTCCATCCGCCAGTTGTTGATGATGCTGTTGACCATCATCGTCCAATCCTTGACCTGCGGCTGCCAGCAATAGGCGAAGCGGTTGTAGAAGATGATCGGGCGGGCGCCGTCTTCCGCCAGCTTTCTTTCGATCTCCCACACCAGCTTTTTGCGCATTCCTTCTTCCGCTTCGGCCGATTGCCGGTCGAACAGCTTTTCCAACTCGGGATCGCAGTAGCCGGTGTAGTTGCGCGGGGCGCCGCAGCTGTAATTTTCGTATAATTGCTGGTCGGGATCGTCGACGCCGCCACCGGTGAGATTGAGCCCGATCTTGTAGTCCTTGCGATACATTTTGGGGTACCAAAGGGCGGTCTCGACGATGTCGAGTTCGCCGTCGATGAACACCTCCTTCAGCTGGTCGATCAGGATCACCGCCGGATCACGAAACGGCGGGATATTGCGCGTCGAGATCTTGAGCGCCAGCGGCTTGTCGGGGCCGTAACCGAGCTTGTGCATCATGTCACGAGCTTCGGTGCGGTTCTTCTGCACATCGGGGTCATAGCCCGGCAATGTTTTCTGGACATCCGGCGGCATGCCCCACAGCCCCTCGGGCAGCGGCTGCATAACACCGCCAATGTCGCCCTGGCCTTCGCTGATGATGTCGATAAACGCCTTGCGGTCGAGGCTCAGCGCCATTGCCCGCCGCATGTCTGCATTATCAAAGGGCGGCGCATCCCGGTTGACGATCAGGTTGCGGCTGATCCCACCGGGGGTCACCTCGCAGATCGCATCCGGCTTCTGGCTCTTGACGTCTCTCAATACAGGTATCGTCGTCGCGATCCAGTCGACCTTGCCGGCGACAAAGGCGAGAGCGGCCGTCGAAACGTCGCGAATGATCGTGAACTCGATGCCGTCAAGATAGGGCCGGCCCGGCTTCCGGTAATCCGGGTTTCGCGTCATTGTGATCCGCTCGTTGGGCTTGAATTCGGCCAGTTTGAATGGGCCGGTGCCGATCGGGTGCTGCCGCATTTCGCCCGGCGGAATGTGGCAGGGATAGACCACCGAATAGGCAGAGGCGAGCAGTGCGATAAAGGCCGGCTGCGGCCGCTGGAAATGAAACGACACCTCGTAATCGCCGTTGGTTGTCACCTCGGCGAGGTTGCGATACCACGCCTTGCGCGGGTTGAGACGCAGCTTCTCGCTCGATTTTCCGGTCAGCAGGTCCCAAGTGCATTTGACGTCCTTGGCCGTAAACGGTCTGCCGTCGTGCCACTTGACGCCTTCGCGCAATGCAAAGGTTAGCTGCGTTTCGTCTTCGCTCCATGACCAGCCGGTCGCCAGATCCGGCACGATCGAGTGCAGACTGTTCTGCTTTATGTGCTGGTCGAACACGACGAGGTTATTGAATACGCCCATTAACGCCCGCGCCGGCACGGCATCCACTTCCTCGTGCATCGACAGGCTCGGCGGCGAGTCAAGGGCGTGGACGCGCAAGGTGCCGCCGGATTTTTGAGCAGGTGCGGGATCAGTGGCAGACATTGCGGCCAATAACGTTGCCGCGGCCGTCACGGTGCGCAAATCTTGCCTCATTTCGGTCACCTCCCTCTGCTCGGCTGTCGTGCGCGGCCCATTGACTGGACTCTTGTGGAAGGCGGACCGCCGGCTACTTGTCGAGCCAGACGTCTTCCATGCGCCAGTAATTGTAGATGCTGTTGACCATCACCGTCAGGCCCTTGACGTAGGGCTGCCAACATACCCCGCCGCGATTGTAATAGACGATCGGCCGCGCGTTGTCCGCCGCCAGCTTCCTTTCGATTTCCCACGCCAACTCTTTGCGTTTGCTCCGGTCGAATTGCATCGATTGCTGCTCGACCAGCTTGTCGACTTCCGGATCGCAGTATCCGTTGTAATTGCCCTCCGCGCCGCAGGTGTAGTTCTCGTAGAGACCCTGATCCGGGTCGTCCACTGTGCTGCCGGTGAGGTTGAGGGCCACTGTGTAGTCCTTGCGCATGACCCTTGGGTACCACCGCGTCGTGTCGATGGTTTCGAGATCGCCGTCGATGTAGACGTCCTTCAATTGGTCGATCAGGATCACCGCCGGATCGCGATAAGACGGGGTGTCGCGCGCCGACACCTTGATTTTGAGCCGGTGATCGGGTCCATAACCGAGCCGCTGCATTATCTCGCGAGCCTCTGTGCGGTTTTCCCTCACATTCATGGCGTAGCCGGGCAATGTCTGCAGGACATCCGCCGGTATGCCCCACAACCCCCCGGGCGGGGGCTGCAATACGCCGCCGAGATTGCCTTGACCTTCAGTAAGAATGTCGATGAACGCCTGGCGGTCGAGGCTAAGCGACATGGCGCGCCGCAGCTCGGGGTTGTCGAAGGGCGGCGCGTCGCGGTTGACGATCAGGTTGGTATTGACGCTGCCCGGGTTCGACTCGCAGATCGCCTCCGGCATTTGGCTCTTGATGTCGCGCATCAGCGGGATCGTCACGCTGCCGGCAAAGGTGAGGTCGTATTTGCCGGCGACGAACGCCAGTATCACGGTCGATCGGTTCTTCACGATCGTGTATTCAATGCCGTCGAGATACGGGCGCCCCGGCTTCCAATAATCCGGATTCCGCGTCACCCAAATATGCTCGTTCGGCTTGAATTCGACGAATTTGAACGGCCCGGTGCCGATCGGGTGGCTGCGCATGTCGCGCGGACTGACGTGACAGGGATAGACCGGCGACCAGCCCGCAGCGAGCAAGGACAGTAAAGCCGGCTGCGGCCGCTTCAGATGAAAGGTGACTTCGTAGTCGCCACTCGTCGTCACCTCTTCGAGATTGCGGTACCAGGCCTTGCGCGGATTGATCCGCAATTTCTCACTCGCTTTGCCGGCGAGCATGTCCCAGGTGCATTTGACGTCCCGAGCTGTGAAGGGCTTACCGTCATGCCACTTGACGCCTTCGCGCAGCGGGAAAGTCAGCTCGGTCCCGTCCTCGCTCCATGACCATCCGGTAGCGAGTTCCGGCGCGATCGCGTCCGGATTGTTCTGCTTCACATGCTGGTCGAACAACACCAGGTTGTTGAAGACCGCCATCATTGGCCGCTCGGAGACGACGGTCGATTCCTCATGGATCGACATGCTGGCCGGACTGTCGATCATGTACTGCCGCAAAACACCGCCTGTTTTCTCTGCGACTGCTTGGCCGGCAGCGCAACTCGCGGCCAGCAGTGCGGCGACCACGATGATTGTGCGAGTCTTCTGGTTCATTGCGCCCTCCCGCCCCATTCGCCAGTTTGGTGACAATCCTACGCCGGATACTCCGCCGATCAAAGGCGGCGACGCGCGCTCACCCAGCCCCCAAAAGGGTCAGCACTGCGAGCGTGGCAAACACGGCGGCGGCTGCAACGCGTATTGGCCGAACGGGCAGCCTGTCGGCGAGACGGCGCCCGATCAAGACCGCGGGAATGTTCGCCAACATCATCCCGCAAGTCGTCCCGATGATGACCGGGTGAAGCTGCTCGAAACGCGCGGCGAGCGCGATAGTGGCGATCTGCGTCTTATCGCCGATCTCGGCGAGAAAGAAAGCACAAGGGTCGTCAGAAACGCCCCCGAGCGGCGATAGCGGCAAGCGTTTTCGGCCGCCCTGTCCGGGAACAATGCCCAGATCGCGACGCTGAGAAACGAGCCTGCAAGAATCCAGCGCATCCATCCGCCGGTCAGCAAGCTGCCGAGGAAGGTTCCGGCGAAGCCCGCGGCGGCATGATTGGCGAGCGTTGCGAAGAGGATCCCAAGGATGATCGGCACCGGGCGCAGAAAGCGCGCGGCAAGCATCAAGGACAGGAGTTGCGTCTTGTCGCCGATCTCCGCGAGACCGACGACCATCGCTGACACGAAGAACGCTTCCACATGAATGCCGTTGGGGTCGGGCGGAGATGAACCTTGGCACGGCGCCCTCCGCCCAACCCGGAGCCAGGGAGCCAATGCCAAAGGTCTCGCCAAACCCCCACCCCTAACCCTCCCCGCGAGCGGGGAGGACTAGGGAGGGGATACGTCTGTGCCATGGCCACAAGCCAAGCGTGTTGACACAGGCCCCGCTGACGCGGGCGGCTACTCCCCAATGACGCCGCTAATGTAGCAGACGGCGAGGACGTAAAAAAGCCGATGCGACGTCGTTCCCGAATGTTGCACGTGCCTCGCAAGGCTGCGAAAATTTTTGGCGGGAGGAACCTGCAATGGCCGATGCAACTGCTCAGCCGATCACGATCGACGGCTATCATGCGCATGTCTACTACGACGCCGAAACCCGCCCGCGCGCCGCGCGGCTGCGCGAAGAGATCGCGGCGAGGCTTGGCGTCGAGGTTCGGGACTTGAGCGACGCGCCGCGGGGCCCGCACCCGGTACCGCAGTTTCGGTTTACGTTTACGACGGCGCAGTTCCAGACCGTCGTGCCGTGGCTGATGCTGAACCGCCAAGGCCTCGACGTCCTTGTCCATCCGCTGACCGACAACTCCTACGACGACCACTCGCGGTACGCGGTTTGGCTGGGTTCGCCGGTAGCACTGAGGCTCAACACGATGCGCCGGGACTACCGCGCCGAGCAGTATCCGACGCGCTGATTGTCGCGTGGGCATGATTGAGAGGTGAACGATGGAAAAGCGGCGAAGCATCGATGTGACTGGGGCAAGGCACGTCAATCCGATCCCGAGCGCCAGCCGGCGCGGTCCCTTTGTCGCGTCCGGCGCGATCTCCGGCACCGATCCCGAGAGCGGTAAAGTCCCCGCCGATCTCGATGAGCAGTGCCGGCTGATGTTCGACAATGTCCGCCGCGTGATGACGGCGGCCGGCGGCTCGCCAGATGACATCATCAAAATGACCGTGTGGATCACCGACCGCTCGCTGCGCGAGATCATGAACCGCCATTGGGTCGCGATGTTCCCCGACCCGCATTCGCGGCCGGCGCGGCATACCGTGACCTCGCGCGATTTCACCCCGCCGATGCAGATCCAATGCGACCTGCTGGCCGTGCTCGACGAGGGCTGAGGCCGTGAAGATCGTCGATGTCCGCACGATCCCGCTCTCTTATCGGTGCGAGCCGCCCTATGGCAGCGCCGGCGGCATGCAAGCGCGCCGCGGCAGCCTTCTCGTTGAGATCGAGACCGACGATCGGGTGATCGGCATCGGCGAGGCCGGGGTCGGCGGCGGCGCCACTCAGGCCGCGATCGACAAGCTCTTGCGCCCGATGCTGGTCGGCGAGGACCCGCTCCTGATCGAAGGCCTCTGGCAAAAGATGTTCGCCCGGACCCGTCAATACGGCCGCCGCGGCGTCGTGATGAACGCGATCAGCGGCATCGACATCGCGCTTTGGGACATCGCCGGCAAGGTCGCCAAACTGCCGCTCTACCGGCTCTTCGGCGCCTGCCGCGATCGCGTAGAGGCATATGCCAGCGGCGGCTTCTATCAGGAGGGTAAGTCGGTCGACGATCTCGCCGGCGAAGCGGAGGGTTACCGCGTTCGCGGCTTCAAAGGCATGAAGATGAAGGTGGGGCGCAATCCTTCGACCGGGAGCCATCTGCGCCACTTGGTCGATTGCGCCGAACTCTGCGAAGTCGATCCCGAGGAAGACATCGCACGGGTCGCGGCGGTGCGCCGCGCGCTTGGCCCACACGCGAAGCTCATGGTCGACGTCAATTGCGCGTGGAGCCCGTCCTTCGCGATCGAGATGGGCCGGGCGCTCGAGCCTTGTAAGCTCTATTGGATCGAGGAGCCGGTCGCGACCGACGACATCGACGGCAGCGCGCAGGTCGCCGCCGCGCTCGCGACGCCGGTCGCCGGCTACGAGACCGAAATCGGGCTCTACGGCTTTCGCGAATTGATCACCCGCGGCGCCGTCGACATCGTGCAGCCCGATCTCGCGTGGGCGGGCGGCTTCTCCGAATGCCGGCGCATCGCCGCGCTTGCGCAAGCTCATCACCTGATGGTTGCGCCGCACTCCTTCGCCGGCGCGGTGCTGCTCGCCGCCTCGCTGCATTTCATCGCGTCGATCCCGAACGGGCTGGTGCTCGAATTCGACCAGAACCCGAACGCGCTGCGCGACGAGCTCCTGAAGGAGCCGATCCGCATCGACAACGATGGCATGATCAAGCTGTCGGAGCGGCCGGGCCTCGGCATCGAGCTCGATACCGCCGTCGTCGAGCGCTACCGCAGCGAATGACCGCCTCCCCTAACCTCGCCAGCGAGCGGGGAGGTTAGGGTGGGGCGCTTTTCCGCAGGGTCGGCGTGAAATCAGAACATTGCGCTTCACGCCCCCGGGGATGGTAGTGTAAGCGAAAGTGGCATTAACATTTGGGTCGTATGGCGCCGGCTTGTCAGCGCGGCGATGGGTTTGTGATGCAGGAGCGAACATGCCGAATTTGAGTTTTACCGCACCGACAACGGTCGACGAGGCCGTCCGCGCGCTGGCCGGTGCTTCCGGCTTGGCAAAGCCGCTAGCGGGCGGCACCGACCTGTTGGTGCAGATGCGCTCGGGCCGGATGCGTCCCGAGATGATTGTCGACATCAAGCGAATCCCGGACCTCATCGGCATCCGCGAGACCGCCGACAGCTTTGTGATCGGCGCCGCCACTCCCGGCGTGATGATCAGCGAGCATGAAGCCTTTAGCCATGCTTGGCCGGGCATCACGGAAGGCGTGGATCTGATCGGCTCGCAGCAGATCCAAGGACGGGCCTCGCTCGTCGGCAATTTGTGCAACGCTTCGCCGGCCGCCGACAGTATTCCGGCGCTGATTGCCGCACGCGGGATCGCCGTGATCGCTGGCCCAGACGGCAAGCGCGAGGCGGCGGTCGAGGCGATCGTCACCGGCCCCGGGCAGACCTCGCTGAAGAAAGGCGAGTTTGTCGTCGAGTTTCGCGTGCCGAAGCCGAAGCCGCGACAATCGGACGCCTATCTGCGCTTCATCCCGCGCACCGAAATGGATATCGCCGTCGTCGGCTGCGGCGTCAACGTCACCCTTGACGCAAATGGCGTGTGCACCGATGCGCGCGTCGTGCTTGGGGCAGTGGCGCCGACGCAGGTCCTTGTAGAGGAGGGGGCGCAGGCACTGATCGGGCATCGGCTCGACGACGATACGCTTTCCCGGCTCGATGCCGCCGCGCAGCGAGCCTGCAAACCAATCGACGATAAGCGCGGCACGATCGAATACCGAACCAAGGTCGCCGGCGTCCTCGCAAGGCGGGCGGCCAAGATTGCATTTGAGCGCGCCCAAGGGCAGCGCATTGCGGGAGTCCACTAATGCCGAAACAACACGTATCCACGATCATCAACGACGAACCTGTCGAATATCTCTGTGAGCCGCAGCAGACGCTGCTGGACGTGCTGCGCGACGAGCTTAACCTGACCGGCAGCAAGGAAGGCTGCAGCTCGGGCGACTGCGGCGCCTGCACGGTCATCGTCGACGGCGACATCGTCTGCTCGTGCCTGATGCTCGGGGCCGAAGCCGAGGGCCGCAAGATCACAACGATCGAGGGCGTCGCCGAGGGCGACAAGCTGCACCCCGTGCAGCAGAAGTTCCTCGAACATGCGGCGCTGCAATGCGGCTTCTGCACGCCGGGCTTCATCGTCGCAGCCAAGGCGCTGCTCGACCAGAACCTCAATCCGACCGAAGAAGAGACGCGCTACTGGCTGGCAGGAAATCTCTGCCGCTGCACTGGTTATGACAAAATTATCCGTGCGGTGCTCGACGCCGCGGCTGTCATGAGGACGGAACGAGCAGAGGGGGTGCGATGAGTTATCTCGAAAAAGAAGCGCTCAAAATCGTCGGCACCCGGCCGGTCCGGCCCGACGGTGTCGACAAAGTCACCGGCCGCGCCAATTTCGGCGCCGACATGACGATGCCGGGCATGCTGTGGGGCAAGATCAAGCGAAGCCCGCATGCCCACGCACGCATCCTGTCGATCAACACCGACAAAGCGATGGCGTTGCCCGGCGTCAAAGCCGTGACGACGCGCACCGATTTCCCGGACATCCCGCCCGACAAGCGGGTGATCGGCGCCATGCCGCATAATCTGTGGGACCTGTCGCGCAACCTCATGGCCAAGGGCAAGGTGCTCTACGAGGGTCACGCAGTGGCTGCCGTCGCCGCGATTTCGCCGGCGACCGCAGAGCAAGCGCTAGATCTGATCGAGGTCGAGTACGAGGTATTGCCGCACGTCATGGACGTCGAGGCGGCGATGGCGCCGGATGCGCCGGTGTTGCACGACGACATCTTCACAGCGGGCGTCGAGCCCAAGCCGACCAAGCCCTCGAACGTCAGCAAGATGGTCCGCTTCGCCAAGGGTGATGTCGAGGCCGGGTTCCGCGAAGCGGATATCGTCATCGAGCGGCGCTACACGACGAAGCCGGTTCATCAGGCCTATATCGAACCGCACGCCTGCGTCGTTTCGGTGGCGCCCGACGGGCAGACCACGATTTGGAGCTCGAGCCAGGGCCAGTTCATGGTCCGCGCCTATACCTCGCGGATCGCCGGCGCTGAGGATAACGCGAGCATCCGCGCGATCCCCGCCGAGATCGGCGGCGGCTTCGGTGGCAAGACGATCATCTATCTCGAGCCGGTCGCCTACATGCTGTCGAAAAAGTCGGGCCGGCCGGTCAAGATCGTAATGAGCCGTGAAGAGGTGTTCCGCGGCACCGGGCCGACCTCGGGCGCCGTCGTCGAAGTCAAGATCGGCGCCAAAAAGGACGGCCGGATCACCGCGGCAAGGACCGTGCTCAAATACCAGTCGGGCGCCTTTCCGGGCTCGCCGGTACAGCAGGGCTGTATCTGCGGACTGGCGGTCTACGACCTGCCGAACGCAGAGGCGATCGGCTACGACGTTCTCTGCAATCGTCCCAAGGTTGCCGCCTACCGCGCACCCGGCGCACCGATAGGCTCGTTCGGGGTCGAAAGCTGCATCGACGAGCTTGCCCGCGAACTCAGCATTGATCCGCTTAGGATGCGCGAGATCAACGGCGCCAAGGACGGCACGAAGGCCACGCACGGACCGACCTGGAACAATATCGGCTATATGAAGACTGTCGAGGCTGCAAAGGCGCATGCGCATTTGCAGGTGCCTCTCGGACCCAACCAGGGCCGCGGCATCGCGTCGGGTTATTGGCACAATGCCGGCGGTGAATCGAGTGCAGCCTGTCATGTCAACGAGGACGGCACCGTCACCGTTACCGAAGGACACCCCGACATCGGCGGCTCGCGCGCCTCTATGGCGATGATGGTCGCCGAGGTGCTCGGCATTCGGTTCGAGCGCGTCCGCCCGGTGGTCGGCGACACGACGGCGATCGGCTTCAGCGCCTCCACCGGCGGCAGCCGTGTGACGTTCGCCGGCGGCATGGCGGTGACGCAGGCGGCGCAGAAGGTCATCGAGGAGCTGAAAAAGCGCGCCGCAGTCATGTGGGACATCAGCCCCGAGGCGGTCGAGTGGAAGGACGGCAAGGCCTACCCGGCCGGGCCTAACGCTGGCAGCTTCGAGCCGCTCGATCTGGCTTCGATCGCGGCCAGAGCGGCGCGCACCGGCGGACCGATCAGCGCCGAGGTCCAGATCAACGCGCAGGGCCAGGCGCCGGGCTTCACGACTCATATCTGCGACGTCGAGGTCGACCGCGAGACCGGCCACGTCAAGATCCTGCGCTACACTGCGATCCAGGATGTCGGGCGCGCGATCCACCCCTCTTATGTCGAAGGCCAGATGCAGGGCGGGGTGGCGCAAGGGGTTGGCTGGGCGCTCAACGAGGAATACATCTACGACAAGGATGGGCGGCTGGAAAATCCGGGTTTCCTCGATTACCGCGTGCCGGTCGCTTCCGACATGCCGATGATCGACACCGTCATCATCGAGGTGCCGAACCCGCGTCATCCGTTTGGCGCGCGCGGCTGCGGCGAAGTGCCGATCATCCCGCCGATGGCGGCGGTCGCCAACGCGATTTACGACGCGACCGGGATCCGGCTGCGCGATCTGCCGATGTCGCCGCCGCGACTGCTGGCCGCGCTCGACGCCGCTGAGCCGATGCGGGCGGCGGCGGAGTAAGAACTGCCCCTCACCCTCCCGCTGACGCGGGCCCCTCCCTCTCCACGCTCGCGGGGAGAGGGCCGGGGTGAGGGGCTCACCGGAGGTGAGATCCAATGACATATATGCCGAAGGAATTGCAGAAGGTCGTCGGCACCCGTCCTGTTCGACCGGACGGCGTCGACAAGGTCACCGGCCGCGCCAATTTCGGCGCCGACATGGTGATGCCCGGGATGCTGTGGGGCAAAGTCAAGCGCAGCCCATACGCGCATGCGCGGATCATGTCGATCAATGTCGACAAGGCGCTCAAATTGCCCGGGGTCAAAGCCATCGTGACGTCGGAGGATTTCCCGCCGATTGCATCTGAAGAGGCTTTCGTCGGCGAAGGACCGATGAATTTTCGCGATCTGTCGCGCAACTGCATGGCGCGCGACAAGGTGCTCTATGACGGCCACGCCGTAGCCGCGGTCGCGGCGACCTCGCCAGCGATCGCGGAAGAGGCGTGCGAATTGATTGAGGTCCAGTATCACGTCTTGCCGCATGTCATCGACGTCGAAGAGGCGATGAAGGCCGACGCGCCGCTGCTGCACGACGATCTGTTCACGCAGGGCGCCGATCCCAAACCGACGCATCCTTCGAACGTCGCTAAAGTCGTCAGCTTTACCAAAGGGGACGTCGACGCCGGGTTCCGCGACGCCGATGTGATCATCGAGCGGCGCTATTCGAGCCCGCCGGTGCATCAGGGCTATATCGAGCCGCATGCCTGCGTCGTCGCGGTTGCCGCCGACGGCCAGTGCACGATCTGGAGCTCGAGCCAGGGCCAGTTCATGGTGCGCGCCTATTGCGCGAAATTGCTTAACATCGACATCTCCGACATCCGCGCGATCCCGGCCGAGATCGGCGGCGGCTTCGGCGGCAAGACGCTCGTCTATCTCGAGCCCGTAGCGCTGGCGCTGGCGAAGAAATCCGGCCGCCCGGTCAAGATGGTGATGAGCCGCGAAGAAGTGTTCCGCGGCACCGGGCCGGCCGCCGGCTCGGTTATCGAAGTCAAACTCGGCGCCAAGCGCGACGGGCGTTTGACCGCCGGTGAAGCCGTGCTGAAATACCAGGCGGGCGCCTTCCCCGGCTCGCCGGTAGGGCCGGGTTGCATGTGCGCCTTTGCGATGTACGACGTGCCGAATGCCAAGGTCGTCGGCTACGACGTCGTCAGCAACCGCCCGAAGGTTGCCGCCTATCGCGCGCCCGGCGCGCCGAACTCCTCCTTCGGGGTGGAGAGCTGCCTCGACGAGCTGGCTCTGCAGCTCCGCATCGACCCGCTGACCTTGCGCGAGCGGAACGCCGCCAAGGACGGCGTCAAGGCGGTGCATGGCCCGACCTGGCAGAATATCGGTTATGCGCAGACCGTCGAGGCCGCCAAGAACCACCCGCACATGAAAGAGCCGCTCGGCCGCAATCAGGGCCGCGGCATCGCCTCGGGCTTCTGGTTTAACATCGGCGGCGAGTCGAGCGCGGCCTGCCACGTCAACGAAGACGGCACGGTCCTTGTCGTCGAAGGCAATCCCGACATCGGCGGCACGCGAGCGGCGATGGCGATGATGGCGGCCGAGACGCTTGGCATCCCCTACGACAAGGTTCGCCCGATCGTCGCCGACACCGCGTCGATCGGCTTCAGTTTCCTGACCGGCGGCAGCCGGACGACGTTCGCGACCGGCATGGCGGTGACGCAGGCCGCCCAAAAGGTCGTCGAGGAAATGAAAAAGCGCGCGGCGATGATCTGGGACATCAGCCCCGATGCCGTCGAATGGAAGGATGGCAAGGCTTGGCCGGCCGGCCCCAATGCCGGCAGCTTCGAACCGTTGTCCTTGGCCGAGATTGCGCTCAGATCGGGGCGCACTGGCGGGCCGATCACCGCCGAAGTGTCGATCAATGCGCAGGGCGCTGGGCCCGGCTTCGCGACGCATATCTGCGACGTCGAGGTCGATAAGGAGACGGGGGCGGTTAAGATCCTGCGCTATACCGCATTCCAGGATGTCGGCCGCGCGATCCATCCGGCCTATGTCGAGGGCCAGATCCAGGGCGGCGTCACGCAGGGCATCGGCTGGGCGCTCAACGAGGAGTACATCTACGACAAGGACGGGCGCCTCGAGAACCCGGGCTTCCTCGACTACCGGGTGCCGGTCGCCTCGGATCTGCCGATGATCGATGCGGTGATCATCGAGGTGCCGAACCCGCGCCACCCGTTTGGCGCGCGCGGCGTCGGCGAGGTGCCGATCGTGCCGCCGATGGCGGCGGTCGCCAATGCGATCAACGATGCGATCGGCATCCGACTGCGCGACCTCCCGATGTCGCCGCCACGGCTGCGCGCCGCGATCGACGCGCAGCAGGAGCTGCCGCGCGCGGCGGAGTAGCGTGTGCCGCGTCACCGAGATTGCTTCCCCCCGGACTGTGATCCGGGGGTCGCAATGACGCCCCAGCTCTGTTGTCATTGCGAGGAGCAGAGCGACGAAGCAATCTCGATCCGTTTGTGGAAAAGTTGAAGATGCCGCGCGTTCATGTCCCGGGCCAGGCGGCCCGCCGGTTCACCAGCGGGCTAACCGAGCTCGAGGTCGAGGCGAACACCGTGCGCCGTCTGATCCTCGAGCTCGACCGCCGTTTTCCGGGTTTGGGACACCAGATCGACGAAGGCATGGCGCTCGCAATAGACGGCGAAATCTACCAGGACGCCTATCTCGCGCAGCTCAACCCCGACAGCGAAATCTACCTGATCCCGAAAATCGGCGGCGGTTGATCGCTAAAGGTCATTCCTCCGGCACGCCGAGCTTGCGCAGGCCGGCGAAATAAACTGATTCGTAGAGCGCGCGGATTTTCGGCGGTCCCCAATAGCCGGTGACCTTCATGTCGGCGATCGTCGACACCCAGACCTTGCCGCTCAGCCGGTAGGTTTCTGCGAGTTCTTTTGCGCCGCGTTCAGGCTCGCCGTTGAGCGCATAAGCTGCGCCCAGAAACGAGTAAGCCAACGGGAAGGTAGGAATCGCACTTCGACCCTTTTCCAGCCAAGGGATTGCCTCGCCGAGGCGCGACTGCAACAGGTACATCATCCCGATCCGGTGATACCAGTAACCGATAAGCGGATCGCGCGGGCTGAGCCGCATCGCTTCCTCGTGCAATGCAATTGCTTCTTCGAACGAGCCAATCCAGAACTTGCACCAGCCAAGGCCGGCAAAGGCGTCAGCCCAGTTGTGATTGGAGGCGATGGCCATCTCATACTCGGGGATCGCTTCTTGGTTGCGACGCACGACGCGCAGCAGTTCGGCGCGGGCGTAATGGACCCGCGGGTTGAGGGGTGCGGCCGACAAGGCCTGTGATATCAGCGCCTCCGCTCGCACGAGATCTGTTGCGGGGCTATCGGTCATGCGGTCAAGCACGCGGTTCGCAAGCGCAGCCGCCAACAGACGCTGCGCCTCGATGGAATGAGGAGCCAGCGCCAGCGCGGATTCAAAAAAGCCGATTGTCTCGGCGTACTTCCCCGGGGTTGGAGACTTCCAGGATGCGGCGCGTCCCCGCAGGATGTAATCAAGCGCGTCCGGGCGCTCCGTCGGCCTAGCCGCTTCCGCGCCGACCAACTCGATATCGAGCGCGACCGCTATCCGGCTTGTGATCTCGTTTTGCAGGGCGAACAGATCGCCAATATCGCGATCGAACCGTTCCGCCCACAGATGCCCCCCAATCTGGGCATCGATCAGCTGAGCGTTCACGCGGAGCTGGCTGCCGGACCGTCGAACGCTGCCTTCCAGCACATAGCGCACACCCAGTTCGTGGCTGAGCTGTTTCGCATTGACCGCCGCACCTTTGTAGGTGAATGCCGTATTGCGAGAGATCACGAACAGGCCGTCGATCCGCGACAAATCGGTCGTCAGATCATCAACGAGACCGTCCGCAAAATAGCCCTGCTCGGGATCATCGCTGAGATTGGTGAACGGCAGCACGACGATAGACATGCGCGGCACCTGGGCCGTGCCGCCAGCTCGGCGGGAGCCGTGGGTAGCAGTCACTGCGGGCCTAAACCGGTAACCGCGTGCGGCCACCGCCTGAATGCAGCTCCCGTCTGATCGCCCTTGATCGAGTATCCGCCGGAGCACCGAGATCTGTACGGTCAGGTTGGCATTCTCGACAACGGTCCGCCTCCAGACGGCCGCTATGATCTCCTCTTTCGAGACGAGATCTCCGGCCCGCTCCACGAGCACGCTGAGAACATCAAGCGCCCGCGTGCCGATCGATACCGGAACAAAAACGCCGCGTTTATCGCGCCGGGACAGGCCATCTCCTCGCCGGTCGAGGCGAAAGTCCTCGAACAGGAAAATATCGGCGGTGGCGAGCACGCCTAAGCCTCCCGTCTTTCCCCGAGGGCCCGCGCCTTATTGCGGCGCGCTGCGCGTCCCCATGGGGTTCAAGGCCGGATTATGGAACGCTACGCGGCAATTCCAAAAGATTTTTGGAACTTTTTTGCGCCCGCTTTGTAGCCCCTGACCATCCCCAAAGGCACCCTCGCAATAGCAAAGGTCAGGCGGATGAGGGAGGACGCAATATGAAAAGGCTCGCATTGACAGCCATCGCTTTGCTCATCGGGCTGTCACTGGGGGGCGGCACGACGAGTGCAAAAAGGCCGCTGACTGAGTTTGACGTTCACGTCGGCGATGCCTTCATCTTGGGGACGTTCGGCGTGCCAGCGACCGATATCGCAGGGGCGTCGAATGGCGACACGATCGAGCTGCTCTTTACCGGCCGGATCGACACCACACGAAGCCGGGCCGAGGGCGATGGCGGATTCCGACATTTCGACAAGGACGGCGAACTCGTCGATTTCGGCACTTTCACAGCCAAACATCTGATCAGCTTCCTCGATCTCGGTTCCGCGGCAGGAACTCCGCCGACCTTTCATCGGGGACGCGCGAAAATTCTGGTCAACGCGGTCGGACAGATCCAGGCCTTTGACGCAACGCTCTCGGTTGATTGCAAATTCGGCCCAGCGCCGCCGCCACCACCCGATTATGAAGAGGGGACCTTCTTCGCGATCGCAGGCGGCCTCGATTTTAACGAGACCGTGAATGAAACCAACGTATTCAATCTGTTCGTCGCCGTATCTGAAAACTAAGCACTGCGCCTGATGCTGGCCGTCGTGTTCGGGGAAAGCGCGCCCGCAAACCCGCGAAACAGCAGCGCAACGCGCGCAACAGTTGACGTGGAGACGTCACCTAGCCGGAGGGAATTGTTCCACCGCATATGGAGCGCGTCGGCAATATCCCTTGCGTCAAACGCTATACCTTTTGGGTCATCGGCCGAGGGAGGGGAGGGTGCGCGCGGAGGTGCCTACGAACGCGTGACGGATTCGTACCAGGTTCGCGAAGAGGCGGCGCGGGTTGAAGGGGAGGTTCCCGTGCCGAAACAAATTAGCAATTGTGACGAGCAGAACTATCAGAATTTCATCGGAAATTATTCGAAGGGCCTGCCGCATAACGCAATCGGTGAGGTCGAACCGTCGGCCTACCGGTCGCTTTTGAGCGCCGTGCGGCAGGGCACGGCCGCAGCATTCGAACAGGTGGCGCTTGCCGGAAACACAAAGCTCGTGAACCCCTTGGCGGGGTCGGCCTTTGACCTGGAGGGAGCCGACTCGCACCAGCTGGCGATCCCCCCGTTCCCATCGGTGGCGAGCCAGGAGCTAGCCCACGAGGCAGTTGAGCTCTATTGGATGGCGCTTTGCCGAGACGTGCATTTCAACAACTTCGCGAAGGACCCGAAGACGCTGGCGGCAGTTAGTGAATTATCAAAACGGCCGGCATTCGGTGGAGTCAACCCGCGGACCCTGTTCCGGGGATTTACCGTTGATGACCTCATCGGCCCTTATATCTCGCAGTTCCTGCTCAAGCCCTTCGATTACGGCCCATATGAAATCGCCGGCCAGATAAGGGTGAGTGTCCCCAGCGTCGACTATCTGACTACGGAAGCCGCTTGGCTCGCCTGTCGCAACGGGCAAGGACCTTTTCCAGCCGATCACATCGACGCCCAACCTCGCTACATTCGTAATGGGCGCGATCTCGCAACCTACGTTCACCTCGACACGAGCCCAGGCGGCTTCACCGCGTTCCACAATGCCGGGATTTTTCTCTTTGCAAATGGCGCGCCGTTAAACCCCAGCAATCCCTATCGGGGTTACAAGAAGCAGTCGGCTTTCGCGACGTTTGGCGTGCCTCACATCTTGGGTCTTCTCGGAGAAGCGGCGCAACGCGCGCTTAAGGCCGTGTGGTATGCCAAATGGTTCGTCCATCGCGCCTTGCGACCGGAAGACTTTGGCGGCTTGCTCCATATGACCAAGACCAATAAAGCCGCCTACCCCCTCAATAGCGACATATTGAATTCGGCGGCGCCGGCGATCGTATACCGGAACAACGGCACCTATTTTCTCCCGCAAGCTTATCCCGAAGGATGTCCGCAGCATCCCTCTTATGCGCAGGGCCACGCAGCGATCGCGGGCGCTTGCGCGACGATTTTGAAGGCTGCTTTTGACGGAGATGCCCCGTTCTTTGCGCTCACCAACGGCGCTATTGTAACAGCCGACGAAGATGGGCTGTCGCTCGTCCCCTACACCGACTCCGACGCGAGTCAAATAACTGTCAACGGCGAAATCAATAAGCTCGCATCGAACATTGGGCTCGGGCGGGATTTCGCTGGAATTCACTGGCGGTCGGACTGCACTGCCGGTTTGATCCTCGGTGAAGCGATTGCCATCAGCATTCTCCGCGACCAGAGCAATATCTACGCCGGAGAGGATTTCACAGGGTTCACGATAAGTAAATTCGACGGAACGACGCTCGTCGTCTGAACCATACTGGGCAACTCGAACCCGTGGGAGGAAACGAATGTTGCGCAAAACCGTGCTGTTAGGTCTTGTTGTTTTGCTGGCGGCCGGGACGACCCAGGTCCGCGCCGATAGCGACCGCGCAAGGGTCATTCAGGGCGGCGGGACAAGCATCGTCACGGGAGGGGGGCCCGGGCTTGCCCCGGTGATAACGAAGTTCGGCTTCCATTGGCGGGACGGGGAAGGCAAGTTTGAGTGCCTTGCCCTGGTCCCGAGTGAGAACGCGGGAGCTCCGGGAAGCGGAAATTTCGATACGAACGCAATGTATGTCGCGGGCGAGATCTCGTCGGCTGAAATTCGCGGTGTGCACGCAATATTGAATGGGTCAGCCACTGTTACGGGCTTAGGCGCCGGATCGCACCTTCCGTTCACAGCAACAGCCGAAGCGGGCGGGCCCGGTGCCAGGTTGGTGCTAATAGTATCAGGACTTACCTTCGACGAGGTAGTAATAGACGGTGCGATCACGTTCTGAGCGCCTCTAAGGCCGTATCGCGCCAGGCGACGGTGGTAACCGGCTCCTCCTTCAACTCGACCGCCGCCTTCCGGGCCGCCAAATCGACGAAGGCATGGCGCGTGCAAATCGAAGGCGAGATTTACCAGGACGCCGATCTCGCGCCCCTTGGCCCGACGGCGACATCTACCTGATACCGAAAATCGGGGACGGCTGAGTGGCGGCTTCTAGTCTTAGTACCGCGGCGCGATTATTAGCTACACGAGGTCGCTGTCCCTTTCAACTTTAGCGCAGAGTACCTATTTCAAAATGAGGTTAAGGATCGTTTAACGCTTCTCTGGCGTTTTTTGCCGCTGAGATCAGGCACGGTCAGCGGTAATGGTTGAGGCGGTTTCGGAACCTTGGCTGCCGGGCAATCGGCGCCGGCCGAGCCATTGGAACGCGTTGTTCCGCTGGCTCGTGAAGCTGTTGCGATGGGGCGCATTACTGGCGGTCCTGTTCCTCATCGGCTGGGCGGCCACCATCGAGGCGCGCACCTCCTATATGCAGTCCCGTTTACTCTCGCGCTGGGCCGCCGATATGCAATTTGCGGTGCGGCCGGGCGCCGGCGACATGATCCGCTTCCCCAAATCGGGCCCCTACGACGGGCGCCTCGGCTATGCCGAACTGCCGTCCTTCATTGCGTCGCTCGAAGCCCGCCACTTTGTCATCACGCGCCAGGCGCAGTGGTCGCCGGCGCTCGACCACTTTGTCGAGCATGGCGGCTACGCTATCTACGGTGAGAAGTCGCGCGCCGGGTTGCAGCTTTTCGATCGGGATCAGAACCCGCTGTACCGGGCGAGCTATCCGGAGCGGGTTTACAGCGACTTCAAATCGATCCCGCCGCTGGTCGTGGACAGCCTGCTGTTCATCGAGGATCACGACCTCCTCGACGCGCAGGACGCGCGGCGCAATCCGGCTGTCGAATGGGGCCGGTTTATGCTTGCCGCGGCGGGGCGGATCGCCAGTATCGTGGACCGGCGCTTCCGGGAAGGCGGGGCCAGCACGCTCGCCACGCAGATCGAAAAGTTCCGCCATTCGCCCGGCGGCCGCACTCCCGGCGTAGCGGAAAAGCTGCGCCAGATGGTCTCGGCGTCGTTGCGCGCCTACCGCAACGGCCCGGGTACCACCGACGCGCGCCGCGAGATCGTGGCGAGCTATCTCAACTCGACGCCGCTAGGCTCGCGCCCGGGCTATGGCGAGATCATCGGCCTCCCCGAGGCGATGTGGATCTGGTACGGCACCGACCCGGGCGATGCGGACCGGGTGCTGAACACGCCTGCTGTGACAGTGGCAGAGAGGGCGCGCAAGGGAGAAGTTTACCGCCAAGTGCTGAGCCTTCTGCTCGCCGGCCGCCGGCCCGCCTATTACCTGAACAGCGACGGGGCCGCGCTGGCCGCGCTGACCGACAGCTATCTGCGTCTGATGGTGACGGCGGGGATCATCAGCCCTCCGCTGTGCGACGCGGGCCTCGCCGCCAAGCTGCATTTCCGCAGCGAGCTGCCGCCGCCGGAAGCGGTATCCTACGTCGGCAACAAGGCGACGGACCGGCTGCGGACCGAACTCTTATCCACGCTGCACGTCCCCGATCTCTACGCACTCGACCGTTTGGACCTGAGCGGCTATGGCACGGTGGACACCGCGGCGCAAAAGCGGATCACGGAAGTGCTGACGCGGCTCGGCGACCCGGCTTACGTCAAATCGCTCGGACTGGTCGGCCACAATCTGCTCGGCAATGAAAACCCCGCGAGACTGGCCTGGAGCGTCGTGCTCTACGAGCGCGGCGCCGATCGGAATTATCTGCGGATCCATGCCGACAGCCTCAATACTCCCTTCGACATCAATTCTGGGGCAAAGCTGATCCTCGGCTCGACGGCCAAGCTGCGCACGCTGATCACCTACCTCGATATTGTCGATGAGTTGCACGACAAGCTCGCCTCGCTGCCGTCGCGTGAGTTGAAGGCGATGGCGGGAGCCAAGGACGATCCGCTCGCGGCATGGGCGGCCGGTTATCTCGCCAAGGCGACCGACCGCAGCCTTCGAGCAATGATCGACGCCGCCATGCAGCGCCATTATTCGGGCAGCCCGAGCGCGTTCTTCACCGGCGGCGGCGTGCACGCCTTTGCCAATTTTGAGAAATGGGAAAATTACGAGAACCCCACCGTCCTCGATGCCTTCGAGAACTCGATCAACAACTCCTTTGTCCGCATCATGCGCGACATCGTCCTCCATTACGAGGCGCAGAGCGGGATCGAGGTCGACAAGCTCCTGTCGGACGCCGACGATCCGAACCGGGAAGCTTATCTGAAACGCTTTGCCGAGCAAGAAGGCCGGCGGTACCTCAGCCGGTTTTGGAACGATTATCGCGGCCTCACTCCTCAGGAGGCTCTCGACCAGCTGGCGCGCCGCATGCGGCCCGCCGCACGGCGCCTCGCCGTCGTCTACCTCAGCGCCAGGCCGGAGGCGAGCCGCGCCGCGCTCGGCGATTTTCTTGCGCATCATCTGCCGCCCTCGTCGGTTGATGACGACGAGCTGTGGGATCTATGGCGGGAGTATGGCCCCGGGCACTTTTCGCTGCAGGACCGCGGCTACATCGCGGGAATTCACCCGCTCGAATTGTGGCTCGTCGCTTATCTGCAGGATCACCCCGACGCCTCCCGCAGCGAGGTGATGGAAGCGAGCGCCGAGGCGCGTCAGGACGTGTATGGCTGGCTCTTCAAGAGCCGCAGCCTGCACAAGCAGAACACTCGCATCCGCATTTTGCTGGAGGAGGATGCGTTCGACCGCATTCTGCAGGATTGGCGGCGGCAGGGTTATCCGTTCGGCCACCTGGTGCCGTCTTACGGCAGCGCGATCGGCAGCTCCGGCGATCGGCCCGATGCTTTGGCGGAGCTGATGGGCATCATTCTCAACGACGGGGTGCGCCAACCGAACGTCGATCTGCAGCGGCTGCATTTCGCCGCCGGCACCCCCTATGAAACCGAAATGATGCTGAAACCGGAGCCGCAGCGGGTGCTCGCCCCGGAGATCGCCAAGACCGTGCGCCAGGCCTTGATGGGCGTCGTGATGGAGGGGACAGCCAAGCGCTTGGCCGGCGCTTATCACACGCCCGACGGGCGCTTGCTGCCGGTCGGCGGCAAAACGGGTACCGGCGACAACCGTCTCGATCGCTTCGGCCGCGGCGGACGCCTGATCTCGCAGCGCGTCGTCGACCGCACCGCGACCTTTGTATTCTTCCTCGGCGATCGCTTTTTCGGCACGATTACCACGTACGTCCCCGGCTCCATTGCGGGTTCATACCACTTCACCAGCGCGCTCGCCGTGCAACTCTTGAAGGCGATGCAGCCCGAGCTCGAGCCGTTGCTGAACTCGCCCGTCACCGCGGTTCCGCCGACAGCGATCAGCGAGGATGCGCCTCCCGCATCAGGGCTGAGAAATCCCCGTGATGCCAGCGCCGATTAGCGCTTTCGTCGGGCTATGACGATTTGGCGACGCTCTTCAGCAAATCGGTCTTGCGATTGAGCGCCAATACGAGCGCGTCGACGCCCTGCCGCTGCAGGATCGAATGGAACTCGGAGCGGTGCACCGCCAGCTGGCTGATCGAGCCGCCGAGATAGACGTCGGAGACCTGCCACGCGCTTTGGTTTTGCCGCATCAGATAATCGAGCTGCGTCGACTCGCCATTCGATTTGACGATCTTCGTCTGCACCATCACATCCGCGCCATAGGGTCGTGCACCCGTAACCTGCAGCTGCTCACCCGAATAAGTATCGAACTCATCGGCATAAGTTGCCGCGACATAGTGTGCAAATGCCGTCACCAGCTGCTGCTGCTGGGAAGGGTTTAGGGTTGCCCAATAGGGGCCGACCGCGAGACGCGTCATTGACGGTATATCGAAAGTCCGATCGACCACTGGAGCCAGTCTCGCGTAGCGACCGCTTTCTCCGAGCATTCGACCCTCCCGCATATTGTCGAGCAATACCGCGTAAAAGCTCCGCACGGTTTCCTGTGGGTCCAAAGCCGCCGCCGTCCTTGGCGCAAACAGACCCACCGCGAACACTACCGCGAGGCAAAGACCCGCTAACCTTGCGGTGCGGCTTGGCAACGTCATCGGGGTACTCACGCCCTTCTCCTCTGCCGTGATCCGGCCTCCCCTTGGGTGCACTAACGACACCACAACGGTCAGCCGACGTCCCTCTTCCGGAGCAAACGCCAGCGCGATCGCCGTTATCCGGTCGCTGTTGGGCACGAGTTGGGAGTTCCCATCGGCCGGTGCAAGCCCCGCCATCAGATCTATCGTTATTTAACCTGGAAAAATTACTCCTGAGCTCTGCTTTTCGAAGTATCACTTAGGTAATAACCCTTTCTTGAAGCCAATACTGTTTGCACCTAAACGTTTGTGGATGATCATTAGCGGGCGACTCGCTGCGATTCGATCTTCATGTTGAACCTCCTCTATCGTATAAGTTTTTGAACCATGTTGGATGCTGGTATGTTTAGTTATCGGGTATCTTCAGAGTATGGAGGTTGCCACTGTTGGCATTAGCAAGAGCCATGGCTGTAGGACTTGGGTTGCTCGCCAGCACCGCCGTAACGGCGTATGCTCAAAATTATTCTCTCGCCGGTGCGCCCAACAATTATTCTTGGTCGCAATCCAATTATCCGAGATACCAAACTGATTCTCCGACGACCTCTTATTACTATTATCATCCGGGTTATAGCTATCGCTACAATTACCCGACATATAATTACTATGCGGGATCACCATATCCGACGCCAAAAGCATATTGGGATCCGTATGCTGCGCTCCGCCCTTATTCGGACAATGCTGGCGCGGAGGCGAGCGGCCACGGCTCGCCTTGAGCTGGAGCATCCACAGGCAAACGGGCCCCCTGAGAGAGCGGCGCCCCGCCTCGGTTGAGGCCACCGCAATAGCCGGCGCCTTGCTCCAACAACGCGGCGCGCGCGAGGCTTCGCGCCGGGGGCTGTTATGCATTATTGATTGGCAAAGCAAGCGCAGACGACAGGAGAGCGATGCCCCCGCACCAGCGAATCGAAGACTATGCCCTGATCAGCGATTGCGCGACGGCCGCGCTCGTGGGGCGCAATGGCTCCATAGACTGGCTTCCGCTGCCGCGCTTTGATTCTCCCGCCTGTTTTGCAGCGCTTCTCGGCAAGGCTGATCATGGCCGGTGGCTGATAGCCCCGACTGGCCCGATTAACCGGATCGAGCGTCGTTACCTCGATGGTTCGCTGATCCTCATAACGAAGTTCGACACCCCTGATGGAGCGGTAGAGCTCGTTGATTTCATCGCCCATCGCCACGGCTTTTCAGATGTCGTGCGGCTGGTCCGAGGGCTGCGCGGGCGTGTCGCAATGTGCACCGAGTTCATTCTGCGGTTCGACTATGGCTCCGTCGTACCCTGGGTGGAGCGGCTCCCGGAAGGAGGCATTTCCGCGACTGCCGGCCCGGAGCGCGTGTTGCTGCGCACGCCGGCGCCGCTGCGCGGCGAAGATATGAAAACGCTCGGCGAGTTCGCGGTCAGCGCCGGTCAGACAGTCCCGTTCGTGCTAAGCCACGGCCTGTCACATCTCCCGCGGCGGCACGCGGTCGATGCGGAGGAAGCTCTTCATAAGGTCGAAACGTTCTGGCGCCGCTGGTCTTCGCGCTGCTGTCCCGCGGGTCAGTGGAGCGAGGACGTCAAGCGCTCGCTTATCGTTCTCAAGGGTCTGACCTATAGTGCGACGGGCGGCATCGTCGCTGCGCCGACAACCTCATTGCCCGAGGAGCTCGGCAGCACGCGCAACTGGGATTATCGCTACTGCTGGCTGCGCGACGCGACCTTCACGCTACTGGCCTTGATGAACGCCGGCTTTTATGACGAGGCGCGGGCATGGCGGGATTGGCTGCTGCGGGCCGTGGCGGGCAGCCCGGATCAGTTGCAAATCATGTACGGGCTCGGCGGCGAACGCCGGTTATTCGAGTGGGAGGTGCCGTGGCTGCCCGGATTTGAGGGGTCGCGTCCGGTACGGGTTGGCAATGCCGCGGTAGAGCAGACACAGCTCGATGTCTATGGCGAGATCCTCGACGCCTTGTACCATGCGCATCTCCGCGGCCTCCCGACCGTTGACCGTGCAATTGCGATCGGCCGGGCAGTTCTCGGTCACTTGGCGCACATCTGGAGGCTGCCGGACGAGGGGATTTGGGAGGTGCGCGGGCCGCCACAGCACTTCACCCATTCGAAGGTCATGGCGTGGGTGGCCTTCGATCGGGCGGTCAAGATCGCCGAGCAGCTCGGCGAAAGAGGCGGCGGCGCCGGCGCGGTGGAGCAGCTCCGGCGGCTGCGCGACGATATCCATGAAAACGTATGCCGCCATGGGTTCGACGCCGAACTCGGCAGCTTTGTGCAGGCCTATGGCTCGAAGTCGCTCGATGCGAGCCTGTTGCTGTTGCCGCTCGTCGGCTTCCTGCCGCCGACCGATGCGCGCGTCATGGGCACTATCCGGGCGATCGAGCGGCGCCTCCTCGTTGACGGCTTCGTGATGCGCTACGACACCGGCGAGGTTGCGGATGGTTTGCCGCCCGGCGAGGGTGCATTTCTCGCCTGCAGCTTCTGGCTTGCCGACAATTACATCCTGCAGGGGAGAAACGCAGAGGCGCGCGAGCTCTTCGAACGCCTGCTGTCGTTGCGCAACGACGTCGGTCTGCTGGCCGAGGAATATTCGCCGCAACTTGGACGCCAGCTGGGTAACTTTCCGCAGGCATTCTCACATGTGGCGCTGGTCAACACGGCCTTTAATCTGACCCGCGCGCAAGGCCCTGCGGAACAACGCTCGGCGCGTCGCGGGAACGCTCACCAGAGACGCGCAGCCGCGTAGCAGCGGGCGGTTGCCGTCGCGAGCCGCCGTGCGGGACTTACAGCCCCAGTAGTAGCGAGGGGAGTATAATACAGATAGCCGTAATAGGTGGGATCTTGCCTTGGTCCGGTATTTGCTGCAGACCTTCCCGGTCACAGAGCTTCTGTGGCCGATACCGGCAGGGGGTGACAAGCAATGGCAATCTACCAGAGCATGCAACGCGTGCGGTTTTCCAGTACCGATGACTACGAGAAATTCAAGATCGTCTTCGCCGATGTACGGCACCACCTAAAGACGCTTCCGGGCTTTCTCCATCTCACCTGGTGGACCCATCCTCAAGACCCGACTTGGCACAACGAGGTGAGCTTCTGGACGAGCTTCGAGGCGCTCAATGACTGGCACATGAACACCTATCATAAGCACGCCAAGGAATGGGCGGTCCGCTCCGGCGCTATCATGGAAGACATCATCACGAACTTCGAGTTCAAGTCCGCCCGCCTGATACGCGTGTGCCCAACCTGCGCTCATATTCAGGACAAGCCCTTCGACTTGCACATCGAACAAGCAGTGTTGGCCGAGCCATGCCCAAAATGCGGCTATCACTTCCCGATGATGCCGGAAACCAAGGAGAGTACGGCCGTATTCAAGGATGTCCCGGAGTTCTCGGCCCTCTAGCTTCGGCCGTCCTCGCCAGGCGGCGAGGGACTCACGTCACAGCGCTGTAGCCAGCGCTTTCGACAGCGCGGCGGCACATTCGCTGATCGCGCGCCGTGCGGTGCCGATCAATCGGCCATAGCGGATGAAACCGTGGTTGATCCCTTCGTAGATCGTCAGCTCGCAGGGCACGCCGGCGGCTTGTAGGCGCGCGGCGAGGCGGTTGCTGTCGTCGAGTAGCGGGTCGAGGCTGCCGACGATCAGACGCGCGGCAGGCAGGCTTTCCAGGTCGGCGAGGAGCGGCGCGACGCGCCAGTCGTTCTGCTGCTCCGGCCGTTCCAGATAGGTTTCCCAGATCCACCGCATCTGGGTCTGCGAAAGCCCGGCGCCTTGACCAAAGCGCTGCCATGAGGGGCTCTCGGTATCGGTCGAGAAACAGCCATAGATCAGCAGCATGAAGGAGAGTGCGCGCTCGCCTGCGTCGCGCAAGGCGAGAGCCGCGGCCAGCGCTAGGTTCGCGCCTGCCGAGTCACCGCCGATCGCGATCCGCGTAGGGTCGATGCCGAACCCGGCGCCTTCGTGCGCCGCGAGACGCACGATCGCGACCATTTCCTCGAACGCCACCGGGAAGCGGTGCTCAGGCGAGAGGCGGTAATCGACCGACAGCGCGGCGACCCCGCTTTGGCGCACGAGTTCGCGCAGCATCGCATCCCAGCTCGGCAGGCTGCCCTGCATGAACCCGCCGCCATGCGCATAGACGATCAGCGGGGGCTTCTCCGCATTGTCCGGCAGATATAGACGACACGGCACCTGACCGTGCGGCCCGGGCAAGCTCAGATCCCGCTCGCGCTGCAGCGGAATGGAGCCTTCGCCGAGAAACGCCCCGATGCGGTCGACCGCGGCGCGCACCTCTGAGAGCGGCGCCTGCGTGCGGTCCGGCGCGACGAGGCCACGGCTCTGCAATAGCTGCCCGGCAGCGACGAGCTCGGGGTCAATCCACGGCGTTGCGTCATTCATCGTTTCTCTCCCTCGGTTATTCAGCGGCCTGCGCCGGACGGATATCGCGCGTCGCGGTTGCGGCCGGCAGGCGTGGCAGCACCTCTTTGGCCATCAGGCGGATGCCTTTCTCGGCCTCCTTGTGATCGAGGAACCCCGAGCGGCCGATGAAGATGAAATGCCCGAACCCGCCCACCTTGTCATAGATGTCCATAATCTGCCGGTAGACGGTATCGGGATTGCCGGCGACGAGGATGCCGCGGGCGATCGCCTGTTCGGTGGTGATGCCGATAAGGCTGTCGGCCGGACGGCGCGCGGCTTGCGCACCGGGCCGCGGTTGCGTGCGGTAATTAGGCCCCGCGACTTCCGGCGGCATCCGCCCCGGCAGAAATCTTGACATTTGCGGCGCCTGTTTGAGGCTCGTGTTGAGGAACCACAAGGTCTTGCTGCCGACCCGCAGCCCCTCCTCGTCGGTATCGCCCACGTAGCAGAGCGCGGCATAGGCGAAGCGGTCGGTGCCGGGCTCCGGCAGACCGGCTTCGCGCCGCGCCGCGCGATAGGCGTCGAACGCGCGTTTGCTCGCCTCCGGGCCGCGCAATACGAGCGCGTTGACGATGCCCCGCCGGCCGAGCTCCGCCGACGTCTCGGGGTCGCCGGTCGCCGCCCAGAGCGGCGGATGTGGCCACTGGTAGGGGGGTGGCCAGATGTTGACGTGTCGGTGCGTGTAATACTTGCCTTCCCAGCTGAAAGGCCCCTCATGCGAGGTCAGGGTCTTGACGATCAGATCGATCGCTTCCCAGAAACGCTCGACATAGCCGACCGGGTTGGCGTTTCCGGACACCATCTCGCTGTCGCCGGATTTCACAAAGCCGATCTCGAGCCGGCCGCGGGAAATCACGTCGGCGGTTGCATACTCCTCGGCGACGCGCACCGGATCCGGGCGAACCGTTACCAGCGTGCCGAGGCTTAGAATGCGGATGTTTCTCGTCTGCCGCGCCAGGATGCCGAGGATCATCGGGCTGGAGCCATAGAGACTGTTGATGCCGGAGTGGTGCTCGATCGAGACGACATTGACGCCGAGCTCATCACAGAGCAGGTGCTCGTCCAGGCACTCCTCGAACAAGTCCGCGGCGATCTTCGGGTCGCAATATTTGTTGGGAAGGCTGGCGCGCACCGAGGGCGCGCGGTCGAGCACCTCCTGTGGAACGAAGGGGTAGACGTTCTCGCAATGATACCAAACCTGCATGACGGCTACTCCTTAAGGAAACGGGACACCCGCTCGACAAACACCCCGGGCTGCTCGATCTCGGGATGGTGCCCGGCGGCCCCAATCAATTCGAAGCGCGAGCCAGGGATGAGCCGGCTGTAGGCGCGGCCGTAATCGGGCGTGACGACCCCGTCGCTTTCGCCCCACAGCAGGAGGGTCGGCACGGTGATCCGGCCGAGCCAGCGCGGCAATTGCGGATTGTACATGTAGGGGTGCCAGGCGTAGAGGCACAGCGCCTCGCGGTTGCGGGCATAAATGACGAGCGCCTCGTCCGACATCGCGTTGAAATCGGGCGCAAACCTCTCCGGGTCGTGCCAGCTTTTTTGCCGCACCTCGTCGGGCGATTGGTTGAAGATGTCGAGGATGTCGCGGGTCTCGCGGTCGCTGACTTTGATGCCGAGCGGATCGACGAGCACGAGCTTATCGAGACAATGGCTGCAGGCAACCGCGACCTCCGCCGCCAGCCAGCCGCCAAACGAAAAGCCGATCAGCGTCGCCTTCTCACCCGGCAGCGTCTCCAACAGCTCGAGATAGAGGCGCACGAGATCGTAGACAGTGTCGAAATCTTTCGGGCGCGGCGATCGGCCGAACCCCGGACACGACGGGGCAATGACCTCGCCATGGCGGCCGAGCAGTTCGAGAAAGGGCGCCTCGCGGTCGATCGTCTGAAAGCCGTGCAACAGCACTAGCGGGCGGCCGGCGCCGCGGCGCACGGTCTCGAGCTCCATTCCATGCACTATCAGCCTATCGATTTCCGTCATGCGATCCCTTCCCTTGGGCGCGCGCTTGCGCAAGATGTATAGCGCCGGTAACGGCTGATCAGAAACGCAAGTTCGGTCCCATTTCGTCATCCCGGGCTTGACCCGGGATCCATGCACACGAACTCCGCCGTCTTGTGTTCCTGGATTCCGGGGCCCGGCCTTACAGGCTGCCCCGGAATGACGCTGGTAGATGACGCAACTGCGGCGAGGGCAGTCAGAGGGTCGGTTATGCGGAACCTGCGGGTCAATGGCCAGCGACTATGGCTGAGCCTGATGGAATTGGCGCAGATCGGCGCGACGCCAAAGGGCGGCGTGTGCCGGCTCGCAGCGAGCGATCTTGACGGCGAGGCGCGCCGGCTCTTCATCCGCTGGTGCGAGGAGGCGGGGTGCGCCGTGCGGGTGGACAGGATCGGCAATATCTTTGCGCGCCGTCACGGCCGCGACCCAAACCTGCCGCCGGTGATGGCCGGCAGCCACCTCGACACGCAGCCGACGGGCGGCAAGTTTGACGGCGCTTATGGCGTGATGGCCGGGCTCGAAGTCGTGCGCAGCCTCAACGACGTCGGCTACGAAACCGAAGCGCCGATCGAGATCGTCGCGTGGACCAACGAGGAAGGCTCGCGCTTCTCACCGGCGATGGTCGGCTCCGGGGTGTTCGCCGGCGTGTTCGAATTGGCGGAGGGATTGGGTCGGCCGGACAATGTGACGGGCGTCACGCTCGGTGCCGAGCTCCAACGGATCGGCTTTGCAGGCCCGGAACAGGTCGGCGGGCGGCCGGTCGGAGCCTATTTCGAGGCGCATATCGAGCAGGGCCCGATCCTGGAGGCGGCCGGCAAGCCGATCGGCGTCGTCACCGGCGCGCAAGGTCAGCGCTGGTACGAGATCACCGTTGCCGGTCAGGAGGCGCATGCCGGGCCGACGCCGATGCCGCGGCGGCGCGACGCGCTGGTCGGCGCCGCGCGCATGATCGATGCCGTCAATCGTATCGGCCTCGCGCATGCGCCATATGCCTGCGCGACAGTCGGGTTCGTTCAGGTCAGCCCGAACTCGCGCAACACGATCCCCGGTCGCGTGTTCTTTACGGTCGATTTCCGCCATCCCGAGGATGCGGTCCTCACGCTCATGGATGGCGAGCTGCGGCGGGCCTGCGAAAGCGCTGCCGCGCCGACCGGCCTTGAAGTGGAGGTCAAGGAATTCTGGTATTTTCCCCCGACCCCGTTCGATCTCGAGCTCGTCACCACAGTGCGCAATGCGGCCGAAGCACAGGGCTATCCGCATCAGGACATCATCAGCGGCGCCGGCCACGACGCGGTCTATATGGCCCGCGTCGCCCCGGCGGCGATGATCTTCGTCCCTTGCGCCGGCGGCATCAGTCACAACGAGATTGAGGACGCCAACCCCGAGGATCTCACCGCCGGCTGCAACGTTCTGCTGAACGCCGTCCTCGCGATCGGGACACGGCGATGACGATCGCCTCTTATGAGTGCCCGGCCTGCGGGAGCTCTTATCCCGCCGCCCGGCCGCGGTGGCGATGTGAATGCGGCAGCCACCTCAATCTGGCTCAGGGGCGCGGTCTCCGGCGTGGCGAGATCGCGGCGGGCGAGGCTTCGCTGTGGCGCTACGGCGGGGCGCTGGCGCTCCAAGGCCCGCCGCGGGTCACGCTCGGCGAAGGATGGACGCCGCTCGTGCAACGCGCATGGCGGGGCGCCACCATCCATTTCAAACTCGAATCGCAAATGCCCACCGGGTCCTTCAAGGACCGCGGCACGGCGGTGATGATCAATCACCTGCTCGAGGTCGGAGTCGGTCCGATCCACGAGGATTCGTCGGGCAATGCTGGCGCTTCGGTTGCGACTTATGCGGCGGCCGCGGGCGTTCCATGCCGGATCTATGTGCCGGCGGCGGCGCCGCCCGCCAAACTCGTGCAGATTGCCGTCACCGGCGCGGATGTCCGGGCGATCCCCGGCGCCCGCTAGGACGTCACGGAAGCGGCCCTCGCCGCCACGGGCGAAAGCTTCTACGCCAGCCACAATTGGCAGCCTTTCTTCATCGAGGGCACCAAGACGCTGGCCTTCGAATTGTGGGAGCAACTCGGATTTCGCACTCCCGACAACATCCTCGTCCCAACCGGCTACGGCAGCAACATTCTCGGGCTCGAACGCGGCTTCGACGAGCTCGAAAGGAGCGGCGAGATCACCATCCGGCCGCGCTTCTTCGCGGTGCAGGCCGCCAATTGCGCCGCGTTTGCGGCGGCTTGGTCGGCGGGGGAGGACCGCTTCGTGCCATTCGCGCCACGACCCACGGTCGCCGATGGGATCGCCACGCCAAAGCCGGTCCGCTTTGCCGAGGTGTTGCGCGCCGTGCGCCGCTCGCGTGGCGGCGTCGTTGCAGTCGCGGAGGAAGAGATCGCACTCGCGCTCACCGAGCTCGGGCGCCTCGGGCTCTTTGTCGAGCCGACGGCCGCGACAGCGGGTGCAGGGCTCACCTGCTTGCTGCGGGACGGCGCAATCCTACCCGATCAGCCGACCGTTGTCGTGCTGACCGGCTCCGGGCTCAAGGCTGCCGACCGTATTGGCGAACTCCTTGCGATTGGAAACGCCGAATGACCCAGATCCGCGCGACTACGCCGGAAGATGCAAATGCGGTCAGCGCTTTGTTAGGGGAGCTGGGATACGCGATTTCGCCGCAGCAGGCAGCGGAAAGCATTCGGCAGCTCAGCGAAACTGAATCCGACCGGATATTTCTTGCGGTGTCGAAGGGGCTGGTTGTCGGGCTCGTCGCGGCCCACCTGTGCCGGATGCTGCAATACGACAAGCCAGTCTTGCGCGTGACTGCCTTGGTCGTCGGTCAGCAGGCGCGGCGGCGCGGCGCGGGCAAGCTCTTGATGGAGCATGCTGAGCGGTTTGCAGCTGCAAGAGGCTGTGGTTTCGTCGAGCTGACCTCCGCAATGGGACGCGTGGACGCGCACGCCTTCTATCGCAGTATCGGCTACGAGGCCAATTCGCTGCGCTTCCGCAGATCGCTAACCGCTCCGAATTGATGCGTGCCGCGCAACCGCGCCGGTTTCCGATTCGGTCCCGCGCGAGCCGGCGGCGGCGATCCAGACACGCCAAGCCGCTGGTCATGTCGTACCACACATAAAATCGTCACAGCCGGCTCATATATTTTGTGAAATCGCAACCCACGGTGGGTAACACAGACATTGACGGTGCGGGACATCGCACGCGGAGAAAAAAGGGCGTGGACGCCGACAAGATTTACATACGGCAACTAACCCCGTCGGATGCTGCGTTGTACCGGGGAATCCGGCTCGAGGGGCTCAACAGCAGTCCAGAGGTCTTCGGCAGCACATTCGAGGCGGAATTTAGCAAACCTCTGGCCTGGTTTTTCGAGCGCCTCAGGAACAGCCACATCTTTGGCGCGTTTCGCGGATCCGAGCTTCTGGGCATTGCCGGATTTGCGGTCCGCCAGGAGGAAAAGGAACGGCACAAGGGCCTACTCTGGGGCATGTATGTCCGCCCCACGGCGAGGGGAACCGGCGTCGCGCGGCGGCTCGTCGAGGCGATCATCGAGTTTGCGGGCCCGCGTGTCGAGCTGATCCAGCTGAGCGTCGTGATGGGCAACGAGCCGGCGCGGCGGCTCTACACGCGGCTCGGCTTCGTCGAATACGGAATTGAGCGGAATGCGCTGAAGTACAACGGCCGGTATTACGATGAGATCCTGATGGCCAAGGATCTCACACTTGCCGAGGATGCCGCACTCGACCCGAAAGGCTCTTCGGTTGGTGTCGAGCTGGCCTCGCCGGCCGCGGAGTAGCAGACAAGGCCGCGCCCGCAAATTCACTCGTCGCGGAACAGCGGTTTGCGCTTTTCGAGGAAGGCCGTCATGCCTTCGACCGCATCGGTGGTCTGAAAGGCGAGGGTATTGAGGTCCGCTTCGATCGCGAGGCCCTCCCGCAAGGGAACGGCAAGACCGCGGCGGACAGCATCGCGTGCCAGACCAAGCGCCGCTAGGCTGTAGCCGGTCATCTCGCGCGCGAAGCTCTTTCCGGCCTCGATCAGATCACCCTCGACAATGCGATTGATGAGGCCGATCCGCTCAGCTTCGTCGGCCTCGACGGCTCGTCCCGTTAGGATCAATTCGAGCGCGCGGGCTTCCCCAATGAGCCGCGGCAGGCGCTGGGTGCCGCCGTAGCCGGGGATGAGGCCGAGCTTGATCTCCGGCAGGCCGAGCCTGGCGGTGCGCACCGCGAGTCGGAAGGTGCAGGCGAGCGCCAGCTCGAGGCCGCCGCCAAACGCGTAGCCGTTGATCAGCGCAATCGACGGGATTGGCAGCGTGTCGAGCCTGGCGAAAACGGCTTGCCCGCAGGCCGCGCCCTCGCACTGGTCCCGCAGCGAACGGCCCATCAGCTCCTTGATGTCGGCGCCCGCACAAAAGGCGCGATCGCCGGCGCCCGTCACCAACAGCGCTCGCGCGTCACCCCCCGCCACTTGGTCGAGAGCGGCGCCAAGATCGCGCAGCAATTCGAAATTGAGGGCGTTCAGCACCGCGGCACGGTCGAGCGTGAGAACGGCAAGCTCGTCGATGCGCGTCAAATGGATGGCCATCGGTTCAAGCTTCCTGCCGCCGCGGCGGATCGCGCCAGCGGATCGGGGCCGGCGCTATACGGCCCTCCTTTGCCCATCGGATCAACTCGCGTCTGAGGATCTTGCCGCTGGCGGTCAGCGGGAAGGCGGCCATGACGATGAAATATTCAGGCATGTCATAGCGCGACAAACCTGCGCGATGCAGATGGGCCAATAATTCTTCCGGGTCGACAGACGCGCCCTCGTGCGGGATTAGCGCGAGACAGACCTTTTCGCCCAACCGCCGATCGGGGACCGGAAACGCGGCGCAGCGCGCGATTGCGCTATGCCGCATCATGAGATCCTCGATGCGCGCGGGATGGATGTTGTGCCCGCCGCGGATGATTAGGTCTTTCTTACGGCCGACGATCTCCAGACAGCCGTTTTCGTCGAGGCGGCCGAGATCGCCGCTCATGAACCAGCCGGAGCGGTTGAACGAATCCTCGGTTGCCCGCTGATCGTCGAAGTATCCGAGCGTCAAACAGGCGCCGCGGCCGCCGATCTCGCCGACCTTGCCGCGCGGCGCCTCGATGTCGGGGTTGTCCTTGTCCCAGATCCGGACCTCATAGGCGCGGCAGGCGCGCCCGCAGGTTTCCACGATCGTGCGCGGATCGTCGGTTGGCAGCGTGTACTGATGCGAGCCGTTTTCGGTCATGCCGTAGACGTTCTGCGGCGTGACGCCGATGTCGAGAAAGGACTGCGCGACCTCGCGCGGGATCGGTGCACCGGCCATGTAGAAGACCCTGACTGCGCCGAGCCGGCGGAGCCGCCGTCGCCGCAACTCGGCGAGGATGTCCATCGCGTGAGTTGGTACGCCCATCACATAGGTGGCGCCGGTCTCGATGATCCAATCGAGTGCGATGCGGCCGCGCGGCGGGGCGTTGACCACGAGCTCGAACCCTGCCGCAAGCATCTGCTCGACGGCGACGGTGCCGATGTGGTGGCTCATCGGGCTGAGGCTCACGAGCACCGTACGCTGGTCGTGATACCAATCGGCGACCATCTCCCGGGCATTAGCCAGCAGCGTGTTGTCGGAATGCATGACGCCTTTGGGTGTGCCGGTCGTGCCCGAGGTGAAGGCGAGATAGACGATCTTGTCCGGATCCTCATCGGCCGGCGGCAATGATGTCGGAACCGCTGTTGGAAAAGGCGCAGCAGCGCGCGGGCCTGTCCCCAGTGTATAGATCCGCCGCAGCGACGGCAGCGCGGCAGCGGCGCCAAAAACGTCGACTGTGCGTGCGTCAGCGCCGTAACCCGGCTCGGCAAAGAGTGCGGCCGCGCGCACGCGTGACAACAGCTCGATGATTTCTCCGACGGTGTAGTTTTGATGAAGCGACGGGTTGCAGACGTATCCTTCGCGGGAACAAGCAAGGAGAATGGCGACGGATTCGACCCGGTTGGGCAGCCATATCGAGACGCGTTCACCGCGCTTCAGCCCGGCCGCGTGGAGATCGGCGGCGACAGCATCGACGATCGTAAGAAGTTGGCGCCAAGAGAGCCGCTTTCGGCCATCACGCAGCGCGAAGGCAGCCGGACGCTGCACGGCGTGATCACACAACAGGCTATAGAGCGTATCCCGGCGCCATAGACCCTCGGCATAGTAGCGCCGCGCCATCTCGGGGTCGTGGAGCGTGAGAATGGTGTTGGTCACGTACCGCGCAGCGCTATCAAAGCCCACGGCCTGCGTCTATTGCGGGCCGCTGCGCATAGACGCGGGGTGACCCGGCAGCTTGATCCGCTGTGCGGTATCGGTCAGCTTGCTGCCGTCCACGCGCAATACCCACAGATCCTTGTCTATGAAGTTGGCAACGTACAGGTAGTTGCCGTCGGGGCCGAACGCGACGCCTTCCGGCAACGAGCCGACATTGATGCTGCCGACATTGCTGACCTTCTTTCTGTCGATTTTGAGGGCGGTCACGGCCCCTGTCGGATGATAGGCGGGAGACGTCTTCGGCAAATTGGAACCGCGCGCCTCGACCGCAACGGCGAGGTCGCCCTTTGGGCTGATCGCGAGGCCCTCGGGAGAATCGCCGACGGTAACGTGATCGATCACGCGCGGCGGATTTGTCTCGAGGTCGATGACGCTGACTGTATCGACGTTTCCGTCGGAGCTACCGCCGTTGCCGGTGTCGGCGGTCAGCGCGAGCTTTCCGTCGGGCGTCACCGCGACGTTATAGGGGAAAACCCCGGCTGGCAGATCCTTCTTGTCATAGGTTACCTTTTGGCCGTCGATAGTGAGGAGCGCGACCTTGTTTGCGGCGGCTTTGACGGCAAGCGCGTGCTTGCCGTCGGGAGTAATAGCGACCGCCGAGACCTGGTCGCTTGGCGCTCCCACCGGTACCGTATCGAGAACGAGCACGTCCTTGCCGCGGATTGACAAAACCGAGATCGTGCCGTCGGCGCGGTTGGCGACCAGCGCCAAATCGCCCTTTGGGCTGATCGCCATTCCGGAAGGCTGCTTGCCGGCGTTGATCGTGCCGATCACGTTCGGCGGATTGGCCTTGAGGTCGATCAGGAAGACCTTGTTGTCGGGCTCCAGCCGATGTCCCCATCCTTGCACGACCGGTTCGAGCGAGTTGGCGACGAGAGCGACGTCGCTGGCCGGGCTGATCGCCAGATTAGTCGGCGGACCGACGACCGAGTTGACTAGCGGGATCGTCGTCGCGATGCGCGGCATGTCAGGCTTCGAGATGTCTACAATCGACAGCGTATCCCTGCCGGGCTCGTAGAAAGTGGGTTTGGCGTTTTCGTCCCATCCCTGTTTTTCGTCATTGCCGACGATCAAGATTTGACCGGTTGCCGGCGACCCGGCGCCGAGGCTGCCGATCACCAAGAAAACGGCCGCAAATCCTTTGATATCCATGTTTCCCCCCTTCATCACTCGCGGCACTTGTTGCCGGATTGATGCTGCTCATCCGTTATTGACCCGCCGTTCGCCGGGATCAAAGGTTTTCGTCGGCGACGGAACCCGAATGCGCACCGCTTCATGAAGCTTCTGACATGACCAGCGCACAGCTCATTGCGCTCGGCCACGCCGCTTTAACAAAAGCGCACGAGCTCATACTAGTGGGCGGCGCGCTCGGGCTGCTGAGCATTCTCGCAGGGCTGATCTCCCGCCGCGTCGGAGCGCCGATGCTCTTGGTCTTCCTCGGCCTCGGCATGTTCGCCGGTGCGGACGGCGTTCTCGGCATTCCCTACGACGACTTCACTTCGGCTTATCTGATCGGCAGCGTCGCGCTCGCGGTAATCCTCTTCGAGGGCGGCCTCAAGACGCCCGCCCGCATGTTGCGACTGTCATTTTGGCCGGCTGCGATATTGGCCACGATCGGTGTCGCGGTGACCGCCGCGGTACTGGGCACATTTGTCTCGTTGGTCGGCGGGGTGCCGCTCGTCGCCGGGCTGCTTGGCGGAGCCGCCGCCGCGCCTACCGACGCCGCGGCTGTCGCGGTCTTACTGCGCCGCGCCGGGGCCGCGCTGCCAGAGCGGCTTTTTGCCCTGCTCGAGGTCGAATCGGGTCTCAACGACCCGATGTCAGTGTTTCTAACCTTTTTGCTCCTGCACATCATCGCCGCGCCAAACTCGGTCGGCATTGGCGGCGCCGCGCTGCTCTTCCTCGAAGAGATGGCGGGCGGTGCGGTGCTCGGTTTGGCAGGGGGCTGGTTGCTGGCGCAAGCGCTGCAGCGCCTGCGGCTCGAATCTTCGCTCGCGCCCGTCCTCGCGCTCGCCGGCGGGCTTGCGATATTCGGCCTGGCGCAGCTTCTCGGCGCCAGCGGATTTCTCGCCATCTATTTGGCCGCGATACTGACCGGCGCCGCGCCGCATCCGGCGAAGCTGGATGTCGAGCATTTCTTTGAAGGAATGGCGTGGCTCGCGCAGATCGTGCTGTTTTTGATGCTCGGGCTGCTGGTCACCCCGCACGAGCTGCCGCCCTACCTCGCTGACGCCATCATCGGAGCCGCAGTGCTGATCTTTCTCGCCCGCCCGGCAGCCGTCTTTAGCTGTCTGCTGCCGTTCGGCTTCTCGCTGCGCGAGACCGCCTTCGCATCCTGGGTCGGGCTGCGCGGCGCGGTGCCGATCTATCTCAGCATTATACCGGCGCTCGCCGACCCGCAGCGCGACGAGCGCCTGTTTGCCAGCATATTCATACTGGTGATCGCTTCGCTGATCGTGCAAGGCTGGACGGTCGGCCTCGCCGCCCGATTGCTCGGCTTCGCACGACCGGGCTGACGGCGTCCACGCGTATCAACACGGCCATGCCGCATCATACGCCGCTGATCGCAACGATTGTGGGGGGCATCGTCCTCGCCTTTATTCTTGGCGCGCTGGCGCAGCGGGTACGGATTTCGCCGCTCGTCGGGTACCTCCTCGCCGGCGTACTGGCGGGCCCCTCGACCCCGGGCTTCGTCGCCGATCCGGCATTGGCCGGGGACCTCGCCGAGATCGGCGTCATTCTCCTCATGTTCGGCGTTGGACTGCATTTCTCCCTGGCGGATCTCCTTTCTGTGCGGGCCATCGCCATCCCCGGAGCCCTCGCCCAGATCGGCTTTGCCACAGTGCTCGGCGTGGTGCTGACCCGGAGCTGGGGCTGGAAGCCTGGCGCCGGCTTGGTCTTCGGGCTCGCGCTTTCGGTGGCCAGCACGGTGGTTCTGTTGCGCGCCTTGCAGGAACGGCGCCTCGTGGAGACCGAACGGGGGCGCATCGCCGTTGGCTGGCTGATCGTTGAGGATCTCGCGATGGTGCTGACTTTGGTGCTGCTGCCGCCGGTTGCGGGCCTGCTCGGAGGTGCTGCGGAGGCGGCCGGCGCCGCGGATGCCGGCGAGATTGCGCGTGCTCTCGGGATCACCTTCGCCAAAGTGGCCGCTTTCGTCGCACTAATGCTTATCATCGGGCGGCAGGTGATCCCCCGGGTCCTGCATTATGTCGCGCATACGGGCTCTCGCGAGCTCTTCCGGCTCGCTGTTCTCTCGTTGGCGCTGGGCGTCGCCTATGGCGCTGTCGAGTTATTCGGTGTCTCCTTCGCACTGGGCGCCTTTTTTGCCGGCATGGTGCTTGCTGAATCCGAGCTCAGCCACCGAGCTGCCGAGGAGTCGTTGCCGCTCCGCGATGCCTTCGCAGTGCTGTTTTTTGTCTCCGTCGGGATGCTCTTCGATCCGACGATTTTGATGCGCCAGCCAGGACCGCTGATCGCAGTCCTGCTTATCGTAGTCTTCGGCAAATCAGTCGCCGCTTTTTTGATTGTGTGCGCATTCCGATATCCGTTGCGTACCGCATTGACGATTTCCGCGAGCCTTGCGCAGATCGGCGAGTTCTCGTTCATCTTGGCAGGGCTCGGAGTCACGCTTGGCCTGCTCCCGGAAGAGGGCCGCGACCTCATTTTGGCCGTCGCGATCCTCTCGATCCTCCTCAACCCGCTGTTTTTCGCTGTCCTTGACCGTCTCGGTCCTTGGCTCCGGCGTCGGGGGGCTGTACCGGCCGCCGAAATTCCGCCGCTTGAGCCGGCGGCAACCGATCTGCGCGCTACGACCCTCAAGGATCACATGGTCCTGGTGGGCTTTGGACGCGTCGGCAGTCGCGTCGGTGAAGAGCTGGAGAGTGAGAAGGTGCCGTTCCTGGTCATTGAGGACCGTAGCGAACTAGTGGAGAAATTGCGGGCTCGCGGGATCGAGGCCATTCAAGGCAACGCCGCCGCGCCCGAGGTTATTGGGGCGGCGAATTTAAAGGCCGCGCACTCTCTGCTGATCGCCATTCCGGACGGCTTCGAGGCCGGTCAGATCGTCGAGCAGGGACGCGCGGCAAATCCGACGATCGAGATCATTGCGCGCGCTCATTCCGATGAAGAGGTGGAGCACCTGCGGCGCCATGGCGCCGATATCGTGATCATGGGCGAAGACGAGATCGCACGCCGCATGGCGGAGCGCGCGCTTGGCCGCCCGTCCGTTGCTCAGCAGCCCGAGCGAGAATCGGCTCGACGCTAACAGCGCACCTCGGCGATACTGGCCTTCACTAGCTTAGCGGAGGCGTAAATGATCAAAGGCCTGCACCATAACGCGTATCGCTGTCGGGACTCGGAAGAGACGCGCGGGTTCTACGAAGACTTTCTTGGCCTTCGCTTTATCACCGCGTTCGAGATCGACGGCGCCCGCGCCCTGCATACCTTCTTCGCAATGGATGACGGGTCGTGCCTGGCCTTCTTCGAGGCGCCAGGCATGCCGTTTGATTTCAAAGAACAGAACGCGCTCGATCTCCATATCGCGCTGGCGGTGGAGCCCGATACCTTCGAGCGTATGCTGGAGCAGGGGAAGGCGGAAGGCCGCGAGGTGCGGGGGCCGGTAGATCACGGCTTTTGCCGCTCGATCTATTTCCGCGATCCCAACGGTTATATTATCGAATTGACCGCGGATACCGGCACACATCGCGACACCATCGATCCGGCCATCTCAAAGCCGCACGAAGCACTGGGGCGCTGGCAAGCGGCAAAGGCGCACTTGTAGAGTCCCTCGACCAGCATGGCGAGGCGCACCTGCGCCTCGCTCCCGATAGCCGCGGAACGAGCAGTTAATGAAATTCGGCTATTTCACGCTGAGCGATAATCATTACGAAAATAACCCGCGGAGCGCCAATCAGCTGATCGCCGATATTCTCGATGAGGCAGTGTATGCCGAAGCGCTCGGCATGTATTCGGCGTGGATTGGCGAGCATCATTTCAGCACGCTCGGCGTGTTGTCCTGCCCCGAGCTGGTGTTGGCGCAGGTCGCGGCGCGGACCAAGCGTCTGCGCCTCGCTCCCGCGGTCACGGTGTTGCCATTGCACCACCCGATCCGGGTCGCCGAGCAATGGGCGACGCTCGATCTCCTCTCGCAGGGGCGCGTCGAATTTGCCGCCGGGCGCGGCTACGACCAGCGCGAATATGGACCCTTCGGCGTGCCCTTCGCGAACAACCAAGCGATCTTCGAGGAAGGGATGGAGGTCGTGCGCGCGCTGTGGTCGGCGGACAAGCCGATCTCACATCATGGCCGGCATTACCGGTTCGACGATGTGATGATCACCCCGCAGCCATTGCAGCGCCCAATCCCCGCCTGCGTCGCCTCCTTTTCCGAGCCCTCGATTGCGTTGGCTGCGCGGCTCGGCTGCAACCTGATCGTCGCCCCGTTCGCTGCGGCGATGACTTTTGGCGGATTGCGTCAAGTCCGCGAGCTCTATCATTCGCTCTGCGCCCGGCATGGACGGGCGCCGGGCCGTCTGCTGTGCAGCTATTTCCTGCATTTCGCCGACGCGAAACAAGAGGAGAATGCCGCCCGCGCGCGCCAAATCCGCTATTACAAGGAATGCGTGATCGCGGCCTTCCCCGGTGATCCGGCAACGGCGCCGCCGAGTTATCGCTATTTCATCAATATCGTCGCGCGGCTCAATAATGTGACGCCGGCGGATTTAACCGAGAACTCGGTCCTCATCGGCTCGCCCGCGCAGATCATGCATACGTTGAAGAAGGTCGAGGCGGCAGGGTTCGACGAGGTAATTCTCTACGTCAATGTCGGGCTCAAGCCGCACAGCCAAGTGAAGGACGAGATGGCGCGGTTCATGGCCGAGGTCGCGCCAGCATTCGCGACCTAAGCGGGCTGCCCTCGCGCCGCGAGAAACGCGATTTCCTCCGGCGTCGATGGCCGGCCGAGGATCGAGTTGCGGTGGGGAAAGCGCCCAAAGCGCTCGATCACCTCGATATAGGGGCGCCCGTAACGGCGCAACGAACCGCGGCGATCAGGGTTGCGCGGCAGCGCGTTGAAAAGCGCCACTGAGCGCCGCTGATCGGCCAGATCTTCGCTGTGATGGAACGGCATATAGAAGAACAGCCGCCAGGCGGGCGAAACTTGCTGGTCGAAACCGCGAGCCAGCGCCCGGTCCGCCACCGCGCGCGCCGCTGCGTCCATCGCATAGGCGCGGGGCGCTCCGCGAAAGATATTGCGCGGCAGCTGGTCGAGGAGGAGTACCAAGGCGAGCGCCCCCTCAGCGGACGCTTCCCACATCCGCAGCGCTCCGGCAACCGCCGCTTCGTAATCGGCGAGAAACTCGCGGCGCATTGCCGCGTCGAATTCGTCAGTGGCCTTGAACCAGATCTCGCGATGCTGCTCGCGCCCGGGATCGCCCTCCGGCCCGAACCAGAAATCGAGCAGCGCTGTCGCACGATCGGGGAGGGTCGCTGCAGGCCGCACTCGTTCTTCACCCTCTAGTTGGCTTTGGCGCAAGTTGCTTGCGAAGATAGTACTTCGTGTGACCTGGTGGATAGTCTTCGAGTGCGGCGAAGACCTCATATCCCAGCTTTTCATAGAAAGGGCGCGCCTGAAAGCTCATCGTCTCCAAGGTCGCGGACCAGCAACCTCGCTCGATCGCGTAGTCCTCCGCGGCGCGGAGCAGTCGGCTGCCATTGCCCTGGCCCCGCGCCGCCGCGTCCACCCAAACTATCTTTACATGAAGCCAGTCACACCAAAGTTCACCCATCAGACCGCCCAGCCATTCTCCTCGCGGGCTTTTCAGGAAGAAACCGACCGGGTACCAGGCCGACACGCCGGTCGCGGCGACATTGTAGGAGGCAAGACTCTCGGTCACGAAGCGGTTGAGGGATTCCGGCGGCAGCGGATCGAACACGATCTCGAGCTTCTCCATTTCAGGCCCCTGTAGAGGCGTCGTCGAGGAGGCGGACAATGTGCCGGGCCTCGCGGCCGGCGGCATCCGCGATCTGATGCCGGCAGCTCGTGCCATTCGCGGCGAGCAGCGTCTCTGGCGGGGTGGCCCGTACCGTTGGCAGCACACCGAGTTCGCCGATCTTCAGCGACATCTCGTAATGCTCGGCCTCGTAGCCGAACGATCCGGCCATGCCGCAGCACGTGGCGCCGAAGGTCTCGGCGGCGAGGCCGGGGATCAGTTGCAGTGCCTTCACCGCTGCGCCAACGGTGCCGAACGCCTTCTGATGGCAGTGGCCGTGCAGCAATGCGGTGCGGCCCTCCATCGGGGCGAACTTGAGCTCGAAGCGGCCGGCTGCTCGTTCGCTGTCGATGAATTCCTCGAAGAGCTGGGCGCGGCCTGCAAGCGCCGATGTGACGGCTCCCGGCAATAGCGCAGGGAATTCGTCGCGCAGGGTCAACAAACATGACGGCTCGATCCCGACAATCGGCGTACCCGCCGTGACATGCGGGGCAAGCGCGTCGATGGTTCGCCGCGCTTCGGCCCGCGCCTCATCGACGAGACCGGTCGAGAGGAATGTGCGGCCGCAACAGAGCGGCCGGCCGCGCGGTGGGTCGGCATTGACAACGCGATAACCCGCCCGCCGCAATACGCGTTCGGCGGCACGGGCGTTTTCCGGCTCGAAATAGCGGTTGAAAGTGTCAACCAGCAAAACGACCTCGCGCCCGCTCCCCGACGAGGTTCCGCGGTAGGGACGACTGGACCAGTTCGGCAATTTACGGGCGGCGCTAAGCCCAAACCGCCTTTCGCCGAATTGCGCGAGCAGCGGCACGTGGTTCCTCAGGTTGATGACCGGCCCAATCCGCGAGGAATAAGGTGCGTAACGGGGCAAATAGGCGATCAGCCGCTCGCGCGGCGGCAGCGGATGGCGCTTGCGGTAGTGATGCAGAAACTCGATTTTCATCCGCGCCATGTCGACGCCGGTCGGGCATTCCCGTTTGCAGCCTTTGCATGAGATGCAGAGTTCCATCGTCTCATGCATTTCCTCCGCGACCAGCGCGTCGGGCCCGAGTTGGCCGCTCAATGCCAGCCGCAACGTATTGGCGCGGCCGCGGGTCAGGTGCCGCTCGTCGGCTGTGGCCTGAAACGAGGGACACATGACGCCGGCATCGCGCGCCCGGCAGGCGCCGTTGTTGTTGCACATTTCGGCGGCAGCCGCGAAACCGCCCCATTCCGACCAGTTGAGCGCCGTTTCGATTGGCAACGGCCGGTAGTCCGGCCCGTAGCGGAAAAGGCCGCGGTCGTCCATCTTCGGCGCCCGCACGATCTTGCCGGGATTGAACAGGCCATGCGGATCGAAGGCGTCCTTCACCTCCTCGAAAGCCCGCACAATGCGGTCCCCGAACATTGCCGCATGGAATTCCGAGCGCACGAGGCCGTCGCCATGCTCGCCGGAATGCGAGCCCTTGTATTCGCGGACCATTGTGAAGGCCTCCTCCGCGATCGCCCGCATTTTCTTGACTTCGAGCTCCTGTTTCAGATTGAGCACGGGGCGCACGTGCAGGCAGCCGACCGAAGCGTGCGCATACCAGGTGCCATAGGTGCCGTGCTTTTCGAAGATGCGGGTCAGCCGGTCGGTGTAGTCGGCAAGGTCCTCGAGCCGGACCGCGCAGTCCTCGAGGAATGAGACTGGCTTGCCGTCGCCCTTCATCGACATCATGATATTGAGGCCCTGCGCGCGCACCTCCCAGACCGATTGCTGGAAGGCGGGGTCGAGCACCTCGACGACGGCGCCGGGATAGCCGAGATCGCCCATCAATTCGCCGAGCGCTTTGAGGCGCCGCAAGTTCTCCGCCGCGTCATCGCCCGAGAATTCGACCAGCAGCAATGCGGCGGGTTCGCCTCTGACAAAGCGGTCGACCACGGTCCGGAACATCGGGATATCGCGCGACAGTTCGATCATCGTGCGATCGACGAGCTCGACGGCGCTGGGGCCGAGTCCGACGATCTGCCGGGTTGCGGCCATCGCGCTGTAGAAGCTCGGGAAATGGCAGATGCCGAGGACCCGGTGCGCCGGGATCGGTTGCAAGTCGAGCTCGATCTCGTTGAAGAAGGCGAGCGTCCCCTCTGAGCCGACGAGCAGCCGCGCCATGTTGTGACCGGCCTCATCGATACTGTCGATATTATAGCCGCCCACCCGCCGTAGCACCTTGGGGAACCGGCGCTCGATCTCATTGGCCTCGCGGCGGTGCAGTGTACGCATGCGCTGCACCAGCTCGCGGTAGCGCTCGGACATCGCGCCGCCGTCGAGATTGCCGGGGACCTCGCCGAACCAAGCTTGCGTGCCGTCGGCGAGCAGCGCGTCAATGCCGCGCACATTGTGCACCATATTGCCGTAGCGTATCGACCGCGAGCCGCAGCTGTTGTTGGCGGTCATACCGCCGATCGTCGCGCGGCTCGCCGTCGACGGGTCGACCGGGAAGAACAGCCGGTCCCTGCGCAGGCCCCGATTGAGCCGGTCGAGCACGACCCCTGGCTCGACGCGCGCGCGGCGGCCCTCGACATCGATCTCGATCACCCGGTCGAGATGTTTGCTGCAATCGATGACGAGCGCCCGCGCCACCGTCTGTCCGCATTGCGATGTGCCGCCGCCGCGCGGCAACACTGGTAGCCCTTCCTGGCGCGCAATCGCGATTGCCACCGCGGCGTCCTCACGGCTCTTCGGCACGACGACGCCCAACGGCTCGATCTGGTAAATCGACGCATCGGTCGCATAGCGCCCGCGGCTGAACGCATCGAACAACACCTCGCCGTGCGTCTCGTGCCGCAGGCGCTGTTCCAGGCGCGACCCGGCGAGATTGTCAAACGGCATCGGCTTTCTCGGCACGATTTGGTCCTTCAATCAAACACAGGCCGCTAGACATGCGTCAATGCCCGCGCCCCATCCAGTCCCTTGCGGCCCATTATTACGGAGAGTTTGCATGATCTTCGGAGTTCACCCGCTCATCGCGCTGGGCGTGCTCGCCTCCACTGCGGCGACCGATGCCGCCTATGTCTTCTTCAACGCGGCGGTCAGCGGCAGGCGCCGCTTCTGGGCGGCAAACTGGAGCGCCGTCTGGTATTTGTTATCGGCGTTCGCGGTGATCAGTTACACCGAAAACGCGATCTATGTGCTGTTCGCGGCAGCGGGCTCCTGGCTCGGCGCCTTCGTCTCGATGACTTGGCTGCGGCGGGGACACACCGAGGCCGCACAAGCCCGTCACAATCCGCCTTGACCACAGCGTGGGATCGCGAACCGGGAGGGCACAGCGATGGACTTCGAAACTAAGCGGATCAGCGCCAAGCCCGATGCGATCGCACCGGATGGCTCGGAGGTGCGGGTGTTGTGTCAGCTCTCCCGCGGCGGGCTCGCGGCTTTCACGCTGGGCCCAAGTGCCGTCTCGAAGGCAGTCGCGCATCGCACGATCGAAGAGCTGTGGTACTTCGTCTCCGGTCGCGGACGCATGTGGCGAAAGCTTGGCGAACGCGAGGAGATCGTCGAGGTCGGTCCCGGCATCTCGATCAGCATCCCGACCGGCACGCATTTCCAATTCCGCTGCGACGGGAGCGAGCCGCTCGTCGCAATCGGCACCACAATGCCGCCCTGGCCGGGCGTAGGCGAAGCCGAAGCCTTTCCCGTTGAAGGCAAATGGCCGCCGGCGGTTTAACCCGTGTGAGGGAGACCATAGTGATTGATTACCGCTTGGAAGTTCGGGCCGCTACGATAGCCGAACGAAACGCCGCGGGAGCGTGTCTCACCGAACATACCGGCGCGGCGGGCGGCCCGGCGCTGAAATTCGAACCTTTTTCCGTGTTGGCGTTTTGCGAAGGCGCGGTCGTGGGCGGAGTGATCGGCCAGGTGTTTTGGAACTGGCTCTATACCGAGCTGGTTTGGGTCGAGAAAGCATTCCGCGGCTGCGGGATCGGCAAGGCCGTAATGCAAAGGGCCGAAGAGAGAGCCCGCGAGCTTTGCCTCACCGGGATTTATCTATGGACGCAGAGCTGGCAGGCGGCCGGTTTCTACAGCAAGCTCGGTTTCGAGAACTTTGTAGTCTTCGATAACTTCCCGCCTGGCCACCAACGCCTCGGGTTCAGAAAATATCTGTGATCGAGCAACGCTACCGATCTCTGCTCATAATCAGTGCGGCGTACCGGTTTTAATGTCCAGATAGGTTTCGTCCAATTTTCGTTTCAGGATCGCAAAGTCATCGGGATAGTCTCGAAACCCGCGTTTGTCGCGCAACAAGGTGAGAGCTTGCTCGGCATTGTCGATCGACGAGTAGACACCGAGCATCATTTCGTTCTCGCCGCGTTCGTCAGTGTAGCAATGCCATAACAGGTAAATGTCCATGTCTGGCCAGTATTGAGTAGGCCTACGGAGCGAAGGCGGCGGCTGAGGCGGCTGCGGATTGGGATCGGGTTCCTCGTCGCCCCAGACGGTGACGAACCCGTTCCTCATGTGGGTCTCATCGAGGCCGCCCTCCAATATTTCGAAGCATTCCGGAAAGTCGCGAAAATAAGGCTTGTCGCGGGTCAGAGTGAGCCCTTGCTCGGCTTTCTCCCGCGTGGAGTAGAGGCCCAAGAGCTTTTCATAGTCATGGCCTTTGTCGTCAGTCCTCAAGTGCCATAGTGCATAGTAAAGCTGCGTCATCCTCTTCCGCCCTGGTCAAATTTGATCATCATCCGGGAGCAATAGCGATCGAGGGTCACGAAAACTGCGGTCGCCGAATTTCTGCAGTTTACGAAATTCTGGGCTATCCTGCCTCCAATTACCCGGCCCATACTGTTCGTCCATGAGGCGTTTGGCGAAGTCACGGCCCTTTTCAGTAACGTATGGACGCTTTCCGCGCGCCCAGCTCGGAACGTCCTTCGAACCTTCCCTTCCGCTGAGTCTCGGGATGGGCTCTTTGAAAGGCCGAAATGTCTTTGGCGACTCTTCTAGAAATAAAGGAGGCCGCGCGCCGAATGGCAAGATCACTTGGGCGGGTACGAGCGCGGGGTGAGTTCTCTCCCTCGCACCCATCGAGGAGCCAGTTCCTTCCGCCGTCCAGCGACCTTGCGCGTCGCGCGGCTGTGCCGGGTTGAAATTGGCTTTCGAGAGTGCCTCGATCCGAGAGAGACCGTCGTCGGAGAGCTCGTCGAGCCTCAGAAGCAGCGCCGAGATCATCGCCTGGGCGAGTTCGCCCCACTGTAATGCAGCGGCGATCCGGCGCTAACCGGCAATCCGATCGGCGAGTTCCGGGCTGGGATCGTAGGCAGCCAGGAAAATAGCTGCGATCTCCTCCTCGGGGCGCAGCCGATAGGTGCCGTCACTCTCCTCGATCAGCGCTATGGGACCGAGATAGAGGCCTTCGTGACCGCAATAAACGCCTCGGTTCAAGCCGAGGTTTGGAGCGAGCTTGAACATTTCATTCGCGAGGAATAACCAAGTAAGCGGAGATCGTATACGTATTGACAATTATTGTCAATATAGCAATTCCCTACGGGAGCATGCTTGCGATGAAGAACACCGCCGCCGCCCATACCGGCCGTCATTTCCTGCAGATCCCAGGGCCGACGAATGTGCCCGACCGGGTGTTGCAGGCGATCGCGATGCCGACGATCGACCATCGCGGGCCGGAATTTGCCGCGCTCGGGCAGGAGGTCGTCGCCGGCATGAAGCGGGTGTTTCAGACGGAGGATATAGTTGTCATCTACCCCTCTTCGGGGACCGGCGCGTGGGAGGCCGCGCTCTCGAATACGCTGTCGCCGGGCGACCGTGTGATCATGTTCGAGACGGGCCATTTCGCGACCTTGTGGCGCCAGATGGCGGGCCGGCTCGGGCTCGAGGTCGAGTTCGTGCCGGGCGACTGGCGGCATGGGGTCGATCCGGCGGCGGTCGAGGAGAAATTGACCGGAGATCGCGAGCATCGGCTGAAGGCGGTTTGCGTTGTGCACAACGAGACCTCCACCGGTGTCACAAGCCCAGTCGCCGAGATCCGCGGGGCGATCGACCGGGCGCACCATCCGGCGCTCTTCATGGTCGACACAATCTCCTCGCTCGCCTCGATCGATTATCGCCACGATGCGTGGAAGGTCGATGTGACGGTCGGCGGTTCGCAAAAGGGGCTGATGCTGCCGCCGGGCCTCGGCTTCAACGCGGTCTCGAAGAAGGCGCTGGCGGCCCACAAGACCGCGCGGCTGCCGCGCTCCTACTGGGATTGGGAGGCGATGCGGGAAACCGGTCGCACCGGGTTTTTCCCTTATACGCCGGCCACGAACCTGCTGTTTGGGTTGCGCGAGTCATTGAAGATGCTGCTGGAAGAAGAGGAGCTGCCGGCGGTGTTTCACCGGCATGCTCGCCATGCCGAGGCAACGCGGCGGGCGGTCGCCGCTTGGGGGCTTGAAGTACTGTGCGCCAATCCGCGCGAATATTCGAATTCGCTGACAGCGGTGGTCGTTCCCGACGGGTTCGACGCCGAGCGGCTGCGCGAGATCATTCTCGAAGCCTTCGACATGTCGCTCGGCACCGGTCTCGGGAAATTGCGCGGCAAAGTCTTTCGCATCGGCCATCTCGGCCATTTCAACGATTTGATGCTGTGCGGCACCTTATCCGGGGTCGAAATGGGGTTGCACCGGGCCGGCATACCACACCATGCCGGCGGCGTGACGGCGGCGCTCGAGTTCCTCGGCTCGGTGCTGTCCGAGCTCACGCCGGGGGCGTAAAATGTGCCGGCGATTCTGCCCCGGAGTATGCCCCAATGCTGAGGGACCACATCGAAGAAGCCGCCCGCCTGCTATGCGCGGCGCGCGGCGGTGCCCCCATTCATGAATTGCCGCAAAGCTGCCGGCCGCAATCTGAGACCGACGCCTACGAAATCCAGGATGCCGTCACCCGCCGCCTCGGCGAAGCAGTCGGCGGCTGGAAGGTAGGCGCAGCGTCGGCGACCACAGCCGCGTTCTGCGCGCCGATTTGCAAGAGCATGATCCGCCCCAGTCCGGCCTCATATGGCCACATGGAGCTCAGGATCATCGGCATCGAAGCAGAGATTGCCTTTCGCCTTGACCGCGATTTGCCGGCGCGCGCCGCGCCCTATGAACGCGCCGAGGTGACGGCGGCGGTTACGCTCCACCCGGCGATCGAAGTCATCGATTCCCGGTACGCCGTCAACCTCGGGGCGGATCCGCTCCGCGAACTCGACCGGCTGTCGATCCTTGCCGACAATTTCTCGAATGGCGGTCTCGTATACGGCGCGGCCCTGCCGGATTGGCGATCCTATGATCTTAGCTGCACGACAATCACCGTCACCGAGGATGACGAGCCCTTTGCGGATAGCCGCAGCGGCGTCGTGCGCGATCCCGTTGCGGCGTTCGTGGATTTCGCGAATTTGGTGAATGCACGGGGCGGTGCAAAGGCCGGCACGTTTGTAACCACTGGATCCTGGACGGGCATGGTCTTCACCAGACGCGGTGCGCGCATTTCCGCAGATTTCGGCCCGCTCGGCCGCGTCGAGGTGGCATTTCCCGCCGACGATTGAGCCCTTTGCGCGAACAGACCGATCTTTTACACTAGGCGGGCTCGGCGACGACCAGGCTGAGCCGCGGCGTCTGGAAGAATTCGAGAGCTTCGGTGAGACTGCTCGAGACGCTCAGTCTTTGCCGTCCGCTCTGGACGATGAATTCGGCGGGGCGATTCGGCCCCGGCGCCGTCTTGATGATGCGGAAGACTGGCGCCTCGTGAGTATGCCGGAAGACCGAGAATAGCGCCATGCCGTCTCGATGATCGATAGCATAGTCGCGCCAGATCCCGCGGGCGACATGCCGGCTGTAAAGGCTTAGAAGCTGGTTCAGTTCGAGGCGTGTGAAATACAGCGCTCGGTGCCTCGTCCGATAATCCGCGAGTGCCAGCACCGTCGCACTTTTTCGGCTCATCGCTAACCATCGCCGCTCGTCGTTGTCACACAGTTTTCACGATTTCGCCGGTGGCGTCCAGCCTGTCGCACAAGGCTGAACGTCCGCCGATTACCCCCGATTTGCTTCCGCCGAACGGAACGATTATGTTGCCTTCGGTTGCGGGCCAGAGCCGATCGGGACTTCTGTGAGCGACATTTTCCGTGAGATCGACGAGGAGCTCCGCCGCGACAATCTGCTGAAGCTCTGGGCACGCTACCGGCGCTACATCATTGGCTTGGTGTTGGCGGCGCTGTTGGTAGCCGGCGGCGTCATGGCCTGGCGCGACCACCAGCTCGCCGAGCGCCGCGCACAGTCCACTCGTTACGCGGCGGCGCTCAACCTCGTCGGGGAGCGAAAGGACGCGGAAGCGGCAAAAGTGTTTGCCGCAATCGCGCAAGAGGGCGGCGGGTATGGCACGTTGGCGGCGTTCGAGGAGGCTGAGTATCTCGCCAAATCGGGCGATCGCAAGGGGGCTGTCGCGGCTTATGATCGCATCGCTAAAGCCGGCGATATCGATCCCGCCTTTCGCGAGGGTGCGCTGCTGCTTTCGGTTATGCGGGGTATGGGCGATACCGACCCTCAAGCGACAATAGATCGCTTGGCGCCGCTGACTGCCGCAGGCAACCCCTGGCGGCCGACCGCGCTCGAATTGACGGCTATCGCCCGCCTGCAATTGGGGGACAACAACGGGGCTCTTAACCTGTACAAAGGCCTCGCCGATGATCCCATGGCACCGGAAGGCCTGCGCGCTCGCGCCGCCGAGATGGCCGCGGCGCTCGCTTCATAGAGGTCCGCTACCGGTACATGCCTCCGACGCGCCGGGTTTTGCTGCTGGTATTGCTGAGCCTGGCCGGGTGCGGCTGGTTCGGGGATAAGAAGCAGCCGCTGCCGGGAGAGCGCATTTCCGTCCTTAGTCTCGACCGTCAACTCGAACCCGATCCGGCGCTCGCCACAATCCCCATCACCTTGCCGCGGCCCGTCGTCAACACGGATTGGCCGGAGGACGGCGGCTATCCCAATCACGCGATGCAGCACTTGTCGCTGCCCGACAAGCTTACCCAGGCATGGAGGACCAGCGTTGGGCAGGGCGCTTCCCGCTATACGCGCGTTTTGTCCCAACCGGTTGTCGCGAAGGGTCGGGTCTATGCGATGGATGGCGGAGTGCAGGTGACTGCGCTTGATGCTGCGACCGGGAACCGCCTCTGGCAGGTCGATCTCAAACCCGACGATGAGCGCGGCAATTCCTTTGGTGGAGGGGTGGCTTTTTGGAGCGACCGGCTCTACGCGTCGACTGGCTACGCGCAGGTCGTTGCGCTCGATCCGGCAGATGGCCATGTTATTTGGAAATCGGCCGTTCCCGCCCCGGTCCGCAGCGGACCGACCGTCTCGGATGGGCGGGTTTTCGTCGTCACGGTCGACAACGAGCTCGTCGTTCTGGCCGCGGAAGACGGCCGCCGTCTGTGGAACCACAACGCCATCCCAGAAACTGCGAGCCTTCTCGGGAACGCCAGCCCGGCAGTCGATGGCGAAGTTGTCGTGGCTGCCTATTCTTCGGGCGAGCTCTACGCGCTTGAGGTCGAGAACGGCCGCCCGCTGTGGTCCGACAATCTTGCCGGCACACGCAGCGTCAATGCGGTCGCGAGCCTCGCTGATATCCGCGGACGGCCGATCCTCGACCGCGGCCGTGTTTTTGCCGCAAGCCATAGCGGCCGCATGGCCGCGATTGATCTGCGATCCGGCGATCGCGCGTGGGAGCAGGAATTCGGCAGCACACACAGCCCGTGGGTGGTAGGCGACTACCTCTACGTCCTCTCGAACGAGAACGATCTCGTCTGCCTCACCCGCAACGACGGGAAGATTCGCTGGGTGTACCAGCTGCCGAGCTATCAGAACGAGAAGAAAAAGAAGGATCCGATGACCTGGGCCGGGCCCGTGTTGGGAAGCGATCGGCTGATCGTGCTATCCTCGGCCGGCGACGCAGTCTCCATTTCGCCCTATACCGGCGAACCGCTCGGCCGCGAAGCGATGTCCGCTGGCGGTTATATGGCGCCCGTGATTGCCGACAACTCACTTTACGTCCTGACCGACGACGCCAATCTGTCAGCCTATCGTTGACGAAATCAGCGCCGCGGCGGCGCCCCGATGAGCTTTACGGTTGCGATCCTTGGCCGGCCAAATGTCGGTAAGTCCACGCTGTTTAACCGGCTGATCGGCCGGCGGCTTGCGCTCGTCGACAATACACCCGGCGTGACCCGCGACCGGCGTGACGGCAAGGGCCGGATCGCCGATCTCGATTTCCGGGTGATCGACACGGCGGGGCTCGAGGAGGCGCCCCCGGCCTCGCTCGCCGGGCGCATGCGAGCGCAAACGGAGCGCGCCCTCGACGATGCCGATGTCGGGCTGCTCGTCATCGATGGGCGCGAAGGCGTGACGGAGGCCGATCGTCATTTCGCCGTGTGGCTGCGGCGGACCGGCAAACCGGCCGTGCTCGTCGTCAACAAGGCCGAAGGTCGGACGGCGCTCCCCGGCATCGGCGAGGCCCACCGGCTAGGCCTCGGAGACCCGGTGCCGATCTCCGCCGAACACGGGGAAGGCCTCGCCGAACTGTACGAGCGGCTGGCGCCGTTTTCCCGTTCCCGCACACCGGCGCCGCCCGAACGGGAAAAATCGCCGCAATTGGCGATTGTCGGACGTCCCAATGTCGGCAAATCCACCCTTGTCAACCGGCTGGTCGGCAAGGAACGGTTGCTGACCGGTCCGGAGGCAGGGATCACGCGTGACGCGATCGCGGTCGACTGGGCATGGCAAGACCGGCGCATGCGGCTCGTCGACACTGCCGGGCTGCGCCGCAAACCGCGCGTCGAAGGCACGCTAGAGCAGCTTTCGGTGGGCGACGCGCTGCGCGCGATCCGCTTCGCGGAGACGGTTATCCTCGTTATGGATGCGCTTCAGCCGCTTGAGCGGCAGGATCTGACGATCGCCCGGCTCGTTGCTGATGAGGGGCGGGCGCTCGTTCTGGCGGCCAACAAATGGGATGCCGTCGACGGACCGGCAGAGCTGTTGAAGCGCTTGCGTGAGCGGGCGTCCATTTCCTTGCCGCAGCTCCACGGAGTGGCGATCATTCCGATCGCGGCGCTGACCGGCTTTGGTCTCGAGAGCATGATGGAAGCCGTGTGCGCAGCCGATGAAGTGTGGAACCGGCGAGTTTCTACCGCCGATCTCAACCGCTGGCTCGCCGCGGCCCGCGAGCGCCATCCGCCGCCTCTGGTTGCCGGCCGCAGGCCTAGCCTCAGATACATCACCCAGGTCAACACCCGGCCGCCGACTTTTGCTCTCTTCGCCTCCAAACCGGGGGAACTCCCCGACGCGTACCGGCGCTACCTCGTTAACGCGCTGCGCGAGGATTTCGGCCTGCCCGGCACCCCCATTCGGATGATGTTGCGCAAAGGAAAGAACCCTTACGACCCTCGGTGAGGCCTATGCCGCGACGACAAGCTCGCCGTTGCGAACGCATTCGGGCAGAGCGAGGGGAAGGAAGGCCTCAGCAACGCTTTCGGGGGAGGGTTGCCCGGACGGGTTTTCGCCTGGAAAGGCGCGCGCGCGCAACCGGGTGCGCACGATGCCGGGATCGATCAGGTTGGCGCGCACCGCCGTTTTGCTGACTTCGCCGGCGTAGATTTTCACGAGCATCTCGAGAGCCGCCTTGCTGACCGCATACGGCCCCCAATACGGAAAGACACCGCGCGCCACGCCGCAGGTTACAAAGATTGCCCGTCCTGCGGGGGCGGCTCGCAGCAGCGGGTCCATTGCGCGGATCAGTCGCCAATTTGCCGTCAAGTTGAGGTCTAGGACCTCCGACCAGGTCTCCGGCCGGATATGCCCGAGCGGCGAAAAAGTGCCGAATTCGGCAGCATTGCCAACAAGGATGTCGAGCCGGCCGTAGCGGCCGAAGAGCCTCGCGGCGAGCTCGTCGACTTTGGCGAAATCACGCAAATCGACCGGAACAAGAGTAGCGCCGCCGCCGGCCGCGCGGATCCTGTCGTCGAGCTCTTCAAGACCGCCTACCGTCCGTGCCGCCAAAACGAGATGCGCGCCCTCTCGCGCGAACCGTTCGGCCACCGCCGCCCCGATGCCGCGCGAAGCTCCGGTAATCAGTGCAATCCTGCCGGTGAGACGGCCGCCCATCAGCTCAAATTAGCTTAGGCACGCGCGGGGACACGCTGCCGGTCGCCGCTTTAGCGAAGCGCGCATGAACCGGGCAAGCTCAGGCGGGCTCCGCCAGAAGCGATAGTTGCAGGGATGCCGTTCCCTCATCGGCGTCGGTTGGCGGTATGGGGTAGTCGCCGGTGAAGCAGGCGTCGCAGAAACGCGGTGCGAAGCGATCCCGTCTGGGTTCGCCCATAGCTCGGTAAAGCCCGTCAATAGACAGGAAGGCGAGGCTGTCGACCCCAATGAATTTGGCCATCCCTCCGATATCGAAGCGCGCTGCTAGCAGCTCGCTGCGCTCCGGTGTGGCGATCCCATAAAAGCAGGGATGCGTCGTTGGCGGGCTCGAAACCCGCATATGCACGGCGCTCGCACCCGCCCGCCGGACCATTTCGACGATTTTGATCGAAGTGGTGCCGCGTACAATCGAATCGTCGACCAGAATGACCCGCTTGCCGTTAAGATTGGCATGGCTCGCATTGTGCTTCAGCCTGACGCCGAGATGCCGGATCTGATCGGTTGGTTCGATGAAGGTGCGCCCGACATAATGGTTTCGGATAATCCCGAGCTCGAACGGTAGGCCCGATTCCTGAGCGTAACCGATCGCCGCGGGGACCCCCGAATCCGGAACCGGGACCACAATGTCCGCATCGACATGGCTTTCGCGGGCGAGTTCGGCCCCGATGCGTTTGCGCGCTTCGTAGACGCTGCTTCCTTCGACGATGCTGTCGGGACGCGCGAAGTAGATATGCTCGAAAATGCAGAAGCGGGACTCGCGGTGCACGAACGGCATTAGGCTGCGAACCCCGCCCGGCCCGATGATGACGATTTCTCCGGGCTCGACATCGCGCTCGAAATCGGCGCCGATGATGTCCAAGGCGCAGGTTTCCGAGGCCAAGATCCAGGCCTCGCCCAGCCGACCGAGAACCAGCGGCCGCACTCCGAGCGCGTCGCGCACGCCGATGATCGCGTCCTGTGAGAGGGCCACCAACGAATAGGCGCCCTGGATCCGCCGCAGCGCATCGATCAGCCGGTCAACAACAGTTTCCTTAAGGCTGGTCGCAATCAGATGAACGATGACTTCAGTGTCGCTTGTCGACTGAAACAGGCTGCCGCGGCGCACGAGCTGCCGGCGCAGCTGATAGGAGTTGGTCAGATTGCCGTTATGGCAGATTGCCAGCCCGCCGAAGGCGAAATCGGCGAACAAGGGCTGCACGTTGCGCAATGCGACCTCGCCGCTCGTCGCATAGCGGACATGGCCGATCGCGGCGCTGCCGCGCAGCCGCTCAATGACCTCTTTCGAGCCGAAATTGTCGCTGACATGACCGCGGCCCCGATGCGCGTTGAACTGCTCGCCGTCATAGGTAACGATGCCGGCAGCTTCCTGGCCGCGATGCTGCAGCGCGTGCAGGCCGAGCGCCGTCAGTGCTGCCGCGTCGAGGTGTCCGTAAACCCCAAAGACGCCACATTCTTCGCGAAAGTGATCCGCGTCCAGGGTCCCGGTCCCCAGGGGATCGGTTGAAGGCATCGGCGATCCTCCTCTTGGGACCCCGTACATAATTAGTTCACAAACCAAATGCGAGGGGTAGCGGCACAGCCCTGCTATCGCGTGCTGTCGATAAGGCGATCCATATCGCGCCGCTCAGCGGGCTTGTAGGCGGGAGCGGGCGCTTCCCCGGATTTAGCCGTGGGCGGCGCTACGGGGCTCGACAAGGCACGCATCGCCCGCTGGGCTTCTTGCGTTCGGTCGAACATGCGGCGGGTGTCCTCGGCCGCGGCCGCGCTCCTGATCTGCAGCGATTCGGGCAACGCACCGCGCAGCATCTCCGCCCCCTTGGCGAGGAACCGCTCGCTCTTTGCCTCCTTTATCCAGACGGGCCGATCATTCTGGGGAAGGCTGACATCAACCACCAGATAGGCAAGCACAACGAGCACGACACCGCGCGCCAAACCGAAGATCAGTCCGAGTGTCCGGTCGATCGGCGACAAGGCGCTCGATTGGACAAAACGCGCGATATAGCCGGTGAGGATGGTGAGCAGGATCAGGCTGACAATGAACAGCCCGGCACCTGTTATGAGCTGGGCTAGGAGGGGCGTCGCGACAAACCGAAAGATGAGCCCATACACATAGTTGAACCCATAGAGCGTTGCCGCCGCAGCGCCCACCCAGGCGGCAATCGACAGGGCCTCGCGAACGAACCCGCGAGCGAATGCAAATAATCCGGAAAGCGCGATCACGCCGATGATCGCCAGGTCGAGTGCATTCATTGGGCGGCCTCTATCAGCCTCCGGCCGCGTCGGGCGCTATCCGGAGACAATCGCGTTACGAGTTCGCTCAGGTGCCCGATCGCAACGGTCGTAAGCCCCGCTTCGGCGGTGTGCGACCGCTTGGCTCGGTTGCTTCGGCGGGGCGGGACCCAAGCTTCGCCAAAGCCGAGCTTAGCGGCTTCCTTGAGCCGCGCCTCGGTATGACCAACCGGGCGAACATCCCCCGACAACGCGATTTCGCCAAAGACCACCGTGTCGGTCGGGACGGGGTTTTCGGTAAGCGCGGAAACGAGGGCTGCCGCCACAGCGAGATCGGCTGCCGGCTCGACAATCCGCAAGCCGCCGGCAACGTTGAGGTAGATATCTTTGGCGCCGATCGCCAAGCCGCACCGCGCGTCAAGGACGGCCGTAATCATCGCCAGTCGCGTGCCGTCCCAACCGACCACCGCGCGCCGCGGGGTGCCGAGAACGGCCGGCGCGACGAGAGCCTGGATCTCCACCAGCACCGGCCGGGTGCCTTCGATGCCGGCGAACACCGCTGAGCCGGTTGCTTGCTCGGCGGTAGTTCCCGCGGATGCGCTCTCCTCCGTCCCGGGCTCGGCCGACGATCGGCCGCCAAGGAACAGCGCCGAGGGGTTCGGAACTTCTACCAGACCGCGGTCGCTCATTTCGAAAACGCCGATTTCATCGGTGGCGCCGAAGCGGTTCTTGACGGCCCGCAGGATACGGAACTGATGACCGCGTTCTCCTTCGAAATAGAGTACGGTATCGACCATGTGTTCGAGAACCCGCGGGCCGGCTATCACTCCTTCCTTTGTAACATGGCCGACGAGCACCAGCACGAAGCCGCGCCGTTTGGCCACACGGATCAATTCCTGGGCCGCTCCGCGCACTTGGCCTACCGTTCCTGGCGCGCTGTCCAAGGTGTCGAGATACATCGTCTGGATCGAATCGATGACGACGATATCCGGCGCGTCGTCGCCATCGAGCGAAGCGATGATGTCGCGCACATTGCTGGCCGCAGCGAGCAATATCGGGGCGTCTTTGACCCCCAGCCGCGCGGCGCGCAACCGGACCTGGTCGATTGCCTCTTCGCCGGTGATGTAGGCGGCGCGCGCCGTCGCGCCGACTTGCCCCGGAGGCGAGGCGATCGCCGCTGCGGCCTGAAGGAGCAAGGTCGATTTGCCGATGCCCGGATCCCCACCCACCAAAATGGCCGAGCCCGGCACGAACCCACCGCCGCTGACCCGATCGAGTTCGGCGATGCCGGTCTGCCGGCGCGGCGGCAGCATGTTTGGCCCGGTCAGCCCGACAAAGCCGAGCGGGCGTCCGCCTCGCCGATCTCTGGCGAAACCCCCTTTAACGAGGCCGCCGGATGGGCCCTCGCGCGGCAATTCCTCGATCACGCTGTTCCACGCGCCGCAGCTGTCGCAGCGACCGGTCCATTTGCCGTGAACGGCACCGCATTGCTGGCAAACAAAACGAGCCTGAGGCCGCGTCATCGGTTTAACGCCGGCCTGCGCACGCTCGCTGTCTTCCCGGCGAAGGCCGGGATCCATCTCTGCGATGGGCGCCGGCCTTCGCCGGTGGGACAGCAAGCGTCGCGCGGCCCTGGGGCAGGCTCAGCATTCCGAAGTGACCGTCGCGTGTCATGCGGCGCGGATCTGCATTTTAATCGGCCCCTCGGCGCGCCCGTTGATGAACTGGTCGACAAAGGCGTCGCCGGAGCGGTCGATCTCGGCGGCCGGCCCTTGCCAGATAATCCGCCCTTGATGGAGCATCGCGATGCGGTCGGCAATCTTGCGGGCACTCACTAGGTCGTGCGTGATCGAAACCGCGGTCGTACCAACCTCGCGCACGCATTTGACGATCAGGTTGTTGATCACATCCGCCATGATCGGGTCGAGACCGGTGGTCGGCTCGTCAAAAAAAACGATCTCGGGCTCCGCCGCGATCGCACGTGCCAACGCCACCCGTTTCTGCATTCCGCCGGACAGCTCCGCGGGCCGCAGCTCGCCGACGGCGGGCTCAAGTCCGACAGCAGCGAGTTTCGCCAGCGCAATCTGTTTGGCTGCCTGCCGCTCCTTATCGCGGCCGTTGATCAGCCCAAACGCGACATTCTCCCATACGTAAAGCGAATCGAATAGGGCACTACCCTGAAACAACATGCCGAATTTGTGCAACAGGCGTTCACGCGCAGCGCGCTTCAGCCCGATGGTCTCGACGCCATCGACGAGAATCGATCCCGCCTCGGGGTGGAGCAGGCCGAGAATGCACTTGACCAGCACCGATTTGCCGGTGCCCGAACCGCCGATGATCACGAGGCTTTCGCCGCGGCCGCAATCGATGTCTACGCCCTTCAGCACATGTTTGCGGCCGAACGACTTGCGGAGTCCCCGGACGGAGATCTTCGGACTTGAGTCGCTGTCGGTCATCGCCCGAAAAACGCTGCGGTAATCAAATAGTCGACGACCAAGATCAAAACGGACCCGGAAACGACGGCATAGGTGGCCGCCCGCCCGACACCTTGGGCGCCGCCGCGCGAATGGTAGCCCTGATAACAACCCATCAACGCAATGATGAGGCCGAATACCGCCGCCTTAACCAGACCCGAAACGACGTCGGTTGTCTCGAGGTGCTGCCAGGTGCCATTCAGATAAGCCTGAGGATTGAAGCCGAGTTTATAGACGCCAACGAGAAAGCCGCCGAAAACGCCAATAATGTCGGCGACGACCACGAGAATCGGCAGTGTGATGATCCCGGCGAGCAGGCGCGGCAGCACGAGGTATCGCAGCGGGTCCGTCGACAAGGTCGTCAGCGCATCGATCTGGTCGGTGACGCGCATCGTCCCGATCTCGGCCGCCATCGCCGCTCCCACTCGACCGGCGACCATCAGCCCGCTGATCACCGGTCCGAGTTCTCGTGTCACCGACAGCACAACGACGGTCGACACGGCGCCTTCCGCGGCGAATCGGCTGAAGCCAGTATAGGATTGCAGGGCTAGGACCATGCCGGTGAAAATCGCCGTCAGGCCCACGACCGGTAGCGAGAAGTACCCGATATTGACCATCTCGCGCAGGATCGCGCGAAGGTAGAAGGGCGGCGTGAGAGCGGTTGCCAGGGCGAGACCGGCGAATATCGCGAGCCGGCCGGTGGCCGCGAGGAAGCCTCGAAACACCGCGCCAATCGCGGCGAGAAACCTCAGCATTGGCCTGGGGTATCGCGATAGACCCGATAGTAGCGTTTTCCGAGAGAGGTCAGGATCTCATACCCGATCGTGCCGGCGTCGGAGGCAAGCGCATCTACCCCATACTCGCCGTCCAGCAGATCGACGAAATTGCCGGGCCGCGCGAGCATCGGATCGACATGTGAGACGTCGAAGACGACGAGATCCATGGAGACCCTGCCGAGAAGCGGCACTCGCTTGCCGCCGAGCCTACCGGAGCCGCGCTGGCTCAGAGAACGCAACCACCCGTCCGCATAACCAACAGCAATGGTTGCAAGACGTCCCGGCGCGTCCATGACATAGGTCGCACCGTAGCCAACCGATTGACCCCGGTCAACCTCGCGCACCTGCAGGATTCTCCCCCTGAGCCGAACGATTTGGTGCATCGGATTGGGAGTACTGGGACTGGGATTAACGCCATAGAGCGCGGCGCCAGGGCGGACGAAGTCGAAGTGAAAATCGCGGCCGAGGAAGATGCCGGACGATGCGGCAAGGCTCGCGGGCAGACAGCGTAGACGCGCTCGCGCCGACACAAATCGGGCGCGCTGCGTTTCGTTCAGCCAATGGGCCGGCTCATCCGCGCAAGCGAGATGGCTGATGAGGGCGCGCCAGGCAATCTCACTCCGCTCGATTAGCCGATCCGCGACCTGGTCGAATTCGCGCATGGTCAAGCCGAGGCGGGCCATCCCAGTGTCGAGATGCAGAATCGCGGGAAGCCCAGCTCGGCCGGCGGCGATCTTTTGCCAAGCGGCGACCTGGCTTGGGTCATTGAGCACCGGGATCAGCCGATACTCGATGAATTCCTTCCCACAGCCGGGTTGCAGACCATTAAAGACAGCAATCTCGCAGGACGAGGGAAGGACGCTCCGCAGCGCGATCGCCTCATCCAGGGTGGCGGTTAAGAAAAGCCGGCATCCCGCGTTCGCCAGCGTCGGCGACACCTCGACCGCGCCCAAGCCGTAGCCGTCCGCCTTGACGACCGCAGCGCAACCCGCCGGCGCCACACGCTGCGCGAGCAGGCGCCAATTCGCCGCGACCCCGGCAAGGTTGATTTCGAGAATGGCGCCCGCGCGGTCGGCTGGATCGCCGGTCATGTGTGCTCTCAACGCGCTCAATATGAGTCCGGCAAATGCTCCGGTGCGGCGAAATCCTCGTACCTCGTTGTTTCTGCGTTAAAGTAAAGTTTGATCGTGCCGACCGGACCGTGCCGCTGCTTCGCCAGAATCACTTCGGTGATCCCATAGACCTTGTCCATATCTTCCTGCCATTTTTTGTATTCGGTATCATATTTTGCTTGATCCTGATCGGGGCGTCTAATGGGCTCAAGTTGTCTTTGATAATACTCCTGGCGGTAAATGAACATTACAACGTCGGCGTCCTGCTCTATAGACCCCGATTCCCGCAGGTCGGAAAGGAGGGGTCGTTTAACCTCACGTTGTTCGACGGCGCGAGAGAGTTGAGACAATGCTAGCACGGGAACGTGGAGTTCTTTGGCCAGCGTCTTCAACCCGCGTGTAATCTCCGATATTTCCTGGACACGATTGTCTTGGGCGCGGAGCTGGTTGGACGGGCGCAAAAGTTGCAGATAATCGACCACAATCAAGCCCAAGCCTTGTTGGCGCATCAGGCGCCGCGCACGTGTGCGCAACGCAGATACGGTCAACGCTGGCGTATCGTCGATGAACAGTGGTAACGCCTGCAGGCGCTGACTTACGGCGATAAATCGATCAAAATCTTCACGGCGAACGTCGCCGCGGCGGATGCGGTCGGACGAAGTGCCCGACTCTTCTGCAAGGATGCGTGTCGCCAACTGCTCGGCTGACATCTCAAGCGAAAAGAAACCGACCACCGCTCCGTCTTCGGCTACATTACGACCGTCGGGGGAAAGCAGCTGTTTGTACTTCTCAGCTGCGTTAAACGCGACGTTAGTTGCAAGCGCAGTCTTTCCCATTGAAGGTCTGGCGGCCAGGATAATCAGATCCGACGGGTGGAGGCCCCCGAGCATTCTGTCGAGATCCTTAAAACCGGTCGCTACGCCGACGGTCTTGGGGCTGCGCTTGAACGCCGCCTGGGCATTGTTAATTGCGCTTGTGAGCGCGGTGCTGAACTCGCGAAAACCGGTTTCGGTCTGTCCGGTGGTGGCAAGGTCGAACAGCTTCTTTTCGGCGCGCTCGATCTGTTCGTGCGGAGGATCGTCGAGATCCTGGCGATAGGCCTCATTAACGACATCTTCGCCGAGCGAGATCAGCTCGCGGCGCAGGTAGAGCTGATGCACCGCGCGCCCATAATCCTCGGCGTTGATGATTGTCGCGGCGGCGCCGGCGAGCCGGGCCAGATACTGGGCGCCGCCAATCTCGATCAGCGCACCGTCCTGGTCGAAGAGGCTTTTCAGCGTCACCGGATTGGCCACTTGGCCCCGCTCGATGAGCTTGCCGATCGCGGCGAAGATGCGGCCATGCATCGCATTGCCGAAGTGCTCCGGCTGGAGAAATTCGGATACCCGTAAATAGGCCGCGTTGTTGATCAGAATGGCTCCGAGAAGGGCCTGCTCGGCTTCGGTATTGTAAGGCGGGACGCGGAGCAGCTCGGGATTGGGCTCGCGCAACGGCGTCACGCGGGAAGTCATGTTGGTTTCCATGGGGGCGGCAACATAGCACCGGCCTGAGACCCACTCCGCGCAGAAATCGATCCCCACCCTGTGTAAGGCGGGGATGAGCGGCCCACTCTACGCCCGAGGTCGGGAAAGGTGAATCTTACATCCTCACGCCGCTCGTTCCGGCGCCGCGCTGTGCTCGTGTTCCCAGTCGACTATGTAGTCGCGCGTCAGCGGCACGGCATCGACCGCCTTGGCAAGCTGCATCTGGAAGACCATCAGACCCTGCCGGCGGAACGCGATTTCGGAGCCGGTGAGATACATTTCCCACATCCGGCAGAAGCGCTCGTCATAGATCTCCCGCACGCGATCGCGATTGCGCTCAAACCGATCTCGCCATGCCCGCAAGGTCTTGGCGTAATGGAGCCGCAGAATCTCGATGTCGGTAATCCACAGTTTTAAGCGCTCGGCTAGCGGAACGACTTCAGAGAGAGCTGGAATGTAGCCGCCGGGGAAGATGTATTTGCGGATCCACGGGCTGGTGGAACCCGGTCCGTCCTTGCGCCCGATCGAGTGCAGCAGCGCGACGCCATCCGACTTCAACAGCGCTTCGAGCTTTGCGAAGAACGCGCCGTAGTGGTTGACCCCGACATGCTCGAACATTCCGACCGACACGATCCGGTCGTACCGTCCGCGTTCTTCGCGATAGTCGCGCAGGTAAAACCTGACCCGATCGGAAAGACCCGCGGCTGCGGCGCGCCGCGTCGCTACCTTGTGCTGCTCGACCGAGAGGGTAAGCCCCGTGACATCAGCGCCGCATTCGCCGGCGAGGTAGAGTGCGAGCCCGCCCCAGCCGGAGCCGATATCAAGCACCCTCTGACCGGGGAGGATTAGCAACTTGGCCGCGAGATGGCGCTTTTTGTCGAGCTGTGCGGTCTCGAGATGGTCTGTGCCGTTGCGGAAATAGGCGCAGGAATACTGCCGGTCCCTGTCAAGGAACAGCTCATAGAGCTGGTCAGACAAATCATAGTGATGAGCTGCGTTCCGCCGGGCACGCGCGACCGGGTTGTACTGGTGCGCACGGCGCAGCAGTGTGGCGGAACCGTTGAGCAACTCGCCGATGACGCCTCTCGGCAAGGCTTCGAGATTGATCGCGAGGAGATCGACCAGATCGTATAAGCGGCCTTCCTCGATGGTCAGCGAACCATCCACAAATGCCTCCGGCAGATAGAGCCGAGGCCGGCGGAGAAATTTCCAATGAAGTGTCGGGTCGTGCAGCCGGATCGCAACATTCGGCCCAGGTGACCCCTCGAATGTGTGGAGCACTCCGCCCGCATCGATCAACTGAAGTCTTCCGCTGGTGATGACTCGCTCGAGCAGGCGCGACAGCAGCATCATGACGAAGTCGTTGTGCGAATTACCGCTTCGGATAAGTTTCCGACCCATAAAAGCATTCGGCTAACTGGCTGCTAACCGGCTGCAGGAGGCGCTTCGGCAGCTTCCCACCCAGCCCCTTCTTCCTGCTCTTCACGAGCACGCAGCGGATCGATCCCCTTGGCTTGCATCTCGGCCTCTTCGGCGGATTGGGCGACGTTGGCTCTGACGGTGACGGAAACTTCCGGATGGAGCATAACCCGCACAGAATGCAAGCCGAGGGCTTTAATCGGCCGGTCGAGAACCACTTGGTGTCGCTCAATCGTGAAACCCGCTTCAGTAACCGCTTCGGCGATGTCGCGTGCCGAAACCGAGCCGTAGAGCTGTCCGCTTTCGCCGGCTTGGCGCACCAGCACGACGGTGAGCCCTTCGAGCTTTGCACCGACCTCGGCAGCTTCTGATTTGCGCTGCAGGTTGCTGGCTTCGAGCTGGGCGCGCTGCGTCTCGAAGTAGGCCAGATTTTCTTTCGTCGCGCGCAAGGCTTTTTTTTGCGGCAATAGGTAATTGCGGGCGTAGCCGGGCTTCACTTTGACTACCTGGCCCATCTGGCCGAGTTTTTCGACACGCTCGAGCAGAATGAGTTCAATCATCTGGATTCCTCCAATTCGCTAGAGCTGCGCGAAACGCCGCCGCAGGCCGAGCGACGCATCCAACAACCCTAGAACAGCGACCAACAACAATGGCCAGCCGAACACTCCGGCCAGCACATAAAACGCTACGAGTGGGACCGCCGGGCGCGGGAAACGGCGCGCCCACATATGGAGCACGGCCAGCCCCGCAAGTAGAAACGGCATGGTCAGGACGATCATCACATTGATCCCGACGAAACGCGCCGTTTCGCCGAGGAGCGTCGCCGCGGCGGCCGCTGCAAGCAGGACCGGAAGCCATGCCGGGAGGCTGAGTGTTGCGAGATCCGGCGAGGGCCGCCAATTTGCACGGAAACGGAGCAGCAAACCTTGCGCAAGACACCCGTTGGTCGCTGTCATCACCATCCACGAACTAACGACAATGCCGGGCAGGATGTATGCCAGCAGCGCGATCAGCTCGTCGCGCTCCGGAAACGCTTCGCCGCTGCGGTCGAGAGCGGACACCAAAGCAGCGCCTCCGGCGGCCTGTACCCCTTCCAATCCGCCGAAAACCAGCAGCGCCGCCGCAATCGCCGCCAGGCCAAACCCGGTTAGCCAGGCGGTCAGCAGGCCCGCCGGGTACCATTGTACTGCATCGCCGTTGTCGGTCCGCGCCAGCAAGGCCTCGCGCACGAGCAGCGCCACCGGAACGGCGTTGAGGCCGGCGAACGTCGCAGCCGTCATTGGGTTGGTCGCGGCCAGGAGGCTCAGCGACGCGGCGAGACCTGCTAGTAGCGAAGCGCCGACGCCGAGCCACAGACCCGCGACGAACAACGGTAGCTGGGCCAGATAGATGAGAATCAAAGAACCGGGCGGGCTGACCAGCGCGACTAGGTATGGGCATGCGGCAAGCACCCCGCAAACTGCCGCGACCCCTGCGATCTGGAGCCCGCTCACGCGTATAGCCGGTCGACGCTCCCTATGCAGACCCCTACTTCACCATATAGGGAAGCAAACCAAGAAAGCGCGCCCGCTTGATCGCCTGAGCGAGTTCGCGCTGCCTCTTCGCGGAAACCGCCGTGATCCGGCTGGGAACGATCTTGCCGCGCTCAGAGATGAAACGCTGCAGCAGCTTGATGTCCTTGTAATCGATCTTCGGGGCGTTGGGGCCGGAGAACGGACACGACTTCCGCCGCCGAAAAAATGGCCGGCGTGCCGCAGCGCCGCGTCCCGACCCGGTGCTCGTCTGGCTGTCCATTTATGCCTCCACCCCTTCCGGGAGCACGCGATCCCGCTCGGCCTCCAATCGCTCCCGCTCTGCGCTGCTCCGCCGCTGACGGTCATCTCGGCTGCCGCGATTCTGCATCACCGCCGACGGGCCCTCCTCCAAGGCATCGACGCGAATCGTTAGGTAACGGATCACGTCTTCGTTGATCCGCATCGTCCGCTCGAGTTCCGCAACGGCCGCAGCGGGGGCGTCGATGTTCATGAGGACATAATGGCCCTTGCGGTTTTTTCGCATGCGGTAGGCCAAGTTGCGCAGGCCCCAATACTCCCGCTTCTTGACTTCGCCGCCATTCTCGGCGACGAGTTGTATTAAGGCGTCACTGAGAGCATCGACCTGCGCGCCGGAGATATCCTGACGCGCGATGAACACGTTTTCGTAGAGTGGCATATGTTTGCGATTCCCTTGTGGCTGATATCGACCCGGGGCGTCGATGCCGCTCGGGTCTAGCCGGCCGCAACCGGCAAGGGGCGATACCAGATACTATAGTAATGAGCCGGTCTCCGTACAGCACCACGGCGCGATCGCCGGCTTGACACCGGCGGTGGTGCCGCTATGACCACGCGGCCATGCCAGCCCAGATACGGACGGCTGGCGGTCGGGGGAGCGAATTCCGGATGAAGCGGGCGTTTGTGTTTCCCGGTCAGGGCTCGCAGGTCGTCGGCATGGGCAGCGCCTTGGCCGCCGCATATCCGTCGGCCCGCCGCCTCTTTGCCGAAGTCGACGACGCATTGTCGCAGCATTTGTCGCGTTTGATGTTCGAGGGGCCGGAAACCGAACTGACCCTCACCGAAAACGCGCAACCGGCGCTGATGGCGGCCAGTCTCGCCGCGATTCGGGTGTTGGAGAGCGAGGACGGTCTCAACCTCGCTCGAGATGTAGCGTTTGTAGCGGGACACTCGCTCGGGGAATATTCGGCGCTGGCGGCGGCGCGGGCGCTTTCAGTCGGCGACACGGCGCGCCTTCTCAAGTTACGTGGTCGGGCGATGCAACAGGCGGTGCCGATTGGCGTAGGCGCGATGGCGGCTCTGCTCGGCCTCGATATAAAACGGGCGGGTACCGTCGCGGCCGAGGCGACGCGCCGCGAGGTCGGTCCCGACGAGGTCTGCGCCGTGGCCAATGATAATGCCCCGGGGCAGGTGGTGGTCAGCGGACACCACGGCGCAGTGACGCGGGCTGTCGCGATCGCCCGAACGCATAGCGCCCGGGCGATTGCTCTCCCAGTCAGTGCGCCGTTCCATTCTCCGCTGATGGCGCCGGCCGCGAAGGTTATGGAGGAAGCCCTAGGCCGAGTGATGTTGTGCCCGCCCGTTGTGCCGCTCGTCGCCAACATATCGGCAGCGGCAACGCGTGAGCCACCTCGGATCAGACGCGGGCTCGTCGAACAGGTAACCGCTATGGTGCGATGGCGCGAAAGCATCCTGTTTCTCAAAGCCGCCGGCATTGAGGAGATCATTGAGATTGGGGCGGGGCGGGTGCTCACCGGGCTTGTCAAACGCATTGACCCGGACATTGCCGCACGTTCCGTTGCAACACCCGCGGATATCGAAGCTCTCACGGGGAGCTTTGAGGAGTTCTGATCCAAGTTGTTCGACTTATCGGGCCAAACGGCGTTGATCACCGGAGCCTCGGGCGGGATCGGCCAGGCCATCGCCAAGGCGCTGCACGGGCAGGGAGCGGAGATCGTGCTGTCGGGTACGCGGCTGGACGCTTTGGCGGCCCTGACGACCGAGCTGGGTGCGCGGGCCCATATGAGTCCGGCCGATCTCGCCGACCCGGCAACCCCGGACCGCCTCGCCAAGGACGCCGAGGCGGCGTTGGGCCGGATCGATATCCTTGTCAACAATGCGGGGATCGCGCGTGACGTTCTCGCGTTGCGGCTTACCGACGAGGATTGGCAAACCGTCCTGGAGATCAACCTCACGGCTGCTTTCCGGCTCATTCGTGCGGTTTTGCGCGGCATGGTCCGGCGGCGCTATGGCCGGGTCATCTGTGTAACTTCCATCGTCGCCCTCAGTGGCAATGCCGGACAGGCGAATTACGCAGCCGCGAAGGCGGGAATGATTGGCATGTCGAAGTCCATCGCTGCCGAGGTCGCACAGCGTGGCGTTACCGTCAACTGCGTCGCTCCGGGCCTGGTTGCGACAGCGATGACCGACATGCTGACCCCTGAGCAGCGGGCGCGGCTCACCGCGGCGATTCCCGCCGGCCGGTTCGGCAGTGCCGACGAGGTTGCGGCAGCAGTCGTTTACCTGGCGAGCCGCGAGGCCTCCTACGTCACTGGCCACACCTTGCACATCAATGGCGGCATGCTCATGGTATGAGGCGATTGAACCGCGGGCCGGCGCGGCTGATTTGGCAGCCGTCGGGAAACATGCTATGTGACGCTGCCGTGACTCACGCGTTCGACGCGGTGCCGAATGAGCACCGGAAACGGCGAGTTGTGCCGAGGTGCTTTGTGCATAACAACACTCCATCAAGCCACTGAGGAACAGAACGGATGAGTGACGTCGCTGATCGGATCAAGAAGATCGTGGTCGAGCATTTGGGCGTCGACGAGACGAAGGTGACCGAAAACGCTAGCTTTATCGACGATTTGGGCGCCGACAGCCTCGACACTGTGGAGCTCGTTATGGCCTTTGAGGAAGAGTTCGGGTGTGAAATCCCAGATGATGCCGCCGAGAAGATCGTAACGGTCAAGGATGCGGTCAGCTTTATTGAAGCGCACGGCTAAGTCGTCCGGACCGCCATCATTTCCCGCTTCATTTACCGGGCTCACTCGGCGTGAGCGGCGGTTGCTTTAGTCGCAGGCGCGCGTAGGATGCGGCGCGTTGTCGTGACGGGGATGGGGCTGGTAACCCCGCTGGGCATTGGTCTGGCGCGGAACTGGAACAGCCTGATAGCCGGCGTATCGGGCGTTCGCGCGATCGAATCGTTCGAGGTTTCCGACTTGCCCGTTCGAATTGCGGCGCAAGTGCCGCGCGGCGATACCGCCTCCGGGCTGTTCGATCCCGACGATTGGGTCCCGCCCAAGGACCAGCGCAAGATGGACGGGTTTATCGTCTACGCACTGGCAGCGGCAGCCCAGGCAGTCGAGAATGCCGGCTGGATCCCCGATGAGGAACAGGCGCGCGAACGCACTGGCGTCATGATCGGCTCGGGGATCGGTGGTTTGCCGGGAATCACCGACGGAGCGCTGACGCTGCACGAGCGCGGTCCGCGCCGTCTCTCGCCGTTCTTCATTCCCGCCAATTTGATAAATCTGGCTTCGGGCCACATCTCGATTCGCTACGGCTTCACCGGGCCGAACCATGCCGTGGTGACGGCGTGCTCGACTGGCGCGCATGCGATCGGCGATGCGGCGCGGCTGATCATGCTCGACGATGCCGATGTGATGGTGTGTGGCGGCACCGAGGCGGCGATCTGCCGACTGGGCCTTGCCGGCTTCGCTGCAGCGCGTGCGCTCTCGACCGGTTTCAACGATGATCCGCCACGCGCCTCGCGCCCCTGGGACCGGGACCGTGACGGCTTCGTTATGGGGGAGGGCGCCGGAATCCTTGTTCTCGAAGAGTATGAGCACGCCAAGCGGCGGGGAGCTGACATATTCGCCGAGGTGATCGGTTATGGCATGTCGAGCGATGCCTTCCACCTCACCGCTCCCGCGGAAAACGGCGACGGTGCCTTTCGGTCGATGCGCAATGCGCTAAGGCGGGCCGGTATCGGACCCGAGAAAATCGATTACATCAATGCGCATGGCACCTCCACCCCGCTCGGCGACGAGGTCGAACTCGGCGCGGTGAAACGGCTTTTCGGCCGGCACGCGTACGAACTGTCAATGTCGTCGACGAAATCTGCGATTGGGCATTTGCTCGGCGCAGCCGGCAGCGTCGAGGCAATCTTCTCGATACTTGCGATCCGCCATGGGGTCGTTCCCCCGACGCTCAACCTCGACAACCCTTCGCCTTCGTGCGATGTCGATCTGGTGCCAAGGCAAGCCAAGGCCCGCAAGGTGGCCTATGCGCTCTCGAATTCCTTCGGTTTTGGGGGCACCAACGCCTCGCTGATATTCGCCGGTCCGCCCTGAGCGCATGACCGCCTCGTAATCCTTCCCGGAGCCATCGATGCGAGGTTTTCTTCGCCTCCTGCTACGGGCGGCGGTCACAGTGTCGCTGCTGCTCGGGTGCATCGGGGCGCTCGGTTATTGGCTCTACCGCGACATCACGGGTCCCGGCCCGTTGACCGAGGCGCGCGCCGTCGTGATCCCGCCCCACACCAGTCTTGGGGATATCGCCTCGTTGTTGGCAGGGCAGGGCGTCATCCGCCATATCCGCTCGTTCGAGCTTGGCGCGAGTTTGTCGCACCGCAGCTCTGCGCTCAAGGCGGGCGAGTACGAGTTTCCTGCGGGGGCAAGTCCGCTCGAGGTGATGAGCATCATCGCCGGCGGCAAGACCGTCAAACACCGGCTGACGATCCCCGAAGGTCTGACGACTGCCGAGATTTTGGCGCTGATACAAGCTGCTCCGGCACTCGACGGTGATGCCGGCTCGCCTCCTCCGGAAGGGGCGTTGCTGCCGGAGACCTATCTGTATGAGTATGGCGATAGCCGCAAGGACATGATCGGCCGCATGGAGCGCGCAATGGGGCGCGCGCTCGCGCAGGTTTGGGCAGAGCGCCGGAGCGATTTACCCTATATCAAGCCGCAAGATCTGTTGATAATTGCCTCGCTGGTCGAAAAGGAGGCTTCGCAGGAGGACGAACGTGCCCGTATCGCGGCCGTGTTCGTCAATCGATTGCGTCTCGGCATGCCCCTGCAATCGGACCCGACGGTGCGCTACGCGTTAGGCGAGAGCGGCACCAAGCGGCTTGATCGTCGGTTGACCCATACCGATCTGGCGCTCCCATCGCCCTACAATACCTATCTGACAAAGGGCCTTCCGCCCGGACCGATCGACAATCCGAGCATGTCCGCCCTGCGGGCCGCTGCGCTGCCGGCATTCACGGACGACCTCTATTTCGTCGCCGATGGTGCGGGCGGGCATACTTTTGCACGCACGCTCGCCGAGCATAATCGGAACGTCGCGCAATATCGGCACGGCACTTCGACCGAACCTGAGGGCGAAGCGCCAGTACACTCGTCGCCGGGTCTGGAGGGCCATGGGACGCGGTAGGCTCTCTTTTCGGCGGCGTAAAGTTGTTGGCGGCACGAGGCGACAGTATAAGCGGGAATGACCGGCAGGAGAGGGATCGCCGTGAGTGTTGCCAGCATGACGGGTTTTGCGCGGGCGGAGGGCGAGGGGGCCGGGATCGCGTGGGTTTGGGAAATGAAAAGCGTCAATGGCCGGTCGCTCGACATAAGGCTACGATTGCCGCCGGGCTTCGACACTCTCGAGCCTAAGCTGCGCACGACGCTGGCGCGACGCTTCCGCCGCGGCAACTTCTCCGCCGCGCTGACAGTGACGCGTACGGCACCCGCGGCAATACGGATCAACCGCGAGACATTGGCTCAGCTGATCGGGCTGATGAACGAACTCGCGGGCGAAATCGAGGCAGCACCGCCGCGTATCGACGGACTGCTGGCCTTGCGCGGGGTCGTGGAGCCGGTCGAGGACGAGTCGGATGAGTTCGTCGAAAAACGCCGGCACGCGGTTCTCGACGGTTGGGGGACGGTGCTCGACCGGTTGGCCGAAGCCAGGGCTGAAGAGGGGGCTCGTCTTACCGTTATACTAGTCGGCCAGCTTGCCGAGCTGGACGGTTTGGTTGAGGCAGCCGCGGGATGCGCGGCGGCCCAGCCCTCGGCGATTCGTCAGAGGCTGCGGGCCGCGCTCGCGAGCCTCTCCGATCTCACCCCCGGTATGCCTGAGGAGCGGATCGCGCAGGAGATGGCGCTGCTGATCACACGCTCCGATGTCCGCGAGGAGATCGACCGGCTGCGAGCGCATGTCGAACAAGCCGGCGAATTGCTGCGGCAAGAGGAAGCGGTCGGGCGCCGACTCGACTTCCTGTGTCAAGAGCTTAATCGTGAAGCCAACACGTTGTGCTCGAAATCCGCCGACATCGAGCTGACGCGACTAGGGCTCTCGCTGAAGGCAGCGGTCGAGCAGTTCCGTGAGCAGGCGCAGAACATCGAGTGAATGTCTCGCTTATCTGCGGCGCAGGTGTCCTCTTTTACGGATCGTCGATTGTTCGCCACCCCTGGTATGCCGCGAGCGCCATCGCGGTCACGGCTCTCAAATCGTTATCCTTGCTATTGATGACGATATCGAAATTGATCGGATCGGTTGCATCGACGCCATAGAGGCCGGCATAGCGCTTCTGCTCGCTCGCAAATCTTCGATCTATACTTTTGCGCACTTCCTGAACCGATCTCGCGTCCTCACTGAGCCGTCCTTCTCCTTGCAGATGGTTGAATATTCTTTCAGCAGCGGTCTGCGGGTCAAGTATTAGAAAGATTCTAAATGACAAAGGCATCCAGTACCACGCCATCCGCGAATCGATGACGAGCTGCTCCTCTGCGTGGTACATTTCTCGAAGCAGGTTGTCGACTTTGAGATCGATGTCGCGCTGCACCTCCGCGGAAATATTCATTGCTTCGATTGATTCGCCCCGCTCGACGGCAAGCCGTCTGAAAAGATCGCCCGAAGAAAAATGCCGAAATCCAAGTGCGGATGCGACTGCTTTCGCGGTTGAGGATTTCCCCGACCCAGGCGATCCGGCGATCGTGATGATCTGCTTTTTCATCAATCCCTATTCTCGGACGGCGATCTGTTCGCCAATCTTAGCACGCCTGTCGGCCTATCGGGCAGCTGCCCACACTCTCCACGGCTCGCGCGAGAGCACAGAAGTCGGCGATCGAAAGTTCCTCGGCGCGCATGGTGGGGGAGACGCCAGCTGCTGCGAGCAGCCGTTCGACCGAAAGCCCCAGCGGCTTGAGACTGGTGCGCAGCATCTTGCGGCGCTGGCCAAAGGCGGCGGCAGTAACGCGTTCGAGCACGGTCTTCTCGGCCGGAGCAAGCGGTTCGGCGCGAGGGAGGATGTGCACGACACTCGATGTCACTTTGGGCGGAGGGACAAAGGCTCGCGGCGGGACATCGAACAGGATCCGCACCTCCGTGAGCCGTTGAACCAGCACCGAGAGCCGCCCGTACGACTTCTCGCGCGGCGTTGCGGTAAGGCGCTCGGCGACCTCGCGCTGGAACATCAGAGTAAGGCTCTCATAGTCGCGGATCCGCTCGAGCCAGCCGAGCAGCAGCGGCGTGGCGATGTTGTAAGGCAAGTTCGCGACGATCTTGCGGGGTGCCGCCGAGAGGGTTGTCGGATCCAGCCTCAGCGCATTGCCGGCAACGAGCTCCAAACGCCCCGAATAGGCGGCAGCCAGTTCGCCGAGGGCAGCAAGACAGCGTGGGTCGCGCTCGATCGCAACGACCCGGCGCGCGCCGGCGGCGAGCAGCGCGCGGCTCAAGCCGCCCGGGCCGGGGCCGATCTCGACGATGGTGGCGTCGTCGAGCCGTCCGGCAGCGCGCGCGATCCGTCCCGTCAGGTTGAGATCGAGGAGGAAATTCTGTCCGAGACCCTTATGGGCGATAATGCCGTGCCGGGCGATGACCTCGCGCAGCGGCGGCAGTGGGGAGGAGAAACGGTCGCTGATCAGGCGGCAGCCGCCCGCCTGGCGGCCATTTGGGCGGCCAGCCGCAGCGCTGCGATCAAACTGTCTGCTCGCGCGGTGCCCCGGCCCGCGATGTCCAGTGCCGTTCCGTGATCGGGTGAGGTTCGCACAAACGGCAGCCCCAACGTCACGTTGACACCGCCATGAAAGTCTATCGTCTTCAGTGGGATCAGTGCCTGATCGTGATGCATGCAGAGCGCGGCATCATAGGAACGGCGCGCCTCGGCGTGAAACATCGTGTCGGGCGGCAAGGGGCCGCGCGCATCGATTCCCGCGCGCTGCAGTTCGGTTACGGCCGGTCCGATGATTTCAATCTCCTCACGCCCGAGCGCGCCTGCTTCGCCGGCATGCGGGTTGAGCCCCGCAATCGCGAGCACTGGCGCGGCAATGCCAAAATCCTGACGCAGCGCCGCATCAGCGACCTGGCCGGCATGGACGATGGTGCGCGTGGAGAGACTCTCGATTGCCCGACGCAGTGGCACATGGATTGTGACCGGAACGACCCGCAGGGTCGGGCAAACAAGCATCATGATCGGGGCGAGCCGGGCGCCTGCGAGCTCGGCGAGATATTCCGTATGGCCGGGATGGCGAAAGCCGGCGCGATAAAGGCTGTCCTTGTGTATGGGGTTGGTTACGAGCGCCGCGGCGCGACCGGCACGCACGTCCCGCGCCGCGATTTCGATCGCGCCGAGGACGGCCGGTGCATCTGCGGGATCGGGGTGCCCGGGCTGTGCGTGGATCGTGTGGCCGATCGGCGCGACCGGGAGCGCCTCGTCAAATACATCGGGCGCTTGATCCGGAGCGTCGATGAGCCGAACCGACACCGGCCAACCGAGCTGCCCGGCCAGCAAAGTCAGTCGATCGGGTTCGTCGATAAGGTAAAACTGCGGTACTCCATTGCCTCGGTCGAGCCAAGCTTTCAGCGCAATCTCGGCGCCGATACCGGCGGGCTCGCCCATGGTCACGGCGAGCGGGCCCATCATTCGGGGTTACAGTCTGACGTCGACGAAGGCGGTGCGGCGTAGGTCTCGCATGTAGCGCTGCGCCAGCGTGTCGAGGCGTTGCCGCATCAGGGTTTCAGAGATCTCTTCACGCGTCGGTACCGTCGCGGCGGGGAGCGCCGCCCTCTCACAAACCATGATCACCCCGACCCCGTTCTTTTGCACAATCGGCTGCGATGTTTGTCCTGTTTGTAGGCCGAGCACAATGTTGCGCATTGCTGGAGTTATCTGGTCGACCCTCAGCCGACCTTCACTCGACAACTGGGGTGAGCCCTTCTCTTTGCCGATCTTGAGCAGTTCCTCGCAGCTCTTCGCGGTCGACCTCGCGTTCTGCGCTTCAATGACCGCCGCCCGGCGCACGGCTTCAGAGGCTTGGGGAGGCAAAGGAAACACGATCTGGACAAGGTGAAGCAGTGCGTCGTCCGGGCCGGGCGCGCGTCCTGAGCGCCTGTCAAGGACGAGCAGCAGATAATACCCGGCCCCGGTCCGGATGGGCGGCGATAACTCGCCCGGCCGCATTTGCGCGACGGCCTTGCCAAGTTCGGGGCTGAGCTGCTGGGGGCGCACCCAGCCAATGTCGCCTCCGACGGCCGCCGTGGCGGACTGCGAGAATTGCTGGGCTATCGCGGAAAATCGAGCCCCTTGGCGCATCTGATCGGAAAGCCGTTCGGCGAGGCGCCGCACTTCCTCGTCCTGTTGCGGATTGTCTACAGCCAGAAAGATCTCGGCGACCCGGCTTTGCGGCTCATTCACCGCTTCCTTGGCCCGCTCCAGTGCATAGTCGATTTCCTCGTCGGAAACGACGTTGGTTTGTGACACCAGGCGTCGCACGAGCTTCGCCCACACTATAGATGCGGTCAGCTGGTCGATCAGCGCGCTTCGCTCGACGCCATGTTGTTTCAGGATCTGGTCGAGCTGCTCCGGCTGAATGTTGTTCTGTTTCGAAACCTGCGCAAACGCCTTGTTGACCTCTTCGTCCGTTGCCGTAATGTTTTTGCGCTTCGCCTCCTGCATCTGCAGCTTCTCGTCGACGATCGTTCGCAGGACTTGGTTTGCGACACGCTGTCGCGTCTCTGGAGAGTCGGTCAGATTCGAGGACAGCATCACCATCCTGAGGCGCGATCTGACATCGGCGACAGATATCACCTCATCGTTGACAACCGCGGCGATCCGCGTTTCGGGGACTTGGTCCGGCGGCGGCGGCATGGAAGCCGGCGGCCGCTGGCCGCCGGGAGCGGACGGCGCCCTCGCGGCGATGGCTGAGCTGCCGAAGCCGCCTGCCACGACCAACAAGATGCTGAGCCAGCGCGTTAAAGTCATTGTTGGTGAACCCTGCTTCAAGAAGCGGTCCAATTTAGCTTACACGTTTAGGCCTGCAATGTCGCGATCCAGGATTACTTTCGTCCGCTTTGGTCCGTAACGCGACCGACGCACTCAAGCTCAGGGCAAGGCACTGCCGGAAATGGAGGCGACCGTCGCGCCAATCTCGCCAAGGTTCTTGAACACCAGGCTAAACAACAGCGAGTACCCCGGCACGACATCCCCGCTGCGAATTCCCGACTGCGTAATTGTGCTGATAAAGGCGAGGCATTCATCCTGATAGATCGCCGAAAACGATCCATAAAGACTCGCGCTGGAAGCCTGTGGTTGCGGAACGTTGTTGACCAGGGTTGCGCTGTTAGTCAGGCTGATCGTGTCGGCAACCTGGATCGACCAATAGCGCGTCAGCTTGGCGGTCGCAGCAAACGCAATCTGTTCCCGCTTTCCATAAAGCACATTCTGGCCGGTCGTAGGATTGGCTACCTGCTCGCCCTGAGTTTGCGCCGGCAAATAAACAAAATTGGCCGCCAAGCGCAAAGCCGGCGGCCCGATGGCTAAGCCGATTTGTTGGAATTGACTGCTCCAAGGGTTCGTGCTGTACCGAAAACGGTAGACCAAGTCGAGATAGGAGCTGGGCGACAAAGTCAGCCGCCCGACCATGCTGGAAAGCCGCTTTTCCGCCCCCGAACCTACCGGCAGGAAGAGATTTGGTTGCGCACGATAGCTTTGCCCGACGAGCAAACGATAGCTGCCGCCCTCTTTGTCATAGAGCCCGAACTTGGCCCCGTAATCCACTCGCTGGCCGGTATCGAGCACATCGTAGCCGGCGAGACGATCGCGGCGGAACAAATCAGTGTCGAAAAACTGGAAGGACAGGCTGTCTTCATCGGGGATGTTTCGCCGGTTGCCACTGCTCGGCGCGAGGAAACCGCCAGCTATTGGCTCAATCAGCTCCGTCAAGTTTTCGCCGCGATGTATCAGCGGGTAGCTCCAAACGAGCCCGAGTTGAGGGAATGTTCTGCCCGTGGTGAAATTGGCGGCGGTCGGCGCCAGCGCCGGCTGGCCGCTTTGCGGAAAAAACGCCGACGGCAGCTCGGGGTTCGATTTGTTGTTCAGATTGGCGATCGAGTAGCCGTCGCCACGCAGACCGGCAGTGAGTTGGTACTGTCCGCCGAGCGGATCGCGGAAGCTGCGGTTCCATTCCGTCCCGAGCGACAAACGTCGGGTTTGCGTGCCAACCTCGCGGACAATGTCGAGCAGGTTGGCGTTCAGGTTCCACCGTCCGCCCAGCGCATCGGGCTCGCTCTGCCAAAAACGATTGGCGACCGGAAGCACGATCGGCTGCGTCGAATCGCCGAGCCCAGGTAATAGCGGTTGGAATATGTACGCATTGACATCGGTCGCCGCGCGCGGTTCGAACCCCTCGAGATAGGCGCGGCTGATCATCGCGTTGAGCAGCGGGTTGCCAAAGCCAAAGCGTAACAGGTAGGTCTGATCGGAAACGCGCTGCACGTCGAGTCCGGTCCGATACGTCTCGTCCAAATCGAAGACGCTCTGCTCATTTATGTGACCGCGCCACTGCTCCCCTTGGCTCGATGTACTGTTGCCGAAGCCGACATTGCTGTGATTGAGGCTGCCGATCGCGTCGAGCGTGCCGTTGCCGAAACTCTGCCGGTACTCGGCTTCTGCCAGCGGGCCGGCTTTGGTGTAGAGGCGCGGGGCGAATGTCAGATCCTTATCTGGTCCGAGCACCAGGTAGTAGGGGATCGTCACATGCGCGCCGAGAGTGTTCGAGCTGCCTATTGAGGGGGGAAGAAAGCCGCTGGCTCGCTTCGCCGAAGGATCGGGCGCCGACAAATAAGGGGTGTAGAACACCGGCCAGCCATCGATTTCCATGACGGCGTCGCGGAACTCGACCAGCTGCAGCTCCTTGTCGTGGTCGATCTCACGCGCCTTTAATTGCCATTCCGGTGGAGCGCTGGGATCTTCTTTGCAGAGATCGCAGGGCGAATATACTCCTCGTTTCAACTCGGTGCGATTGCCATTCGTACGCCGCGCAGTGTTGGCCGCGAGCCGCGAACGATCGGCGAGCAGCATGCGCACGTTTTTCGCAAAGCCTTCATTCATCGAGTCGCGCAACTCCATGAAGTCGGCAAAGACGATCTCGCCGGTAGGCTGTGAGAGGCTGACGTTCCCCGATGCGGTGACCGTGTCGGTTCGCTGGTTGTAGGAAACCGTATCGGCGAGCAAGACCTGGCCGCCCTGTGAGATTTCGACATGCCCACGCGCGATCGTGACGGCGAGCTGCTCGTCGTAGTTGAGTTCGTCGGCGCGAAAGAGGATTGGCGCATTCTTGTCCTGAGCGGCGCTGCCGCCGATGCCCAATTCTGCGCCAGCGCCGAACGAAGCGCTGATCAGCAAGACCGCGCCCGAGAGCGCGCACAGCGCCCATCGCCGGCTGAAGCCACGGCGCGCGGGCTTCGGCCCTCGACACATCAGCCGTCTTCCAGATGCAGCAGCATCGATATGCCGAAGACGAGGCTCACGCCGGTTGGGGTCCAGGCGGCAAGAGTAACCGGAACTTTGGCCGATAGTCCGAGCGCAAATATGATGTCCGACAAGAAATACAAAAGGAAGCCGCTGACCACGCCGCCAATGATCATCAGTATTGTACCGCCGCGCCGCTGCATCCGCAGGCTGAACGTCGCCGCTACTAAAACCATCGCACAGAGCAAAAACGGTCGGGCCAGCAACACGTTGAGTTGCAGACGATGCCGCTGCGCCGAGAACCCCGATTGCTCGAGCAAGCTAATAAAACCGGGCAGATCCCAAAAAGACATCGTGTCGGGCGATGCAAAGCTTTCTTCGATCTTGCGCGGTGTCAGCGTCGTCGCCAGACGCAGCTCGTCGAAAGCCTCCGGCGGTTTGTTTGGTGAGGACCGGATGCCATTCTCGATCAGCCAATCACCGCGCTCGAGCCTTGCCTCCGCCGCGTCGATCCGCGAGGTAAACTGCGTCGCATCGTTGAAGAAAAACAGGGTCACGGGATCGAGGGCGAATTGCGGTGAAGCGAATCGCCCGGCATGGATCACAATTTGATTGCCGTGCTGATCGCTTTGTCGGAGCCATAGTCCGGCGTTCGACAACGAAAGTTGATCCGACCCCTGGCGGAGAATGTGGCTCTCCAGCTTTTCATAGGCGGCCTGAGTAAATGAAGCGATTGGGTTGAATATCGTGACGGCGCAGATCCCGATGAGGATCGCGACAACCAAAGCGGGGGTCAGAAATTGCCAGACCGACACCCCCGCGGCTCGCGCGATGACGAGTTCGTTGTTTCGGGTCAGCCGCCAGAAAGCGAGCATCGTGCCGAACAGGACGGCGAAGGGCAGCACTTCCTGCGCGGTATGCGGAAGCTTTAGCGCCGCCATCTCGAATAGCAGCCATAGCGTGGCTTGTAGCCGTGTGCCCCCGCGACGGATCAGCTCGACATAGTCGAGCAAGAAGGCGATGAAAACCATCGCCGCGAAGACGCCGCAAAACCACGCGAAAAACTGGCGCGCGACGTAAGCAGAAAAAGTTTTCGCGAGCAGCAACGGCTCCCCCTACTGATCGCCTCCCAATTTCTCAGTTTGCCGGGCGCGCCGCGACCATCGAAGGCCGGAAACCAAACCTGATCCCCCCTCGCAGCAGAATTCCAAACCCGAGCGCCGACGGCAACAGAGTGGTCACATACATCAGCGGGATCGCCGATGACGTGCGGGAGGCAATGCTCTTCACCCCGAGGTCGATCAATTCGAACACAAATGCCAGCGCGATCGCGATTAGGATACGATTGAGTTGGCCGCGGCGATTGAGCTCCCCAGGCAGCAGGCAGGCGAGCGGGATCAGAGAGAAGCTGAATACCGACAGCGGGACAAGAACGCGGTTGTGCGCCTCGGCGACAAAACCCTGGCGCAGGGGGCCTTCGACATCCGCGGGCGGAAAGAACAGCTCGTCGAGAAACCGCTCTTGCGCCTCGCGAAAACGGCCAACCGGGGCATCCTGCAAGGTCTCGAGATCTAGGGTGTAGCTGTCGAAAGTCAGCAGAGAAAGTTTGTGAGTCTCGCTGTCGAATTGCTGGCGGTTGCCGTTCACCATGAGAATCCGCGCGCCAGTCGGCGAATCGACGAAAGCGCCGCGCTCGGCCACGATGGTGACTTGTTTCTGCGAATTTCGGCTGTCGTTGATCAGCAGCCCCAGCACCTCTCCTTTCTCGTCACGGCTGCGGACATAGATCGTGATCTTGTCTGAGATGGTCGTGAAGGTGCCTTCCTGCACGAGGCTCGAGACAAAGCGGTGGCTGATCTCGAACTGCAGATCCTTGAAGGCGCGATTGGAGGCCGGGAGAAAGTATACCGACAAACTCATCAGAACGAGAAAGGCGATGCCGGCCAAAACCAATACCGGCTTAGCGAGCGCGAGATGGCTCTGCCCCGCCGAGCGCATCACGACCAGTTCACTTTCGGTGATCAATCGGTTGAATGTGAACAGAACGGCGATGAACACGCCGACCGGCAGCACGACATCCAGAAAGCGAGGTAGGATCAGGATTGCGAGATAAAGAAATACATCCGCCGACAGCCCGCGGTTGACGATCAGATCGATGAGCCGGAGCGATTGGGCGAGCCATATCGCGGCGCTGAGGGCGGCCGTTACAAAGATCATCGCGCCAAAGCATTGGCGCAGGATGTAGCGGTCGAGCTTTGCCATTCCCCAGAGATCATACGGAACCCGGCTCAAACCGGCCAGATCCGTTTCCCGACACCGAGTGGCCCGCTATCACTGGCGCCCATTGCCGCATTTGATTATTTATGCCCGCACCCGCCCTCAAGCCTGCCGAGGTCGTATAATGAAGATCAGTTTTGCCGAGCCCGACCGCCCTCGATCCGGCGCCGTCGTTGTCGGAGTGTGGGAGGAGGGAGCGCTGACACCTGCCGCCAGACGTCTCGATGAGGATACGGGCGGGGCGATCGCGCGTGCGGTCGCTGCCGCGCCGCGATTTCACGGCAAGAAGGACGAGCTGCTCTCGATCATCGCGCCGCCAAATCTCTCGGTTAGCCAGATCGTGCTCGCCGGTCTCGGCAAGCCGGATTCCGTCAATGACCGAGAGAGCGAGAAATTGGGCGGTAACTTAGTGGCCCACCTCAACCGGGCCGGTGAGGCGCGGGCGACTTTTTCGATCGAGCTGGGCGAGGGTGCTGCGATCAGTCCGGCCGAAGCGGCCGCTCAGCTCGCTCTTGGGGCGCGGCTCAGATCTTATCGTTTCGATAAGTATAAGACCAAAGAGAAGCCCGAACGGAAGCCGTCTCTCGAAGATCTGACCGTGATGACGGCTGGTGCAGCTGCGGCCCAGCGCGCGTTTCAACCGCTGCAAAAGACTGCAGATGCCGTCTTCTTCACCCGCGACCTGGTCTCGGAACCGGCGAACGTCATCTATCCCGAGACCTTGGCGGGGCAAGCCGAAAAACTCGCCCAGCTCGGCGTCAACGTCGAAATATTCGATGAACACAAAATTCGCGATCTCGGCATGAACGCGTTGCTCGCGGTCGGGCAGGGCAGTGTGCGACCACCCCGCGTTGTCGTCATGGAGTGGCGCGGCGCGAAGGCAGCTGTCGGTTCCGAGGTTGCCAAGCCCCTGGCGTTCATTGGCAAGGGGGTCACTTTTGATACCGGAGGCATCTCGATCAAGCCGGCCGCCGGCATGGCCGATATGAAATGGGACATGGCCGGTTCCGCAGTGGTTATCGGTCTCATGCAGCTGCTCGCCGCGCGCAAAGCCAGGGTAAATGCGGTGGGGGTCGTCGGCCTCGTTGAGAACATGCCCTCGGGGAACGCGCAGCGGCCCGGCGATATCGTTTGCTCTATGTCGGGTCAGACGGTCGAGGTGCTGAACACCGATGCCGAGGGCAGGCTGGTGCTCGCGGATGTGCTCTGGTATTGCCAGAGCCGCTTCGAACCGCGGCTAATGATCGATCTGGCGACCCTTACAGGAGCCGTCATCGTCGCGCTTGGCCACCATCGCGCGGGCCTGTTCTCGAACAATAATGAACTCGCCGAGCGATTGATCGAGGCGGGCAAAGCGGTCGGTGAAGAAGTCTGGCAGCTGCCTCTTGCCGAAAGCTACGATCGCGAGATCGACAGTGACGCGGCTGACGTAAAAAATATCGCCAGCGGGCGAGCCGCTGGCAGCATCATCGGCGCACAGTTTCTGCAACGGTTCGTTAACGACGTCCCTTGGGCGCATCTCGACATCGCCGGGACGGCCTGGTCCAAAAAGGACGCCGCGACCGTGCCGAAGGGCGCTACCGCCTTTGGGGTCAGGCTCCTCGACCGGCTTGTCTCTCAATATTACGAAAAAGGCTAATGCGGTTTTCTTCCAGACTGAACCCGTCCAGTGTTCGTCATGGCCGGGCTCGACCTGGCTCGAGCCGGCCATCCACGGACCCCCGGGTCGAGCCCGGAGGTGACGAGTGTCGTGCGGGTCAGCCCGATCGGAAAATTGGCTAACCGATCGAAGCCCGCAATCCTCTGTGGGATGTGAGGCTTGGCCGAAGTCGGCTTTTACCACCTCATAACGACTTCGCTCGAGCGGGTCCTGCCGAGGCTTCTCGATCGAGCGTGGTCGCAGGGCCACCGCATCGTCGTCAGGGCGGCTTCATCCGAACGCGTCGAGCATCTGAGTGCTTTGCTGTGGACCTACGAGGAAGCCTCGTTCTTGCCGCACGGCTCGGCGCGCGACGGCAATCCGGGCGTTCAGCCTATCTGGCTTACTCACCTGGAGGAAAATCCGAACCGCGCTGCGATGATCGTCCTTGTCGATAGTCTCGAAGCGGGAGACCTTCACGCCTTTTCCCGCTGTGCCGATCTGTTCGACGGCAATGACGCGGGAGCGATGGAGGCAGCGCGTGGCCGCTGGCGCCGGGCCCGCGACGCCGGTCACGACTTGACCTATTGGCAGCAAACGGCAACGGGTTGGGAACGCAAAGCGTAAAAGGACCGTCCTACCGTCCGTTGCCCGCCATTCTTCTCGTCGATATAACCGCCGGGTTCTGCCGCGGCGAGAGGTGTGGATGGATATCGAGCGGACACTGTCGATCATCAAACCGGATGCGACACGGCGCAATCTGACCGGAGCAATCAACGACCGCTTTGAAAAACGCGGCCTCCGCATCATTGCTCAAAAGCGCATGCAGTTGTCGCCAGCGCAGGCCGAACGGTTCTACGCAGTGCACGCGCAGCGTTCCTTCTATCGGGATCTCGTAACTTTTATGAGCTCGGGTCCCGTCGTGGTTCAGGTGCTCGAGGGGGCCGACGCCATAGCGCGCAACCGCGAGATCATGGGAGCGACCAATCCGGCGGAGGCCGCCCCTGGAACGATCCGCAAGGATTTCGCTGAATCGATCGAGGCAAACTCGGTGCACGGATCAGACTCTGCCGAAACCGCCGTGCAGGAGATCGCCTTCTTCTTCTCCGAGATAGAAATCTGCCCGTAGTGGAGGGTGGCCTACAGCGTGAAGATTGCGAGCCCGACAAGGATGATGACGATCCCGGCGACCGCCCATCTTAGGAGCTGTGCAAAGCCGAGCCATGCCTGACGGTGCCGCTCGAACTCGGGATCGACGATCGCCATAACTTCCTCAACAGCAGAGACGCGGCACAGGTATAGCCCGAGCAGAACTCAAGGCAAGAGGTCTTGTCGCCCGTCCCGGGGATTGAGCGCCATGACTTCGGGGACCTGCCAGCCGTCGATTTCAACCCGATCGCCGACGACCCTAACCCGGCCCTCGGCGATCAGCCGCAACGCTAGCGGGTACAGCCGGTGTTCCACTGCAAGGATGCGCGCCGCCAAACGCTCTTCGTCGTCCTCCGGATAAACCGCAACGACCGCTTGGCCGATGATTGGGCCGCAGTCGAGTTCGGGACGGACAAAATGAACCGTGCAGCCCGAAAACCGGACGCCTGCTGCAAGTGCCTGCCGCTGAGCGTGCAAGCCTTGAAAGGCGGGAAGTAGAGATGGGTGGATGTTCACCATCCGATCACGCCACGCGTCGACGAAACCGTGCGCCAACACTCGCATGAACCCGGCCAAGCCGACGAGCTCGACGCGGTGTGCGCGCAACAGCTCGTCGGCTGCCGCGGCGAAGGCCGCCCGCTCACGATGCGGAAGCACAGCAGCGGAGATTCCAGCCGCCTCCGCCAGCTTTAAGCCGGGCGCGGAAGCGTGGCTACTGATGATGAGTACGATCTCCGCGGGGAACCTCGGCTCGGTGCAAGCCGCGATCAGCGCCTGCAAGTTTGACCCGCGGCCGGAGATCAAAACACCAACTCTCAGCCGCGCCATCGCGATGCTCCAGCTGTAATGCTCGTTCCGCCGAGATTGGCCGGCAAGCTCGCTGGCGATAGCGCGGTGGCGAAAAGTGCTGTATCACCGGCTGAACCGACGGCTGGGCGGTATTCGCAACATATTGCATCGGAGGCGGTTTGCAATGGCTCGGCGGCTGGTGACTGCGATCGCCGGTATACGCCTGCCCAGGTGGTGCTTCTGCGGACTGCTGCTGTGTTTCGTCTTGGCGGTGCCGGCCGTGTCGGCGCTAGCCGAGGAGACGGACGAGGCCTATTCGGCGACCGTGAAGGTCGACGCCACGGCGGATAGCGCCACGGCGGCGCGCGAGTTGGCGCGCACCGACGGCCAAAGGCGGGCGCTCGGCGCGGTGGTCGAACGCCTGTCAGGCTCGTCCGATACCACCAAGCTGCCAAAGCTCGATGACAAGGCCATCACCGACATGGTCGCCAGTTTCGAGGTTGCAAACGAGCGAATGTCGACTGTGCGCTATATTGCTGAATACACGTTTCATTTTCGCCCAGCCAAAATTCGCCGTTTGGTCCATGTCGCCGAGAGCGCGTCCGTGGAAAGCGACAGCAGGACGACCGCGGAGAGCGGCAGCAAGACCTCTGGAGAGGCCGCAAAGCCGATAGTCGTTTTGCCGGTCTACAAAGACAGCGCAAACTTTGTGTTGTGGGATGACCCCAATGGGTGGCGCACTGCTTGGGAGCAGCGCTCGACCGGATCGGCGCCCGCTCGCGTGACCCTGCCGCTCGGCGATGCCAAAGATTTGGCGCTGATAGATGCGGACAAGGCCCGCTCCGGGGTATCCGAGGCCTTGACCGCCATAGCTCAAAGAAATGGCGGTTCCGAAGTGGTCGTGGCGCAGGCGGCCGCGCGAAGGCAAGGAGGCAATCTCGCGGGGCTAGACGTCAGCGTCAAACGCTACCGCTCGGGGCGCCTTATCGATACGCAGGCAAGATCCTTTGACGCCGCCGCCGGTGAGGATGAGGCAGACTTCATGCGGCGCGTTGTCGAGGCGCTTGCGGATGACATCGAAAGCAGCGCCAAAACGGTGACTGCCGGACGCGCCGACCAGCAGACCAGCATCACGGTTACCGTTCCGATCACCAGCCTGGGAGAGTGGCTGCGGATACGTGACCGCCTTGCATCGATACCATCGATTCGCAAGGTCGAGCTGCTGTCCCTCAATCGCCAGGAAGCGAGGATCGGGATCAAATATATCGGCAGTCAGGACCAGCTGAAGTCCAGCCTGTCCGAAGCCAGTCTCGAACTCGGCGGAGGCGATCCGGTATGGAGAATTCAGTCCTCGGGCGCGACAATCTCGCGCTGAGTTCGCCCGATGGGACGCTCTATAATAACGTGGCTGGGCAGGGAGCTGCCGGCTCATCGGGGTCTACGGCAGCGCGGGTCTTACTGCGCTGGGCCACTGGTCTGACTGCCGAGAGACGCCATGAGCCGGCTCGGCGTCAACCTGCCAAACCTGATTTCCTTGGGTCGCCTTCTGCTGGTGCCGTTGGCGATTTCCCTCATTCTCGATGGGAGCTACTGGGCCGCGCTTTGGGTGTTCGTGGTTGCCGGCGTCTCCGACGCGGTGGACGGCTTCATCGCTCGAAAATTCGACCGGCGAACCGCGCTTGGCGCGTTGTTGGATCCGCTCGCCGACAAGGTCCTGCTCGTCAGCGTCTATGTCGCACTCGGCATTGCTGGGCAATTGTGGACATGGCTCGTCGTTTTGGTCGTCTTTCGCGACATTATGATTATCGGCGGATTTCTGCTTATTCAAATGATCGCTCCGGTTTCGAAACCCGTTCGCCCGCTGTTTATCAGTAAGGTGAATACAGGTGTCCAGGTCGCGCTCGTTTGGTATGTGCTGGCACGGCGGGGTCTCGGCGCCGATGGCGGCCCGCTTGACTCCGTGTTGGGGATTGCGGTTGCCGCAACCACTGTCGTCTCTGGGTTATCGTACCTAGTGCGGTGGGGGCGGATCCTTGGCCGCTCGGAACAGGTCTTGTGAGCGCGCGCCCAGGTTTGAAGCAGTGATTCAGCTGACCTTCGACCTGCCCGGCCGCACAGCGTTGAGCCGGTCTAATTTCCTCATTGCTGCGTGCAACGCCTCGGCGATCGGTTGGATAGACCGCTGGCCCGAGTGGCCGACGCGATCGCTCGTTTTGCATGGGCCGGCGGGCTGCGGCAAGACGCATCTCGCGCATCTATGGTGCGAGCGCGCCTCGGCAGTTATCCTTCCGGGAGAAACATTGGACGACGAGGAGACGGCTCGGTTTATTGTCGAGCGCCGAGACCGGGTCGCGATCGACGATGCCGATCGGGCCCCCGAACGGGCTCTCCTGCACCTCCATAATCTCTGTCTTGAATCTCGGGGCAGCGTCTTGATGATCGCTCGCCAAGCCCCCGCACGTTGGCAGACTGGCTTGCACGATCTCCGCTCGCGGTTGCTTGCCGCGGTCACTGTAGGGATCGGGCCCCCCGATGATGCGCTTCTTGGTGCCGTGCTCGTCAAGCACTTCGCTGATCGCCAGTTAACGGTTGGGCCGGAAATCATCGCCTATCTGATCACCCGCATGGAACGGTCATTTGCCGCCGCCGCCGACATCGTCGCGCGCCTCGACGCTTCGGCGCTGCGCCACCAATCGGCGATTACGATACCGCTCGTGCGCAACGTCTTGGCGGAAGGCTGATCAGTCCTTCTCCCCCGCCAGCGCCCCAGGGGTGACATAGCCGATCAACCCGTTCCGCGAGTAGGCGAGCGCCGACCATCGCGATGCAACTTCAAAGCTCGCACACGCGCCGGTCGGAAATTTGTCCGCCGCGAGCATGTTGAAATGCGACGAACTGTTGTCCGCGAGCGCGATTGCAAGCTCGTGAAGCCCGGGATTATGACCGATCAGAAGGACATTGGTCTCCTCCTCGGAGAGCCGGTGAAGCCGCTCCATCAGCTGTTCTTGGCTTGCCGCATAGAGCTCGCCTTCGATAGCGCTGTATGGCGTGTTGGTGAAGTTGGCGAGGACGAGTTCCAGGGTCTCCCGTGTCCGAAGCGCACTCGAACAAAGTACGAGGTCGAGTGGGCCGATCGTCTTGGCGAGATGGTGGCCAACGCGTCGCGCCGCCTCACGGCCGCGACGGTTCAACGCTCGCTCGCGATCCTCGACGTCGTCTTTCCAGCTGGATTTGGCGTGGCGGAGCAGATGCAACCTCTTCACGATCAGCCTCCCGGCGAATCCGAAGCAGCATCGTTGCACGAATTACTGTGCCGCGCCATGTGTGGCGGGTGGGCCGGTCCCCAGCCTCACCACGCCGCGAAGGTAGCATGACAGATTTTCGTGCTAAGGATACAATCCGTTTACAAAGCGCCCGCTTCGACTCAATCGGGAGAGTGGCAGTGAGCACGAGCGCGCAGCCGGTTGAAGTCGCCTCGGTCGATTTCCACTCCCAGGCACGCTTCATCAATCGCGAGCTCTCCTGGCTGGCGTTCAACGAACGCGTGCTCGCCGAAGCGGAAAACCTGCGCCATCCGCTTCTTGAGCGGCTGCGATTTCTGTCGATCTCGGCCAATAATCTCGACGAATTCTATATGGTCCGTGTGGCGGGCCTCAAAGGGCAGCACCTCGCCGGCATCAAAGTGGTCAGTCAGGACGGGCTCACTCCCGCGCAGCAACTGGACGCCATCAGGCAGCGCGCCGGCAAATTGATGACCGATCAGCAGGTCACTTGGCTGTCATTGCGCCGGCAGCTCGCCGACGCGGGAGTTTGCGTCATCGAGCCCAGCGATCTGGAACCTCGCGATCGAGTATGGCTCGAAAACCGCTTCATGGCGGAAGTTTTTCCGGTCCTGACGCCGCTCGCGATCGACCCCGCGCATCCATTTCCATTTGTCGCCAATCGCGGCTTTGGTTTGTTGCTCGAACTCGAGCGGGTCAGCGACGGCGTTCGCCTGCAGGCGCTCGTTCTGATCCCGTCGTCGGTCGACCGATTCGTCCGCCTGCCGGGAAACCGGATCCGGTTCCTGCCAATTGAGCAAATGATTGCGTTGTTCCTGGATCACCTCTTCCCGGGCTTTGCAGTCGTCTCCCAGGGGGTGTTCCGGCTGCTGCGCGACAGCGAGGTCGAGATCGAGGAGGAAGCCGAAGATCTCGTGCGGCTCTATGAAACGGCGCTGAAGCGGCGTCGCCGGGGCCACGCGATCCACCTCGCCGTCGACTCGACGATGCCCGCCGACCTGCGCCGGTTCCTCATGGAGAAGCTCGACGTCACCGCGGGCGATGTCTTTGCGACGGACGGTATCCTCGGTCTCAACGACACTGAGGAGCTGATCATCGACGAGCGCCCCGATCTCCTTTTCAGGCCCTACAACGCGCGCTTTCCGGAGCGGATTCGGGACTACGGCGGGGATTGCTTTGCGGCCATCCGACAGAAGGACATTATTGTTCATCATCCCTACGAGAGCTTCGACGTCGTCGTGCAATTCATACGACAGGCGGCGCGCGACCCCGCTGTCGTCGCGATAAAGCAGACGCTCTACCGAACCAGTGAAGACAGCCCCATCGTGCGCGAACTCGCCGCAGCGGCTGAAGCAGGAAAGTCGGTGACAGCGCTCATCGAGCTGAAGGCGCGCTTCGACGAAGAAGCAAATATCCGCTGGGCCCGCGATCTCGAGCGGGCCGGCGTCCAAGTCGTTTATGGCTTTTTGCGGTTGAAGACGCACGCCAAGGTTTCCCTCGTCGTGCGCCGCGAGGCCGGCCAGCTCTGTTCCTACGTGCACTTCGGAACCGGCAACTACCACCCTTACACGGCCAAGGTTTATACCGACCTTTCGTTTTTCACCTGCGATCCGGCGCTGTGCCGGGACGCCGCGCGCCTATTCAACTTCATGACGGGCTATGCGAGCCCGGCGAGCTTAGAGAAGATCGCAGTCGCGCCGCTCACCCTCAGAGCCCGGCTCGGCGAGTTGATCGAAGCCGAAATCGAGAATGCAAAGCAAGGTAAGCCGGCCCAGATCTGGGCAAAACTCAACGCGCTCGTTGATCCGCCGCTTATCGATTTTCTCTATCGCGCCTCGCAGGCGGGGGTGAGCATCGACCTCATCGTGCGCGGTATTTGCTGTTTGCGGCCGGGCGTCCCGGGACTGTCGGACAATATTCGCGTCAAAAGCATCATCGGGCGCTTTCTCGAACATGGGCGCATAGTGTGCTTCGGACACGGCGAAAAGCTGCCCTCGGATCAGGCGAAGGTATTCATCAGTTCGGCCGACTGGATGCCGCGCAATTTCGACGGGCGCGTCGAGGCTCTGGTGCCAATTGAAAATCCGACCGTACACCGCCAAGTGCTGGACGAGATCGTGGTGGCGAACCTCCGGGACACTTTGCAGAGCTGGAACTTGTCGCCGTCCGGCGATTACGAGCGGGTGCCGACCGATGACGAGGCGTTCGCCGCTCATACATATTTCATGACTAATCCCAGCCTGTCGGGGCGCGGCAAGGCGCTTCGGCGCAGCCATCCGAGGTTGGTCGTACGCTGATCTGATGTCCGATCGGGATCTGCTCACCCCGGCCGAGCGCGTCGGCGTTATCGACCTCGGCTCGAACTCGCTGCGGCTCGTTGTGTTCGAGCGGTTTGGGGCCGCGCTGTTTCCGCTTTTCAACGAAAAGGTCATGTGCGGCCTGGCGCGCGGGCTCAGCTCGACCGGCCGCTTGAACCCGGAAGGCGTTGGTCTCGCCCTCGTCAATCTCCGGCGTTTTGTCGCGTTTGCCAAAGCCATCGGGGTCGATCATCTCGCTGTCCTGGCGACGGCGGCGGTGCGCGACGCGGATGACGGCGAAGCCTTTGCTGCCGAGGTTGAACATCAGTGCCGCGTGCAGGTCAGGATCATCGATGGCGCCGAAGAGGCGCGTCTCTCTGCCGCGGGCGTGCTTGCCGGTATCCCCGATGCGGATGGCGTCGTGGCAGATCTCGGGGGCGGCAGCGTCGAGTTGGTTCGGGTCATGCCGGGCGCGCTGCTTGCCGGCGGCGGGATGGGGCAGATCGGGCAAGGAGTGACGCTGCCGCTCGGTCCGCTCCGCCTCGCCGAATTAGGGGAAGGCGCCAGGGCTCTCTCCGAGGCGATCGAACGGGCGCTCGATACCGCTTCCATTCTCCGTGCGGCAGCCGGCAAGAACTTGTATCTGGTCGGGGGCTCCGCCCGCGCCATTGCCCGCCTGCACATGGAGCATATGGAATACCCGCTCCACGTCATCCACCAGTACGTGATCCTGCGCAGAGAAGCTGAGAGTTTCTTCGACATCATCTCCCGGCAGTCGCGCAAATCGCTCGAGCGCATCACCACGATATCGCGCAAGCGCCTGGAGGTGGTGCCGTTGGCGGCATTGATCTTGCGCAAGCTGATGACCATCGCCGCCCCACAACGGGTGATCTTCTCTGCGCTCGGGCTGCGTGAGGGCTATGCTTATGGCCTCGTCCCTTCTGAGGATCGCGCAGCCGACCCGCTGCTCGCCGCCTATATCGCCGTCGGCCAACGGCAAAGCCGATTTCGGCTCGACGGCAACCGGTTGCAAGAATGGACGGCTCCGCTCTTCCCAAGCCTCTCTGGATTGGCGCAGCGCCGTCACCGGGCCACGTGCTGGCTGAGCGATCTGGCGTGGAGCGAGCACCCCGACTACCGCGCGAGGCAAGCCTACATCCGCAGTCTGACGATGCCGTTTGCGGGAAGCACGCATCAGGATCGTGTCTTTGTGGCGACGGCGCTGCACGCTCGCTACGGCGGTCCGGCTGACGATGAGGTCAAAGAGCCGATGAGCCGGCTGCTCGACGATCAGGCTCTCCAGGAGGCGCGGACGCTCGGTCTCGCGCTGCGCCTCGCTTACACGCTGTGTGCTGGCACGATTGAGCTGCTGTCTGCGGTCTCGCTTAGCCGCACCGGCAATGGGCTCGTGCTCGAGGTGCCGGCGGAGGGCAACCTATTCGTTGGAGAAACGGTGCAGCGCCGGCTCGACGCGGTCGCCCGCTCGCTTGGTACTCCCCAATGGTACGGCAGCGCGCGACGAGGCTAAGAGCCCGCGTATAGGTTCGTCTGCAGCTTCGTTACGGTTGGTCCCGGCAGATCTCACAACTCACGGGTTCGCCGCGCCATCGCCTCTTCCCATAATTTGTCACGGTCGTCGTCGAAAATCAGCTTTGCCTCCTCCGGCGTCGTGAACCAGTCCTGACGCGCTATCTCGCCTTCGAGCTGGGTTGGTCCCCAGCCCGCATAGCCAAACGCAAAGAGGCTCTTCTCAGGACCCTGATGGTGACCGATATCGCGCAAGACTTGGCGGCTGGCGGTCATCGCCACGTGGCCGTCCACATTGATCGTCTCGGCGCGGCGGTATTCGGCGCTGTGGACAACAAAACCGAGTTCCGGCTGGACAGGGCCGCCGGCAAAAACGCGAACACTGCCCGCGACATCCGGATCGCTGTCGCCCGCCGCCTCGAGCAGACTCTTGATCGAACTCTCGCCGATCGGCCGGTTGATAACGATGCCAAAGGCCCCTTCCGCGTCGTGCCGTATGATCAGAATGACGGAATGCGCAAAACGCGGATCACCGATCGAAGGCGCGGCGATGAGTAGCTGGCCGACGAGAGAATTCTTCTCGGGAGGGGCCGGCGTTGCGGCGCCAAGCAGGATCGTCGTCGCAAGCATGGCGAGCCGAGCCGAACGCGACCGGAGTATCGAAAGAGCGAAAGAGGCCATGCCGCCGCTCATGCGAGGAAGAGTGGGAGAGCCCGCGGGCCAGCTTATATCGCGCCCGGGCGGCTGCGCTACTCCGCTCGATTGAGCCGCCCCACCGCGATGCTAAGATCGCGCGCCAATCCTCAACGGAGGCCGTCGCTGATGGCAGCTCAGTCCTGGATCATCACCACGATAGCGGGAACCGGCGAGAGGGGTTATGCCGGCGATGGCGGACCGGCCTCGCGGGCGCTGCTGAACGGCCCGTTCGATGTCGGTTTCGACGCCGCCGGCAATCTCTATTTCTCGGACACGTTCAATCATTGTATTCGGCGCGTCGATGCGCGGACCGAGGTCATCACCACCCTAGCCGGCTGCGGCGAGCGGGGTTACTCGGGCGATGGCGGCCCTGCTACCGGCGCCCGTTTCAACGAGCCCTATGGCATCGCTGTCGACCGGTCGGAGAATGTCTATGTCGCCGACCGCCACAATCACTGCGTCCGCCGCATCGACGCCGCCACGGGCAGGGTGACGACGTTCGCCGGTAGAGGCGCGCCGGGGTTCAGCGGCGACGACGGGCCCGCGCCACGCGCAGCGATGGTCGAGCCGAACGGGCTGGCGCTCGATCCCGAGCAAAGGCGGCTTTATATCGCCGACGTCGCCGGCCACCGCGTCCGCGTTGTTGACCTTGCATCAGGGATCATCTGGACCTTTGCCGGCACCGGCGAAGCTGAGCACAGCGGCGACGGCGGGCCCGCGGCGCAGGCCGGGATCTATGGCGCCCGCGCCGTTAAAGTCGCGGCCGATGGCACCGTCTACATCCTCGAGCGCCAGGGCAGCACGTTGCGGGCGGTCGATCCCCGCACCAGCATCATCACGACCATCGCCGGCACCGGGGAGAGATCCTATAGCGGGGACGACGGTCCAGCCCTTGCCGCCACATTTAACGCGCCGAAGGAAATGGCGCTCGACCGCGACGGCAATGCCTTAATCGTCGACACCGAAAACCATGTGATCCGCCGGGTTGATCTCCGCGCGAGAACCGTGTCGACGATCATCGGCAGCGGCCGCCAGGGCGGCGATGGCAATGGCGGACCGGCGCGCGCCGCGGCGCTTGATCGCCCGCACGGCGCGGCGGTCGGTCCCGACGGGTCGATCTATATCGGCGACACGAACAATCAGCGCATCCGCAAGGTCGTCCGCGCCGGCTGACACGCTCCTACGAAGCAGCAAGGAAGTCGCGCAGTGCCGCCGCGAGATCCTTGGGATTGTCACCTTGCACAGTGTGACCGGCACGTGGGATTTTGACCCAGCGTCCGTTGGGCAGGCGTTGCGCCAGGCGCTCGGCGTCCTCGTCGTAGAACACGTCGCTCTCGGCGCCGCGCACGACCAGCGTCGGGCAGGTGACGTGAGTAAGCCCGTCAGTGAGCCCGCGCCGCTCCGCGGCATGCGCCTCGCGATCCATCTGCTGGAAGCGCCGGCGATCGTATTTCCAGACCCAGGTTCCGTCTGTCTGCTGGCGCAGATTGTGCAGCAGACTGCGACGGAGAATGACGGGATCACGCCGCGGGTTGAAGGTGAGGGCGCGCTCGATGATCTCGTCCAAGGTCTCGGGTTTGGCGCCGCCGTTGACAAAATCGCGGATGCGACGTGAACCGGGGCGTCGGACCTCGGGGCCGGCGTCGATCAGCACCAGATGCGAGAGCCTCTCCGGGTAATGGATCGCAAAGGCGAGCGCGTTGATCGCACCCATCGACATGCCGGCGAGCGCAAAGCGGTTGAGACCGAGCGCGTCGACGAAGCCCTTGATGTCCTCGCGTTGGGCCGCAATCGAATAATCAGTGTCGGGCGCCCAATCGCTGTCGCCATGGCCCCGCTGATCGAGCGCAATGCAATGAAACTCGTCACGCAGCGCCAGACAGCACAGATCCCAGGTATGCGCAGTCAAGGCGCCGCCGTGCAGGAATAAAAGCGGCTGCGACCCATCGTTTCCCCAATCGAGGTAACGGAACCGAAGGCGGCCGACGCTTAACGTCTTTTCATTCGGCAGAACGACGTCGTCAAAACCGAAGCCGGCGCGCGCTGCAGTGCTCTTCAGGTGGTCGTAATATTCCTTGGCGGATAGGGTCATCGCGGTGGCGGCTCCGTTGGGCGTTGGTCGCTACCGCTTTAACACGAACCCGCCCAGTGGCCACTACCGGCGTCACCTGGCGATTACCACCCCCGCGTTCTCGTCATGGCTCGACGTGCCCGCAGGGGCGCTGCAGGCGTTACACTGCCAATCGGGACACCTGGTCGAGGAGGAGGACCGATGGCATATGAGCTGCTGATCAAGAATGGCCGCATTGTTGACGGCTCGGGGATGCCTGCGTTTCGCGGCGATATCGGCATCAAGGACGGGAAGATCGTCGAGATTGGTAAATTGAGCGGCGCCGCCCAGCGCACAATCGATGCCGAAGGCCGCGCGGTCGCCCCAGGTTTTATAGACAATCATTGTCATTACGATGCTCAGGTCACCTGGGATCCACTGTGCACGTTCTCACCCGAGCACGGCGCCACGACCGTGATCTTCGGCAACTGCTCGCTGTCATTGGCGCCGGTGCGCAAGGGTACCGAAGAACGGCTGGCGGAATTCCTCTCCTATGTCGAAGCGATCCCGATGGAGGTATTGCGCACGGTCGAATTCGACTGGGAGACGGTCGGCCAATACATGGGTCGTCTCGATAAGTGTCTCGGCGTCAATGTCGGCACTCTGATCGGCCACACGGCAGTCCGCCATTACGTGATGGGCGAAAATTGCCAGAAGCCGGGCGCCACCGACGAACAAGTCAAACAGATGCAGGACGTCGTGCGCGACGGCATGCGGGCGGGCGCGCTTGGCCTTTCAGTGTCGCGCGAGCAGGGTCACTACGATCCGCAAGGCGTGCATATCCCGGCCCTCTGGGCTGACGAGAAGGAGATTTTCGCGCTCGGCGACGTGCTGCGCGAAATGAGCACGGGCACGATCCAAGCGGGCGGCGGCCAGTACGTCGAACTGAAAGACGGGATGATCCGGCGTCTCGCCGAAGCCACCGGGCGAACCGTTGTCTACAACAGCCTCTCTCAGACGATGCGCAAGCCCGACGAGTGGAAGGTTCATATGAAGCGGGTCGAGGAGACCGCCGCGCTCGGCATCCGCGCCTACCCAATGTGCAGCCCCAACCGCGTCACGCAGGACTTCACGATGAAGAACTGCCAGGTGTTCCGCGGTCTGCCGACCTGGCATCCGATCCTGCTGATGTCGGATGAAGAAAAACTGCGGCTTTACGCCGATCCCGAGATCCGCGCCAAGCTGCACGAGGAAGCGGTCGTCAGTAAGCCCGACACTGCGGTCGGGTTCTCGAAGATCTGGTGGAACTACATGTGGGTCAACGAGCCGGTGCTCGAAAAGAATAACTGGATGCAGTTCAAGACGATCGGCCAAATCGCCGAAGCGCAAGGTAAGCGGGTGATCGACGCATTCCTCGATTTGGTCGGCGAGGAGAAGCTCGAAACCCGCTTTCTGCAGGCCGAGAACAATGTCGATGACGAGGCGCTGACAAAGATTCTGACGCATCCCAATGCGGTAATCGGCCTCGGCGACGGCGGCGCGCATGTACAGTTCCACGGCGGCTACGGCTATATCACCAAACTCCTTGGCGAGTGGGTGCGCGAGAAGCAGGTCATGAGTTTGGAGCAAGCCGTGCGGCGGCTGACCTTCGACTCGGCCTCGACGTTCGGCATCTACGACCGCGGTTTGCTGCGTCCCCGCATGGCCGCCGATGTCGTGATCTTCGATCCCGCCACCGTGAAGTGCGGCCACGAGGTCGTCGTCCGCGACTTCCCGGCCGGCGGCTGGCGCATCCGGGAGCCGGCCGAGGGCATCTTCGCGACGATTGTCAACGGCCAGCTGCTTTATGACGACGGCAAGCACACCGGCGCATTGCCCGGTCGCGTATTGCGCAATACGTACTATCACGCCAACCACGCGTAGCAAGTTCCCCTCCCCCTGCAGGGAGAGGGCTGGGGTAAGGGGCGCCGCCGGTATCAGATTACCCGGCCGGGACGTCCTCGAGTAGGCGGCCAAAGGTCGGGAGGCGATCGCCGGTGTTGAAGTGGCGCAGCATCGCCCAAAACGACGCCTGATTGGTGGTCACAACCGGCTTGCCGAACTCCTGTTCCCAGGCGGCAATCGAAGTCATCGTCGGGAAATTGCCGCCGGGAACGACCAAGGCCTCGATTTCGGACCGGTCGATCCGCGCAAACGCATCACGCGCGTTCTCTGGGCCGAGTTGCCCAATCGCGTAGGAATCGGTTGCACCGAAACCCTCTAGCGCTACCGTTTCGAGACCGTGTTTGCTTTTGAAATAGCGGGCGGCCCGTTCGTTGACCTCGTCGGAATAGGGCGAGACGATCGCGATACGATGTGCCCCCAGAGCGCCGACAGCGCGACCGACGGCCTGCGCCGAAGTGATGGCTGGAACCCCGGCGCCGGCGCTCATTCGACGGGTAACCGCGTCGTCGTAATCGTCGGCGAAAAGACTGGCCGAGGTCTGCGCCAGGATCACCACCTCCACCTTCGCGGTCCCCAGCAGCCGCGACTGGTGGTCGATGTCCTCGTCCCGGCTGGGCGAAAAAGTGCGGCCAGACGTACTCGTCATCAGCCGTCCGATGTGCGACTGGTAGGCCAAAGGCAACAACCGGCATTCCACCTCTACCGTTGTGTTCGTAGAGGGAATTAAGACGCCGAAATGCCGGGTCATGTCATGGCCTTTCCGGTGCGCTGAGGTGGTCAGACTAGCAGCGAACACCTGCGATTTGCTACGGTTGCGATCGCATCGATCAATTAGAAGGGAACGACAATGAACGACACGATGACCTTGGCCGAGCGCGCCGATGCCTTAGAACATCAGATGATGCGCGAGCTCGACGCGATCATCGTCAAGTCGCGGCTATTCAATCTCGCCGACGGTGATATGAGCGTTCCGAACGGTCCGGCGCTGCTCGCCGTCAATCCCGGCAAATACATGCTGATGGGCGACGACCCGCGCCTGCCGAAGATGCCGCCGCGCCCGTCGCTGATGGATTTCTTCAAATACCGCTTCGGCCCAGCGAACCATTTGCTGCAGAGCGCGAGACACGCGGCCAAAGCCGGAATGAAAGAGAAGGTCATTCTCGCCTGTTTGCTGCATGACATCGGCGTCATCGGCTTCATCCGCGCCGATCATGGCTATTGGGGCGCGCAGATGGTGGCGCCCTATGTCGACGAGGAGGTCGCCTGGGCAATTCGCGCGCATCAGGCGCTGCGTTTCTATGCCGACGAGTCGGTGGGTTATGCCTACCCCGACTCGTACACGAAGAATTTCGGCCCTGATTACCGGCCCGACCCCTATATCGAAGAGGAGTACAAGCGCGCACGCAACCATAAATGGTACATGACGGCGCGCATGATCACAGTCCACGACCTCTATTCGTTCGATCCGAACGTGGTCGTCGAGCTCGAGGAATTCACCGACATCATCGGCCGCAATTTTCGGCAGCCCGAAGAGGGGCTCGGCTGGGACAGCAGCCCGTCGGCCCATATGTGGCGGACGTTGATTCGGCCGACCCGCTATTTGTGAACGCGCTCGGGCACGGATGGCCGAGCTCCAAATCAGCCTGACCTGCGCCGATTACGCGCGGGTCATGCCGCTCGCTACCGGCCATGTCAAACCGGACGGCATCTCGCTCACGTTGATCCACGGGACCGGCGGATCGTGGGAAATGCGGGCGGAGATGCTGCGCCGGGCACTCAACGATCCGGCGGTGCAGGGCGGCGAAGCGTCGATGGCTGGCCATCTGCGCCGCATCGACAAGGGCGACCGCAGCTATATCGGGCTACCGGTCTTTCCACTGCGCAATTTCACCGCCCGCGATCTCTACGTGCGCAAGGACGGCCTGGTGAGGACCCCGTCCGATCTCATCGGCAAGCGCGTCGGGATGTACGACTGGGTCGCCAGCGGCTCAATTTGGTATCGGCATTTCCTAAAGTTTATCGCAGTGCCGCCGGAGCAGCTCGTATGGTGGATCGGCGACATCGACGCACCACGGGCGCCCACCCATCTCTACACGTTGCCCGAAGGCGTGCACCGGGCGCCGGCGGGGCGCTCCCTCTCCGAGATGCTGATCGCCGGCGAACTTGATGCGATCTACAGCCCGCCGCGGCCGCAGCGCTATCATCCAGTCGATGGGCCGATCGTCCGCCTTTTTCCCGAGATCCGAACGATCGAGCGCGAATATTTCCGGCGCACCGGCTGTTTCCCCCCACAACACCTCATCGTCCTGCGCCGCGATGTCTAGGAACGGAACAAGTGGATTGCGCGCAGTCTCACCGGCGCGTTCGTTCGCTGCAACGAGATGTTTGCGGCCGCGACGCGCAATTTCCCTTACGTGTCGCCCTGGCTCGAGGCCGATCTCGAAGAGACGGAGACCATAATGGGCGCCGATTTCCACCCCTATGGTTTTGAGAAGAACCGCGGCGCGATCGATGTTTTCTGCCGAGAAGCATACGATCTCGGCATCGTCAGCCGGCTCATCGCGGCGGCGGAGTATTTCGCCGAATATCTGGCATCCGCTTCCGCGTAAGGCCCCACCGCGCTAAAAGCCGGCGATGAGCTGGCTGACGAATTTCGTTCTGCCGAAGATCCGCGCGGCGGTGGGTAGGAAGGCGGTACCCGACAATCTTTGGCACAAATGCCCGGGCTGCGAGCAGATGCTGTTTTATCGTGAACTCGAAGCCAACCTCCATGTTTGTCGCAATTGCGGGCATCATCTGCGCATCGGCGCCCTGTCCCGCCTTAAAATTCTGTTCGATGACGGAGCCTTCACACAGATCGAGCTGCCAAAGACGGTCGTCGACCCGTTGCGGTTTCGCGACCGCAAGCGTTACACCGACAGGCTGAAAGAAAGTCAGGGGTCGAGCGGTTCAGGAAGTGACGCCGTGGTCGTCGCGCACGGCCGCATCGGCGGCTTCGCGGCTGTTGCTGCGGTATTCGACTTTGGGTTCATGGGCGGGTCGATGGGCATTGCCGCCGGCGAAGCGCTGCTCGCCGCCGCCAGGCTCGCCGTATTGCAGGAGGCGGCGGTCGTCGTCGTTCCCGCCTCAGGCGGCGCGCGCATGCAGGAAGGTGTATTGTCACTGATGCAGATGCCGCGGTCGATCATCGCCGCCAATATGGTGAAGGAAGCTGGGCTGCCCTACATCGTCGTGTTGACGGACCCGACGACGGGAGGTGTCTCGGCGTCCTTCGCAATGGTCGGCGACATCACCCTCGCCGAGCCCGGCGCTATCATCGGCTTTGCCGGGGCCCGGGTCATCGAAGAGACGATTCACGAGAAATTGCCGGAGGAATTTCAACGAGCGGAATATCTCTTCGAGCACGGAATGATCGACCAGGTGGTGCCGCGCGCGGAGTTGCGCGCGACGCTGGGGCGGATCATCGGGCTGCTCAGCGACCCTCACCCCGCCGCGGAACCGTCGATGTCTGCGCCGGTCGAAGCCGAACGGCGAGCCGAATGACGGCGCAGACGAGCGACCGCATCCTCGAACGCCTCGGCCGTCTCCATCCAAAGCTCATCGATCTGTCGCTTGGCCGGGTCGAACGGCTGCTCGCCGCGCTCGGCAATCCGCAGGATCGGCTGCCGCCCGTCGTCCACGTCGCCGGCACCAAGGGCAAGGGCTCGACGCTCGCGACAATGCGCGCTTGCCTCGAGGCGGCCGGTTACCGGGTGCACGCCTATATCTCCCCGCATCTTGTCCGGTTTCACGAACGCATCCGGCTGGCGGGGCGCCTGATCGAAGAGGACGCGCTGATCGCGCTGCTCGAAGAATGCGAGCGCGCCCACGGCGATGCGCCGATCACGTTCTTCGAGATCACGACCGCGGCCGCCTTTCTCGCCTTCGCCCGCACTCCGGCCGATATCGCGCTGCTCGAGGTGGGGCTCGGCGGCCGGCTCGACGCAACCAATGTTGTGCGCCGCCCCGCAGTCAGCGCGATCACACCCATTTCGCTCGACCACCAGGCCTTTCTCGGCGACACGATCGCAGCCATCGCGGGCGAAAAGGCGGGGATTCTGAAACCCGCCGTTACGGCGGTCATCGCGCCGCAGCCGCGCGAGGCCGCAGCGGTGGTCGAGGCCCGCGCGGCGGCGGTCGGCGCACCGCTCTTCCGCGCTGGACGCGAATGGCGCTGCTATCGCTCGGATGGCGGGATGAGATATGCGGGGGAACGCTGGGATTTCGAACTGCCGTTGCCTGCCCTGATCGGTGGGCACCAGATCATCAACGCCGGGACGGCAATCGCCTGCCTCGAGCGGCTCGTCGGGTTCAGTCTCGGTCGTGAGGCGATCGCCAGCGGGCTGCAGCGGATCGATTGGCCGGCGCGGCTGCAGCTCTTGCGCCGCGGCCCGCTGGTCGATGCGGCTCCGGCGGATTGGGAGCTGTGGCTCGATGGCGGCCACAACCCGGCAGCAGGCGAGGTCCTGGCCGATGTCGTCGCCGGCTGGCGCGACCGCCCGCTCTACTTGGTAGTCGGCATGATGAACACGAAGGATGCCGCCGGTTTTATCGCGCCACTGGCGAGGCACGCGCAGAGCTTGACCGCCGTCACGATCCCGGGGCAGAAGAACGCGCTGCCGGCGGAAGCGATCGCAGGTGCTGCCGCCTCCGTGGGCATCCCCGCGAGCACCGCGGCGTCGGTTTTGGCGGCCGTCGAGGAGATCGGGCGGCACGGCGGCAGCGGGCGAGTTCTGATCTGCGGCTCGCTTTATTTCGCTGGAAAGGTGCTTGCCGAGAACAGCTGAAAAGGGAGGATGGCCATGTTCTACAGCACCGATCGCATTCTGACGACGCATGCGGGGTCGCTGCCCCGGCCCGCCGGGCTGATGGATCTGGTGCTCGCGAAAGCGCGCGGAGACCCTTATGACCAAAGCACACTCGATGCCCGGTTGCGCTCGGCCGTAACCGAGGTCGTCAGGCGCCAGGTCGAATGCGGGCTCGACATCGTCAACGACGGCGAATTGTCGAAGCCGAACTTCACCGATTACGTCTCGGCGCGGATCGCCGGCTGCGAGAACCGCTCCGGCACCGGCTCCCGCCGGCTAAGCATAACCGCACGAGACGAGCGGAGATTCCCCGAGTATTTCCAAGCGCACCCGCGCCCCCGCTATGCCGGCGGCCAGACTGTACCGGCCTGTGTAGACGAGCTGCGCTATGTGGGCCAAGCCGAGCTCGCACATGACATCGAGAATTTCAAAGCGGCGTTGGCTGGAGCAAGCACGGTGGGCGCCTTTCTGCCGGCCAATACGCCGGGCACGATCGAGCATTGGCTCAAGAACGAATACTACAAGAGCGACGAGGAATTCTTGTTCGCGATCGCCGAGGCGATGCGTGAAGAATACAAGGCGATCGTCGATGCGGGGTTGTTGTTGCAGATCGATGATCCCGATTTGCCCGACGGCTGGAACTGCCTGCCCGACATCACTTTACCCGAATACCGCACATATGCCGCTCTGCGCATCGATGCGTTGAACCACGCATTGTGCGATATCCCGAAGGACAAGATCCGGCTGCATGTGTGCTGGGGCAGCTTTCACGGGCCGCATCACGACGACGTTCCGCTCAAGGACATCATCGACCTGATCTTTCGCGTGCGCGCCGGCAGTTATTCGATCGAAGCCTCGAACCCGTGCCACGAACATGAATGGCGGGTCTTCGAGGATGTGAAATTGCCGGAAGGCGCAACGCTCGTCCCGGGCGTCGTCGGGCATTGCACCGATTTCATAGAACACCCAGACCTCGTGGCCGAGCGCCTCGTCCGCTACGCCAATCTGGTTGGCCGCGAGAATGTGCTGGCCGGCACCGATTGCGGGCTCGGCACGCGGGTCGGGCATCCATCGATCTGCTGGGCCAAGTTCGAGGCGTTGGTCGAGGGCGCGCGGCGCGCGACGAAGGTCCTGTGGGGACGCCCTTAGCGGAGGGGCCGCGCTGTGCGGTGTTTGCTTAAACGAGGCAGCACACGGAGGCCCAATATGCGCCGGATATGGCTCATCGCGGCAACATTGGCCGCACTCGGCGCGTCCGCCATCGCGACGGAGCGTCCCGCGGAGCAACCGAGCCAGCCAGCCGAGCCGCCGGCCAGCGGCAGCACCAGTTCCGAACTGAGCCGCTCCGGTGGCGTTATCAAGCTACGCACCGATGTCGATCCGCAAATGAAGCAGGAGCCGCCCTCAGCCGGCGACAGGATGCCGGTGATCCCACCCCCCGGTACCCCAGGCGGCAACCCAGACGTAAAACCAAAGTAGCGCATCGAGTTAAAGGAGCCCCTCATGTCTGAGCGTTTCACCGAAGCTCTGCGCGATGCGAGCGAGCCTCAATGGTCGCGCGCGGTGGAGCATCGTTTCGTCAAAGAGCTGTTTACGGGAGCCGTGCCGGATGCGGTTATGGCGCGTTATCTGATCCAGGACCACCGCTTCCTCGACAGCTTCCTCATTCTGCTCGGCGCGGCGCTCGCGAGCGCCGACGCCTTCGAGGCCAGGCTTCGCTTCGGCCGCTTCATCGGCATGGCGTCGAGCGACGAGAACACCTATTTCCTGCGCGCATTCGATGCGCTTGGCGTCACCGAGGAGCGGCGCGCGGCCGAGCCCGATACAGAGGCCACCGCCGGCTTCAAGGCGATCATGCACGAGGCGGCAGAAACGCGGAGCTACGCCGCCGCCCTTTCGGTTCTCGTCGTGACCGAATGGCTCTACCTCGACTGGGCCTCGCGCGCCCCGCGGCCGCTGCCCGGCAACTTTGTGCATGCCGAGTGGATCACGCTGCACGACAACCCGCATCTCCGGGGCTTCGTCGATTTCCTCCGCGGCGAGTTGGATCGCATCGGCCCGGCGCATGCCGATTTGTGCCGCGACTTCTTCGGCCGGGCTGTGGCGCTCGAGTTCGCCTTCTTTGAAGCCGCCTACACCGACGGGACCTGACCTCTCGGGCGCCCGACGGCTTTGGCGGCGACCGAAATGGTTCGCGTTCGCCCCTTTCAACTTCAAGAGCGGACGTCCGGCGCCCGTGATGCGTCTCACAAAGGGCGAATTGCGTGGAGCAAGTCGGAACGAAATTCCCGTTTCAACGGCAACGATCGGGAATGGATCGATGAGCTCACAATCCGACCAGCCTAAGCGGCGCGGCATCGGCGATCTCGTAAAAGGCGGCAGCCCGATCGTCGCACTGACCGCCTACACGGCGCCGATTGCCAAGCTGCGCGATCCGCACGTCGATTTTCTGCTGGTCGGCGACTCGGTCGGGATGGTGGTCTACGGCTTCGACAGTACTCTGCCCGTCACCGTCGAGATGATGATCGCGCATGGCGCCGCGGTGGTGCGCGCCTCCTCGCGGGCGCTGATCGTCGTCGACCTGCCGTTCGGCAGCTATTAGGAATCCCGCGAACAGGCGTTCCGCACCGCGGCCCGGGTCATGGCCGAGACGGGCTGCGCAGCGATCAAGCTCGAAGGCGGTAGGGAGATGGCGGAAACCGTGCGGTTTCTGACGCAACGCGGGGTCCCGGTCATGGGTCCTGTCGGACTAATGCCGCAGTCGGTCCATGCCGAGGGGGGCTTCAAGGTGCAAGGCCGTGGCCTGGGCGAGGCCGAGCGGGTCATGGCCGACGCTGCTGCGATCGCCGAAGCCGGCGCCTTCACGCTGGTCGTCGAAGGGACGGTCGAGCCGGTGGCGCGCGCGATCACCGAAGCTGTGTCGATCCCGACGATCGGCATTGGCGCCTCGCCTGCCTGCGACGGGCAGATCCTCGTGATCGACGACCTGCTCGGCGTCTTCACCGAGTTCAAGCCGCGTTTCGTCAAGCGCTATGCGGAGCTGGCGCCGCTGATTGCGGCGGCGGCCGAGGCCTACGCCGCCGACGTGCGGGCGCGGCGCTTCCAGAGCCCGGAACACTGCTTTGGGATGACGTGAACATCCGGCGGCCAACAAGACATCACGGCGCGACCGCAGCCCGAGCGAAGCTCGCGGCGGCGGACGGTGTACCTACTACCGGCGCCGTGCCCGAAAGCTGATGACCGATCCGAAGTGGAATGCCGGAGCGCACCGGGCAGCGTCCGCCAAGCAGCCCCAGTCTCACCCCGACCGATGCCCCGCGACGACATGCTTGCCGCTCAATATCCGCCTGTTGGGAGCTCCCGCGACGCCGTGGCGCTGGCCCAGGACAAACAATTCATCTCGGCGCGGCTCTTGGAACTTCATGAGGCGCCCGCGCTCGAAGCCTCTCTTTGGACGGCGCAAATGGTGGGCTAGGGATTGCGAAACCCACGGACCGAGAAGGCATCTTTTCAGTTGAGCCGGTCGATTGGGGACGTTGGGACGAGCAATGCCAGCTTCCCTATATCGCACTCGCCGATGAGTGACGACCTGCCGGGCCTCCCCTCGCGAATTGCGCACCGGCTCCGCAAAAAAAGTCAATCATCGCGCCAGACGGGTGGCCGAGAATTTGGAGGACCAACGGCAGCGGAAGCGCTGGGGGCTCTCGCCGCTCGAGTACGACTGTTTTTACAAGGAGGATTTTCTCGACCTGCGGAGCGTACGCGAGTTGGGGAAGGATCGGCACACAAGCCGATCACGCTGGGCCTATATCATGTGGGCGTGGCCGTTTCGGGAAACGTCGAGTTCAGTGCTGCAAGGCAAGGCAAGGTAGGCATCGAGCGATTTTTTCCGTGGGTTTCGGCCATGCGCTGACCTACATCTTGTGCCGTGAGCGATGAAGTAGAAACACGGCGCGACAAGTATTCGCGCGGTTGGTTCATCCCTTCAAAAGGAAGCATAGCCGCCGCCCCACCCATATTTCACCTAATCGTTAACGGGAGGACTTTACGGGAACTTCAAAAATTTGTAATAACGGGTGTTATGTAAAGCAGAATGGACTTTATGAGGCAAACACGCGAATCGCGACCTGACCTAAGACCACAACATCTTGATTTCACAATTTCGTACCCAAGGTGCTCTCGATCAGGTCGAATTGGACTCTCGCAGCGGACGTGGATCGTACGAATGCGATCATCTCACGCCAAGGTTCGAGAACGCGGTCAAGCCCGCTGATGAAGGCCACCACTATCCCAATTTCGGTTTTGCCGTTGAGTACCATGATCCCGCCGACAAATAGCAGGACAAAGACAGCCATCGATTGCAGGGCGCTGATTAGAAATTTTACTGCGAACTTCAGCTTAAAGACGTGCAGGCGGGCCTGATAGATTGTTTCGAATGCTTTGCCAATCGCACTGCCGAGAGAACCGCCGGATGATCCGCGGCGCAGTGCGGGGTCAACCATTAAGTCACCCGCGCGCGCCAATGCGTGCGCCCGCTCTCTAACGTAAACATTTAGGCGGCGCTGGGTCATAGGGACGACAAAAAGTTGCGGAACCGCGATGAGCAAAACAACCACGCCGAGACGCGGCTCAGTGTACAGCATATAACTCAGCACGCTGAGCAGCGTACCCGCCTGCACTATTGGGGTTGAAATGCAGTCCCCTACGAATTTGCCGACCGCCTCCGCCTGGCTAGAGATAGTGGTAACCAATGCCCCGGATTTGTCCTTTCTGGTTTCGTCAGGTGTTGCATCTCCGTTGGTGGACGCGGAGAAGGTACGGAGGACGGCCTCGCGCAGCGACCGGATCATGGACTCTCCAAGGCCTGAGCTTTTGATATTGACCAAATATTTGAGGCCGCCAATGCCCAGTGCCGCGATCAGATAGCCGCCGCACAGCCACCCCAGCCTCTCGACTTTTTCATGCCCGGCGAGTGTATTTATAATATGACGCTGCAATTCGAGCGGCGCTGTCGCCAGCAAAGCGGCAATAATCGCCAAGATGATGAGTATAATCTGCTGTGACGCTGACGACCGCCAGACAAACGCGTAAAGCTCGCGCATGGGTGCCGCCTTCCCGACCTAAAACTCGGTCACCATAGCGCCAAACCGGCTCCGGACGCACTCGCAGCGAGTATGATGAGGGCGGCGGCCCATCGTCGGGAAAGCACCGTTGCAAAAATCAAAAAAATATGCATCCCCTGAATCACCTCCTAAAAAAGGAGGGTTTTTGCGAACGCAGACGGTCTGAGCGGAGCTGGGCACGACAGCTTTGAAGCCGAGATCCCGCCTACCTGCGTCACTAAGCACGGCCGCGGCCGCGAGGCAGGCGAGCGCTGCGAGGGCCGCGAGATTTCTCGCCGCGTGAAAACGCCGCCAAAGGGTCCGATAGTGTTCAGCCCGTTCCGGCATCTGGCCTTCGGGCAGCCGCCGAAATTTTGAGTTGATCGGCTCGGCGATCGTGATTGACGCGACCACCACCAGCACGATGAAGCCAATCCCG
>Ga0126381_100000079_pt1 | contig 109814 bp, 81 predicted proteins | sample PanSoiMetPlot_28_FD_96465 | JGI IMG/M metagenome (GOLD analysis project Ga0126381, IMG submission 96465) | Tropical forest soil microbial communities from Panama - MetaG Plot_28 | ecosystem: Environmental > Terrestrial > Soil > Tropical forest > Bulk soil | place: Panama | collected 2016-02-17 | reverse complement strand
TTCTGTGTGCGCAGCGCCTTCCGGCTTCTACGCCTTGAACTTTTCTTCCTTGACGCCCTGATCGACCACGACGGCCAGATTGCGTCCCACCGCGTTCATCGCCGTGACCAGCCGCTGGGCGGGCGCGTTGATGAGGTAAAGCAATTTCGCGAAGATCTCTTCCTTCGGCGGCATCGACGCGAGGTCGTTGATCGCCTTGATATCGATCGCACGGCCTTCCACGACCCCGGCTTTGAAAGTGAAAGCGGGGTTCGTTTTGGCGTAAGCCGTGAGCGCCTTAGCCAGCGCCACCGGATCGGCCGAAGTGTACGCCAGGGACGTCATGCCTTTCAGGTTCTTCAGAACCTCATTGGAGGCCAGACCCTCTGACGCGATATCCGCGATGTTGTTCTTGACAACCTTATAGCTTCCGCCAGCGCCGCGGATCGTCTTGCGCAGGTTGTAGTCCTGGTCGACCGTCATCTTTTCGAAGCCGGTAACGAACACGTTGTTCGCGGCTTCGAGCGCCTTGCGCAGTTCTTCGAAATCTTTTTTCTTGTCGTCCCTGTTTTTCATTTCAGACTCCGGATCCGCTTATGCCTGCGCGGCGGCTTCCTTGGCGGTCAACTCAGCGACATCGATCAGAATGCCCGGGCTCATGGTCGAGCACAGCGTCGCGCTTTTGACATACTTGCCTTTTGCGGCCGATGGCTTCGCCTTGATGACGGCCGAAATAAGGCTGGTCGCATTCTCGACGATTTTTTCAGACGTAAAGCTGGTCTTTCCGACGGGCGCGTGGATGATACCGGTCTTATCGACGCGAAACTCAACCTTACCGGCTTTCACTTCCTGAACGGCCTTAGCGACATCGACTGTCACCGTACCGGTTTTGGGGTTCGGCATGAGACCACGTGGGCCCAGCACCTTGCCGAGCTTACCCACCGAACGCATCATATCCGGCGTCGCAACGACGGCGTCGAAATCGATCCAGTTTTCCGATTGGATCTTGTTGACCATGTCTTCGCCGCCAACAAAATCGGCGCCAGCTTCCTGAGCCTCGCGCAGTTTATCACCGCTGGCGATCACAAGAACTTTCTTCGACTTACCAAGGCCATTCGGCATCACAACCGTGCCGCGGACCATCTGGTCGGCGTGTTTGGGGTCGACGCCCAGCCGCATGTGGACCTCTACGGTCTCATCGAACTTGGCGAACTTGATTTTCTGGAGAAGCGGAACAGCCTGGTCGAGGGAGTATTCACGCGCCTCGACCTGCTTAAGCGCAGCCTGATATTTTTTTCCGGGTTTCCTTGCCATATCTCCTCATTGGTACGAACGGCGGCCTGCCCACTTCAAAAATGGGCACGCGCACACCTCCCATTGAGCTTTTGGGGTACAACACGATATTAACACGGCACTCAAAGCCGCGCAACTTAGGCGGCTGCGAGGCTCAGTTCCGCAGCGCCAGCGCAGCCCCGGTGAGCGCCTGAACCGCCTCAAACGTCATCTCCGGAGCCATTTCCTGAATAACCAGCCCACTCGGCGTCACCCGAATCACCGCCAGTTCCGTGATGATGGTGTCCACAACGCGTTTCCCGGTCAGCGGCAGGGTGCAGCGACGCAGAATCTTCGGCTCGCCGGATTTGGTCGTGTGCTCCATCGTGACAATCAGCCGCCTCGCGCTTGCGACCAAGTCCATGGCCCCGCCCATGCCTTTGACCATCTTGCCCGGAATCATCCAGTTAGCGAGACTTCCCTCCTCGTCGACCTCCATCGCGCCGAGGATGCTCAGGTCAATGTGGCGACCGCGAATCATCGCGAAGGAGTCGGCGCTGGAGCAGTAGGAAGTACCGGGGCATTCGGTGACGGTTTCTTTGCCCGCATTAATGAGGTCTGGATCTTCCTGTCCTTCGAACGGGTAAGGACCGACGCCAAGCATTCCGTTTTCAGACTGCAGAACTACCCTCACGCCCGCAGGCACAAAATTGGCGATCAAAGTCGGAATTCCGATCCCCAGGTTGACGTAGTACCCGTCGCGCAGCTCCCGCGCGGCGCGACGCGCGATCTTTTCGCGCTTTTCCGCGTCAGTCATTTCGCCTTCGGACGGTTCTGCGCTCGATCCGCCGCTCCGATTTCGCCTGAACCACGCGTTGAACGTAAATTCCCGGCGTCATGACGTGATCCGGGTCGATCTCGCCCGGTTCGACGATTTCTTCCACCTCGGCGATCGTGACCTGGGCGGCTGTCGCCATCATTGGGTTGAAGTTCCGGGCGGTCTTCCGGTAGATGAGGTTCCCCATACGGTCGCCCTTCCATGCCTTGATCAGAGCGAAATCGGCGGTGAGACCGTGCTCCAAAAGGTATTCGCGGCCGCCGAACAGGCGAACCTCCTTGCCTTCGGCCACGACCGTTCCGACTCCGGTAGGCGTATAAAACGCCGCAATACCCGCCCCTCCCGCGCGGATACGCTCCGCGAGCGTGCCCTGAGGGACGAGGGTCACCTCGAGTTCTCCGGCGATGACCGCCTTTTCGAGCAAACGGTTCTCTCCGACGTAGCTTCCGATATGCGATGCGATCATGCCGGCCTCGAGCAGCAGGCCCATCCCGAATCCATCGACGCCCATGTTGTTACTGATCGTGTGAAGGCCCTGCACTCCGCGCTGAACCAGCGCCGCAATGAGGTTTTCGGGAATACCGCAGAGCCCGAAGCCGCCCAGCATCACGGTGGCGCCTTCGGAGATGTCGGCCACCGCTTCAAGCGGAGAACCGACGAGCTTGTTCATGAACGCCTGGCCTGCTGTCGCAAGGCTTGGTGTTCCTTGAGGATGCAGCGGTCCATCACCACTTCAAGCCCCGCTTCCTTCGCACGGCGCGCCGCGTCCTCGTGAATAACGCCTTCCTGCATCCAAACGCCCTTCGCCCCGATTCGAATCGCGGACTCCACAATCTCGGGCACAAACCTTGACTGCCGGAAGATGTTTACCAGATCCACCGGTTCGGGAATGTCTTCAAGCGTGGGATAGGCTTTCTCCCCCAAGACTTCAGCTTCATTGGGATTCACCGGCACGATCCGGTAACCCGCCACCTGCATGTATTCCGAAACTCCGTAACTCGGGCGCCAGCGACTTCCCGAGAGCCCAACCACCGCGATTGTTTTAGTGTTCCTGAGAAGATTTTCGCCGTGCATTGCGATTCGCCGCCCGCATCATTTTGTCGACTTCTTCTGCTTCCAGATAACGGAACTCGCCGGGCTTCAGCCGCCCGAGTTCCAGTGGCCCGATTCGAACGCGCCGCAATTTTTCGACCAGGTGCCCGAAGTGTTTGAACATCGTTCGGATCTGCAGGTTTCGGCCTTCCACCAGCCGGACTTCGTACCAGGGATTGTCCCCCTGACGGATCAGCCGAAGGCCCGCCGGAGCCGTGCGCACACCACTGAGAGGAACCCCGGCACGGAACTCCTCTTCCTCCTCGGACGTGAGCGCCCCTTTTATCTTTACGAGGTAGGTCTTTTCGACGTGACCTTTCGTCGTGATTGCGTTGGCGAACTCCCCGTCATTGGTCAGCAGGATCAGGCCCTCGCTGTGATAGTCCAGGCGGCCAACGGGATAAACGCGTGTTTTCACGCTATGAAGAAGGTCGATGACGGTGCGCCGGCCTTGCGGGTCTGAGACGGTGGTTACCACGCTATCCGGCTTGTTCAGCGCGATATAAGCGTGGGTAGCGGGGCGGCGGAGTAGGCGGCCATCCACTTTAATGTGATCGCGCTCGGGATCGGCCTTCGAGCCGAGTTCGGTGATTACAGCGCCGTTGACCGTAACACGCCCGTCGACAATGTATTGTTCCGACTTGCGGCGGGAGGTGATGCCCGCGGCGGCCAGAATCTTCTGAAGCCTTTCTTCCGGCATGGTTCAGCCCTGGCCGGGCCGTTCCTCGCTGGCCTGCTCCTGATCGGGCGTTGCAGGTGGGTCCGAAACAGGGGGCTCCGGCTGAGGCTCGTCCACCGGGAGAAGTCGCTCCTCGGGTGGCGTCTCCACAGCCTCCGGCTGAGACACCTCTGCGCCTTCCGTGTCCATGCGCCCGATTTCCTGGAACTCTTTGAGCGTGGGAAGCTCGTTCAGGTCCTTTAGTCCGAACTGCACCAGAAACTCGCGCGTGGTTTTGTAGAGAATCGGCTTTCCGACAACCTGCTTTCGCCCGGATGTCGCGATCAACTTTCGATCCAGGAGAGTCTTGAGTACTCCGGCGCCCTGCACCCCACGAATCTCCATGATTTCGGGCGCGGTGATGGGCTGTTTGTAGGCGATTACGGCAAGCGTTTCGAGCGCTGGCAGCGAAAGCTTCAGCGGCGGATTGAGGTTTTTGACGAATCGCCGAACGGACTCATGGTGTTCGGGCTTCGTCGTCATCTTATAGCCGCCGGCGATTTCGCGAATCGAAAGCCCGCGGTCTTCCCGCTCGTAGTCCGCGACGAGCTGCTCAAGAATCTCGATGATGCGCTCGCGCGGCTGCTCGATAGCCGAGCAGATCTGATCCAGCGTGAGAGGCTCGTCCGTCACGTAGATGATCGCCTCCAGGACCGCTTTCAGCTTCGAATCGGCGACGGTTTCCGGCGCGTTCTGTTCCGCTTCGGGCAGCAGTTCTTCGGGGGTCAGAGCTTCGGTTTCAGCCTCCACCTGCGGTTCGGGCTCAATCGACACGGCTTCGAGCAGGTCGGGCTGGGTCTCTTCGGCAGCCATTCGTCTTATTTGTAGTCCTCTTCCACAGTCTCGGGATTCTCGAACTGTTCGCCTTTCGCAAGCGCGATTTCGCCAAACAGCTCTTTCTGCAGGATTTGCACGGTATGCATCTTGACCATCTCGAGCACGGCGAGGAACAGGCAGATCATGGCACGGCGGCTGCGCTGGCGTTCGAGGACCTGAAGAATGAAAAGAGGCTTATCTTTGGTGGTCCGCGCAAGCAGCCCGCGCATGTGGTTCACCATGTCGCTGACGCTCACTTCTTCTTCACCGACTTCGTAGATCGGCCGGTTCTTGATTCGTTCGAGAACTTCGCCGAAGGCCTTTACGAGGTCGAAAAGCGAAACAGCCAGTCCTGGGTCCTCATCGTCCGCCACAAACTGGTTGATCTGTGGATTCGACCAGACGTTTTCCTCGATGATGCGCTTCTGATGTAGCATCTCGGCCGCATCCTTGAAGCGTTGGTGCTCCAGCAGCCGTTGAACCAGTTCTTCTCGCGGGTCTTCCTCGTTCTCGCCTTCTTTCCTAAGCGAGGGATCGGTCGGCAACAGCATGCGCGACTTGATGTGAATCAAGGTCGCAGCCATAAAAACGAACTCCGCGCCGATATCCAGATCCATTTCGCGCGCCTGATCCAGATACGCGAGATACTGCGCCGTGATCGTCGAGATCGGGATGTCCTTGATGTCGATCTGCTGGCGCCGGATCAGATCCAGCAACAGATCCAGGGGCCCGTTGTATTGATCCAAATGAACGTCGAGGGGAGACGATGTCGGCGTTGGAGAAACCGGGGACAATCTTCAATTATACGGAAGCGGCGGACAAAGCCGCCTCAGGACCGTTTCCGCGCGAGAATGCCTGCGGCCCGCTCAGCAATCTCGTTTACCAGCAGGCCCATTTTCGGATGAGTCGGTTCGTAGTCCGGCTTCAGGCCATATTCCTCAAGGGTTTCGGTGGTGGTGGGACCGATCGAACCGACGCAGCCGGATTCGAGCGCTTCGCGAACCTGCTGATCAATCCCCTCCTCAGCCGCGATTCGCATCAGATTGACCACTTGCATGGAAGTGGTGAGGAGCACGACGTCGATCCTGCCGGCCGCCAGCCGCGCCACGGCATCGCGCAACTGCGAGGTGTCCTGCGGCAAATCCCAGCCATAAACCGGGATGCGCGTCACTTCCCTGCCCTGTTCGCGGAGGCCTTCGAGGAGCCGCTGGTTCGGCTGACCGTACTCCTGCACCGCAATTCGCCTTTCCTGCCGCGGTCTCAATGCATCCAGCAACTCACGCCATGTGTTTGGCTCAGGCGCGAGGACGGTGGGCGTAAGTCCGATCTCACGCAGGGCTGCGGAAGGCTTTGGCCCACGTACCGCAGTCGTGGTTTTGGCCAGCGCCGTTTTGAGTTTCTGCTCGTCAAATCGACTAACCAGCGCCTTCCAAAGCATGCGCGTGCCGACTCCGGTCAGCAGGATCACGCAATCGAACTCGCCCCGCAAGAGCCTTTCCCCGAATTCGAACACGTCACTCTGCTCTTCGAACGCCACTTCCCGCATCGATTCGGCGACGAACGGTTCCCCGCCCTGTTTCGCGATCAGCGTGGCCATCTCATTGCGGCGGCGGCTTTCGAGCGAAAGAACGCGGAGTGAATCGAACGGCACTATCCGATTGTAGGTTGCGATATGTTGGTTGGCGCATGACCCGGCTTTTTACTCTTTTGGCCCTGACGGCTGCCGCCTTCGCCCAGCAGCCCACGGCAACAGCGCCTCCTGCGGCAGCGGCGGCTGCCTCGACCGCCGCGCCCAATCCGGCGGCGCAGCCGAACGGGCCGAACTCTCAGTACCGGCTCGGGCCCGATTCCCTTCCCCAGGACGGGGTGCCCAAAGGCGAGATTCGCGGTCCGTTTCGCATCGATAGTAATGTCTTTCCGGGGACCTTCCACACCTATTGGGTCTACGTGCCCGCGCAGTACGATCCCGCCGTGCCGGCCAGCCTGATGATATTTCAGGACGGTCAGGCGTTCATGAATCCCACGGGAGATCTGCGCGCGCAGAACGTGATGGACAACCTGATCTATCGCCGTGAAATACCCGTGATGATCGCGGTTTTTATCAACCCCGGACACCGTCCGGATCAGCCGGAGCCGAACCAGCAGGAATGGGGCGACCGCACGACCAATCGGCCCACCGAATACAACACGATCGACGAGAAATACCCGAATGTCGTGGTAAATGAACTCCTTCCAGCGATTTATAAGGAGTACAACATCTCCAAGGATCCCGAACAGCATGGAATTGGTGGCGCCAGCTCGGGAGCAATCGCCGCATTCGTGGTCGCGTGGGAGCGCCCGGATCAGTTTCACAAAGTACTGAGCATTGTCGGGAGTTTCGTCAACCTGCGGGGCGGCGACGCTTTCCCGGATCTGATCTCGAAATCGGAGAAGAAGCCGATCCGTATCTTCCTGCAAGACGGGCGGAACGACAACCGCGGGATCGGCCGCGGCGGTCAGTATGACGAGCGACGGGACTGGTTCTTACAGAACAACCGGATTCTCAAAGCGCTGACCGCAAAAGGCTACGATGTGAACTACGCCTGGGGCATGAACCTCCACGGTCAGAAGATGGGAGGCCAGATTCTTCCGGAGATGATGCGCTGGCTTTGGCGGGATCATGCCGTGAGTCTCGACCCGAACGACAAAATCGAGCGTTCCTTCAACGAACCGGCCAAAAAATAGCGGATCCTTCTGCCTGCTCGGGGTAATACATACACGGACGCATGACGGAAGCCGCGTTTCGATCCCTGTATGAACAACACCGGGATGCCCTGTTCCGGTTCGGCGTCCGGCTGACCGGATCGGCCGAAACCGCCGAAGATCTGACGCATGATAGCTTCCTTTGCCTGTATCGCGGCGGGTGGGATCAAAGCCGCGGATCCGCTAAGACCTATTTATATGGAGCGGTGCGAAATCTGGCATATAAGCGCCATCGCGACCTCGGACGCGAGGATTCGGATTGCGATGCCGATGCGCCCGTCGATCCGGTCGCGTTGGGTTCGCTGATCTCGAAGGAGACCTCCGAGGCGGTGCGGCGCGCAGTCATGACGCTGCCGGTGGCCCAGAGAGAGGTGTTGGTGCTCTTCGAGTACGAAGATCTCCCCCTACGCGAAATCGCGCAGATTGTGGAAGCGGATGTCGGCGCGGTGAAATCCCGGCTCTACCGCGCGCGAGAGAGCCTGAGGAAATGGCTCGCTCCGGTTTTCGAGGAGGCGACACGATGACGGACCGTGACGAGAATTTCAACAGGATTCTCCGCCAGTGGAAGGTTGACGGACCGTCTTCGAACCTCGACCGACGCGTATGGAGTTCAGTCCGCGCGGAGCAGAGCGCGATGCGGGGAAAGCGCGCCTGGAAGTGGCTGCCAATTGCGGCCGGAGTCGTGCTGGCCGTCGCAGCGGGGGCGATCGTGAGCATGCATCACCCAAGTGATCCGCATCCCACTGGCGCGGGTCGGGAAATGCGCGACGCGAAGATCGAAACAATGGCGCATGCAGAGGGATTTGTACCGCTGCCCCGGGGCGCAATCACGGTCGTATCGCGAAAGGAAAAACAATGAAGGGAATCTTGATTTCTATCCTGGCGGCCTCGTGCATGGTTGCATGTCAGGTGTCATATTCTCCGAATGCGACAGCCAGGCAGGCGATCCTAGTGGCAGATGGTACTCTCCTGTCGGTAGCCGTCGAAGGCGTCGAAGCGCGCAGCGCGGGCGAAATTCAGGGTTCTGCCCGCAACGGGCAAACGATCCATCGGGTCCTGCAGGGCGAGGATGGAAAGCCTCTGTTCGCCTATGATCTCGCGGTAAGGCGCGGCGACACTGGGTCCTACACAATCGTTCTTAAGCCCGCCGCTGGCAACGGGCCGACCTTTGCTGCGACGCGAGAGGTGACGCTAACGCCGGATGATCGGGCAGTTCGAGTTGACTTGATGGAGCAGCCTTCCACAGGCAGAAAAGTGACGGACGTATTGCATCTCGCGAGCGAGCATCCCATGACCGTCCGTTCCCATTTGCTGGCCCTCCACAACCAATTCTTCCGTTGGATTCACGGCCAGTAATCCGTCGCTATACTGTTCTGGATTAATCTCCAGAAGGGTATAGCAATGAGCCATTCGTCTCGCCTGCTCGCTTTTTTCTCGCTCAGTCTTCCTGTTTTTTGCCAACCCGCCGTCCCGCGCGATATGCAACTCGTCGGCAAGCGGGAGGCGATCGAGAGAGAACTTGAGTCTCTCGCGATCATCGAGCGTAAGGTGATGGTTCCGATGCGCGACGGCAAACGGATGGCGACTGACGTTTACCGCCCGAAAGACACAACCAAGAAGTATCCGATCATTTTTGTCCGAACTCCTTACAATTTCAACTATTGGGATGTGAAACTCGGGGCGCCGCGCGATCTGACCGCCGAGTTGACTGCCGTGAAGCGCGGTTATGCCTATGTGGAGATGAACGAGCGCGGCCACTTCTTCTCCGAAGGCAATTACGACATTCTCGGCGCTCCGCTGAGCGATGGCGACGACGCGATTTCCTGGCTTTCGTCACAGCAGTGGTCCAACGCGAAGGTCGGAACCACTGGTTGCTCCTCTACTGCGGAATGGCAACTGGGCGTTGCGGCGCAAGGGAACCCGGGCTTCGCTGCGATGAATGTTCAGGGTTTCGGCGCCGGGGTGGGCCGAGTCGGACCTTATTATGAACAGGGCAACTGGTATCGCGGCGGAGCGGTTCAGATGCTCTTCATCGCGTGGCTTTACGGTGAGCAGAATCAGGTACGCCCGATGTTCCCGGCCAACACCTCGCAGGCGGATCTGATCCAGGCGTCCAAATACTTTGACCTCGCGCCACAGATGCCGCCGGTCGATTGGTCGAAGGCGCTCGCGCATCTGCCCGAAGCCGACATCATGAAAGCGGCAGGCGGTCCCGCCGGCATCTTCGCCGATCGCGCTGAGGTTTCCACCGGTGGCGCGATGATCAAGCGCGCTCCGAACGATCCTGCCTGGCGCCGCGGCGGGCTCTGGCACGACAACATGCCGATCAACGTGCCCGGATTGTGGTTCATGTCCTGGTACGATGTCTCCGTCGGACCGAATCTCGCGGCTTACAATCACGTCCGCGAGACCGCGCGCGGCGAAGTCGCACACGAGCAATACGCAGTTATCGCGCCCACACTCCACTGCGGATACACGCGCGCAACCGAGGACACTATGGTCGGCGAACGGGAGATGGGCGATGCGCGGCTCGACTATGACGCGCTTATCTACGGCTGGTTCGATCGCTTCCTCAAGGGCCAGGAGAACCACATTCTCGAGAAGACGCCAAAAATCCAGTACTTCACCATGGGTCTGAATAAATGGCAGTCGGCCGACGGATGGCCGCCCGCGGGCGCCCATCCGGTTACCTATTACCTTTCGAGCGGCGGAAGCGCGAACAGCCTGAACGGTGACGGCGCGCTTGTCACAACTGCCCCCGATGCCGACAAACCGGACCGATTCACCTACGATCCGATGAACCCTGTTCCGTCATATGGGGGCAACGTTTGCTGCACCGGCAATGCAGTTACGGGCGGTTCGTTCGATCAGCGGAAGATGGAAGCCCGGGCCGACATTCTTGTGTACACATCGGAGCCTTTCAAAGAAGGGGTTGAAGTGAGCGGGCCACTGGAGCCGACCGTGTACGTTTCGTCCGACGTGAAAGATACCGACATTACCGTCAAAGTGATCGACGTCTACCCCGACGGACGCGCTTTCAATTTGGACGAGACCATCCAGCGGCTCCGATACCGCGATGGCTACGACAAGCCGTTGGCGTGGATGGAACCGGGCAAGGTTTATCCGGTAACGCTGCAGCCGATGACCACGAGCAACTTTTTCGGTCCGGGCCATCGGCTCCGCATCGAAATCTCGAGCAGCAACTTCCCGCGATTCGATCGCAATCTGAATACGGGCGGCAATAACTACGATGAAGCCACCGGCGTGGTGGCGCACAACGTGATCCATCATTCGGCGCAATACCCGTCGAAAATCACGATCTCGGTCGTGAAAAAGTAACTATTCTTTGATCGCGAAGCAGTAGACGTTGGAGTCGTGATCGACGGCGAACACTCGTCCGTCCGAAACCGCGAGCCCGCTGAAGTGCGCCCAGGAGGTGATCGTCGAGCCGCTGTTATACAGTTCCTTGCCGGTCTTCAGATCAAGGGCCTTCAATACGGCTGGATGTCCGGCCTTGATGCGTTTCTCGGTACCGCCGCGCTGAACCTCGTCCGATCCCGTGCTCAGCGCGAACACGACTCCGTTCGCGATGATGGGCACTTCAGGACCGTCGAAGTCCCCGGAGACCCAGACTGGCTGAAGGACGGGATCCTGCGTTTTCGGGTCCGGCTTCACCTGAAACGCCATCAGGCTTCCATGTGGCGCGGGACCGTTTGAGGCCGGGAACTTCGCGCCTTCGGCGGGCGGACCTCCCATCGGAACGATCAGCCAGGTGTCGCCGTTCGTATCGCGCGCGGTCGACATGCCGCCCCAGATTCCCAGCCCCTCGCAACAGACTGCCTTGTCATTTCCATAACGCGGGCTGATGTACAGGGCGGTCTGATGATCCCCGCCTCCCAGGTTATCGGCGTCCAGCAGATAAAGGAGTCCTTCTTTGGCGCCCGCAGCGAGAAGATGCCGGTTTCGCCATCCGAAGAAGACAGGGCTGGCCGCGCCGAGATCAAAGTCCTTTCTGCGGATGTACTGCCAGTTGAGGGGCAGGAAGTAGTCGGCCAGCGATAAATCCCTCATCGATACGGCGATCTCGGTATCCGAATAGTCGCCTGCGACGGGATCGAAGACCCCGTCCGCCGTTCCGCCGTAGATTTTTCCGTTCGTACCGACTATCGGACCGCCGCTTCCCCAGATACCGGCTGTGTTTGTGTTGGAGAGCAGCATCTGCCGAATCGCCGGGCGGTGCCGATCGCGGATATCGATCGCGTAGACTCCCGACAAGCCACCGCCGCAACCCTGGGCGAGGGTCGTGTAGAGAATGCCGTCTACCAGGTTCAGGCTCCAGCTTTTCGCGTATGGCGCGACGAACTGTACCGGGCCGTAACGAAACGCGCCGCTCCCGAGATCCAGCCCGTAGAGCGACCCATTCCCGCCGATCACAAATAATGTGTTCGAGCCTTTGTCGATTACCGGGGTCGCCGTGATGCCATTCGGGCAAAGAAATGTGCCCTGATACTGCCACTGGCCCGGCAGCACCGCGTACTTCAGCGTGACCTGCCAGAGTTCTTCGCCGGTTTCCGCGTCCAGGGCGAAGACATTCCCCTTGATACCTGCAACGTACGCTACGCTTCGAACGCCCTTCGCGGTCGAGATACCGCTGGCGACCACAGGCGTCGTCAGAGCATTCAGCATGAACGACTCGTTCTTGAGCTGCGACTTCCAAAGCAGTCCCATTTTCGAGACGTTCTCGGCCGAGATCTTCGTCTCTTCAAACGCCCACGACGTGCGCTGCGGGTCGTGGCCATAAGTCAGCCAGTCGCCCGCTGTCAAAAGCATGGAAGGCCACAACGCCAGCACGATACCGATTCGTCTCATGCCGCTCGATCATATCCAATACTCCTCGAGTAAGATTCCAAAGTGATCGGAAGATGGTCCGACCTTCTGCCGTTGCTCCTCCTGCTCCAGACGGCGAGCGGCGGCGAACAATTACCCGACACGCAGGGAAAAGCTATCGTTATCAGAGTTTGCGGGACTTGCCATGCCCCTGAGGTCGTGATCGGCACGAACAACACTCGGCGGGGATGGACCGAACTGGTCGATGAAATGATCGAAAAGGGCGCCCAAGCCAACCTTCGCGAACGACGCCAGATTATCGATTATCTGACCCGACACTTTCCGATGCGCGACGACAAAACGCCAAAAAACTGATTCACACCGGTAAAAAAAAGTGATATAGCTATAACACTTGAAACGTTACAATCGCCCGAGCGGCTAAGAACCAAAGGGCGACATCAGGTTTGTCTATTTCGCAATTACGGAGTTCAGGGGGTTCCGCAATATGAAGGCGATCAGAGCGCTTGTTCCTCTCCTATTTCCGCTGCTGGCCATGCTGCCGGCCGCAAACGCCCAGACCGTAACGGGTTCCGTTGCAGGCACAGTCGTTGATCCGGGAGGCGCACTGATCGTTGGCGCCGCGGTTCAGTTGACCAATGAAGTCACGAAGCAGGTGCGTGAGTTCACCACGGCTGGGAACGGTACCTTCACGTTCCCCGACCTCTTCCCGGGCGAATACGATCTGAAGGTCACACAGACCGGCTTCAAGACGTATGTGCAGAATGCCATCACGGTCGGGACGCTCGAAAAAGTCGATCTCCACAACGTCAGACTCGAAGTGGGCGACGTCAGCACTTCGGTCGAGGTCAAGGCAGAAGCCGCCCGCGTCGCTACGGACAGCTCCGACCACTCTACGGACGTGAACCTCAAACAGATTGAAGAGACTCCGATCCGCGGGCGGAACTTCCAGGCCATCATCAAGAGCCTGCCGGGCGTGGTTGATCTGAACACGTACGATCAGCGCGGCTGGGGCGCGGGCAATTCCATCGTCAACGGCGGACAGCAGGGCCAGGTACTCGTTACTCTCGACGGTATGGCGGCTCAGGACTCGGGCGCGCCGGGTCAGAACACCTATCAGGCGCCGAGCACCGATGCGATCGGCGAGGTCAAACTGCTCACCGGGAACTATAACGCCGAATATGGCGCGCGCAACGGCGGCCAGATGAATGTCACCATCAAGAACGGCACCGCGCAATTTCACGGCAGCGCTTACTATTACTATCGCCACGAACAGTTCAATGCGAACGAGTGGTTCAACAACGAACTGAACATAGCCAAACCGCGGTACCGCTATGAGAATCCCGGCGGCACGATCGGCGGTCCGATCTGGATCCCGGGCGTTCGCTTCAACAAAGACCGCAATCACCTCTTCTTCTTCTTCTCGTTCGACAAACTCTGGAACACGCAGAGCACGGCAGTGAATAAGTACACGATGCCCACGATGGCTCAACGCTCGGGCGATTTCTCGCAGACGGTCAATCCGAACGGCTCGCCGATTCTGATCCGGGATCCTGGCACCGGTCTGACCTGCTCGACGACCAGCAGCGCCGGATGTTTTCCGGGTAATATCATCCCCCCCAGCCGGTTCAACCAGATCGGCTCTACGATGCTCAATCTTTTCCCGTTGCCCAACACGACCGATCCGACCGGCCAGCGCCAGTACAACTTTACGGACGTTCTGAGCAATACGGACCCGCGCACCGATAAGATCCTGCGCGTCGATTACAACATCGCAAGCAAGGACACGATGTTCGTGCGCCTGCTGCAGGATTATCAGGCGCAGTCGGGTTTCGGCGCAATCCTCGGTGCAGCAGGCGACGGATGGGGCCAGTTTCCGCACAGCTATTTCATTCCGTCCGCGGGCTTCGCAACCACATATATCCATACCTTCCGATCGAATCTGATCAACGAGGCTACGGTCGGCCAGAACCGCGCGCACCAGCAGAACGTTCAGACCGATGACACTCTTTACAACAAGAGCCTGCTGCCGCTCACATCTAACGGACAGACTCTGACGCTGCCGACGATTTTCGGCAATGGACCGAACTACCTCAACCTGCTGCCGAACGTGAACTTTGGCCTTCCGAACGGCTTCAGCGCGTCTTCGGCGCCGACGGGCGTTCCGAACCTTCCGAGCTTCGGGTTCGATAGTCGGTGGCCTTTCGATGGAACCGATAACCTGCTGACCTTTACCGACAACATCACCTGGATCAAGGGGAGCCATCAGTTCAAAGCCGGATACTATTTCGAGCACGACGCCCGCAACGTCAGCGTATATTCGGTCTACAACACCGCGGGCACGTACTTCTTCGGTTCGGATCTCGGCAGCCCCGTTGATACAGGCAACCCGTTCTCAAACGCGCTTACCGGGAACGTTTACGGCTACGGTCAGGACAACCTGAAACAGATCAATCGGGCGCGCTACAAGCAGAACGAATTCTTCATTCAGGACAACTGGAAGATCACCCGCCGGCTGACCGCGGATATCGGCGTGCGCTTCCAGCGCCTCGGCGCGCTTTATGAAGCGCCGGGCCAGACCCTGGGAATCTTCAACAGTTCCGCCTACAGCGCGTCCAAGCAGGGACAACTTCTCTTCCCGATCTGCACTGTGGCCGTCGCGGCGAATGCAAGCTGCCCCGCGGCTAATAAAGCGTCTATTAACCCGCAGACGGGCGCCACTTATCCTTATGCGCAGCAGGGCACGTTCGCGCCCGGCAGTACGGCGGGCTTAAACGGGAGCCCGTTCTCCGGAATCGTCCAGCAAGCCTCGGGATCGGGTACGTTTTTCCAGACGCCGTCCCTGCAGTTTGCTCCGCGCGTCGGATTCGCCTATGACGTGTTTGGGAACGGCAAGACCGCCCTCCGCGCCGGCTTCGGTATTTTCTACGGCCGCGCGTTTGGCGTGGATACCCTGGGCGCGACCGGCGTAGGCATCGGGCCGCTTGCGGCTCCGACGCACTTCCTGGCTCCGATCGTCCTCAACACGAATATCTCCAGCCTGTCGTCCTCTTCGCTGGTCTTTACGCCCCAAACTACTATCGGAGGACCGCTGTCCTATCCGCCGCCGTCGACCTACGACTGGAGCATCGGGGTCCAGCACGATGTAGGCAAGGGCTTCGTTATCGATGTTTCCTATGTCGCGAACGTGGCGCACCACCAGTTCGTACAGAACAACTCGTCCAATACTTCGGGGATCGATCTGAACGCGGTACCACCGTTGACGACCTGGACTCCCACCGCCAATAACGGCTCGCCCGGTCCTGTCACCAAATACCTCGATCCGACGAGCGCAAACGGTGGTACGGGCGGCTTCTATTCGGCAAATCTGATTCGCGCCCTGGCCGCCCCGTATCCCGGCTGGGCCCAGATTCAGATGTACACCCAGAACGGCGAATCGAACTACAATGCGCTCCAGGCGCAGATCAACAAGCGCGTCGGCAAGAACCTGCACTTCGGAGCAAACTACACCTGGTCCAAGACGCTGGCGTACACGCGATATCAGTACACGCAGGACCACCTGAACTACAACGTCGCGGGCGTGAACAACACGACAGGCGGCGGCACGCGTCCGCAGGCCGCGAACGTTACCTTCGGTTACGCAATTCCCGGAGCAACAAAATACTGGAATAACAAAGCAGTCGACCTGCTCACGAACGGTTGGAACATTGAGGGAATCCTGACCTTCTACTATGGCTCAGCGCTCGCTGTTACCTGCTCGGCCAACGGCGCCCCGATCGGTTACTGGACCGGGACCCCGACTGGCGGTCTCCCGTTCCGCTGTCAGCAAAATGGGCCGTTATTCAATTCGAGTCAGACCCCGACCGCGGCGGCTCCGCTGTGGTACGACTTCAACGTTTCGGCGTTTGGGCTGCCGCCGGTCAATTCACTTGGCATCGGCAATGCCCAACCGACGATGACCTACGGACCCGGCGTTGAGAACTGGGACCTCAACCTCTTTAAGCAGTTCCATGTCTGGGGCGAGAACAAGATTCTCGAACTCCGCTTCCAGGCATTCAACGCGCTGAACCACTTCAATCCGGGTAACCCGAGCATGAATCTGTCCCTCAACTGCAATGCGGTTAACGGAGCGTGTACCGCGGGCGGAGCGAACACGAACGCTGCGTTCGGGACAATCACCACAGCCGCCCTGCCTGCCCGGCATGGAGTCATCTCGGTTCGCTTTACATTCTGAGCGGATCTTCGCGAAAAAGGGCAGGCTTACCGGCCTGCCCTTTTTCGTTTGGATGCGACTCTTTTCCACCGGGCCATTGAGCACGGCCTGCCTGCTGTTCCCTCTGGTCGCCACATGCCAGGACCCTGCTTCCACTCAAACAACCCGGGAAATCTCGTCGAGTGAAACGCCGTTTACTTTCGAATCGAAGGTAAACCTCGTGCTCGTACCCGTTGTCGTTCGCGACAAAAACGGTAAGGCTGTGAGTTCGCTGCAAAGGGAAGATTTCCAGCTTCGCGACCGCGGCAGAGCACAGGAAATCCTGCGGTTCTCAGTGGAGCACGCAGCAGCGCCGCCGAGAGCAATTGATTCTCGCGAAACGGAGCCCGATCGACCGTCGGGCAACGGCGCCTCTCTGATCCCTCCCGGACGCTTTGTGGCCTATCTGTTCGATGACATCCACGGCGACGCAGGGGACTTAGCGCGTTCCCGCGCGGCGGCGGAACGAAATATTCAAAAGACGCTGAGCCCTTCGGAGCGGATCGCCGTCTTTACAACGAGTGGCTCGGTCTCACTGGATTTCACAAATGACCTCGCAAAAGTGCATGAGGCTCTGGGCCGCATCACACCCCACCGCTCGCGGACCGAGGACTGTCCCGACGAGAATTACTATATGGCGGATCTGGTCCGCAATAAAAACGACTTGCAGACCCTCGCCCTGGCGACCGCAGAGGCCGAACAGTGCCTTTCATTGCCCGTAGGTCCGGCGCAAAACGTGGCTATTAACACTGCCATACGCATTCTCGCGACCGGCGATGAGGACACGCGGCTCACGTTGGACGCTGTCGACCGGGCGATCGGAGCACTGAGTTCCGCGCCCGGGCAACGGATTCTGGTGCTGGGGACCCCCGGATATCTGAGACTCACCGATAAGATGCGGGTGGAGGCTCGGCTGATCGACCGCGCTATCCGAAATGACGTTGTGATCGGCGCCGTGGACATCCGGGGTTTGCCCACATATACGGTAGACGCGAGCGTCCATACCGTATCTGGCCAGCCCACGATAATTATTGAACGGCAGAAGTATGAGCGCTGGTCCCGGCTGGAGGAATCGGATTCCATGACCCAACTGGCCAACTCGACCGGCGGAACGGTCATTCGCAACAACAACGATCTGGAGGGCGGATTCAATCGCACGGGCAGTTCGGCGGATGTCTGGTATGTTCTCGGCTTTTCGCCCCAGAATCTGTCGAACGACGGGACCTATCATCCACTCAAGGTCGCATTGCGCAAGGGCAGCAGCCTGAACGTGGAAGCGCGGCCTGGTTACTACGCGCCGACTCACGCGGTGAGCGCTGAGGAAAGCGCTAGGGATGAGATTTCCGAAGCGATCTTCTCCCGGACTGATGAGAAGACGATTCCGATTACAGTGCGCACGGAATTCGTCAAGACCAGTGAGACGGAAGCCCTGATGGAAGTTCACGCGAACGTGGACGTGAGGGGCATTCACTACCGCATGGATGGGGACCGCAGCGTCGATCAGTTACGTCTCGCATTCACCCTGTTCGATCGGGACGGAAAACTCATTGAAGGGGCCTCGCGCAAGCTGGACCTGCGCCTGCGGCAGGAGACGCTGAAGCATAGACTGGACTCCGGTATCAATGTGAATGTCGAATTCAAGGCGCCCCCCGGCGTTTACGTGGTCCGAGTGGTCGCAAGGGACGACGAGGGCCATGCGCTGGGATCTCGCAGTAAGGCGGTCGAGATTCCGTGAGACGCGCCCTGCCGCTTCTGCTCGCGTTCGGTTTGTTGGCGAGGGCCCAGAACGAGACGACCCTGCGGAGCCAGACTCGTGAGGTTGTCGTTGATGTTGTTGTTCGCGACTCGCATGGCCAATACGTTCGCGACCTCAGCGCCCGCGATTTCCGCATCTGGGAGGACAACCACGAGCAGCAGATCGCCAGCATCGAGCGCGCAAAGACCGGCGGCGCATCGGCGGATTCCTACCTGATTCTGTTATTCGATGATGCGCATTCCGATGCGGCAGAACAACACTACGCGCGCCAGGCGGCCGCAAAGTTGATCGAAGGCGCCGCCGGACCCGGCCGCCTTACGGCTGTCGCGCACTTCGGCTCACGTTTCACTGTGTCCCGGAACTTCACCTCGGACGCTCCGAGCCTGTTGGCGGCGCTGAATGGCGCCACCACCACGCCCCGCACGGGCGCCGGTTCCGCATACGAACCTCAAAGCGTGTTGATGGCCTTACGCAGCATCGCGCGTGACGTCGCAGATCTTCCGGGACGAAAGCTGATTGCGTTTCTCTCTCCGGGCTTCCGCCTGACCTCGGGTCTGGAAAGCGACCTTGCGTCAGCCGTCGATGCGTGCAACCGCGCGGACGTCGCCGTTTATCCCATCGATATCGAAGGGCTCTCACGTGACTCGCCCAGGAATCCCGGATTTTCCGCGCCAGCGTTCTCGGGGCGGATTCCTCTTCAGGGCACTCCGGAAGCAGTCGTCACGCCCACGACCATTTCCGAACGGCAGCAGGTTCTCCGCGCCCTGGCCACACGGACCGGCGGATTCTTCGTCGTGAATACGAACGATTTGCCTGGAGGTCTGGCGCGAATCGCACACGAGGGAAGCGAGTACTATCTGGTGAGCTATACGCCGAGCCGTACCGATGAACCGGGAACTTGTCATTCGATTCGAGTGAAGGTAGACCTCCCGGCAGAGGTGCGGGCGCGCTCCGGTTACTGCGAGCAGAAACCGCTCAATGCGTTAGCCGGGGCTGACGCCGAACGCGATCTGGAACGTGAATTTCAGAATCAAAGCCTGACCGCGGCGCCAATGCGCGCGGTCTATTTTTATCTCTCCGCCAATCTAGTGCGGGTTCATGCGACGATCGACCTGCCGGCCCGAGCATTCCGGATCGTGAAGGACCGTGGCCACTTCCGGGCTGAAGCGAACCTTCTGGGCATTGCCCGCTCGCCCGATGGCGCGGTCGCTGCGCGGTTCGGCGACACCGTCGCCGTTGACCTGGAGGACTCCTCGAAGGTCAATGAGTTTCTCAGCAAACCGTGGCGCTATGAAAAGCAATTCAAGTTGCCGTGTGGCGACCATACAATCGAAGTTGTTTTTGGCGCGGGTGAAAATTTCGGAAAGGCCTCGACGGCGCTCGCGATCGATCCTTGGGATGGAAAGCGCCTCCAACTGAGTTCTTTGGCGCTCGGTAAGGCGGCGGCTACCGATCTGAATTCCGACGATACGGCAAAGCTCTTGACTGACGACGGCGCACCGCTGATCGCAAACAATGTCAGGGTCTTACCCGCCGCCACAAATCGCTTCTCAAAAACCGACGAATTGCTCGTGTACGGAGAGACGTACGGCGAAAGCGTGCGCAGCGCGAGGATCGAATTGCTGAACGCCGCAACGAACGCCGTCGAGAGCGCGCTCGGCACGGTCGCGCTACATGCCGGCGGCCGCGTCGGCGCCGGCTTTCCTTTTGATTTCAAGTTGCGTCTCGAATCATTAACGCCCGGACCGCACCGGCTGTTGGTGGTTGCCGCCGATTCGAGCGGCGCGGGTGCGGGACGTTCGGTGGATTTCGAAGTTTATTAGGTTTGCGCGCTGGATTCATATGACCGAACGTGTTTGTTTCCTCCTCCGGGTCCGAAAAGATCGCCTCGAAGAATACAAACAACGTCACCGCGAAGTCTGGGCTGACATGCGGCAGGCCTTGACCGAAACGGGCTGGCGAAACTATTCGCTCTTCCTTCGCGATGACGGATTGCTGGTCGGGTATCTGGAGACACACGATTTCGAAGCTGCACGCGCTGCGATGGCGGGGAAGGGAGTCAACGACCGCTGGCAGGCGTCAATGGCGCCATTTTTCGAAAAACTCGAAGGACGCCGCCCGGACGAAGGCCTCCTTCGTCTCGAAGAGATTTTTCATCTGGACTAGGCTTAGGCGGACGCTACGCCGTTCGCTTCGCGACCATCTCCTGGTCGCCGAAGTCCCCCACGGTAACCGTCAGTTTCAGATCATCCCCGGTCAACCTGCCCTTGTACACAATCCGGAACTGACCGCCACCCGCGAGGATGACAAATGAAATCGCGTCGCCCTTGATCACGCCGTCGGTGATCTGCTCTTCTCCAAAAGTATTCGTGACTGTACCGCTGAGCTTTTCCCCATCGACCTTAAAGACGAAACTGATCTCGAGATTGCTGCCGTCCTGCATCTTGAGGTCGCCTTTCCACTTGCCGTTCAGATCGGCGGCGAACGAGAGGGCGGCCAGAGCGAACAGAAGCAGCGCGGAGAGAATCAGTCTCAGAATCTTCATGGAGTGAGAACGATTATATGCGAAACTGCGCGTGCGATCGGCTTCAGTCTTCCGCGGGCGAGTGGCTCGATAACTCCGCCCGCCGCACGACAAAATTCTTCTCCAGTTGGCGGCAAAGTTCGGAGCCTAGTTTTTCGGGGCTTTCTTTCGTGTCGTGTTCCACCACGACTTTCAGAAACAGATACGTGCGCATGATTCACTTCCTATACTAAGAGCGTGAATTGCGCGATCTGCGGCGTGCGAAAGCGGAAGCGCTTTTGTCCCGGAGTAAGAGGCGATATCTGCGCTGTCTGTTGCGGGACAGAACGTGAACAGTCGGTGGACTGCCCACTCGATTGCGAATATCTGCGCGCCGCCCACCTGCATGAGCGCGCTCCAGAAATCGCCGCCGATCAGATGCCCGAACCCGACACGCAGATCGACGATTCGTTTCTCGAAAGCAATGAGCGGTATCTCTACGTTCTGACTCGAGCCCTGTGGGAAGGCATGGACGAATTCCCAAACGTGACAGATTATGATGCGCGCGAAGCCCTCGTGGCTCTCGTAAGCGCTCAGAAGGCGATGTCGACGGGCATCTACTATGAGACTCGGCCGACGAACCCTTACGCCGCTGCGATTTACGAAGCGGTGATGACGGACATAGAGGCTGTGCGGCAACGGGAGCGGGAGGCTATCGGGGCGAACACCGGCCTCCGCGATTCAACTGTTCTCAAGCTGCTGATCTTTCTCCGTAGGCTTGAGGTCCACACGAACAACGGTCGCAAGCGCAGCCGCGCCTTCATCGATATGATCCGCAGGTTGGCGAATAATGACTCACCGTCTGCCGAAGAGATCGGCGACCCGGAAGAACCGCTGATCATCCTCTAATCATGGACAGCGCGATTATCGTTTTCGGGCACGGATCGAGCGTGGAATCGGCCAACGAAGCGGTGCGAGCCGTTGCCGCCGATGCCGCAAAATCCGGCGGATGGGAAAACTACGAAACCGCGTTTCTCGAGGCGGAGCCCCGCCTGAATCAGGCGGTGTCGAAGCTAGCCGGCGCAGGAGCCACAAGCATCATTGTGCTTCCTTATTTCCTGACCCTGGGGATCCACTTGCAAAGGGATCTTCCGAAACTCGTGGAATCCCTGGCCCGGGAACACGGCGTTTCGATCCGTGTCGCGCCTCCGCTGGATGGACATTCCGAACTCCACCGGATTCTGGTCGATCGCGCCCGAGAGGCTGTGCGTTGAAAGCTCGCCTCGTCTCGTCGCGGGAGATCGCGCCCAACACCCGACACTTCGAGTTCGAAGCGCTCGAATGGGATTGCAGATTCGTCCCCGGACAATTTGTCTCGCTCACGCAGGAAATCGGCGGCAACAGCATTACCCGGGCTTACTCCATCGCTTCGCCACCGAACAGTTCACGCTTTGCGCTCTGCGCGAACCTGGTTCCGGAAGGACATTTTTCGCCCTTTCTGTTCGGGCTCGAAACCGGCGGAGAGATCGAATTTAGGGGCCCGTACGGAGCGTTCATTCTCCGCCGCCCCGTATCGGATTCACTCTTTGTAGCGACCGGCACGGGTATAGCGCCGTTTCGCTCGATGATTCACGCGAAGCTTCACGAGCATCCGGATCAACATTTCACGCTGATCTTCGGCGTGCGTTACGAGCAGACCCTGCTTTATAACGATGAATGGCTATCGTTGGCCAGTGTCCCGAACTTTTCTTATGCGCCGACGCTAACCCGTCCCACGCCAGCCTGGACCGGCCTCACGGGCCGCGTTCACGATCATGTGATCAGAGCTCTCGGCGATCGCCGGGACATCGATGTCTATATTTGTGGACTGCGCGAGATGGTCGATGAATTGCGGATGCGACTGAAGGCGTTAGGCCTCGATCGTAAACGCATGATTTACGAGAAATATGATTAAAGGACTCCGCGCCCGATCCGGCCGCTTCCGTTTGAAAGATCATCCGCCCGATACGACGTTCGGCGTTTCAAAGGGACATGCCGAGAAGTCTCTGGCGCGTCACGTCTCGGAATTACAGGATCTCCACGATCTTCTCTACGCGGAGCAAAAGCGCGCCCTACTGGTCGTGCTGCAGGGAATGGACGCAAGCGGCAAAGACGGCACAATCAAACACGTGATGTCGGGAGTGAATCCACAGGGATGCGCCGTCACTAGCTTCAAACAACCCAGTACACAGGAACTGGCCCATGACTTCCTGTGGCGGATTCACGCGGCGGTTCCTCCGAAAGGCGCGATCGGGATTTTCAACCGTTCGCACTACGAGGATGTATTGATCGCAAGGGTCCATAAGCTGGCGCCGAAAACGGTTTGGCGCGCGCGCTACTCGCAGATCAACGAGTTTGAGCAAGCGCTCTCCGAGAACAGCGTGGTGATCCTGAAATTCTTCCTTCACATCTCGAAAGACGAACAGGAGAAGCGCTTCGAGGAAAGGCTGCACGACGCTAAAAAGAACTGGAAAGCCTCAGTCGCCGATTTCCACGAGCGGACCTACTGGAACGAGTATCAGGATGCCTATGAAGACGCGATTTCCCGGTGCTCCACAAAGTACGCGCCCTGGTACGTGGTTCCAGCGAATCACAAGTGGTTTCGCAATTTCGCGGTGGCGGAGACGATCATTGATGAGCTTAAGTCAATGAAGATGAAGTTTCCCAAAGCCGACCCGGCGGTTCTTGAGAACTTCCCGCATCCAGCCCACTCAACAACTCGCTGACTGGCTTGCCCGTCACCGGATCGTTGAGACCGGGATTCAACTCGGCCAGAGGTTCCAACACGAAACGGCGGTCGCGAAATCGTGGATGAGGAAGCTCCAGTCCCGGGTCCTGTACGACCTGGTCGCCGTACAGCAGAATGTCGATATCGATCGTGCGCGGCCCGTTGAGAACCGTCCGAATCCGCCCCATCTCTCGTTCCACACGCTGCGCGCGTTCGAGGAGAGCGACGGGCGAAAGACTCGTTTCAAACTCCGCCACCTGATTGAGAAACCGCGGCTGCTCTCTCAAACCGACCGGCTCAGTCTCGCGAACGCGCGACACGCGGCAAAGCTTCAATTCCGGGCTTTCCAGACGGGTCAGAGCCGCTAACAGCATCAGGAGCCGATCGCCGAGATTCGACCCCAAGGCCAGATACGTCTTAATCAAAACAGCTCCGGCTGCCGTTCGATCCCTCCGAATCGCCGGGCGACTTTGAAGTAGTCGAAGGCTCCCTCCGTTGCGATTCGTCCGCGCGGAGACCGGTGCAGAAAGCCCAGCTGAATCAGATAGGGTTCATAGACCTCTTCAATGGTCTCCGGCTCCTCGCCGATGGAGGCTGCGATCGTATTCACGCCGACGGGCCCGCCGCCGAACTTCTCGAGTACCGTGCGCATGATTTTTTGATCGATCTCGTCAAGCCCGAACCGGTCAACCTCAAGTAGATCCAGCGCGGTTTCGGCGATGATCTGGGTAATGTGTCCGTGCGCCCGCACCTGAGCATAGTCCCGCACGCGCCGAAGAAGCCGGTTCGCAATGCGCGGAGTGCCGCGCGAGCGGCGGGCAATTTCTTCCGATCCGCCGGGTTCGATGGGCGTAGCCAAAAGCTTCGAGGAACGCTCGACGATCTGGGTCAAAGCCGGAACATCGTAATGATTCAGCCGCAGAACCAGCCCGAAACGCCCTCGCATCGGAGCGCTGACCAGCCCCTGCCGCGTCGTCGCTCCAATTGCCGTGAATCGCTGCAGAGGAATCGAGTGTGTGCGCGCGCCCGGACCAGTTCCAATGAGGATGTCGAGATGGAAGTCCTCGAGGGCCGAATAGAGCATCTCCTCTACATCGGGCAGCAGACGGTGAACCTCATCGATAAAGAACACCTGGCGGTATTGGATTCCGCTCAGAATCCCGGAAAGATCGAGCTTTTTCTGCAGCACAGGTCCGGACGTCTGCGTAAAGGGCACATCGAGTTCCTGGGCGATGATCGACGCGAGCGTCGTCTTTCCCAGCCCCGGCGGGCCGTACAGCAACACGTGATCCATCGCTTCACCGCGTTTGCGCGCTGCGTCAATCGCGATCTGCAGGTTCTCTTTGAGACGCGGCTGACCGGTAAAGTCTGCGAGCCTGCGAGGGCGAAGTCCGGCTTCGAACTGCTGATCTTCTTCGCTCCCGAACGCCGATACGAGTCTGGCGCTGTCGTCGCGCGGCATCAGCGCACCAGTTCCAGCGCCTTGCGGAACAGGGGCTCAAACTGGTCCGGCGCGCCGTTCGCGCGGGCTTTCCGGACGGCCGCTTCCGCGGCGGGTCTGGCGCACCCCAGATTCATCAGAGCGGAGAACACGTCTTCATCGAGCGCGGAGAGTGGTGGCTCGGCAGGAGTTTGTCCGTCGCCTTCGGCGGCGGGCAACTTGTCTCGTAACTCGAGGACGATGCGTTCCGCTGTCTTCTTGCCGACGCCCGGAATCCGTACCAGCCTGTCCAGTTCCGAACGCCGTATCGCGTTCAGAAGATCGCGCGCTTCCATTCCGCTCAGCACCTTAATCGCAAGCCCTGGTCCGATATTGCTCACGCCGATCAGCTTCTCAAACAGGTTCTTCTCGTCCGCGGTCAGAAATCCATATAGCGAAAGCGCGTCCTCGCGCACATGAGTGTGAATCTGAAGTCGCGCTTCCGCGCCGGCTCCCGGAAGTCTGGAAAAGGTCGAAATGGGAATCGTCACGTCGTAGCCGACGCCGCCCACATCGAGGATGACCTGGTTGGGGTGTTTCTCCACCAGCGTCCCGCGAAGCAGCGCAATCATGCAGTGGAGTAATCATTGTACATGGCCCGGCGGCGATTCTTCGTGGATGAAATGCGCAATGGACGAGCGCGTGTGGTTGGCGAAAACGCCCATCACCTCACGCGAGTTCTGCGCGTCGAGGCGGGCCAGAAGTACGAGATTACGGATACGCAGCGCGTCTGGCTGGCCGAGGTTGCGACAGCCCGGAAGAGTGAGGTCGAATTCGAAGTGATCGAAGAACTCGCCACCGGCCCCGAACCGCCACAAACCGTGGCTTACCTTGCGCTGATCCGATTCGAGAAATTTGAGTGGTCGGTTGAAAAGGCCACCGAGCTTAACGTCACGCGCATCGTACCGTTTCAGGCGCAACGCAGTGAGCGCGGCCTTGACGATGGCGCGCGCAAACGCGTTGAGCGATGGAGGCGCATCGCGCACGAAGCAAGCGAACAATCCCGTCGATTGCGGCCGCCGGAGATCACCGATCCCTGCGCGTTCGACCAGATACTCGCCGACGCTTCTCCGATTCGCATCTGGCTTGATGAACGTCGCGGGGCTCCTGCGCTAATCAAAGTGCTGTCTGGAAAACCCGTCGACGGAGTCGCAATCGCCATCGGTCCCGAGGGCGGCTGGGGCGATTCGGAGCGTGAGCGATTCGCCGCGTCCGGCTGGTTGCCCGCATCATTAGGCACAAGCGTTCTTCGTGCGGAAACGGCCACCTGCGCGGCCCTTGCCGCAATCGCCCAACTGCGCCTCGCCTTTACAATTTAGGAAGTGAGTCAGATCGAGCGGCTTCACAGTCCGGACTATGTTATCGCCGCCGTAATCGTAGCTTCCCAGTATCTGGTCGGCCATTTTGTGTTCAATGACGGCAAGCCTCGTTTCTCGAAGCCCACATTCCGGGCTGCGTTGTCGGCTCTCATCGTCATGTGGGTGATCACGCTATTGGGATTGCTCCTGAACCTCCTGCCGGTGGAGATCACGCGGCGCGTTCCGGCGGGGCCGCACGCGTTCCTAAGCGCTGCTGAGATTCTGTGGGGATTCACCTCCTCCTTCACGGTAGCCATCTATATAGCCGGACGATATCTGATTCGGGGGCTGCCGCGCGGATCGTCGGAATCGCGCCGCCGATGGATGAAGGCCGCCGCCGGAGCCGCGATGACCGCGCCGGTCGCCGCGACTGCTTTCGGCGCATTGGTAGAGCGTACGCGCTTCCGGGTGAAGGAGGTCGATTTTCCCGTTCCCAACCTTCATCCCGATTTCGAAGGACTTCGGGTCGCTCAGGTCAGCGATCTGCACGTAAGCCCATACCTGAGCGTCCGCGAAGCTGCGCGCGCGGTGGACATGGCGAACGAACTCAACCCTCATTTGACGTTGGTCACTGGAGATCTGATCTCGGAGGCTGGCGACCCTCTCGATGCGACTATCGCCGAGCTTTCACGGCTGAGAGCCGATCTTGGCGTTCTGGGATGTCTCGGTAATCACGAAGCCTACGCCGCCTGTGAAAATTACGCTGCCGCAGGCTGTAAGCGCGTTGGCATCGACATGCTGCGTGGTGAGGCGCGGCAGTTGCGGCGAGGCTCCGGAGCGCTGAATATCGCGGGCGTCGATTTCCAGTCCTTTCGCAAACGCGACCGTTATCTGGCCGGAGCGGATAGAATCGTTGTTCCCGGTATGGCGAACCTGCTGATGTCGCACAACCCGGATGTATTCCCTGTCGCCGTCCGGCAGGGATACGATGCGGTTATCGCGGGCCATACTCATGGAGGACAGGTCACGGTCGAAATCCTGAATCAGACGCTGAACGTGGTGCGCTTCTTCACCCCTTACGTTGCGGGGCTCTATCGCCTGAATGGCCGTAGCTGCTACGTCACGGCTGGCATTGGCACGATTGGAATGCCCGTGCGCCTCGGCGCGCCGCCGGAGATCACTCTGCTCAAGCTGCGGCGGGCCTAGCGGGTGCGCTATCTCATCGTCAGCGACCTGCACGCCAACTGGGAGGCGCTTGAGGCGGTACTCGGCTGGGCGAAAAACCGCTACGAGCAGATCGTTTGCTGCGGGGATCTGGTCGGTTACGGTCCGGATCCGAACCGTGTTGTCGAATGGTGCCGCAAGAACCTGCATGCCGTAATTCGCGGAAATCACGACCGCGCCTGCTGCGGGCTTGAGGATCTGGAATGGTTTAATCCGATCGCGCGCGAGGCAAGCGAGTGGACCATGCGCGCCCTTACGGAACAGAATCTACATTGGCTGCGTACATTACCAGCGGGACCGCTTGTTGTGGACGGATTTCTGATTGCGCACGGATCGCCGCTCGATGAAGACGAGTACCTTACGACGCTGACCGACGCCGCAAACACTTTCGAGTACCTCGAATCGAGCCTGACGTTTTTCGGCCACACGCATCTTCAGGGCGGCTTCGCGTGGGAGAACGGCAAACGGCGCAAACTCTTCCGGCCATTCGACGACCAATGCGAAACCGGCGTGCATGTGGATCCGGATGGTCTGTATCTGGTCAACCCGGGATCGGTCGGCCAGCCGCGCGATGGCGATGCTCGCGCCGCGTTCGCTCTTTTCGACAGCTCGACGCGCGACGTCGAACTTCGGCGCGTTCCGTACGATTTCGACTCGGTGCGCCGAAAGATCGAATCCGCAGGTCTTCCCGTGGCGCTCGGAAATCGGCTGGAACATGGGCGATAAAGAGGTATTCTGTGGTTGTGTTCTGCACTCGATGCGGCGCTAGTCTCGACGATCAGGCCCGCTTTTGCACCCGTTGCGGGCAGTCGACGATGCCAGCGACCCCGGTCGGAATGGGCCCGGCAGGAGCCGTCGCGCCCAACGGCGGCTGGGCGTCCAGCGCGGCGCCTCGCAGGCTGCGGCGAATCATGTCGCGCAAAAAAATCGCGGGAGTCTGCGCCGGATTCGCCGAATATTTCGATATGGACGTGACGCTGATGCGGCTGATCTGGGTCGGTCTGCTGCTGATGCCGCCCAACATCGGGATCATCGGCTATATCGTCGCCTGCTTCGTTCTGCCGAAGGAATAAGTCACCATCGCCGCCTCCATTTCCGCCAGACCGCGGCATCGCCCAAGTGGAGCGAGTCCCAAGCCGCGTCTAAAGCGCCGCGGTCGCTGCGGAGAATCAATTCGCGGTTGGCTTCCGGCGGCAGCGACACCAGCGAAGCCATTCGGTCGAAGACTTCGGCGCGTCGCTCGCCTTGGGTGCGGGTCATCAGATGCCAGAGAGACAAAGCGTCCCGCGGCCGCGCGGCGGTAAGAGCGTCGGCAAACGCCGTCGAATTGCCTGTCGTGTCAAACCGGTTCAAAGCTGTCTTCATCTCCGTGGTAGCATCCCCGAAATAAGGCGTACCGGGTCCGCGGTCGCGCCGGGTCACGCAGGACGCGCCCGCCGGAATAAAGGACTCGACGCCGTCGCGCTCAAACGCCACCAGTCCCATTTCAACGGTCAGCAGACCGTTGCCGTTCTGACTTACCTGAAGCGTGTAGCGGCAACCCAGGTCCACTGCTTTGGAAGACGGCGTGTCTACGACGAACTGTCCCGCCGGGGCCCATATGAACGCATGAATCGTGCCTTGCCGCAGGTCGAAGAAGTGCTCTCCGGTTCGGCTGCGCACCAATCTCAGGCGTGAGGCAGGGTCGACGGTCACCTCGCCGGCATCGCGCGCTTCGATCCTGGTTCCGTGAAGGTCGCCGGTTTCGATCGTCTGGCCCGTTCGGATTTGGCGTCCGTTGTCAAATCTCCATTCGGTCAACTGATGGCGCGAAAGCATCGCGCCGATAATACCCACACAGATCACGGCCGCGGCGGCACCTGCAAACCAAATCGGCCACCGGATTTTTCGTCGCGTTACGACCGGGTGCTTATACCGCAGGGTTCCGAGCATGCGCTCGAGGTGAGCGACTTCCTCGTCCGGAGGGCCGGTGCGGTCCCACAGGTAGCGTTCATTCATTGCATCCCCTCCAGCCGCTCTCGCAAGAGCTTCATCCCCCGGCATAAATTCACGCGCACGGATTCCGGAGTCAGGCCCGTTCGCGCCGCAATTTCCGGACCTGTCATGCCTTCCACGAGCCGCATCATCAGAGTTTCGCGATAGCTTTCCGGCAGCTCGCGAATCCGGTCGAGCACTTCGAACGCGGTACCGTCCGGGCGGTCGCCGCCCGCGACTTCCGCAGGCAATTCCTCCATCGCGCGCGCGCCGCGATGATGGTCGAAGGCGGCGCGCCGGGCGATTGCGCAAAGCCAGCCGCCAAAAGCCTCTGGCTCGCGTAACCGGTCCAACTGCTGCATCGCTCGCAGGAAAACCTCCTGCATGAGATCCTCGGCGTCCGAATAGCGCACATGCGCGAGCAGAACTCCATGCACCATGCCGGAAAACGCGCGATAGAGCGATTCAAATGCCGGCCCGTGTCCTTTCTGAGCCGCGCGGACCAGAAATGGAACTTGCTCGCGCGGCTCTGGCATCAGCAGCACGGTCGTTTACTCGAGAGTACCGTGTTTCAGTGCACCTGCGACCTCATCCGGCGTGGGAGCGTGATAGTAGATTTTGGCCGTGACAGGGCTCGCTTCTCCACCCGCCACAGGCGCCACGATGCCGGTCGCGTAGCTCCCCAACTGCGGATGCGTGGCGACCATTTTGATCACCCATTCACCCTCCTGAGGCCACTCCCGCGCTACGGCGAATGCGCCGGGTTCGGCAAGTTTGACAACCTTGAGCAGAATGCTCGCCCGCTTCCCGTTCACGATGCCTTCCGCGGTCGCCGTAACCGTAGTTTTCTCGGGCGCCACGCACGCCGTGATGTGAGCGAGCAGCACGGCATGTTGCGCGCGTGCCTCGGGACTCGTATTGACCGGATCCACCCGAAGAGCGAACCCTCCCGCATAGAGAGCCGCGGTAAGCAAAACAGCAGCGATCGTTGTGATCACGAATCTTCGCATTGGAAGAACTCCTTCGCTCACAAAGACGGGATTCACACGGCCAGTGTTAACCGGACGATCGGGACGAAATCAGATGACCGGGAGTGCGGCGAAGGCGCCATCGTCTCGCGGGCTCTCTCAGGCTCGCGTTCACGTCTTCGAGCGAGCCATAGAAGCCCGCGAAACATCCTTCCAGTCGTTTTGGCGGACGCCGGGCGCAAACGAAATCGCGAGGCCGGAACTGATCCGACCTCGCGATGACCGCCGTGCCCATGGGCCTGTATTCGTGCGTGCCCTGCGCCCAGGCAAGGCCCTGATCCGGATCGATCCACACCGCGAAGCCCATTAAGTTCATTCTGACGTGGAGTCCGGTTTGGTCAGAATGCGTTCGAGACGGTCCAACCGCCGCTCCCACGGCGTTCGACGCGCATCGATCCATTGCCGCGCCGCCGTGAAACCCGCAGGTTCGAGACGGCAGCTTCGGACTCGGCCCACCTTCTCCGTCCGCACTAGGGAACTCTCTTCCAGCACCTGCAGATGCTGCACAATCGCGGCGAGCGTCAGATTAAGCGGTTCGGCGAGGCGCGAAACCGATTGCGGCCCGTCGGTGAGCTTCTCCAGAATTGTCCTTCTGGTGGGATCGCCCAGCGCGTGAAATACGCGGTCCACTTTCACATCTTGATGGGACATCGTCAGCTGGCGAGCACGGTCGCCAAACGGCCCAGTATGCTCTTCCAGCCGTCTTCCCTCCTTTGCGGTCCGTCCGAACCTTCGAAGTAAGCGCCTTGGTCGGTGAATACCAGGTCGGTTCCGTCATCGGTCGGAACGAATTCGAACGTTGCTAGCGAGGCCGACATCCGTTTTGCGCCGATCGTCATCGCGTATGCAATCACGATTCGTTGATTGGCCACGATGTCTTGGTATACGGTGTCGTTTGACAGTGGTGTCCCGGGAAACGGGGTATTCTCTCCCATCCGATACCGCGTGTGTTCGCTGCCTCCGACCCTGAAATCCAGAGCGTATTCCTCCGCGACGCGATGGTCATCGCCCGCCATCCAGCGGCGCTTCATCGCCGGATCGGAAAATGCCGCGAAGACGCGCTCCGGGCGGAACGGGAAACTGCGCTCGATAACGAACGTGCTGTGTGTGACTGAAGTCTCTTTCATGGTCCGTCTCTCCCTCGTCACTTAAGTGACTACTTAATTATCAGGAGACAAGGCCGGGATTGTCAAGTGAATACTTAAGTATTAAAAATCCACGGAGCGTCGGGGACAATTGGAAACGGATGCCGCACTTGAATTGCTCCCTGGAGGCTTGCGCGGCCCTTAAAGGAGCTGAGGCGCGAAGAGCGGTCGGCGCGCTTTTTGAAGCTTACTTTCGTGCCGCCGAAGGTGTGGATCTTAGGGACCGCCGTCTTCCGCTCGATTTGCCCACAGGCCCGAACTCGCGATATCACCTCTACGCCGAATATGCAAAGAAGAACGGTTGGATGGTCAAAGCAGAGCTAAAGCATGAATACCGGGTTCTGCGGTAAGATCGTCCGGTCTGGACAACTGATCATCTGGGGCGGCTGGCGGGATTCGAACCCGCGACATCCAGAACCACAATCTGGCGCTACTACCAACTGAGCTACAGCCGCCGCAAAGGCAAGGTGGGAACAACACGATTGTAGCAAAGCGCCGGAACGGCTTAGCGCCTGTTGTGGGAGTGCTCGCCGCCTCCGGACGACGTGTGACCACCGCCCCCGCCGCTCCTCGGAGCGGGCTCGCTCCGGTACGACGGCGCTGGTCCTCCACGGTACTGCGGCGCAGGCGCACGGTACTGCGGCGCGGGCGCACGGTATTGCGGCGCGGGCGCGGGCGCTCGGTATTGCGGAGTTGGCGCGCTGCGGAACGAGGGAGCGGGAGCGCCGCGATACCCGGGCTGCCCTCCTGCATATCCACCGCCTCGGCTATACCCCGGCGAGTTGTAACCGGGGGTCGCCTCTCGCTGTCGGACCATCGGTGGGGCTACATTCAGCGAACGCGGAGCACCGCTATAGTTGCTCGACGGGGATGCGCTGCCGAACCGCTGCCATCCTGGAGCCGCGGCGCCCCCCGAATTTCGTATCTGCGCGTCATTGAGTCCGGAAGGACGCGCTCCCGTCGCAATGCCCCGCGATTCGAACGCCGAGCGTATAGCCGACTGCTGCTGATTGAATGGCGTCCGCTGCGTTGCTCCGGTCGGAGGCGCCATCCGGCTGAAGAACCTTTGGCTGTTGATATCCGAATGTGCGATCGCGCTGTTTACGCTACGATTGCTGAACGCCAGGTTACCCGCGCCAGGCGTCACAGGGAGAGCCCCGCGCATCAGAGATGCCTGCGCCAGCTCTGCACGCTGAACGCCCACTGGGTTCCGAAAATTTCCGCGCTGAAAATCGGCTGCGCTAACCGCCGTGACCCCGCTCGCGAAGCGAGCATTCCGGTACTCATTCGCGATGTTCACGTTGTGCACGATGCTGATGTTGTTCACAACCAGAGGCCGCGCGCCGCCGTACCAGCCACGTCCATACCACGGCCGATAGACCTCATAAGGAGCGAGCGGGACCCACCCCACATTCCCGAATCCGAATCCGACAGAAACTCCATTTCCAAACCCGAAAAAGGCGACACGCGCGGGGTGATACCAGTAGTGGCCGACTCGCGGACCGGGATACCAGCACCAGCCGAAACCGGCACGGAGATACCAACTGCCATAGTGGAACGGCGCCCATCCCCATGGCGCATAATCGACCCAGGTCCACCCGTAATAATCTGACCAAACCCACTGACCATTGCGATAAGGGGCCCAGCCATCCGGAACGTTTGGAGCCCACACCGCCCCATACTGCGGATCGTTCGACCATCGTCCATAGTTATCCAGGTCTTCCGCCCCGACGACGTCCGGGCTGACGTAGCGTGGAGACTGCGCCCGCTCCAGATAACCGTCGCGCTGGTCATTCCACGTGTCCCACTGATCGTTGGGAAACGCGTTAACCACCTGAAACTCGGGATCCGATGCCGTCCCGCGAACTTCCATCATCGTGCCTTCGCGAACACGCTCCGAGCCTTTCGGAGTGAATACTTCGACCTCGCCGTGCCGCACCGTAATGCGCGTCGAGCTATCCGGCGCCACTTCCACGCGCACCGCTGAGAGCCCTAATGGATGGACCGCGACCAGAGGCGTATCGATTTCGCTCTGCGCGCTCGTCTGGCGTAGCACGCGATACGTCATGAGTCCTTTCGAAAGCTGGATCTGATATCGCCCGTTATCGAGATTGGCTATGCGCGCCTGAGAGTCGCCCGCAATTCGGGCGAAGCTGGAGGAATCCATCTGAAGTTCGACGGTTGCTCCAGCCGCAAGCGACAGCGCGTCACCCGACATCAGGGGGGCATTCACCGCCGCTGCGACAGGCGTTCCGGCATCCCCCCGAGTCACCGACGCGTCACCGTTCAGAACGCTGATCCGGGCTACCGCGCGGCCCGGCTCGTCCAGCGGCGCCTGCTGAGAATCCGCCGGTCCACCTGGTTCCAACTGCGGAGGCTGCTCCTGCTGCCCGGTTAAAGCTGAAGCAAGAACAACCAGTCCCAGGATGAAAGTAGCGAGGCGCATCGACAAACCCAATGCCGTTATGGCAATCGCCGCACCAAACGATAAATCATTAAAAAAGCGGCATTTAAGTCCGACCGTATTCCACTGTGCGCCTGGCTGAAAACCACCATTCTGATTGAGGTGGACCAGTTATCATGGCCACTGAATGGCCAGAGTCGTCCTGTTCACCGTGCGCTTCCCCAAACCCCATACTCACTATGCTGAGGTCGATGCGCTGTTTCCTGTCAGGCCGCACTGCGAATTCTTTCTTCCCGTATGGACGCCCGGGTCCTATCTAATCCGCGAGTACTCACGGAACATCGAAGACGTGCGGATCAACGGAAATCCCGCCATCAAGACACGGAAGAATCGCTGGAGATCCGCATCCGAGCCGAACAGCGAACTCCGCCTCACCTACCGCATCTACTGCCGCGAAATGTCAGTGCGCACCAACTGGGTCGAACCTTCGTTCGCGCTCTTAAACGGAGCGGCGACCTTCATAACTCTGGCTGGCCAACAGGAGTTTAGCTACGAAATTTCGCTGGAGCCAGCATGCGGATGGACGGCCAGCGCCTGTGGGTTAAACCAAATCGGCGAACACCGCTATTTCGCGGACGACTTTGACGCGCTGGTCGATTCGCCGATCTACGCCGGCAGTGCGACCGCGCAAGAATTTGAAGTCTGCGGAATTTCGCACTTCCTGGTCAACCACGGAGACGATGGACCCAATCGCCTCTGGGACGCCAGCCGGGCGATAGAAGATGTCCGTCACATTTTCCGGAAACAGGAGGAGTTCTGGGGAGGGCTGCCGTATTCGGAAAAATACGTTCTGCTGAACCTTCTGGTCGAATCGAGCGGCGGAATCGAGCACAGAAACTCGATGTGCCTGATGGCCAGCCGATGGGCGATGCGGTCACGGCGAACCTATTTGAAATGGCTCGCTCTGGTCTCGCATGAGTTCTTTCACTCATGGAATGTCACGAAACTCCGTCCTGCCGAGTTCGTCCGTTTCGATTACGAAAACGAAAATTACACCGGGAGCCTCTGGGTTGCCGAAGGAATTACCGAATACTACGCCCATCTGCTGCTCGCTCGGGCGGGCATATACGACTGGGACGAGTATCTGGCGAGCGATGGTCTTTCCGGCGCGATCGAGCGGCTGCAGACCACCCCAGGCCGTTTGTCGATGGCTCTCGAGCAGGCATCTTTCGATTCCTGGATCAAGCTCTACCGACCCGATGAAAACAGCCACAACAGCTCGGTGAGTTATTACGTTAAGGGTGCGGTTGTGGCCTGGCTCCTCGATGTGCGCATCCGGCGATCGAGCGGGGACAGGAAATCGCTCGACGACCTGATGCGCCTTTGTTATTCGAAATACTCCGGCCAGCGCGGATTTACGTCCGCCGAGTTCCAGACTCTCGCATCGGAACTGGCCGAGGCGCCGCTCGACGATTTCTTTAGCCTCTCCGTCCAATCTCCGGGCGAACTGGACTACTCAGACGCCCTGGACTGGTTCGGCCTTCGCTTCCGCGCCGACGCAGAAACCGGCAAACCCTGGATCGGCGCCCACACGAAAATCGATTCGGGAAGACTGATTGTGACCCGAATCCCTCGCGGAACGCCTGCTTTTGATTCGGGACTGAGCGTAGATGACGAGATCATCGCTATCGATGGCTTTCGCGTGCGCGCGGACCAGTTCGGCCGCCACCTCGAACACTATCGGCCGGGCGAGCCTGTGGTCTTCCTGGTGGCGCGCCGCGAAAAGCTGATCGAGTTATCCGTTACACCGGCCGCGGAACCGCACAACTCCTGGCGATTGGAAATGGATCCGGCTGCAACCTGTGAGCAGCAGACGCGTCTTTATCGATGGTTAAAATGAGGTCAGTAATGAAGAGACGGATCACATCGCTTCTGGCGGCTTTCGCTTTATTCGTTTCCCTGGCGAGTTTCGCGGCGGCGCAGAGCAAGAAGGCGCCGACCGAGCGTTCTGTGTCCGGGATCGTGACGGATGAATCGGGGACAGCTGTTCCCGGGGCGGTTGTCCAGCTCAAGAACACGAAAACGATGCAGGTCCGGTCCTTTATCGCCAAGGAAAAGGGCGACTACTATTTCCATGGCCTCAGTACGGATGTCGATTACGAACTGAAGGCGCAGGCGAATGGCAAGACCAGCGCGTCGCGAACTTTAAGTTCATTCGACAGCCACGCGGAAGCAACAGTAAATCTGCAATTGAAGTAATTTGAACGGCCAAATCCGGAAGACGCCGCCCCGGCCTCAACGTACGATGAGGTTATGCGGTGGAACGAGGACCGGCTTTACGCGCTGTTTCTGGCTCGGGACTCCTCCCAGGACGGAAAATTTCTTACCGGCGTTCTGACCACCGGGATCTATTGCCTACCCTCCTGCCCGGCGCGCCGTCCGAAGCGGGAACACGTCCGCTTCTTCCGCACTCCCGAAGAGGCTGCGGGGAGCGGTCTGCGCCCTTGCAGGCGCTGCCGCCCGGATTCGTTTTATCGCGGCGAGGAATGGCACGAGAATCTCTATGAACAGACCATCGCGCGCGTTTACATCAACCCGGGCGCCTTCTCCAGCGTGTCCGATGCCGCCGCAGCAGCCGGACTGAGTCGAACCGCGCTGACGGATTTATTTCGCGATCACGCGCAGGAATCGCCGGGCGCGTTTCTGCGCCGCGCGCGCGTCGAAAGGGTTTGCGAGCTACTCGCGAACGGAACGAAGCCGGCGGACGCCTCCGCTGAAGCCGGATTCGAAAGCTCGTCGGCATTTCACTCTCAGTTCGCCGCGCGCACCGGTCTGACGCCGGGCGCTTACGCGTCTCTGAGCAACGAGTTCGTCCTGCGGCTGCCCTTCGCTTATCGCGTTCGCGAAATCCTGGATTTTTACGGCCGCGATCCGCAAAGCGTAAGCGAACAGGTGAGTGCCAATGGCTTTCGCAAGTGCGTCATGATCGGAAGCGAGCCGCGATTGATCGAGATCGAGTTCCGGGGAAACGCAGCGCGCTGCATCGTAGAAGGACCGCCCCGTGATGCGCACCGCCTGATAGTCAGGATGCTCGGCCTTGATTCGGATGCGGCCGCGTTCGAGCGTCAATTTGCGGAGGATTCCTTGTTGGGGCCTCTGGTCCGGGGACAACGTGGTTTGCGCATCCCGCTGACTCCCGAGCCCTGGGAAGCGCTCGCATGGGCGATTCTGGGCCAACAGATTTCGCTCAAAGTTGCTGTGATGCTGCGGCGCGGATTGATCGAATCCTTCAGCAAAGCGCATCCAGGTGGTTTGCGCGCGCACCCGTCCGCGGAAGATTTGACCGATCTTGATGCTGAGACGCTTCGCCGCCTCAGATTCTCCGGCTCCAAGGCCGACTACCTGATCGCCGCTGCGCGCGCGGTGAAATCGGGAGCAGTCCCCCTCGCCGACATGCGGCGAATGTCCGCGGTCCATGTCTCGCGCCTTATGGGCGATGTACGCGGGATCGGTCCCTGGACGGCGCAGTACGCGCTCCTGCGCGGCGGCGGCTTTGCCGATTGTCTGCCCGCCGGTGATGCAGGTCTTGCGCAGGGATTGGAACGGCTCTTGAAAACACGCCCATCGCAATCGCAGATTCGCGATCTTATGGCCAGGTACTCGCCCTGGCGCAGCATCGCCACGTATCACGTGTGGGCAAGCCTGAAAGGAGCAAAGGAATGAAGATTGAAACACCGATGGGAATGGCATGGGCATCCGTCGAGAACGGCGTTGTGACGCGATTCGGATTCGGAGACGATCCACATGAGAGCGCAGCCGATCCGGATGTTGCGCGCCAGGTCGACGAATATTTTGGCGGCGCGCGCGCCGCATTCGACCTGCCGCTGGCTCCGCGAGGAAGCGCCTTCCAGAAACGGGTCTGGTCTGAGCTGATGCGAATCCCGTTTGGTGAAACGATCAGCTACGCCGAGCTGGCGCGCCGCGTCGGCCGGCCCGGAGCATCGCGAGCCGTCGGACGCGCCAACGCAACCAATCCGATTGCTCTGATTATTCCCTGTCACCGCGTGATCGGTTCCACCGGCGCACTGACGGGCTATGCCTTCGGCGTGGATCTGAAGCGGAAGCTCATCGAGTGGGAGCGCACCGTCGCGGACGAACGGCGTTCGGACATTGCTCTCTCAGGAGAATCGGGATTATCCCGCGCGGCGGCGCGATAATTCTGCGCCAATAGCATCGCCGCGTAAGCTTTCTCTCCGGCCACAATCCGACCAGGCACTCTACAGAATCCCAAGGGCTCATCCGATTAAACGGGTGACATCCCCATGCAACCCAGATTCTGTAATTTACACAGTACAGCTGCGCGTTTTTTCAGCTCGAAAGCGAACAGCCGGGTTCAAGGAATGGCGGTTCTGCTAGGATGGCTGTCCGCCGCTTCTCTTGCTGCTCAAACCTCTCTGCCAACGCTGGCTTCGATCTCGCCACCGTCGGGATACCCAGGGACTGCCGTCTCAGTCACGCTGAAAGGCGCCAACTTCACAGCCCAGTCCGGCGTGAGACTGGCGGGCGGAGGCGCCGCTCAAGGCAACGTCGTCGTCGTCGATTCGACAACCATCACCGCGACCTTCACGCTCAGCAGCAGCGTGGCAACAGGTCCACACAACGTCTACATTGTCACGTCTGCAGGCAGTAGCAACATTCTTCCCTTTACTGTAGTTCCCGCTCCGGTTTCGGTGACGGTAACGCCGTCCGCGGCATCACTGTATCCCTCCGGCGCAGTGAGTTTGGCGGCATCCGTCAGCAATGCGTCGAACGCCGATGTTACCTGGTCGTTGACTCCCAACCTGGGGTCGCTTACGGTCAGCGGGGCTTCGGCGTCGTATTCGGCCCCTTCGAGCATTCCTTCGCCTCAGTCGGTGACGGCAATCGCGACCAGCGCCGCCGACCCCACGAAGAGCGCCTATACGACTCTGCAACTACTGCCCGCGATCAGCGTAATGGTCTCTCCCGCTGCAGTCACTCTGGAGCCGGGAGACTCGGCGCAGTTCAGCGCCTCTGTGCAGGGAACCACTAACCCCGCGGTCACCTGGTCGATTCAACCGAACGTGGGCACGATCAGCAACACGGGCGTCTATACGGCGCCATTGTCATCTCCTGCGCAACAGACAGTGACTATTACAGCGAGCAGCGCGCAAAACCCCGCGGCCAGTTCGAGCGCACAGGTTACGATCAAAACCGGCGTTACAGTGACCATGGGTTCTTCAGGGCTCACGAGCCTCGCCTGGAACGGGCAGAACATGCTGTACGCGCCGATGGCGAGTCCGGGCGTCGCCCAGGTCTTCCAGACAGATCCCACCGGAAAAACAACTGGCGCCTCGACCAAGCCAACGGCGACATCCATCAACTCAGGCGCCAACACGATCACCCAAACGTATCCCTGGGGCGTCGTCGCCACGCAATATCGTGCTGCGGGGACCAAGCTGATTATCTCGGTCACGATTCAGAACAACACGCCCAACACCATCGGCCGTTACTGGATGTATCCGACCGGCCTTCAATTCCCTGCCATTCCCTCAAATGCTTCGAACAACGCCGCGTTCAACATCGATGCGCCTTCATCGATCTGGGTGAATTACGCAGGGGGAGCGGTGGATCTGGTGAATGAAGACGTCTGTAAGCCGCTGGCGCTCGGACTCTGGCAGGCGACAAGTCCCGCGGCCGCAAGCTGGCTGATCTCACTCTATGTGGATCCCGGTCAGAATCTTAATGCGAGCTGGCCCGCTATCAATCGGCCGATCGCCCCCGGCGCTTCCGAGAACTTCACGATCTCGCTGCGTTTTGGAGCGGCAGGCGCCACGGAACAGCAGCTGGCCGGAGATATCTTCTCCCTCTTCGCTTCCACGTATAATCGCCAGCCGGGACCCGTTAACACTCACAAGCCCATCGCGCGGCTTTCGTTCAACTCTTCCTACCGGCCAACGCTCGCCACAAACCCGCGCGGCTGGTTTAACGATCCGAAGGTTGACGTCACCACATCGACAGGAATTGCGGCTTTTCAGTCGAGGCTCCTCGCGGGGGCCGATACCGCAATCACTGAAATGCAGCGCGTCGGCGCGTCCGGCGCGATCCTCTGGGATATGGAAGGCCAGCAATACGATCAGTCGTACATCGGCGATCCATCCGTCGCCGAGATGCTCGCCCCGGAACTCGTTGGCGTATTCGACACGTTCGTGAACAAATTCAAGTCTGCGGGCTTTGCGATCGGCTTTACCCTCCGTCCGCAGGCGTTCACGCTTCAGACAGGCACGATCAACGTCTCCGGTACGACGGTCACGTGGGCGGGCGGCGCGCAGTTCTCGTCCGCGTGGGCGGGTCAGCCAGGCGGCGGCGAGATCACCATCGGCGCCAGGAACTACGTCATTGCCAGCGTCCAGTCGCCCACGATGCTCACCCTCTCTGCGAGCGCAGGCGCCCTCACCGGCGTTCCTTACTCTTATGGACTGCAGACCAACGTGGCCGATCCTGAAACGGAGATGAAAGCAAAGGTCCAGTATGCGGTGAATCGGTGGGGCGCCTCGCTGTTCTACGTCGACTCCGATTTGACGTACTCGGGTTCCACGATTACTCCCGCCCAGGTTTTTAAGGACCTGACTGTCTCGTTCCCGGGTGTGACGTTCTTCCCGGAATGGAAAAACACCGGTCACTACGCATATACTTACCCTTTCCTGGACGCGACCAACGGGATCACGGCGCCGCCGACGAAGACGATGTATGTCTATCCGCAGGCGGGAGGCCTCGTCCGGGTACCGGGAGATGCGCAGATGGCGTCGGCCGAAGCGGCGCTTCTGAATTCAGTGAACGCGGGCAATATCCTCCTGTTTGACGGATGGTACCGGCATCCCGCGAACGATATTGTCATCCAGATTTACCAACAGGTTCATTAGGTCCATCTCGGGGGCAAATCCGAACACATATTCCTGGAGAACTAGTACTGCGTTCGGGAAGCATGGTTCGGATTACCCCCAAAAACCGCCCTAATGCGGGGATATTGCGGCATCGGCAGGTTACTATTTAAGGAGCGTATGAAGAGAGTTCTGGTTAACGGAGCCGGCGGTTTCATCGGAGGGCACCTCGTCAGGAGACTTAAAGACGAGGGTTACTGGGTCAGAGCAGTCGATCTGAAAGCCAACGAATATGCGCCTTCGGCAGCGGACGAGTTTATTATCGGCGACCTGAGGTCCGCCGAGGTAACCAAGTCGGCAGTCGACGGGATCGACGAGGTATATCAGCTCGCCGCGGATATGGGCGGCGCTGGATATATCTTTACGGGCGAACACGATGCGGGCGTGATGCACAACTCGGCGATGATCAATCTGAACACGTTGGAGTTCGGCCGCCTTGCGGGCGTCAAGAAGTTTTTCTATTCATCCTCGGCCTGCATGTACCCCGAATACAATCAGCTCGACCCCGATAACCCGAAATGCTCGGAGGATTCGGCGTATCCGGCCGCTCCCGACAGCGAATATGGCTGGGAAAAACTCTTCAGCGAGCGACTTTACCTCGCGTACATGCGCAATTATGGCGTTCAGGTGCGCGTCGCGCGTTTCCACAATATCTTCGGCCCGCTCGGTACCTGGACGGGCGGAAAAGAGAAGGCTCCGGCGGCGGTCTGCCGTAAGGTGGCCGAGGCGCCGGATGGAGGCGAGATTGAGATCTGGGGCGACGGTCTCCAGACGCGTTCGTTCCTTTACATTGACGAATGCCTCGAGGGCGTGCGGCGCCTGATGGATTCCAACTTCACTGGACCGGTCAACATCGGGTCGGAAGAGATGGTCACCATCAACCAGTTGGCGGAGATGGTCATGGATATTGCCGGAAAGAAGCTGACGATCCGGCACATCAAAGGTCCTACGGGAGTTCGCGGCCGCAACTCCGACAATAAGCTGATTCGGGAGAAGTTGAACTGGCAGCCGTCTCAGCCTCTTCGCGATGGATTGAAGACCACCTACACCTGGATTAAGTCCCAGACGGCAAAGGCCCGCGCACAGGCCCAATAGACGACGAGCATAAGTGAAAAGCCCGGCGGAAGGAATCCTTCCGCCGGGCTTTTTCCGTTAGGTTTGCGGAATTCGCTTCACGACACCTGTTTCAGAAGTTCCTGAATTCTTCGCGTTTCCGTAGCCTCCGGATGGCGTCTCAGCGCGTTCTGCAGTTCGGTGCGCGCCTGCTGCTTTTGACCCTGCGCCATCAACGCCTCAGCCAAGTGAAGCCGGAACATGGCGTTTGCATCGTCGGAGCGAATGGCATCCTGGAATGTATTACGCGCGACATCGTACTTGCCACTCTTCAGAAGGATCATGCCACGCGTGTCCGTGAACAAAGCGTTGCCGGGCTGTTGCTGCAACGCCTTGTCGATCAACCCGAGGGCCTCATCGAAATGCGTCCCTTCAAGAGCGAGATTCCACGCGAGATTATTCATCAGCCGAGGATCGTCGGGACGAATCTTCAAACTCTGCCGGCTTGCCGCGACCGCTTCGCTCAAGCGATTCGTCTGCGCCAGAGCATCGCTCAACAGGGCGGACGGAAGAGGATCGTCAGGCGCCATCGCCTGCGCGCGCTGATATCCGGAGATCGCCTCATCCATTCGCCCAGAGCGCTGATAGATCTCGCTGAGAAGAATCAGGTAGTCCTTATTTGTCGGAAAATCCGCAGAAAGCTTCTGGGCGGTCGCAAGAGCGAGATTCGATTGACCCAAACGGATGGCTGTCGTTGCCAGAAGGGCTCTGATCTCCGGATTCGGAGAATGAGCTGCCTCCTCCTGCAACAGCGAGAGGGACTTTTCAGGGTGACCCGAGGACATATACAGGGAAGCGAGAGCCTTTACCGGTCGAATATCGGCCTGGGCGGGCTTATAAAGCCGCTTCAGAATCTGCTCAGCCTCGACGTAATTCTTCTCATCCACATCGAGGGTCGCCATCTGAAGCCATGCCTCTTCGAGCCCCGGTTTTTCGGTGGTAATCCGCCGCAGTTCCGACCGAACTTCTCCATACCGGCCCCGCAACGCCCAGGCGGACGTCCGGACCAGTTGTGCTCCCAGGTTGTTGGGCTCGAGTTCGAGCAGGCGTTCGGCATACTGTAAGGCCTCGCCGGGTTTTTGATTTCGGATGGAGAGATCTGCCAGTTCGCGGAGCACGTCGTGATTCGCGGGATCGCGTTGCAGCACGTCCCGAAGTTCCGACGCCGCCTGGTCGTCCCTGTCAGTCTGCCGATAAGCCTTCGCCAGATCGTACTTCAGAGTGATATCGTCCGGATATTTCTTGACGAGGGTGCCGAGCTGCGTAATCGCCTGATTGATCTCATCCGGCTTCCCGCTCGCCATCTGAAGGTCCGCGCGCGTCGAGAGAGCAAATTTGTCGTCAGGATACTGGCGAAGGAGATCGCTGATCATGGCGCTGGCTTCGGGCGTTCGTCCCTGCGCCAGATTAATCTTGACGATCCGTTGGAGGTATTCCTTTTTGTGCTCCGGACTCGTCTTCATCCCGTTCTGATAGTGCGCCAGCGCCTCGTCAAATTTGTCGACGCTTGCGTAGAAGTCGCCGACCTCGAGTTCCGCTGTTGGATGCGCCTTGCCATTCGCGATGAGGTTCTTCAGCACGCGCGCGCTCTCGTCCGGCCGGTTCTGGCGCCAATAATGCTCCGCCAGTTCCACCACATACAGCGAGTTGTCTGGATTCTTTGAGATCTGTTGCTGAAGAACCCTCTCGGCGTCATCGATTCGCTTCTGCGACGTGTAATACCCGTAAAGCGCATCGTAAAGCGGGCTGTATTTGGGGAAGCTGTCCAGTCCCTTCCGCATCAGGGTCTCGGCTTCGGGCCCCTGGTTATCGATAATGAGCGTCTGCCCGAGAGTCATCAGCACATCGGGCTGATCAGGCTTCGACTGTAGCGACTTGCGAAAAGCGTCGATGGCATCCGGCGGACGCGCGTCCACGACCGCCAGGTAGCCTTTCAGCCGGAACCCTTCGGCGGAATTCGGATCTGCCTGGAGTAGGCCTGCGGAGGTATTGCCGACGATCTGATAAAGGCTCTTCGGGCGGCGCGGATCGCCGAGTAGGGCGGTCGCCGCCGTTCGGCCCAGTTCAATTTTGGCCTCGACGCTCGCAGGCATGAGTTCGGCCGCGCGCGTGAAGCAATAAAGGGCGTCCGCGATGTTGTTCTGACGCTTTAGCGTCTGACCGAACCTAAGGTAAGCTTCGCCGTAACGATTGTCTTTCTGAATCGCCTTACGGAACTGAATCGCGGCGTCGTCATACTTGCCCTTGTCGGCGAATTCGATACCGCGCCGTACGTAAGACTCTTTCGCGCCGAACGGATTCCAGCCGCATGCCTGCAACGAGAGCAGCGCCGAAACCGCAGCCAACGGCTTCAGAAAAAAAGAAGGTTTGTACATGAACTTCAAAAAAAAGAATTACCCGAAACCTTTTACACTGCTTCCGAAGGCAGGCCGTTCAGCCCCGGCGACTCGTCCGCTGCCCCCGTAGCTCGCAGGGCCTGCGACAGGGTCCCCTCAAGATGCGCAGTCAGGCATGCGGTCAGATACTTTGGAAACAGCGACAAAGCAAGCGGGTGCACCGACTGCGTCGCATCGAGGTAAAACGTGACGTTGTCGCCTGTCTCGATCGAAGCGGATAGCTGCCAGAGCCGGGATCGAGACTCGGCGATGTATTCATACGGGCCGAGCGAGGTCTCAAATCTGATGCCCGCAAACCCGAAATCCAAAGCCCCGTTCCTGGCGATTTCCAGGAACTGTTCGTAGGTGTTCGCCTGCTTAAGCGTTCGTTCGAACTCCTGCAGCCTGAACTGCACATTGATCATTCCGCGCAGTGAGCCCTTCAGCAGAAACCTGCTGGTAATGCCGAACTCCGCATATCCGAGGTGCTGCACTCCCATCCAGGCGCCAGCGCAGAAAATGATGATTACGAGACCACCATAGCCCGTATGCGCAACGTCCTGCAGAATCGCCAGGCCCGCGCAAATTCCGCAGATACCGTAAAGCATGAGCGCCGTACGCCGCGGCGTCAGCCCCTGATCGAGCAGCCTGTGGTGAATGTGCGATCGGTCGGGCGCGAAAATGGGCTGCGCCCTGAGATAACGCCGGGCGATGGCCAGACCGGTGTCGAGAAACGGAATCGCGAGGGCGATCAGAGGAGCGGTCATCCCGATTGCCGTAGCTGACTTTTGCCCCCACATCGTCCCGAAGCACCCCAGCAGAAATCCGATCAGAAGGCTTCCGGAATCGCCCAGGAAGATCGATGCTGGGTTGAAATTGTATCGAAGGAAGCCCAGCAGCGCGCCCACCAGCGGCGCGGTGACAAAGGCGAGGTCGAGACTGCCGTGAATCAGCGCGGCGACAAATGAAGTCAGCGTGGCAAATATGCCGACGCCCGCGGCGAGCCCGTCCATCCCATCGATCAGGTTCAGCGCATTTGTGCAGCCGACTAGCCAAAAAACACTAACGGGCAGTGAAATCCATGGGCTCAGTTCATGTCCGCGCAACGCGTAAACACCGAAGCCGGCCCTGTATGCGAGAACGGCGGCGATGATTTCGAAGATCAGCTTTTGCCAGGGTCTCAGAGTGCGGATGTCGTCGAACAAGCCAGTCCCGAAAACGATCAGCGCCGCTGGCATCAGCGCCAGAGCCGTCTCCCTGCCCGCTTCCACATCGATGTTTATGTTTCGATACGGCGCAATCGAGACGAAGCTCAGCGCGATGACATACGCAAGAATGACCCCTACGCCGCCAAGACGCGGGATCTCGTCGGAATGACGTTTTCGGCCGCCGTCCGGACGATCGACAAGTCCCGTGCGCTTCGACAGATCGCGAACGAATGGAGTAAAGACAAGAGCAAGGAGGAAGGCCACGCAGGTGGCGTCAAACAGAGACAGCATCTTACCTGCTTCCTGCAGGCTCCCCTATGACGGGATGCCGCTCCTCTGACTTCCCAATCGGGCCGACTTCGGTTCTGATCCGCTCGTTCTGCATGCCGCCTCCGATGACCGGAACGCCTTCAACCTCAGGAACCGTGAGAGCCTCAAGTTTCGCAAAATTCCGGGGGACTTTGCAATTGGATTTGTCCTAGTACCGGGCCGGAAAAGTTCAGAATTCACAGAAGTTAGAGGCGAGGTAGTGCTATCGTTCCGAGTTTCTGAAAATTCATAATATTGCGCGAAGAGAACGGTCCCAGCGGTCGAGCGCTTCGTGCTTTGAGAAGTGCTGAATATACGCCTTATGGCAACGCTCGAAAAGTTGGCGTTTGGTCTCTGAGCATTCGGCAAGCCGGCGCAAATCCCGAAAGACGGAATCGAAATTGTTCGCCGACAGCACCCAGCCGAGGCCGAACTGTTCGATCCACAGGGCGATCGCCGAATCGGCTCGCCCGACAAAAAGGACTGGGCGACCCATCGCAAGCGCTCCAAAGAACTTGGATGGCACGACCGTCCCGGTCCAGCCTTCGTGGAGCGTGACGATATGCACATCGGCTGCGCTGAGGCGAGCCTGCAGCCGATCTTCCGAAGCGAAAGGCGCAAACGGTATAGGAGCCCCTGACTCCTTCACCGCCTCTTTGAGCGCTTCGACGCGGTTCCCCTGCACGCTGAAGACTATCGATCCGAAACCCGCAATCGCTTTGGCTAACTCCGGGATGCCAGTCCAGGAATGCGCGCGGCCGAACGTTCCGGAGTACAGAAGAGCAAGCCTAGACTCCCCGAAGAGGCGGATTCGCTCCTCGCTGTCGACGGGGGCAGGAGACGGGGTTTCCACCAATGCCCACGGCGTGATCGTCTCGACCTTTGCAGGCGATTGGTAGGCTGCGAGGAGACACCTCATGCAGGCTCCGATATCGACAATCAGATCGCAGCTTGCGTAAGCCACTGACATCAGGCGCTTCGCGAGTCTCACGACGAGCGAGTCGGCGCTGCTCATCCCGGAGGTAACAGCAGCCTCGGGGTAAAGATCGAAGCACCAGTGTGCGATGCGTACCCCGGGACGAAACAGCCGCCAGAATCGTGCCGCAACCGCGCTCAGAACAGGGTCTGTCCCAATCACGAGGACGTCCACATGGCGAAACGGATTCAGAGCCATCGCGGACCATGCGATCGTCATCCACACCGAATTGGCCATGCGGCCTGTACTCGACGCTTGTCGAAAGGCGGGACGCCAGACGCGCAGGAACTCAACGCCTTCCCAGGTAGTGCGCCTGGGATAGATCTCGTTGTCGTTTCGGCAGCTGCGGTTGCAGGCGACTGCGGTGACCTTCCACCCGCGGGAAGCCAGCCCCGCACAGAGGTCGCTGAGATGAATCGAACTGACCACCTTGTCCGGGTACAGGTAGTGATAGAAAACCAGCGCGGAAGGCGAATCTTTGCTCATGGGCCCGCCGCGGGAACTTCCGGCGGTCGTTTTTGTATAATAGCGGACACTCGCGCGCAGCCGTACCGCCAATCGGCGCTTCAGCACGTCCGACCTGCTAAATATTTACTGGAGAACGGTTTGCGAATTTTCCATCTCGTCCCGAATATGAACTATGGGGGGCTGCAGGAGGTCGTGCGGGGACTCGCCCTTTGTCAGGCGCGGTCGGGGCATTCCGTGATCATCGGATGCTGGACGAATACCGGCAACCACCCTGAGGTCGAGGCCGAGCTGGCCGATGCGGGTGCGCGGATTGAATACCTTCGCCGGGGAACCAATGGCGAAATGGTCTATGGCAGAAGAGCCTTGTATCGCAAACTGAAGAGCTATTTCGGACCGGGCCAGTCCGACGTGCTGCATATTCACAATCCCTTCGGATATTACCTGTACGGAGCTCTTGCGGCGCGTGCGGCGGGGGCCACAAAAGTCCTCAACACGGTTCATGCGACCGTCATGTTCGGCCACCGGCGTTTCGGAAAGCGAGGCCGCGCGCAATTCTGGGCCGCCGCGATGTTGTCGCACCGGCTGATCTCGGTGTGCGAGGAAGTGGAGACCGAACTCCGAGGTACGTTCTCCATTCCGCGCGCCAAGCTCGCCGTTATCGAAAACGGGATCGATCTCTCTCCGTTCCTTGCGATACCGGCCCGAAAACCGCGCAACCAGGTCGTCTTCGGCGCGGTAGGCAGAATGTCGCCCGAGAAGAACCACGAAAATCTGATTCGCGCGTTTTCGCAGATCCGCCGCCAGTACTCTAACGCATTTCTCCGTCTCCTCGGAAGCGGCCCATTAGAGCCCCAACTCAGAGATCTTGCGCGTGAACTCGGTATCGCAGAATTCATCGACTTCCGTGGATTCAGTCACGACGTCGCAGGTTTTCTCGAGGACTTGGATGTCTTCGTATTACCCTCGGATAGCGAAGGGCTGCCGTTGAGCCTGCTGGAGGCTATCGCCTCAGGCCTTCCCGTCGTCGCCACCTCGGTCGGAGGCGTGCCTCGAGTGGTCAGTAACACAAAGAGCGGCTGGCTGAGCCCACCCGCAAATCCGATGGCGCTCGCTCGCGCAATGAACGAAGCGCTTCTTTCCATGGACCGCATCGAACGCGGCGAGAACGCGCGTCGCATAGTCGAGCAACAGTACTCGGCAAAACGAATGGCAGAGGACTACGACCGGCTCTACGAAGAGTTAAGCGCCTCCGCCGAACCCCGGGCTTACTGATTCCCGCGCCGGAACAGCAACGGCGCGAAATCGGCCAGCGCCATCTGCCAGATATCCCAAGTGTGTCCGCCTGTATATGTGACGAATTTGTTGTGAACGCCTTCGGTTGTGAGGCGCTCGGCCCACACTTTGACGCTCGGGTAGCTGACCGACTGATCGGCGTCTCCGCAGGAAATCCAGATGGTGTCGAACTGAGCGTTCATGACGTCGGTCGGCGCAGGCAGGGGAGTGTCCGCCACCCTTGCCACCGCCGGACTGAGAATGCCAAGCGCGCTGAACATCTCGTAATGGTTGAACCCGCTGTAAATCGTCTGGGAGCCGCCGGCAGAAAGACCGGCCAGCGCGCGATTCGCCGAACCCGGCGCCACGTGATACCGCAATTCAACGGTGCGAATCAAATCCTGAACCAGGAAGGCGTCCAGGGCATCGCGTGCCGAACCTAGCCCGCTCGGCAAACGCCAGAGAAGGGTCGGCATCACGACGATCATCGGCTTAGCCTTTCCCTCCGCGATCAGATTGTCCATGATCACGTTCGCATGCCCCAGATTCACCCAGTTGTCCGCGGCGCCCGGGGCTCCATGCAGGAGATAAAGCACCGGATAGCGCGCGGCGCGGTTGGCATAATAGCCGGGCGGCAGATAAACCACCAGCGGGTCGGCGCGGCGCAACACCGTCGAACCCGTCATTTCGTTCAGCACAACGCCGTGCGGCACGTCGCGTGGCTCCCAGGGCGCCTCGACGGTGTGGATTTCAAATGTGTCCTCGGGGGTTCGAGTCACAGTCCTCTTGATTACCACGTCCTCGGGTTTCGGAACGGCGTCGGACTCGAACTCGAACCAGAACGTGTGTTGTCCCGGTGGGATTGGGCGGGTCGTTACCGACCAAATGTCTTCGCGGCGCGTCATCGGCGCGGTTTCGCCGGAACGCATCCAGTCCCCGTGCGCCGATGCGATTGCGTCTCCGCGGGCGCGCACTTTTAACGTGACAGTTCCGTCGCCGTGCACCTCGGCAGGAAGACGTTGTTCAGGCGGCGTGTCCTGAGCCGCCGAGATCATAACCAAAGCGAGAAACGCGACGCAACACGTGATGAGCTTCATTCGGACGAATTATCGCAGGCGCCGCGGAAACCGGGACTATTACCTTACCGAAAACGGCCTGTTTGTATTGTGTCTCCGACAGCAAAACGGATAAGTTGAATTGTGCCTGAACCGAACCGGAAGTGCGGCGTTGCGATCGTTGGCGGTGGATGCAGCGGCCTCCTGGTTGCGACGCAGTTGTTCCGAAATGGTTGCCGCTCCAGCGTTACGGTGATTGAGCCGCGCGAGCAATTGGGCGCAGGTCTGGCCTACTCCACTCGATTCGACAATCACTTGCTCAATGTTCCGGCGGGAAAGATGAGCGCATTCCCGGGCGAACCGGGACATTTCCTTGAATGGTTGCGCAAACTTAACTGGCCTGACGCCGCCGGCGATGCGTTCATCCCCCGCAAAGCCTATGGACTATATCTGAATGACGTTCTCCGCGGCGCACTCGAAGACGCCCCGCGCGAATCCTTCAGCCACATCCGTGAGGAAGTAACGGAGATCGAAAGCGCGGGCCAGACTGCAGTCCTGCGCCTCGGAGACGGCTCGACGCTCCAGGCGGACCGAGTCGTACTTGCCATCGGAAATCCCGCTTCCTCCGCGGCTTCCGTCATCCCGCGTGGTCATAACATTCTCGAAGATCACCTGAATCTCTCGCCGTGGCTTGAGGACGCGCTCACGATTCGTTTTCCGGGGGAGCGCATTCTGCTCATCGGAAGCGGTCTGACCGCCGTCGATTCCGTTGTCGCGCTGCAAAGCCAGAAGGCGGGATGCAGCATCTACATGCTTTCGCGCCGCGGGATCCTGCCGCAGGTTCACAATCTGCGTTTTCCTGCCGGCGCGCCGCCCGCGCTCCGCAACCGCGGCGAGCTGCTGGGCCTTTTTCGTGAAGTGCGCGCGCTCATTCGTGAAGCAAGACAGGCGGAGCTCTGCTGGCGCACGATCGTGGATTCGCTGCGTCCTCTCTCGAATGAACTTTGGAAAGAGCTTTCCGCGGCCGACAGAAAAAGATTCCTGCGCCACCTGAAGACTTACTGGGAACCTCACCGTCACCGCATGGCTCCCGGAATCCGCGCGCGTCTGAACGATTACCTTGCCGCAGGCAAGGTGCAGGTCATCGCCGGGAGAGTCCGGGAGATCCGCTCGCGCGGACCTGTCGCCGAAGCCCATATTCGCCGACGCTCCGGCGAGGAATGCACGCTTGAGGTCGACCGCGTGATCAGTTGCACGGGCATTCACGAGGACTATACAAAGAGTCCGCGGCCGCTCGTTCGTTCCATGATGCAGGCGGGACTCGCGCGCGCGAACGAACTCGGGATCGGTTTTGATACTGACGAGAATGGCGCGCTGCTCGACGCGAGCACGCGGCCCTCGAACATCTTTTTCACTCTGGGGCCACCCCGCCGCGGCGATCTTTTCGAAACAACCGCCGTACCGGAAATCCGGTCGCAGGCCGAATCCCTCGCCCGTCATCTGCTCGCTTCGATGGCATCCCGTGACGAGTCGCTCGCCCGCTCACAGGTGGTTTAGCGCGGATTGAGATCGAATGCCCAGACGTGCCGCAGCCAATCGGGGATTTCGCTGCGTTGCTCGGGAATCTCGATCACCAGCGCGTCGGGATGAGCGGCTTCGACCTCCGCAGCACGCCCGGAGTTCGCAGCCAGATAGACGCACGTAGCTGGATCGAATCCCAACCGCCGTGAGAACTCGCCAAGGCTTTCGGACGCAGGCTTTCCGTTCTCTTCGCAAATGCAAACTATCCTGCCTGCTTCCTTCTGCCGAGCCAGCGCCTGGGCAAGTAGTTTGTGCGCGCGAACGGCCTCAGCATCCGCCACGATCGCGATATAGGGATTCTCCGCGATGCTCCAGATTCTCCGAACCAGGATTCGTCCGAGCGCGGAGAAAAACGCGGACGTATACGGAATGTTGGTGAGGCGGAGGGCGTATTCGTCTTCGTAGTTCGCGACCGAATACAAATCGAGAATCTGCCTGCTCGTGATCAATTGAACTGAAGATCTGTCCGCTAACGCCGCGACGATTTTGTCTTCCAGCGCCTCCATGGCCTCAACGCCGACGCGCGCGACGACTCCGCGCGACGCCGGGCACAAACAGACGATCAGGCGCGAGCGATCGGATGCTGCCGAATGAGCCACAGAGGTGAACTCGTCTGACGCCCTTGCCAGATGGCTGTGGAGATCGCCTCCCGCGAAAGAAATCAGGTCTTCGAGCCGCACGATGGCCACGCCAAAGCCAGCCGACCTGCGCAAATCGCTGGTCTTATCTCGCAGTTGCTCGAGAACCTGCCGCGGTGGGGCAAACTCCAGCCGATAGTTCATGCCGAGTTCATCGAGCAGCGACTGGATCGCCTCCTGGAGAGGGTGCGCCGGAAAGGAGGACGCGACCGCGATCGTCGGGGCTTCCTGGCTGTCTCCCGTTGTGCCCTTGTCTCTGGTGAGACTGTCGGGAAGCTCGATCGAATCGATTTCACTCTGGGGCTCAGTCGTGATGAGCTTCAGCAGCCAAACGTACGACTCCAGCAGGGCTACGGCAGTGGACTCGCGGAATAACGAGGTCTTGTGCTCGCAGGAGAGTTCGAGTGCCGGGCCGCTCTCGATCGCGAAAAACCGCAGGTCGAGCAATGCGATGCCCGCATCGAGGTTCACGCCCTCAGCCGTGAAATGGCGGCCTTCGTAGCGAATCGCCGGAAAGTTTTGCAGCATCGTCGCGACATTGAAGAGAGGATTATCAGCGCCGGAGCGTTCCGGATTGACCGCATCCACGATGCTTGCGAAAGGGCAGTCCTGATGAGCGAAGGCGTCCATGATCGCCTTCGACTCGGCGAGAAGAAGATCGCGGACCGTTTGTCCCGCAGTGACCGGATTCCGCAACGGCAGCGGATTCACGACGCAGCCCATCATGCGCTCCGTCCCCGGCCGGCTTCGGTTCGCCGCGATCGTTCCGAGCGAGAAGTCCGTTGCGCCGGTCCAACGGTACATCAAAATGCGTACTGCAGTATTCAACACGGTGAAGACGGTTGTGCCGTTCGATTGAGCGAACGCCCGGATACGCTGCGCTTCTTCCGCCGAGAGAGTGCGATACACATGCTGACCCTTATGATCCGGTTGAGAAGGCGGTGGGAAATCCGCCGGAAGTCTCAGCAGCGAAGGCGCTGGCGACAACGCGCTTCGCCAGTATTCCAGTTCTTTCTCGAGTCGCGCCCCGGACATCTGCTCTCGTTCCCACGCCGCGTACTCGGTGAAGTGGAACTCCGGCTCTGGCGCGTTCCAATCCCGCCCGTCGGCGATCGCGTCGTAGATTGCGCCCCACTCATCCAGCAGAAGACTCCCGGTGAATCCATCGCTCACAACATGGTGAATCGACATGCAGAGCAGACTTTCATCCGGAGTGATCCGGATAAATCTCGCCCGGACTACGGGACCAGTGGTCAGGTCGAAGGGCTGATGGATTGTTTCGAGCGCTAACTCCACAGCCGCCGGCTCTCGAGAATCGGCCGGCAGATTCGAAACATCGGCCGTCGGAATCGTGAGATGCGGCGAGTCCTGAACAATCTGAATCGGCCCGTTCGAGGCGCTGACAAACCGAACGCGCAGGATGGCGTTGCGCCGCACCATCACATTCAAAGCGCGCTCGAGGACCGCCGGATCGGCGTCGCCGTGAATACGGAACACGCGCGCGGTGTTATAGAGGCCGGTTCCGGGATGCTGCTGATCGAGAAGCCAGAAAACTTGTTGCGCATGGGATAAGGGGAACTCCAGGCGCCCCGGCTCCGCTGTGATCGTCGGCCCCGTTGCGGCTCCGCCGAGATCGTCAATAACACCCGCAAGATGGCCGATGGTTGGGTCCTCGAAAAACGCCATCAGCGGCAAGTCGACCCCGAGTTCCTCGCGCACCCGCGCAATCACGTCCATCACCATGAGCGAGTCACCGCCGACGTCGAAGAAATTCGCGCCCGGCGCCAGCGTCTCTAAGCGAAGCACGTCTTTCCATATCCCGGCCAGCGCGGACTCTGATGCCGTCATCGACGCAGTGTTGTCGTCAGTTGCCGTTGCCATAATTTCCTCTCAGGTCCGCGCCGCGAGCGTTGAAGCCTCGATTTGCGCGAGACGCTGGTAATCAAGTTTCCCGTTCGCAAGCAGCGGAAACTGCTCCAGCGCGATCGCCTTCACCGCCGCCTTGGGCAGCGCGAATATCTCGCAGGCTGCATGCGCGATCGCCTGCGGATCACCGCAAGCCGCCGTCGCGCAAACGAGCCGGTCATCCTTGCCGAAACAGACGACAGCCGAACCCGTGCGCGAAACCAGTATCCTTTCCACATCATCCAGGTTCAGCCGCTTGCCAAACAGCTTCAGAAATCGCTTCAGTCGGCCCGTAATGTAGCAGTACCCCTCCGAGTCGAGCCGCGCAAGATCGCCGGTTCTCAGCACCCCACCGACATCGTCTCCACGCACGAGATCCTCGCGAGTCTCGGCATATCCCATCATTACGTTCGGGCCGGAATAAATCAGTTCCCCGGTCTCGTCGTCGATCTGAAACGAACCACCTGGTATCGGAACGCCGACGGACCCGATTTTTTCGCCCAAACGTTCGAAAGGCACGTACGACATTCGCGGGGCCGCTTCCGTCTGCCCGTACATTACGAAAAACCGCCAGCCGCGTTGCTTCGCCAATCGGTAAACCTGTTCGATGGCGCGGTCATCGAGGCGACCGCCGGCCTGCGTCAGAGTTCGAATCGACGCCCCTTTCGTTTTCAGCAGACCCGCCTGCAGAAGCATCTGGTAGGTGTAGGGTACCCCGGCGAAGGATGTACATTCATAGCGCTCCAGCGCGTCCCAGAACTCCCGGCGGAGAACTCCATCCTCCGTCAGAACAATCGACGCGCCGACGCTCAGATGACTGCCAATCACAGATAACCCGTACGAATAAGCCATTGGTAGCGCGGTAATAGGCCGCTCCACCGCTGTCAGATTCAGATACTGCGCTATCGCCTCCGCATTGCTCGCCAGGTTGCGCCGTGTGAGCCGCACCAGCTTCGGGCTTCCCGTGGAACCGGATGTACTCAGCATGAGCGCAAGATCCGGGTGAATCTCCGCCACGTCGCTGGAGTCGCGCATCAGAAGACGAGGAATTTCGGCGTGGTGGTAGCCGCAGACCTGCCGGCATGGATCCGACGACAGAATCCAGTTTGGACGATAGGCCTCGATGAACTCTTCGAGGAGCCCGGAATTGAGCGCCTCGTCGAGCAGGATAACCGCCGCATCAGCTTTCAGGGCGGCGATGTACTCGGCAAGCGACTCATAGCGGTTACCCACCAACAGGAGCCCCAGTGACTTCCGCCCCGTTTCGGGCAGCATCGCGCCGATACTTGCCGCATCCCGAGCCAGATCGGCATAGGTCCAGATCTGTCCACTACGGCTGTCGATTGCGGCTACGAGCTCGCCGTAGCGCTCGACATTCCAGAAACCCATGCTTCCCGCCAGTATACGAACCGCAGGCCAGGCCTCGGTCAAAACCGTACCAATGGGTTTCGTGTGTGCGGTGCCTGAAAAGTCTCGTCAACGCCGAAACGAGAGCGTCTGGTGTTTCCGGTCCGGCGAGCGCCGTTCCCTTGCCTGGCTTGGGGTACTAAAACACCTGATGTTCGACTTAGAATTCCGCCATCTTCAAATTTGGCTTAAAATCTGTATAAAACCGTGCAGAGCCGCACGGCGAAGATAAAACTTTCAGCGTTGCGTTATGAAAGCATCAATGCTAACGTCGTTGAGAGTAGAAACGAGTTTTGGACCCCTGGTACGGGTGTCTCCGGAGGAAGACTGATGTATCGTGTCTGCATTGTTCTGTTACTTATGGCGATCGCGCTACCCGCTTTCGCATATATCGATCCCAACGCAGGCGGGTACATTTCGCAGCTCCTCGCGCCGATCCTCATGATCGCCGCCACTGGCTTGACCTTCTTCAGGCGACGCATCGCCTCGGCATTTCGCTGGCTTCGCGAACGAATCTCGCCCGTCCGGGATTAGTCCCGGATGCGGAGCGTTAGTCGGGCTGTCCTGTACTTATGGCTCCGCCTCGCGACGATAGCGGAGATTGGCGTACTACTGGCGTATTTACCCACGCTGGTTTCGATCTCCAGCGGGTGGCCTGTTCTTCTCACGCAACGCGAAATCGCGTTTGAAGCGTTCCTCTATCTTCTCAGCATCGTCCTCGCGACCGCGCTGTTTGCCGCGCTCTGCGCTGTCCTTTTATCGCCGCTTCTTTGGCGTGAATCGTCGAGGGAGCCGATCATTGGCGTCATAACGAAAACGGCAGTCGTGATCGCGGCGTTCGTTGACTTCAGGATTCTGCTGGCTTCGGTGCTGACGCATTCGCATCTCAGCGCGCGCTACACCAGCCTGATTTTTGTTCTCTACTATCTAGGCTTCGCCGCAGCTCTGCTGCTGCCGAAACAACGAGAACAGCTTACCGGCAGTCTGGATGGCTTCCTTGAGGAGAAAGCGACGCGACGGGCGGCGTTTGGCCTTGCGGCAACCGCCGTTGCCGTCGCCGCGACCGAAAGAATGACGAAAGCGTCGGTTGCGCGGCCCGCGCCTTTGCCCGACAGGCGCCCGGAGCGCAACATCCTGCTGATCAGCTTCGATGCTCTGGCGGCGGACGACATGTCGCTCTACGGATACCGGTTACCGACGACTCCGCGGCTTGAAGAGTTTGCCCGGAAAAGCTCCGTTTTCACGAATTTCTTTTCTGCGTCCACTTTCACCACACCGGGCATCGCCAGCATCCTGACTGGCCTATATCCGTCCGAACACGGTGTCTACCACATCCCCGGCCGATTGGACTCGCGGCGCGCACGCATGACGCTGCCACACGTGCTGCGCGCTGCGGGATACGCTACTGGCGCGTCGATCGCAAATCCGTATGCCTTCTTTCTGAACCAGGACATCGCGGGCGACTATGACGTTTTTCCGGACATGCCCTTCCACGTCCACGACCTGCGAAAGCTCTGGAACGGCACTTCGATTCTGCATCAGCAGGGCGCGATCGGAAACCGGGCTGTCGAGTTCGCCGACTTCAAACACGCCTTCGAACTACTGCCCCATGTCGCCGAACAGCGATACCCCAGCCGGTTCGCGCGCGTGAACTCCCCGTTTCCGCCGGAGCAGAGCTTCGCGCAGGGACTCGAGATCCTCGATCGCCTGCCGCAGGGGTTTTTCCTCTGGATCCACACCATGGCTCCGCATGGCCCTTATCTTCCGGACCGGGCGCACGTCGGACGATTCCTCCCCAGCGGTGAAATGCGCACCGAGATGGCCCAGACGTCGTTCGCTCCAGGGACTTCATATGCGCCCGTGCAGCAGCCACTTGTCGACAAGGCCCGCCTCCGGTACGACGAGTTTGTCTCCGAAGTCGATGAGGCGTTCGGCCAATTTATGTCTCAGGCGGCTGGCACGGGCCGGTTGCAGAACACGATGGTAGTCGTCACATCGGATCACGGCGAAAGCTTCGAGGGCGGCGTCTATAGCCACAAATCGCGCTATCTGACGCGCCCGCAGATTCACATTCCGCTCTTGATCCGCATGCCCGGCCAGGAGGAGGGGCGCAGAGTCTCCCTGGCAGCCGATCAAACCTCCATTGCCCCCACCATTCTGGAAGCCGCCGGTATCAGGAAAGCGGAATGGATGCGCGGCAGGTCACTGATTTCCGAAATGAACGGCGACAGCTCCGTAACGGAATCTCCCTTGGCGTTCACTCAGTACTTCGAAACCGACAGCACGATGAAACCTTTGCGAAAAGGGACGGTGGGAATCGTCCGCGATGGCGAACAGTACATTGTCGATCTGCCGACCGGAAAGGGCTTTCTTCGCCCGCTGAGTGAAGCTCAAAGCAAAGACTGCGATCACTCGCGCGAAAATCCCGCGCTGGCGACGGAGCTGAGGAGCGCGATTCACGCGAGATTTCCCGAACTTCCCATAGGTCACGCTTGAGCCACCTGAACCTGAATCTGACCCGTCAGGCATGGCAGCAATTCCGCCGCAATTGGCGCATTCCGGCAACGCCGTCGCTTCTCTGGCAGACGTATGTACCGGGATCTTTATTCTCCACGCTGACCGGCCTGCAATCTGCCATGACCGCCCAGCAACTCGCATCGGCGGACACCAACAACACCGTGGTTATCCTGGGCTACTGGCGATCCGGTACCACTCTGCTTCATGAACTGCTGTGTCTCGATCCGCGGTATTCCTACCCGACCACGCACGCTTGCATGAATCCTCATCACTTCCTTCTCACAGAGGAAACGGCGCTTGCGAAAAGCGACCAGGCTGTGCAAAGGCCGATGGATGAGATGGAAGTGCGGCCCAGTTCACCACAGGAAGACGAATTCGCCCTCCTGTCCCTTGGGGCGCGGTCGCCCTACGAAGCGCTCCTGATGCCCTCGGTCTTGCGCGAGGCCCTGAAGTTGTCTGACCCGGCTGATCTTCCCGAGCAAGACCGCGGAAAATGGGATGAGGCCTTCATGTCCTTCCTGAAGGGAGTCGCGGTGCGCGGCGCGGGACGCCCCGTTGTGCTCAAGTCGCCCACGCACGGTTTCCGTGTAGGGACGTTGCGCCGTCTGCTGCCGGACGCCAAATTTATCCTCATCGTGCGCAGCCCGATGAGCAACTTTGAATCGGTAGTCAGAATGTGGAAGCGGATGTTCGAGATCTACTGCGCGATCGGCGCGATCCCCTCGGATGACGAAATCCGCGAAGCCGTCCTCGAGGATCGACCGAGATTCGAGCAGAAGCTCGAATCCGGATCAGCCGGTCTTGCCGATGATCGCTTCACGACTCTAACGTACGAGGCACTTGCCGCCGATCCTTACGGAGAGGTGGCGCGGCTTTACGAAAGAATGAACCTCGGCGACTTCGGCTCGGTCAGCGCCCGCCTGAAAGAAGAAACAGAGAAACGAAAGGACTATCGGGCCCTGGGTAAACTCCCCTCGCCGGAGTGGCAGGACCGTATCCGGAGCGCCTCTTCGGATGTGTTTCGGCGGTATGGATACCCCTTGAATCTATGAAGGCCGAATGCGTTTCGCAGGGCTCATTCGGATTGACGATGCAGAGCCTCGATGCTACACTCGCTAATCCCAATAGAAGGCTTTTTTTCGCGAAATCAGTGACAATTTGCAACTCTATGACGCAATTCATTCTGGATAGGCCCGGAAATAAGCGGAGAGCGAAATGACGCCGACCCCGTTCGACGGAGCGGTCCGCCTACCCAGAAGTTATGATCCCGAACTTCTCATGCGGGATCTTCAGGTGCTTCGGGAAGTTCCGACCGCGCCTCAGCCCGGTCCGTACCACAAGGGCGAATGGACCGGAATCGCGCTGCATTCCATGGGCGGAAAAGACTCGGTTTTTCCGAGCGCGCCCGGCATGGACCGCTATCAGGCGACCGAGCATCTGGCCCGCACGCCGTATTTTCAGGAAATTCTGGACGGGATTGAGTGCCCGAAAGAAGTCGTCAGGCTGCTCTTTCTTCCTCCGGGCGGACACATCAAGGATCATTTCGATTTCCATACCAATTTCCAGTTCGGACTCATCCGCCTTCATATCCCTATTCAGACGCATCCTGACGTAGCCTTCATCATTGAAGGGCGCCGCATGAGCTGGAAAGCCGGCGAGTTGTGGTACGGCGACTTCTCGCGTGTTCATTCGGTAAAAAATGACAGCGAGTTGGTACGCGTGCACATGGTCATTGACATCCTCATCAATGATTTCGTGCTCAGTCTGTTCCCCGAGGACTTCGTTGCCCGGCGCCGCGCCGAAGGCATTTCGATGACCACGAATTCGGCGCCCGCCTCCGAGGCGGAGCTGCGTCGCTGGACCTGCGATTTCCGGATCCCCGGCGAGTTCATGCCGATGTTCGTCATCGGTAAGCCTCTTCCGACGCTGGTGAAAGGAGCCCAGGCATCCGTTCGCATAATAGACGGAAGCCTAATGGTGCTCATCAATAATGAGCCCTCGTTCCGGCTTGAGCCGATCTCCGAAAACACCTTCGGCATCGCCGGACTGCCTCCGGGAATTACTCTGGAATTCCAGGAGAAAAACCATGCGGTCGGGGAAGTCGCCTTGAACATGTCCGGCCTGCCGAAGGACCTGTACTCGGCGCGTCTCGGGATGTTCCAGGGACCTTCGATCGATCGGAGGCGCGTGACGCTACCGCTGATCAGTGCGCCCACGCCGGCCGCAGAGGCCCTCGCTGGCTAGCTCGTGTCGCGCGTACCGGTACTCGGGAATTTGTTATTCGGATTCTCCTGACCCGCCTCGGTTGCACCCGGTATAGACGTCACCCTATCATCGTTTAACGGATTTTTTACGCGTGGGAGTTTTGGAGAAAAAAGCAGCAGATATTGGGCGCGCCAAGCGAGGATTAGCTGGCTTGCTCAACAAGCGCGCGGATGTCGGCGCGCGTCCCTTGCCACGTTCAGCGGGGCGATCTGAAACATCTCACATTCCGCTCTCCCTGCAGCAGGAAAAGATCTGGCGGCAGGCTTCGCTCGCCGGGACCGTGAACCATGTCAGCCACGCCTTGCGTATGGCTGGTTCTCTCGACATCGCCGCCGTTGCACGCGCGTTTAATGAGATCGTTCGCCGGCACGAGGCGCTTCGAACTTCTTACGTCTCGGAAGCGGGGGTGTTGCGCGCATCCGTCCAGCCTGCTGCTCCGGTTTCTGTTCGGGTCACCGACATAGAGGAAAAGGCCCTGCCCGAGGCCCTTGCGCGCGAGTCTGCTGCGAGCTTCGACCTCCTTTCCCCGCCGTTGGTTCGATGCAGCCTATGGCGAATCGCGGATGACGATCACATTCTGCTCGTTGTGATGCATCCTCTTGCCGGAGACGCGTACAGCGGGCCGGTATTTTTTCGCGAAATGGAAAGGCTATGCGCCGGGACCGAGCAGGCCCTTAGCCTTCAATATGGAGATTTCGCGCTCTGGCAGCATGAAACACTGCCGCAGGAAGTTCTGGACCGGGACGCTGCATTCTGGCGCGATCAGCTCAAGGAAGCATCCGCCACCATCCCGCTGGCCGGGCGCCTGGCGCGACGAATTCCTGGCCGGAAAACTCCGTTGGCTTCGGATTCGATCTCGATCGAATCCTCAGGGATCGATGCCCTGTGCCGCGCATATGGCGTCGCTCCGTTTACTGCGTACCTCGCCGCATTGAACGCCGTCTTGTTTCGCTGGACCACCGTAAGCGATCTGATCGTTGGCGCGGCGGTCGATTCCCGTGGATCGAACGAATTTGAGCCGCTGATCGGTTGTTTCGCGAACCTGGTTCCGTTCCGGATGAGGCTTGACACGCGCCAGACGGTGAGCGATTTCTTCGCCGGCGCCGAAAAAGCGATTGCCGCAAGCCTGGCCCATTCAGAGATTCCTTGCGATACAGGGGTTAACGTCGGCCTAGTCGTCCGCGCCGCCGCGGACACCACGTTCCATATCGGCGGGGCCGAAGGAAGCCTGTACGCAACGGCGGAACCCGCGCCCGGTCTCGATCTTCACTTCGTGGCGATTGAACGTCACGAGTCCGTTGAGATTCGCTGCCAGTACAACCCGGAGATTTTCAGTCGCTCAACCATAGATGCGCTTCTCGCCGCGTACCGCGATGTGGTCCGCGCTTTGTCGGCAGATCCATCTGCAACGCTCGGTTCCATTTCCCTGCCCGAAGCCTTAAGCGTTGCCGGCGCGACTGCGGCAGGTGAAACGATCGCTGTCGCAGCCACATTCACCGCGGAACCGCTCGAAGAGCCCCTGTCTTTCTGGATGGACCGTCTGGATATACCGGCGCGCGTGAATTTCGCCCCCTACGGACAGGTGTTCCAGCAGTTGCTCGATCCGGCAAGCCCGTTTCGGGCGAACCAAACCGGCTTCAATGTGGTGCTCCTCCGCTTTGAGGACTGGATTACAGCAGAAGGTTCCCTGGAAAGCCGTATCGCCGGACTGGAAGAGAACATCCGCCAGTTCTGCGCTGCGGCGGACTCGGCCGCCAGAAGCGCGGCGGTCCCGTGCATCATCTGTATTACTCCGCCCAGCCCGGAGGTGGCTGCGAGCGAACCGGGACCGCATCTCATCCGTCTGGAAGACCTGCTTGAATCTGAACTCGGCGGCGCCGCGGGCACCCACGTTATTACCTCGTCTCAGCTCCTGGCCTACTACCCTGTAGCCGATTACTCCGATCCCTACGGAGAATCGACCGCGAGAATTCCGTACACGCGCCAGATGTTCACCGCCATCGCCTCGATGCTGGCGCGTCGTATCTACGGCATCAAGGCGCCGCCTTTCAAAGTTCTTGCCCTGGACTGCGACAACACCCTCTGGAAAGGCGTTTGCGCGGAAGATGGTCCGCTCGGCGTAGTAATTGATGCGCCGCGCATCGCCCTGCAGGAGGCCGCAATTCGTTGGCAGAAGGCCGGTGTGGTTCTCGTCCTCTGCTCCAAAAACAACGAAGAGGACGTTTGGGAAGTCTTCGACCGCAACCCGGCAATGCGGCTGCGGAGAGAGCACATTGTCGCCTCGCGCCTGAACTGGCTCGCGAAATCGCAGAATCTGGCCGACCTCGCGCACGAACTTTCGCTCGGCATCGACAGTTTCGTATTCCTGGACGACAACGCGATCGAATGCGCCGAGGTGAGCGCCAATTGCGCCGGCGCGCTAACGATGGAACTGCCCGCTGACGAATCGCGTATTCCTCAGTTCCTGAATCATCTCTGGGCGCTGGATCGCTGGAAAACCACCAAAGAGGACGAAAAGCGCACCGCTCTCTATCGCGAGAACCTGCGGCGCGAGACCGTGCGGCGCACCTCGTCGACTCTGGACGAATTCCTGTCGCAGCTCCAGCTTGAAATCAGCATCGAGCCAGCTCGTCCCGAGGACCTGCCCCGTGCTTCGCAGTTGACGCAGCGCACGAATCAGTTCAACCTCACGACGCTCCGGCGGTCGGAGTCCGAACTTCTGCAATTGATGGGATCGGGTTCCGAATGCCTCGTCGTTGAAGTCCGCGATCGATTTGGCGACTACGGCAAGACCGGCGTCGTCATCTACTCCGAGAAAGATCGCGCTATCCGGATCGACACGTTCCTGCTCAGTTGCCGCGTTCTTGGCCGGAAGGTCGAACATTCCATTTTGGCCCGTCTCGGCGAAATCGCGCTGGCGCGCGGCCTGAACCGCGTGGAGGCCCCGTTCACTCCGACTGCGCGGAATATCCCGGCGCGCGACTTTCTGGAGAGCATCGGGAAAGAGTTTCGGCATGAAGACGGCGATGGTTTCGTCTATCGTTTCGATGCCGCCTACGCGGCGGGCGTTAAGGACCGAGCCGGTCAAACCATCACGGAGGCCGTAGCGGACGAAAACGAGCGGCCCCCGGAAGAAACACGCGCGCGCGTCATTTCCGCGCCGCTTGCGGAAATCGCGTCCGCTTTTTCGGACGTCGCGTCCATTCAGTACGCCATCGATTCCGCCAGTTTCGCTCGCCGCGAATCGGGCGGTGCAGACGATGCGCCCCGAACAGCAACTGAAGAGATCGTCGCGGGAATCTGGGCCCGCGTGCTGCGCATCCCCCAGCCTGGTATTCACAGCGACTTTTTCGCGCTCGGCGGCAACTCTCTGCTCGGCGCTCAGGCTCTGGCCCGAGTCCGCCAGACCATCGGCGCCGAGATCCCGCTGCGCGCGATCTTCGAATCACCGACCGTCGAAGGACTAGCCGCCCGCATCGATGCGGAAAGACAGCGAGGCAAGACATGCCTGCCGCCCCCCAGCGCCATGGCGCGGCCGGAACGCATTCCGCTGTCGTTCGCGCAGCAGCGGCTGTGGTTCATCGATCAACTCGAACCGGGCGAACCTCTCTACAACATTCCGCAAGTGTTCCGCATACGCGGCGTCATCGACGTGGCGGCTCTCGAGAGGAGCATCCAGGAACTCGTACGGCGTCACGAATCTCTCCGCACCACCTTCCCCGCGGTGGATGGACGGCCCTTCCAGTTCATCGCGCCGGAACTCTCGGTTCCATTGACCGTTGTTCCGGTGGAAGGCGCCAACCCCGCGGAGCGGGAACAGCAGGCGGAAGCGCTCACTATAGAAGAAGCGCGTTCACCCTTCGATCTGAGAACGGGTCCTCTCTTCCGCGCAAAACTGCTGCGTATCTTATCGGACCAGCACCGACTGCTCCTGACGATGCATCACATCATCGGAGACCGCTGGGCAATGGGTGTCCTGGCGGAGGATCTCAGCAAGCTGTACGCCGCGTACGGCAACGGATGGCCCTCTCCTCTTACGCCGCTGCGCGTTCAGTATCCCGATTTCGCAATCTGGCAGCGCAAATGGCTCGACGACACCGTGTTGCGGGAGGCCGTCACTCACTGGGGGCAGCGCCTCGCCGATGCGCCCGCACTCAGCGAATTCCCCGCTGACCGACCCCGGCCAGCCGTGCAACGCCATCGCGGCTCCATCGTCACTCACAAGCTGGATCGAAGCCTGATTGATCGTCTGACCGCTCTCAGCCAGGCAGAAGGCGCGACGTTGTTTATGACGATGCTCGCCGTCTTCCAAGCCCTCCTGGCCCGGTATTCCGGCCAGGAAGACGTCGTCGTGGGTTCGCCCATCGCCGGAAGAAATTACACGGAAGTCGAAGCGCTCATAGGGTTCTTTGTTTCAACCATGGCGCTACGCGCCAATCTGTCGGAAGATCCGTCGTTCCGGACCTTCCTCGGCCGGATTCGGGAAGTCACGCTCGATGCCTACGCCCGACAGGATGTCCCGTTCGAACGGGTTGTCGAAGAACTTTCTCCGGACCGCAGCCTTAGCCATAATCCGGTGTTTCAGACCGTTTTTGCGCTGCAGAACGCGCCGATGGCGCCGCTGGAACTCACAGGAGCGGAGGTCGAGCGACTGTCTCTCGACTGGGGAATCTCGCTGTTCGACCTGACCTGCTTTGCGGTTCACGTCCCTGACGGCATTCTGCTGAGGGCCGAATACGATTCGGATCTCTTCGATCGTCAGTCGATCGTCCGGATTCTCGGACATTTTGAAAACCTGCTGCGGGCTGTCGTACGTAATCCCGACCAGCCGCTTTCGGCCCTTCTCCTGCTCACCGAAGCCGAAGAACACAAGCTCGTCTTTGACTGGAACGCCACGAAGACCGCCTGGTCGTTAGACCATTGCGTTCACGCGCTCTTCGAAGGACAAGCCGCGGCGCGGCCCGATGCCCTGGCGATACAAGCTGGCGACGCTACGCTCTCGTATAGCGAACTGAACCGGCGCGCGAATCAACTCGCCCACAAGCTCCGTGCTTTTGGCGTCGGTCCAGAAACCGTCGTCGCCGTTGCGCTGGATCGGTCGGCTTCCATTCTGGTTGCGATCCTCGGTGTCCTGAAAGCGGGCGGCGCTTACCTTCCGATCGACATTTCCTATCCGGCCGCCCGTATCGCATTCATGCTGGAAGACTCCGGCGCGGCCGTGTTGCTGACGTCTCAGCGGTTCGACGTCCCCGTAGTCGCCGACGTCGGCAACTGCCTCCGGCTGGATACGGACTGGGCGGAAATCGCGCTTGAGTCCGCAGAAAATCTTCCGCTCCTGTCGCGCCCATCGAATCTCGCATACGTCATCTATACATCCGGTTCGACCGGCAAACCCAAAGGCGTCGAAGTCGAGCACCGCAGCCTGATCAATCTGGTGCGCTGGCACCAGGAGACTTATCAGGTCAGCGCAACGGATCGCGCCACTCTGGTTGCGTCGCCCGCGTTTGACGCTTCTGTTTGGGAGACCTGGCCGTATCTCACTGCGGGAGCGAGCCTGCATGTTCCGGAGGAAGAAACCCGCACTTCCCCCGAAGACATTCTGGTGTGGCTTGCGCAGGAAGAAATCACGCTCTCGTTCCTGCCGACACCGCTCGCCGAGCGCGTGCTCGACATTCTCGCCTCGTGCACGGCGCCGCCCAAACTCAGTCTGCGGGCCATGCTCACGGGAGGCGACAAACTGCATCACGCGCCGCAGCGAGATCTGGGTTTCGTTCTGGCGAATCACTACGGCCCCACGGAAGGAACCGTCGTATCCACGTGGACTCCTGTCGCGACAGGCGCCGCTGCTCCGCCTCCTATCGGGAAGCCCATCGCGAATACCCGCGCTTACATCCTGGAGCCGTCCTTGAAGCCCGCCGCCGAGGGCGTACCCGGCGAGCTATACGTCGGCGGCGACAGTCTTGCGCGCGGCTACCGGCGCAGGGCAGCCCTGACGGCCGAGCGCTTTATCTCCTGGCGCGGTCCGGGCATGGACCGGGACGAAAGACTTTACCGCACCGGAGACAAAGTCCGCTATCTCCCGAGCGGCGATATCGAATTCTTCGGACGGCTCGACCACCAGGTTAAGGTCCGCGGCTTCCGGATCGAACTCGGTGAAATTGAAGCCTCGCTGGCAGAGAACCCAGCGGTACTCGAATGCGTGGTTGATTGCAGGAACGATGCTCAGGGCGCTGCAAGTCTTGTTGCGTACGTTGTGCCCCGCCCTGAAGGTGATGGCACGCAGGCATCATCCGCCGCCGAAGGACGCTCAGCCGAACAGGTCGCTCTTTGGACGAGCACGTTCAACGACGCATATAAAGGTAGCGGCGAAGATGACGCCACCTTTAATATCACCGGCTGGAACAGCAGTTACACGGGTCAGCCAATACCACCCGGGGAGATGCGTGTCTGGGTTGAGACCACAGTCGACCGCATTCTCGCGCTCCACCCACGCCGCGTCTGGGAAATCGGCTGCGGAACAGGCCTCCTTCTATATCGTGTCGCGCCGCAGACCGAGCACTACTTCGGTATCGATATTTCTCAGGCGGCGCTCGACCTGATCGCGAAGCAGACCTCCCGTCCGGAACGCAGCCTCCCGCACGTCCGTCTTCAACAGGGTCCGGCGCACGAGATTACGACCACGGACTCCGATTTCAACGTCGTCGTCCTCAATTCGGTCATTCAGTACTTCCCAAGCCTTCAGTACCTCTTCGACGTGATCCGCAAAGCGGTGGATTCGATCGGGTCCGAGGGTTCGATTTTCCTGGGCGATATCCGCAGCTTCCCTCTGCTGGAACTCTTCCACGTCTCCCTGCAACTTCACCAGGCCGTCGACGCAACCAGCAAGAAGGAATTCTTCAACCACGTTCGGACCGACTCGCACAACGAGAGCGAACTCCTCGTCGATCCGGAATTCTTCTCAAACCTGGGCCAGCGCATTCCGCGTATCGGCCGCGTCGAGATTCAGCTCAAGCGTGGAACTGCGCACAACGAACTCACCGGTTTTCGCTACGACGTTGTCCTTACCGTCGGCAAGGCCGCCATCGTCAAAGACTGTCCAACCGTCGACTGGCGGCAGCGCGAATTCACGCCGGATTCACTGCGCGAATTCCTGAATCAGACAACCGACGATCTGGTCGTCGTGACGGGCATCCCCAACGCCCGCATCATCCGGGATGTCGAAGCCCTTCGCCTGCTGACCGCTGAAGACGGTCCTGCGACAATCGGTGATTTGCGCGCAGTTCTTGCAGCGCAAACGGCGAGTGGGGTCGAACCCGAGGATCTGTGGAGTCTCGAAGACACTACGCCCTTCCACGTCGAAATTCGTTCTTCGCAAAGCCCTGAGGATGGTTGCTGCGATGCGATTCTGCGCCGCAAAGGCAGCCATGCAATGGAATGGCAGCCCGCGATTTTTGCCGCAGCGCCGAAACGTTCCGCCCGCACAGTCTGGGCGAACAACCCGCTGCGTAACAGCGCCGAGAATGACCTCGCCAGAGAACTCGGGGAATGGCTCAAAGACCGCCTACCACCCTACATGGCGCCGTCGGCATTCGTTATTCTGGAAGCCCTTCCGCTCCTCGCGAGCGGCAAACTCGATCGTAAAGCGCTGCCCGCGCCGCAACCGCCACGAACCACTGGCGGCAAAGCCAGAACTTATCTCGAAGAGCAGATCGCCGCAATCTGGTCCGCCGTTCTACGCGTTCCCGAGATCGGTATCCGAGACGACTTCTTCGCTCTGGGCGGACACTCGTTGCTTGCGACGCAGGTCACATCGCGCATCCGCGAACTCACGGGCGTTGAACTGCCGGTCCGATCGCTCTTTGAAACGCCGACCATCGCCGAGCTCGCGGAGCGCATCGAAGCGGTCAGCGCTGGCAAGCAAGGCGACCTCGCGCCGATTCCACGTGTCCCGCGCGACGAGCCCCTGCCGCTCTCGTTCGCTCAGCACAGGCTCTGGTTCCTCGATCAGCTCGAACCGAACAGTTCGCTCTACAGCGCGCCTTGGGCTCTGCGTCTTAAGGGAACCGTGCGCGTGGATGGCATCGAGTGGGCTCTGAACCGAATCGTCGATCGCCACGAGGCGTTCCGAACCGTCTTCGGGACCAAAGATCACCAGCCCGTGCAGATGATCGACCCGGCCTTCCGGCTCGAACTGCCCGTCTTCGATATCAGCGGGCATGCGAATCCGGAAGCGGAGATGACTCGGCTCGCGCTCGAGGAAGTCCGCCGCCCCTTCAATCTGCAGACCGGACCGATATTCCGCGCCTGCCTGCTGCGCATCGCGCCGGAGGATCATGTCCTACTGCTGAACAGCCATCACATCGCGAACGATGGCTGGTCGTTGTGGCAGTTCGTCAACGAGCTAGGCGATCTCTACCTCGCGTTTCTGCGCGGCGAGCCGTCGCCTCTCACGGACCTGCCTGTTCAGTATGCAGATTTCGCGGCATGGCAGCGCCAGTGGATGCAGGGCGAGGTTCTGGAGCGTCAGGTGTCGTGGTGGCGCAGCAAGCTGCAGGGCGCGGCCGACACCCTCAATCTCCCGACGGATCACCCGCGCCCGTCCAAACTGAGCGGCCTGGGCGCGACCGAGCGGCTTCAACTGCCGCCCGAACTTGCCGCAAAGCTTCACGATCTGAGCCGCGCCGAAAACGCAACGCTCTTCATGACGCTGCTGACGGCGTATCAGGTCCTTCTGTTCCGCTACACCGGACAGGAGGATATCGTTGTCGGCGCCCCGATCGCAAATCGAAATCGCGCCGATATCGAACGCATCATCGGCTTCTTCGTCAATACGATCGTGATGCGAACCGATCTCTCCGGCGCGCCGACGTTCCTCGATGTGCTTCGCCGCGTCCGCGAATACTCGCTCGAAGCCTACACGCATCAGGATCTGCCGTTCGAAAAACTCGTCGAAGCGCTGCGTCCCGAGCGTTACCTCGACCGCGTGCCGATGTTCCAGGTCTGGTTCGCGCTCCAGAACGTGCCGCGCATGGTCTACGATTTCCCGAATCTCGAACTAAAGCCGATCACATTCCACACCGGCACCTCCAAGTTCGACATGGGGCTGTTCGTAACCGAGCATCCCGCCGGGCTTTCCTGCATGGTCGAGTATTCGACTGATCTCTTTGACCGCGACAGAATCCAGCGATTCCTCGGTCATTTCGCCACACTGCTTGAATCGATCCTCGAAAACCCGAACACGAAGATCACCGAGCTGAACCTCCTGACTGCGGAGGAAGAACGAAAGCAACTCGAGCGGAACGCGTTGCCCGCCTCCGCACCCCGGGCTGATCGCTGCATCCACGAGATCTTCGAGGAACAGGTGGACCGCGCCCCCGAAAGCATCGCGGTGATCTTCGAGGACAAGCGGCTCACCTATGCGCAACTAAACGCCCGCGCCAATCAGCTTGCGCATCGCCTCCGCGCTCTGGGCGGAGGCCCCGAGTCGCTCATCGGCATTTGTCTCGATCGCTCGCCCGACATGCTCGTGGCGATTCTCGCCGTGCTCAAATGCGGCGGAGCCTACCTGCCGCTGGATCCGGTGTATCCGCCCGAACGCCGCGCCTTTATGCTGGAAGACGCGCGTGCGCCGATCCTGATCACGGAATCGCGCCTGCGCCTGGAGAATCCGGTCGAAGCGCACACCGTCGTTCTCGACGAAGACTGGCCCTCAATTGCGCAGGAACCGGCCGCCAATCTCGGGCTCTTTTCGAAGCCCGAAAACGCTGCCTACGTCATCTACACATCGGGGTCCACCGGGCGCCCGAAGGGCGTGATCATCACTCACGCCAACGTGGTTCGCCTGTTCACCGCTACCGATCACTGGTTCGGGTTCGGTCCGAGTGATACCTGGAGTCTGTTCCACTCGTTCGCCTTCGATTTCTCTGTCTGGGAGATCTGGGGAGCGCTCCTCTACGGCGGCAAACTCGTTGTTGTGCCGTGGATCGCGAGCCGCTCGCCGGAACTCTTCCATGATCTCCTTGTCGACCACAAAGTCACGGTGCTCAACCAGACTCCGTCTGCGTTCCGCAATCTGATTGCAGCCGACGAACGAAGCCCCAGATCTGGTGAGATCGCCCTTCGCTACGTAATCTTCGGCGGTGAAGCTCTCGAGTTTGCGTCCCTGCTTCCGTGGATCGGGCGGCACGGCGATATGCCGGCGCTGATCAACATGTACGGCATCACCGAAACGACAGTGCATGTGACGTACTACAACATCCCGACCGCCGAAGTGAATCGCGATACCCCGAGTCTCATCGGCGTGCCGATTCCGGACCTTCAAGCCTACATCCTGGACGATCACCTCCACCTCGTACCGGAAGGCGTCACAGGCCAGTTGTTTATCGGCGGCGCGGGACTGGCACGGGAATATCTGAACCGCCCGGAACTTACGGCGGATCGATTTATTCCGAATCCCTTCGATCCCTCGGGACGAACCCGGCTCTACAAAACCGGCGATCTCGCCCGCTATCGCGAGGGCGGCAACATGCAGTATCTCGGCCGATGCGATCAGCAGGTGAAAATCCGCGGCTTCCGTATCGAACTCGGCGAGATCGAAGCTACGATTGGCAGTCATCCCGGTATCGAACAAAGCGTTGTTCTGCCCTTCGATCAGGGCGATGACGACAAGCGCCTGGTGGCCTATGTCGTTCCGCGCCGCCGAACCGAATCGCAGGAACTCGCATCGGCGCAGGTCGCCGAATGGACCGTCGCGTTCAACGAAGCTTACCAGCGAGGCGATGGCGCCCTTGAAGCCACCCTGAACCTCACAGGCTGGAACAGCAGCTACGACGGCAAGCCGATCCCGACCGAGGAAATGCGTGTGTGGGTGGAAAGCACAGGGGCGCGCATCAACGCGCTTCATCCGAAGCGCGTGTGGGAACTCGGATGCGGTACCGGGCTGTTACTCTTCCGAGTCGCGCCCAACGCCACGCAATACTACGGTACCGATATTTCGACCACTGCGCTTGATTTCCTGAAAAAGCAGCTTGATCGGCCGGAGCATCGTCTCCCGCACGTCACGCTCGAAAAACGCGCCGGCCATCAGCCGCCCGAGCCGGCCCAACGGTTCGACGCGGTCGTCATCAACTCGGTCGCGCAGTATTTCCCGGACGTCGATTACCTTGTTTCCGTACTTGAAAACGCGATCGCCTCGGTAGATGACGGCGGCGTGGTTTTCGTCGGCGATCTGCGGAATCTCGCGCTGGTCAACTTGTTCCACCTCTCGGTTCAGGTTCATCAGGCGACGGATACAGCGACGGCGGCCGAAATCCTCCGGCGAACCCAGCAGGCGATCCTCCAGGAAAGCGAACTCCTCATCGATCAGGAGTTCTTCCGGGTACTGCGGCGCCGTATTCCGCGTATTGGCCGGATTGAAATTCAGTTGAAGCGCGGCCGGGCGCAAAACGAACTCACGAGATTCCGGTACGACGTCGTTCTGCACATCGGACCCGGCGCTGGCGTTGCCGAGTGCCCCTGGCTGAACTGGAAGGATCTCGGTCTCACTCGCGAAAGGCTACACGAAGTCCTCGGCGAAACCACGCCCGATCTCCTGGGCATTGCGGGAGTACCCGACGCGCGCCTCGGCTCCGAAATCGCGGCAGCCCGGCTGCTCGATTCGCGTGTGCCCCCAGCGACCGTCGCCGATCTGCGCGCACTAGTCCAGGAATCGGTCGCAGCCGAAGTCCTGATCGATCCCGAAGATATCTGGTCGCTTGACGCCGAACTCCCCTATACCATCGAAATTCACCCGTCAGTCGCGGGCATGGATGGGCTGTTCGATGTACTTTTCCGCCGCATCGACCCTAACGGCAAACCGGTTAACAATGAAGTCGTCTTTCCTCGCGAAGGAAGCGCCGCGAAGACGATTCACGGATCCGCCAGCAATCCCTTACGGCAGCGCGTCGCGGCGCAGTTAGTTCCCGAAGTGAAGCTCCTCGCATCAGCGAAACTGCCCGAGTACATGATCCCGTCTGCGATCGTGGTTCTCGACGCGATACCGCTATCCGCGAACGGAAAAGTGGATCGTGCTGCGCTTCCGATCCCCGGCGATGCCGCCAGCGTCAGTTCCACAGCCGGGGACGGCGCTCCCCGAAATCCAATTGAAGGCACGCTGGCCGCAGTCTTCGCCGACGTGCTCCATCTACCCCGCGTCGGAATCGCGGAGAACTTCTTCGATCTCGGCGGGCACTCGCTTTCCGCGACCCAGGTCGTATCCCGAGCGCGTGAGCTCTTTCGCATCGATGTCCCGCTCCGTACTCTGTTCGAATGTCCGACTGTCGCCGCGCTCGCCGAAGCGGTTGAGCAGATACTGCGAAACAGGGAAGGTCTATCGGCTCCTCCGCTCACCAAGGTCATCCGGTCCGCGGCCCCCCCTCTGTCCTTCGCGCAGCAGCGGCTTTGGGTCCTCGACCGCCTGGATCCGAATCAGGCTCACTATAATCTGCCGCGCGCCGTTCGGCTGAAAGGTCGGCTGGACCTCGACGCCCTGCAACGCGCGCTGAACGGTCTCGTCGAACGCCATGAGGTGCTTCGAACCAATTACCGGATCAACGACGACAGCCCCTTCCAGGCCGTAGGCGACCCCGCTCCTGTCGATCTGGCCTTTGTCGATTTGACGCAAATGCCGGCGGAGAACCGCGAACAAGAGGCTGTTCGTCTCGTTACGGTCGCGGTCGCCCGCCCGTTCGATCTCGCCGAAGACCGAATGTTCCGCGCCTTACTGGTCCGCCTCGGCGAAGAAGAGCACGTCCTGCTCGTCAATACGCATCACATCGCGGATGATGGCTGGTCAACCTCTGTGCTCTGGCGCGACCTGACCGCCCTCTACGATTCGTCCCTCGAAAACCGGCCGCATGCTCTGCCAACACTGGCGGTGCAGTACTGCGATTTCGCCAAATGGCAGCGCGACTGGCTCCAGGGCGAAGTCCTCGAAAACCAACTGAGCTGGTGGAAATCGCGCCTCAGCGGCGCGCCGCCGATGCTGGCGCTGCCGTTCGACCACCCCCGCCCGAGCCGCCCGACATATCGCGGCGCTGCCTTCCGTCAGGAACTGCCGAAAGGCCTGTCGGAAGGAATCCGTCTTGTGAGCCGCGCCCATGGCGTCACGGAGTTCATGGCGCTGCTCGCCGCGTTCAAATCCCTTCTGCTCTATATGAGCAAGAAGCCGGACATCGTGCTTGGCACTGACGTCGCGGGCAGAAATAACATTCAGACCGAGGAACTGATCGGCTTCTTCGTGAACGTGCTGGTCCTCCGCACCGACCTTTCCGGCGATCCTTCATTCGTCGAACTGCTGCGCCAAGTGCGTGAAGTGACCCTCGGAGCGTACGCGCATCAGGATGTTCCTTTCGACAAGCTGGTCGAGGCGATCAGCCCGGAGCGAAATACAGGGCACAATCCACTCGTACAGGCGCTGTTTGTTCAAATGAACGCTGCGCCGCCGGGGCCGAAATTCCGGGAGATCGAGGCTTCGCTGTTTCCGCTGACGATCCCGTCAAAGTTCGACCTGGCGGTGTTTGTGAGCCAGCGCGCGGAAGGAATCCGGTGCCTGTGGTCCTATAATCCGGATCTGTTCGAGGAATCGACGATATCGGGCATGACGGAGCTTTATCAGCAACTGCTCGAAAGCATTCTGGCGGATCCTGGCGCCCGCATAGCCTCGCATTTCGAACGCCTCGATGCCGCGAAAGCGAAGCGACGGGCCGAGCAGCATCAGGAGTTCCGTCAGGCCGGCATCGCAAAATTAAAATCGACTCGGCGCAAGAGCGTGATTTCGGAATCGGAAGTCGCGCCGGACGCTGACATGAAATTCGGAGATTAAGCCCGATGGGCACGGTGACCACCAGCGCATTTCATCTTTCCGTTGAGCAGAGCCGGCTGTGGCAGGAACAGTCCGCGAGCGCAACGGCCTTCCTCGCCCAAAGCGAAACGGCGCTTCGTGGACCGTTGGACAAAACTCGGCTCAAACTGGCGATTCGCCGTGTCGTCGAATCCAACGAGATCCTGCGGACCGCATTTCGGATGATGCCGGGAATGAAGACGCCATTCCAGGTCATCGAAGATGCGCCCGTTTTTGAATGGACTGAAGCGACGGCAAACGAGATCGAAACGCTGCGAACGGCTCTGCGCAAGCCCTTCGATCTCGAGACGGGAAGCTGCCTGCGCGTGGCCCTGGCCGAGAGCGGCCCTGACGAGCATCTGCTGCTGATTTCCCTGCCTGCCCTCTGCTCAGATTCGGCGTCGCTAACTAACCTGATCGCCGAAATAGCAGCAGCCTACGAAAGCCAACCCGGCGGAGAGAGCCTACAATATCCGGACGTCGTCGAATGGCAACGCGAGATGCTTGCCGCCGAGGAGAGCAAAACCGGCCACGAGTTCTGGCGGCGCTATTTTCAGGACCACGATTTCTCCGCGTCGACGCGCGTTTTTGAAGCCTTTAGCCAATTGCGCGACAGCGTTTCCCCGAAACCGGATGATTTCACCGCGCATATTGACGCCCGCCTGTACTCCCGCCTGAGCGATACTGCAGCCGCCATCGACGTGACTGTTCGCGATTTCCTGCTGACCTCCTGGACGGCCCTCTTCGCGCGCCTGACGGGCTCGGAACAGATCGCAATCCGTTACAACTTCGACGGCCGGAGCTTCGCTGAGCTCAATGGCGCTCTCGGGCTGTTTGCGAAAGACATTCCGCTCTCCTTCGGTATCGCTGCAGATAACGCCTTCCGCGCTCTCGCGAGCGAAGTCAAAGCGCGCGTATCGGAGGCGATGACCTGGCAGGACAGTTTTCCGGGCTCAGACTCGTCCGCGCCACTGGGATTCGAACACATCCGTCTCGCTGCTCCCGCGGAATACTCGAAAGTACTTTTCGTTCCTCTTTCCCAGACCGCCGATAACCGGCGTGTCGCGCTGAACCTATCGGTGATAGAAGGCCCCTCCGGTCTGACGTTGAGTTTCCGTTTCGACGCGGCAAGGCTTGATCGAGCCGACGTTGAGCGGTGGAGTTGTCATTTCCAGCAACTGCTGGAAGCGGCTGTCGCAGATCCTTCCGCACTGATATCCCGCCTGCCGCTCCTGGATGACGACGGAACAAAGACGCTGGTGGAAGACTGGAATCGCACCGACGCTGACTATCCTCGCGATCTCTGCCTTCATGAACTCTTCGAGCGTCAGGCCGAGCAAACTCCTGACCGTCGAGCCATCCAGGATGCCGCGCGCGCCTTTACATATCGCGAACTGAACGAAAACGCAAACCGTCTGGCGCATCACCTGGGCCGCCTGGGCGTAAAGCCCCAATCCCGCGTCGGGCTGCTCCTAGACCGAAGTGTCGACGTGATAGTCGCGATCCTCGCGAGCATGAAAGCCGGAGCGGCTTATGTCCCGCTAAGCGCCGAGGATCCGAAAGCCCGTCTCGAGCAAAGGCTGAACAGCGTCTCAGTTGTCGTCACGGAGCGCAAGTTTGCGACTCTGTTGCCCGTTTCCGCGGGGACCGTCCTTCTCGATTCCCGCGATCGCTGGACTTCTGAATCCTCAGCAAATCCAGAGCGTCTCGCCACCCCCGAGGATCTCGCGTATATTCTCTACACCTCAGGCTCAACCGGTATACCGAAAGGCGTCGGAGTTCGCCATCGCAATCTGGTCAATTACGCCTGGTACATCTGCCAGCGTCTCGATCTCGAGCGCTCTGCGGAGGGGCTGAACTTCGCCAGCGTCACGACGATCAGCGCGGATCTGGGCAACACCTGCATCTACCCGTCTCTGATCTCCGGAGGATGCCTGCATCTCATCCCGCATGACGTGGCAGCGGAAGCCGGGAGGATGGCGGAATACTGTCGTGCGCATCAGATCGACGTGCTGAAGATCGTGCCATCGCACCTGAACGCACTGATCGGAACCAACGAAGGACGAGACGTCCTGCCGCGTCGCTATCTGTTCAGCGGCGGTGAGGCGCTGACCTGGGACCTCCTGGAACGCATCGAATCCCTCGGCGGGACCTGCGAGGTAATTAACCATTACGGGCCGACCGAAACCACCGTTGGCTCCCTTACGCTGCGGCTCGCCGACTACAAGCGGCCCACGCAGACTGCCGCCCGCGTCCCCATAGGCCATCCGATCGCCAACACGCAGATCTACATTCTCGATAGCTCCGGCGCGCCCGTTCCTGTGGGGGTCACCGGGGAACTGTACATCGGCGGTGATGGCGTCGCGGCGGGATACGTCAACGAGCCGGCGATGACCGCCGAGCGATTTGTCGAAAATCCGTGGAAACCGGGAACCCGCATGTACCGCACTGGCGACATCTGCCGGTACCGACGCGACGGAGTGGTGGAGATCCTCGGACGCGCGGATGACCAGGTAAAAATCCGCGGTTACCGCGTTGAAATCGGAGAAGTGGAAGCCGCCATCCGCGAGTACGCCGGAATCACGGCGGTGGCCGTTATCGCGCGACCGGATGTTCGCGGCGAGGAGAGTCTAATCGCATACGTCGTCTCAGCCGGGCCGCGCCTCGATGCCGAAGCGCTGAAGGCGCATCTCAAAGATCGTCTGCCATCGTGGATGATTCCCGCAGCGATCGCGCCTCTGACAAAGCTGCCGCTCACTGCGAACGGCAAAATCGACCGTCATGCTCTCCCTGACCCGGCGGAGACTGTTTGCGGCAATCGTGAACTGATCGCGCCGCGCAACGGAACTGAGGAAGCGCTGCTGACTATCTGGCGGGAAGTCTTCCGGCGTGAGGAGATCGGCGTTGAAGACAATTTCTTCGATATCGGAGGGCACTCGCTGATGGCGACGCAGGTCGTCTCACGGCTGAACAAACGGTTCCAGGTCAGCCCGCCCGCCAGCATCATCTTCGAGTACCCGACAATTGCGGGTCTGGCCGTTTGGATCGCCGATTCAACCGCATCGCCGACCCAATCCGCCGAACCGTTGGTTCGCGTCCCGCGCGACGGGGCCCTTCCGCTTTCGTTCGCCCAGCAGCGGTTGTGGGTAGTCGATCAGTTCGATACCGGCAATCCGATGTACAACGTGGTTCGGGCCCTCCGGATCGGCGGAGACCTCGATCTTTCGCTTCTGGAACGCGCACTCAACGAAATCGTGCGGCGCCACGAGTCGCAGCGAACCATCTTCGAATCCCGCAACGGCGACCCCGTTCAGGTCATCCTTCCGGAACTGACTGTCCCGATCGAACTGCAGGATTTCAGCGCCCTCGCCCTCGATGCCGCCGAGACGCGTGCGAGACAATGCATCGCTGATGAAGGCGAGCGCCGCTTCAATCTCGCCCAGCCGCCGCTCCTGAGGGCAAAATGCGTGCGCCTCGCGCCGAGTGACCACATTCTGATTCTGTCGATGCACCACATCGTGAGCGACGGATGGTCGGCGGCTATTTTCTTTAACGAGTTGAGCGCGATTTACTCGGCGTTCGCCGCGGGTCGACCTTCCCCGTTGCCGGAACTCACGATCCAGTATGCCGATTACGGCGCATGGCAGCGCAAGACGCTGTCCGGCGTCAATCTCACGCGGCAACTCGGTTATTGGCGCAAGCAACTCTCCGGAGTTCCCGCCGAACTTGCGCTCCCGTTCGATCGTCCTCACACCGAAAACGGCTCGCACGAGGGCACTTATGAGCTCATCGAATTGCCTGCCGAACTCACCGCGCCTCTCGCGGAACTCGGCCGCCAGGCGGACGCGACTCTCTTTATGACCCTGCTCGCCGGCTATCAGGCGATGCTCGGGTTCTATTCCCGTCAGGACAGGATCGTAATCGGAACGGACGTCGCGAATCGGCCGAACGCGGAGACGGAAGCCCTTATCGGCTTCTTTGTGAACCTTTTGCCCATCTGCGCCGATCTATCCGGCGACCCGAAATTCAGCGAGTTGCTGGCGCGCGTCCGTGAGACTGCCGTCGGCGCTTACGCGCATCAGGATCTGCCATTCGACAAGCTGGTCGAAGAATTGAGACCCGAGCGCCGCTTCGGGCAGAACCCCATTGTTCAGAGCCTGTTCGTCATGCAGAACATTCCCGTTCCGAAGAGCGGGTTCACCGGCCTTAAGGTACGCCCGTTTGAAACGCCCGTCGGTTGGTCAAAATTCGATCTTGCGCTGTTCATGATCGAACGCCAGAGCGGTCTCGCCGGATGCTGGGTCTATCGGCGCGACCTGTTTGATCGATCGACGATTCTCGAAATGGCTGCGTGCTACGAAATACTGCTGCGGGCGGTAGTGGAATCCCCTGACATCCGCCTCGGCAAGCTGGGAATTCTGATGCAGGAAGAACGATCCAAACGTCGCGACAAAACACCAAAGAAACAGTTCTCGCGCGCTAAAGGCGCGCCGCAGGTCGAGGGGAACTGATGCAGGCATCCCCCGCCGCCTTCTGGCTCTCGCCGGCGCAGCGAGCCGTGTGGTCCTCCGACCCAAGCGCCCCCAATGCGTTTGTGGTACTGCGTCTTCAGGGACCACTCGATCCTAAAAGGCTTTCAGACGCGTTGCGAAGCCTCGTGTCCCGCCACGAAATTCTGCGCACGGTGTATCGCACATCGACGGGAATGAAATTTCCGTTTCAGGTCGTGGCGGACGATCCGGGCATTGTCTGGACCGAGAGAAGCGGGATCGCCAACGATCCTGCGGTCTCATGCGCATTCGACCGCGAAAACGGCCCGGTCGTCGCCGCGAGTCTCGCGTCTCTCGATGCCGAGGGAGCAGCGCTGATTCTGACCGCGCATCCGCTCGCATGCGATGCGAAATCGCTCGATATCATCGCGCGGGAAGTTCTTCTGGAATACGCTGGCCAGAACAATGCGCCGTCACAGAACGATCAGGTGCAGTACTCGCAATATGCGCAGTGGCAGAGCGATATTGTCGAATCCACCGACGACGATGCGCGCAAAGCCAAGGCCTTTTGGGAGAAATTCGCCAATCTCGAGTCGCCGTTGCCCGTCAGTCGCGCTCATTCCGCGAACGCTGACGATTCAATGTCGTTCGAGCTTTCACGCGGCCTGACCTCTGCGCTGGAAGACATGGCCAGCGGTTCAGGAACCACGCTGGAGAATCTGCTGTTCGCAGCCTGGCAGTCCTTCCTCGCGAGAATCTCGGGGCTCGAGGAATTCGGCGTGGAAAAGCTTTTCAACGGCCGGGGACAGGAGGAACTCTCCAACGTTCCCGGGCTGATTGACAAGTACCTGCCCCTGACTGTCAGGGTCTTTCCTCATTCGCTGCTAACCGATGTCGCCGCGCAAGCCGCGCGAACGGCCTCCGACGCCGCGGAGTGGCAGGAGCATTTGAACCCCGCGAAACAATCGGGCGACGCCACGCTTCCCGGGTTTGAATATCTCGAAACGCGCGCCGATGGATCTTATGGCGAAGTGAAGGCTTCCGTTGTTCGCTTGTCGGCGCACACTCGGCGCTTCCCCGTGGCATTATCCGTTCGAAAAAGCTCAGACTTGCTGACCCTCGATCTGCGATTCGACGGCCGCCAGTACAGCCGTCAAACCATGGACCAGTGGAGAGAAAGTCTGCTCGTCCTCCTCGCCGACGCGGTTGAGCATCGCGATACGCCGGTTCGGAAGCTGCGCCTTCTTCCCGCTTCGGAATTTCGGCGTCAATTCGAAACCTGGAACCGCACCGAAGTGGACTATCCCATCTGCGTGATCCAGAAAATCTTCGAGGCCCAGGCAGGCCGAGTTCCGGATCGTCCCGCCGTGCGCGCCGCCGATCGCCAACTGACGTATGTTGAACTCAACCAGGGCGCCAACCGGATCGCGCACCGCCTGCGGCAACTCGGCGTGCGCCCGGCGACTCCGGTCGCCCTCTTTGTCACCCATGGCGTCGATTCGATCATTGGACTCCTCGCCATCATGAAGGCGGGCGGCGCCTGCATGCCGCTGAGCACCGACAATCCGAAATCACGCCTTGCGAAGCAGCTTGAGAACGCGACCGTCATTCTGACTGAAAGGGCTCATGCATCCGCATTGCCCGCGTTCGACGGACCGATCCTTCTCATCGACGACGAATCGCTTGCCGCACAGCCAGCGGCAAATCCGGACGTTGTCAATTCTCCGGATGATCCGGCCTACATCATCTACACCTCCGGCTCTACCGGCGTGCCGAAGGGTGTGGCCGTGCGCCATCGCAACCTTTCGAATTACATCCAGTACATCCGGAACTGGCTGCGCCTGGACGAACACCCGGAAGGCCTTCAATTCGCCACTGTAACAACCATCACCGCCGATCTCGGCAATACATGTCTCTACCCCGCCCTGCTTTCGGGCGGCTGCCTTCACATTGCGACCAAAGATGTAGCGGCAGAGAGTGGACGTCTCGCGGCTTTCATGCGGGCCAACTCCGTCGACGTCCTTAAGATCGTTCCCTCCCATCTGCAGGCCCTTCTCGATGCCGGCGGAGACGCGACGGCGCTTCCGCGCCGCTATCTCATCGTCGGCGGCGAAGCCCTGCGGCAGAGCCTGGTCGATCGGATTGCCGCTCTCGCGCCTGAGTGCGAAATCCTCAACCATTACGGGCCCACCGAGACAACAGTCGGATCGCTGACATTCCGGGTGAAAGACTTAACGCCTGAGGATAGTCAGGGCACGATTCCGATCGGTCGTCCGATCGCGAACACACAGATCTACATTCTTGATCCATGGCGGCAACCGCTGCTTACCGGCTTGCCGGGTGAACTCTACATCTCTGGAGCGGGCGTTGCGGCAGGCTACCTGAACCAGCCGGAACTGACTTCCGAGCGCTTCCTCGATGATCCCTGGCGGTCCGGCGAAAAGATGTACCGCACGGGCGATCGCGTCCGCTACCTGCCGGACGGCAATGTCGAGTTCATCGGCCGCGCAGACAACCAAGTCAAGATTCGCGGCTTTCGTGTGGAACTGGGCGAAATCGAAGCCGTTTTGCTTCGTCACCCCGATGTAAGAGAGGGAGTTGTCCTGGTTCGACAGGATCGCAGAGGCGATCCGAGCCTTATCGCGTACGCCGCGCTTCGGAACGGCAATGCGCTCGATTCTGCGGGCCTGCGCGCCTTTTTTGGCGAGCAGTTACCCGCCTATATGGTGCCTGCGGCAGTCATCCCGGTCGCCAAAATCCCGCTGACCGCCAACGGAAAGGTCGATCGGAACGCGCTTCCCGATCCCGAAGAGTTCGAAAAGCAGCGCGCTCGCGCGGCAGAACCGCCGCGTGACGCCACGGAAGCGGCAATCGCCGATATTTGGATCGATGTCTTCCGCCGCTCGCCCATCGGCGTCGAGGACAACTTCTTCGACCTCGGCGGCCACTCCCTGATGGCGACTCAGGTGATCTCCCGCATTCGAAGCCACTTCGGCGTCGCCATCGACATCCGCGTAATTTTCGACCACCCGACAATCCGCGCGCTCGCCAGCGCCGTGAACAGCGCCGGGCTGCAGACATCGTCGGCCAAGGGGCCCGAGATCGCGCCGATTGCGCGTGCCCCCCGCAAACCGCGTTAAGGGAAAACGATCCGTGTCGGCCGACTAGACGGCGGTCACGGACGTCGGTTCGGAGACGTCTTCGCCGCTATTGTCGATGTCGTCCAGCACCTGAAGCTGCCAGAGACGCCGATACAATTCGCAGCTCTCGATCAACTCGGCGTGCCGCCCGATGGCCACGCATCGGCCATGTTCGAGCACGATCAGCCGGTCTGCGTTCCGGAGCGTTGAGAGACGATGGGCCACAATGAAACAGGTCCGGCCCTGCATCAGACGGTCGATCGACTGCTGAACCTCCGACTCCGCGACCGAATCCAGGCTCGATGTCGGCTCATCGAGGACAAGAAGCTTGGCATCCCGGAGAAGCGCTCGCGCGACGTTGATACGCTGCGCCTGGCCTCGGGACAGTTCGCGGCCTCCCAGCCCCACGACGGTCTCGTACCCGTTAGGCAGCCCCATAATGTCGTCGTGGACGTAGGCGGCGCGCCCCGCTTCCTCCACCTCAGGATCTGTGGCGTCGGGCCTGGCGCAGCGGATGTTCTGCCTCACGCTCGCCGCGAAGAGGAACGGATCCTGCGTGACAATCGCCATGTGGTCGTAGACGTCCACGATCTTGAAACGGCGCAGATCGATGCCATCGAACAGAACCCGGCCCTCGGTCGGATCGTAAAACCGCACGATCAGATTCAGCAGCGTGGACTTGCCGGCGCCCGAAGGCCCGACGATTCCGATCGTTTCGCCCTCGCGAATCTCGAAGCTGACGCTCTTGAGCACTTGGGGTCCGTGATATCCAAACCCTACATTTTCGAACTGAATCACCTTCGGGCTCTGCAGGAGAGGAATCGCGTCGGGGCGATCGCGTATTTCGCTCTTCGTCGCCAGCAGCTCGGAAATGCGAGCCGCGGAGGCGCGGTAGGTGTGATTCTCCGAACTCGTCCCATAGAGATCGTAGAGCGGCGTGAACAAGGAACGCGCCGCGAACACGAACGCCACCATCTTTTCCCATGTCAGGAGACCATGGCTGACGCGATATCCGCCCAGCGTAATGATCGTCATCAGGCTGAGCCCGCTGATGGCCTCGATCAGAAACTGCACGCGCGAACGGACCGCTGTGGTCATAAAAAAGACGTCGAAGTATTTCTGGCCCTTCGCGATCGCGACTCTGGTTTCGTTCTCCTCGGCCTGGTAAACCTTGATCACGCGAATTCCGGAGAGCAACTGGAGAACGGTCTCAAAAAGCGCGTAATTTGTCTGGCGAAGCTTCCCGGACGCCGCGCGCAGGCGCCTTCTCGAATACAGCACCAGAGGCGCGCAGAACACGGGTAACGCGACGAACGAAGATAGCGCCAGGACAGGGTCAATCGTGAACACCAGCACGGCCACCGATACTATCCCCATGATGTCCTGCACCATCACGACATATCCGAACGCCATGCTGCGAACATTCGCCACGTCCTGCCGCATCGTCTGAATCAGGTCTCCGTGACTCTGTCGGTTGAAATATTGCACCGACAGCGCCAGGAGGTGCCGCATCAGCCGCTCCATGACACCGAGTTCCAGCACCTCCGCAGCCCGCTGGAATGTCATCCTGGAGACATATCCTGTGTATGCGCTCACGAGCAAAGCGAGAATCAGCAGTCCCGCCATGACCCAGAACCCGGTAGCGGGGCCGAGTTTTGCGTACACAAAGACTGCAATTGCCCCTTTGGGCGGACCGTGAGTTACCGAGAGGAACTGCTGAATCAACATGATCAGCAGTACCGCAAACGCCACTCGCGCCACCGACATCGCCAGAAATGTCGCCGGCAATCGCTTGCGGTGCCGATAGATGTCGATAACGTAAGAGGGGATCAAGCTTCTCTTTCTCTCTCAGACAGCGAATCGGCAGAATTCGCCCGCTCAATAACTATAAAAGTAGTTGGACGCGTCACCGTAGAATTCACCGAAAAAATCTATTATTTATCGGGCGCGACCGATCAACTGAGTATAGTCCCGCCCCCATGGTCACGTCAGTACTACCGGACCAGTCCTATCGCAATCTGGTGTTCCTGCTGCTAAGATGTCTAAACCTTAGGGGGCTTATTGGGGCGAATGCGGGAAAAGGCGCAAAAATTCAGAAAGCAGCCCGCAGTCACCAAATAGCATGAGGACCGCGCCGGAAAACGGAATCGGGCTCGCCGAGAATGAAGCGTCGGAGCAGTCCGCCACGGTCGGCGGAGGGCTCGTTGATGCGGACTGCGTATTTCCTGTTAGCTTCGCTCAGCAGCGCCTCTGGTTTCTTGATCAGTTCCGGCCAGGCGACACCGCGTATCTCATTCCATGGTCGCTCCGGCTGACCGGGCCGCTCGACGTCGGCGCTTTGGAGCGAAGCCTCGACGAAATCGTTCGCCGCCATGAGGTCCTGCGAACCACTTTCGACATCGAAGCGGGAGAGCCGGTACAGGTCATTCGGCCGTATTCGAAGCTACGAATGCCGGTCGTTAATCTGACTGCCTTCAGTGACCCGGTCGCCGAGGCGAGACGCCTGGCGGCTGACGAAGGCGCTCTGCCCATCGATCTTCGGCGCGGTCCCATGGTCCGAGCCCATTTGCTTCGCCTCGGAGCGGAGGACCACGTCCTTCTTTTCACGATGCATCATATCGCCTTCGACGGCTCGTCAAGGGGCGTCTTTGCTCGTGAACTCGAAGCTCTTTATGAAGCCTATTCCTCGGGAAGAGAATCGCCGCTCGCCGAACCCACGCTGCAGTATGCGGACTACACGGTCTGGCAGCGTGAGCAGCTCAGCGGCGATAAGCTGGAACGCCAGCTTGATTACTGGAAGGCGACGCTCGAAGGGATCTCCGGAAACCTCGACCTGCCGACGGATAGGCCGCGACCCGCGGTTCTGAGCGCCAAAGGCGGCGCGCAGTTCTTCCGGATCGATGCGAATCTGAAGCACGATCTCACGCTCCTGGCGCGCCGGCACAACGCGACGCTGTACATGACGCTCCTGGCGGCGTTTCAGGTGCTGCTTTCACGTTATAGCGGCCAAATGGACGTTGTGGTCGGATCTCCGATCGCAGGCAGGAATCGGCCTGAACTCGAGGGCCTCATCGGATTGTTCGCGAACATGATCGCGCTGCGGAGCAGCCTGCAGGGGAACCCGTCCTTCACCGAGCTAATCGGGCGAACGCGCGAGACCTGCCTCGGAGCGTTCGCGAACCAGGATGTCCCGTTCGAAAAACTGGTCGAGTCGCTCCCGGTGGACCGCCATTCCGGACAGAACCCGGTATTCCAGGCGGTATTCGCGCTCCAGAATGTCCCCAGCAGGGTATTCCAACTCCGCGGCGTGAAAATCGAGCCTTTCCGTATTTCGGAAACTGCGGCAAAATTCGATATTTCACTGCTTTTGACTGAAAGTCCGGAAATTATACAGGGAAGAATCGAATATCACGCGGATTTGTTCGATGAGCCCACCGTCGGCCGCATGGTCGGGCACTACCTGAATCTTTTGGAAGGTATTGTCCGGACACCGGACTGCCCTGTTTTCGAACTCCCCCTGCTTTCAGCCGAAGAGGAGCGTGAACAACTCGAACGAAGCGCACTGTCCTGTCCGACCTCCTCGGTCAGCCGCTGTATTCATGAGCTGTTCGAAGAGCAGGTGAGCCGCGGTCCGGATAACATCGCAGTGATCTTCGAGCACGAGCGGCTCACATATGCAGAGTTGAATGCGCGTGCCAATCAACTGGCCCATCGCCTGCGCGCGCTGGGCGCAGATCCGGAGTCGCTCATCGGCATTTGCCTCGACCGGTCGCCGGATATGGTCGTGGCGATCCTCGCCGTGCTCAAATGCGGCGGAGCTTACCTCCCGCTCGATCCCGTATATCCGCCGGAACGCCGAGCCTTCATGCTCGAAGATGCGCGCGTCCCGATCCTCATCACGGAATCGCGACTCCGCCTCGGGAAACCAGTCGAAGCGCACACAATCATCCTCGATGAAGACTGGCCGTCGCTCGCGCAGGAACCAGTCGGAAACCTGGAACATTCATCGAGTCCCGAAAACGCCGCCTACGTCATCTATACTTCGGGTTCCACCGGACGCCCCAAGGGCGTGGTCATCACGCACGCCAACGTGGTTCGGCTGTTCACCGCAACCGATCATTGGTTCGGATTCGGCCCGAGCGATACCTGGACGCTTTTCCATTCATTCGCTTTCGATTTCTCTGTCTGGGAGATCTGGGGGGCGCTGCTCTATGGCGGCAGACTCGTCGTAGTGCCGTGGATGACAAGCCGCTCGCCTGAACTGTTCCACGATTTGCTCGTCGACCAGAAGGTCACGGTGCTCAATCAGACGCCGTCTGCGTTCCGCAATCTGATCGCCGCCGATGAGCGAAGTCCGAGGTCAGGTGAAATCGCTCTCCGTTACGTGATCTTCGGCGGCGAAGCTCTCGAATTTGCGTCATTGCTCCCCTGGGTCGAGCGGCACGGTGATAGGCCGGCTTTGATCAATATGTACGGAATCACCGAGACCACCGTGCATGTGACGTATTACAAGATTCCGACCGCTGAAATCGACCGTGACGCGCCGAGCCTCATCGGCGTACCGATTCCGGACCTTCAGGCTTACGTCCTGGATGATCATCTGCGCCTCGTGCCCGAAGGCGTTACAGGCCAGCTCTTCATCGGCGGCGCCGGACTCGCGCGGGAATACCTGAACCGTCCCGAATTGACGGCGGATCGGTTTATCCCGAATTCCTTCGATCCTTCGGGGCGAACCCGGCTCTACAAGACCGGCGATCTGGCGCGCTATCGCCCCGGCGGCAACCTGCAGTATCTGGGCCGCTGCGATCAGCAGGTCAAGATCCGCGGCTTCCGCATCGAACTGGGCGAGATCGAAACGCGCCTGAGCGAACATCCCTCGGTTGCGCAGTGCGCTGTCGTCGCACGGGGCCAAACTGCAAACGACACCCACCTTGCCGCATATGTCGTTCTGCATTCCGGTGAGACCCTGACGGTCGGCGAAACGCGTGAGTTCGTCCGGAAGCAGTTGCCGGACTACATGGCCCCCGCTTCCCTCACCTGTCTTTCCGCTCTCCCGCTGACTACCAACGGCAAAGTAGATCGGAAACGGCTTCAGCAGATCGAATCCCGGCCGCAGGCGAACGCGAAGAACGAAGCCGCTTTCAGGGCCTGGCGCGAGGAGATCGAGTCTCTTCTGATGACTCATCCGGACATCGAGGAGGCGGTTGCAGCGGTGCGGGAGGTACCGGGCAGCGGTTGGCATCTGTTCGCGTGGGTAGCGAAGAAAAAAGGTTCGTTGCTGGCTGCCGGCGATCTCTGGAATCGTGTGGCGCCCGGACGCGCTTCCGACACTCCGGTTCCCGCCATCCTTATCGTGGATCGCCTCCCGCGACTTGAGAATGGCGGGATCGATATCGACAGCCTGTCCGCGCCGCTGCAGGTTTCTGTCGGCGCAAGGTCGCTCCGGATTGAGCCGAGAAATGCGCTGGAGTGCCAACTCGTGCGCGTTTGGGAAGAGGTTCTCGGCGTTTCTCCTGTCAGCATCAACGACAACTATTTCGAGCTCGGCGGCCACTCGATAACCGCCATTCGCCTGTTTCACCGAATCGAAGAGGAGACAGGGCGACGGTTGCCTCTGAGCCTGCTCTTTAAAGCTCCGACCGTAGCCGAGTTCGCGACCGCCATGCGGGAGCAGGCGGTGGAGTCCAAATCAGAAACCCTCCTGGTTCCATGCCGCGCCACCGGATCGAAGCCGCCCCTTTTCGCCATCCACGGACTTGGCGGCAACATTCTCGCCTTCTGGGATCTCGCGCGCCATCTCGGATCCGACCGACCGGTTTATTGCATGGAGACGCTCGATCCGGGCACCTCGGAACGCTCTCTTGAGGAGGTCGCCGCACGGTACATCAGCGACATTCGCGCATTCCGCCCGGAAGGGCCGTATCACCTCACGGGTTCTTCATTTGGCGGCATGCTGATTTTCGAGATGGCCAGACAGCTGAGGGCTTCTGGCCTCGAGGTCGGTCTGGTCGGTTTGTTGGATACATACAATATGGTCCAATCGGCGCGTTTGTCGACTTCCATTAAAAGGAATCGCGCCCGGATTCTTCGCCACCTGAACAGGCTGCCTACTAAGCATCTCCGGGAGTGGCCGCGTTATCTCGCTGGTCGGGTGGTCGCAATCGGAAGACACGTGGAACACGTTCTATGGCGGCGCGCTTACCGGTCGTACGTGAGTCTCGCGGGACGAAAGAAGACAGTCACTGGCGCTACGGAGCCCGGGGCCGTCAAGCCGTCACCGTTCCAGGATCTCTGGCGCGTTTACCAGGCTTTGGGTCTCGCCTACAGGCCGTCGCCCTATAAGGGTAACGTTGTGCTGTTTCGCGCGACAGACCCCTCCCGTGACGGCAACTATGGTCCGTGGGACTTGGGATGGACGCCACTAACAGCGGGGGGCCTGGAGATCGTCAAGATCCCGGGAGACCATCTGTCGATGCTCCACGAGCCTAACATCGCGGCTCTCGCTGAAGAGATGACGCGGTGGCTGTCGCGATATGAGCAGGAACGCTGCCGGACCACGACGGGAGGAGACTAGGGGTTCGTCCCAGCATTGAGTAACCATCAGACGTTTACGGATATCGGTTAGGTCCAGGGTAGGGGCGCACACCGACTTCGTACGCGCGCGATTCCCCAGAGGTGTTCGGGTGGGGATTTGACGTGAGCGGTTCGGGGCGTTTTTTCCACTACACAATTTCGTTGCGGTCTCTGTACGCTTCAGTGTGGCCGCCGGGTACGAGGTACATTCAAACTTTCGATGGCAAGTTCTGCAATTCCGCAGGCGGCGTCCTACGAGCCGCAGCCGGAAAACCAACCCTGGTCCGTTCCCCATCGCATTTTCTTTCGTTTTCTTTGTGGTTATTTCGTTCTTTACTCGCTTCCCTCGGCCAACTGGAACAGCGTCGTCTTTGCCATTCCGGGGAACGCCTGGTTCTCCCGGAATTACATCGCGCTCTGGCATACGATCTGCGTGTGGGTTGCCACGCATTTTTTCCATCTAAGCGGCTCCGTCATAAACCACAGCGAGCACGGTACCAGCGACTCTCCGTTGGATTACATCCAGATTTTGATGTTCATCCTGACAGCGCTGGCTGCCGCGTTGATTTGGTCGCTCCTCGACCGCAAACGTGGTGATCATCGGGGTCTCGAGAAGTGGCTGCGTCTGCTGGTTCGCTATCAGCTCGCATTAGCGGTGTTTGCCTATGGGTTCGTCAAGGTCTTCCCAAGCCAGTTTCGGGCGCCCACCCTTGAGCGGTTAATTGAGCCTTATGGGGATTTTTCTCCTATGGGCGTGCTTTGGTCGTTTATGGGGTCATCCTTCGCGTATACGATCTTCGGGGGCGTTGGCGAAGTATTGGGCGGGCTACTGCTTCTCTTCCGCCGGACGACCACGCTGGGCGCTCTGGTTTTGCTTGGTGTGCTGAGCAACGTCGTGATGATGAATTTCTGTTACGACGTGGATGTCAAGATGTATTCGACGAATCTGTTGTTGATGGCCGTTTACCTGATTTCCCCCGACCTTCGCCGGCTCATCGACGTTTTCCTGCGCAATCGCCCCGCCCGCCCGTTGGACCTGAGTGGAATACGGTTTCAGCGCCGCTGGGTTCGTATCGCCGCGATTGCTTTCCAGATCTTCTTCGTGAGCCACGTGCTTGTCGGGCGGATTTCCGGCGGTTGGCAAGCCTATAAGACGAGATATTATCCACCGCGTCCCCCGATTTATGGATTGTATGAGGTCGTAGAATTTACGCGGAATGGACAGCAGGTTCCGCCTCTGATCACAGACGGAACGCGCTGGCGCCGGCTGATCGCCGAGACTCCGGGCAGCGTCACCGTCAAGACGATGAGCGACGCCTCGATCAGATACAAAGCTGAGTATGAAGTGGCAAAGAGTGCCCTTACCCTTTCAACTGAAGACAACGCCAAAGGGAAATACATATTGAGCTTCACTCGCCCAGACCCCGATCACCTGGTTCTCGATGGAAGAGTTGCCACCGATTTGGTCTCGATACGCCTTCGGAAGATCGACACTTCGCAATTCCTTCTGCTGCGCAGGGGCTTTCACTGGACCAACTATGCCCCATTCGATCAGTAGCGAGCTGGCTGGCGTAATCGTTGCCTGCCGGCAGGTATGCCTGAATCGCTGTCACGCAAGCTGCCCGGGGAGTTTGGCTTGAACACCTCAAAGAAGGCGAAGCGCGATGAGGTGTCGACATCCTCGAGACCCGCGCTCCCCCCGTTACCAACCGGGCAAGAGCAGCTGTGATTCGTGGCTACGTAATCGGCGCGGGGCCGAACGGCTTGACCGCGGCGATCCTGCTTGCGCGCGCCGGCCTGAAAGTGACCGTTCTCGAAGCGGGATGTCGCATCGGCGGAGGAACCCGCACCGAAGAGTTGACAGTTCCCGGGTTCCTTCACGATGTCTGCTCGGCCGTGCATCCGATGGCTTTGAGCTCGCCCGTGTTTGCCTCGTTTCCGCTTGGGGAACACGGTCTCGAATGGGTTCATCCGACGGCAGCGCTGGCGCATCCTTTCGATGATGGAACCTGCCTGACTGTCGAGCGCTCAATCGATGAGACGGTCGCGCAGTTCGGGGCGGGCGCTTCGATTTACCGCGGGATTGCCCTGCCACTCGTGAGGGACTGGGACTTGCTGATGCGGGAGATTCTTGCGCCGCCGCATGTCCCCCGCCGCCTGTTGACGCTCGGACGCTTCGGGGCGATCGCACCGTGGCCTGCAACGGTGACCGGGCGCGTTCTCTTTCGCACGCGCGAGTCGCGCGCCGTGTTCGCGGGAATGGCTGCGCATTCGATCCTGCCGCTCGAAGCGGCAGGATCCGGGGCATTCGGCTGGGTTTTGATGCTTTCGGCGCACGCGGCCGGGTGGCCGGTCGCGCGGGGCGGGTCACAACGAATTGCCGGAGCATTGGCGTCGTATTTCCAATCACTCGGCGGCGAGATTGTGACTTCCGTCCGCGTGAAATCTCTTGGTGAATTCGAGAAGGGGTCGGTCGTGCTTTGCGACGTGACGCCGCGTCAGTTTCTGGAACTTGCGGGCGACCGAGCACCCGACAGTTACCGTCGAAAAGTGGAAGCCTGGCGCTACGGCCCGGGTGTTTTCAAAATCGATTGGGCGATGAAGGCGCCGATTCCATGGAAATCGCCGCGGTGCGCCCGCGCGGCGACCGTTCATCTGGGCGGCAGCTTCGAGGACATTGCCGAGTCGGAGCGGGCGCCATGGGAAGGTCGAACGCATTCGCGGCCTTTCGTTCTGCTGGCCCAGCCGAGCCTGTTCGACGCCTCGCGCGCCCCGGATGGAATGCATACGGCGTGGGCCTATTGTCACGTGCCTAACGGCTCGAGCGCCGATATGACCGAAGTGATCGAATCCCAGATCGAGCGGTTCGCGCCGGGATTTCGCGCCTGCATTCTGGCGCGCCACACGATGGCGGCGTCCGATCTGGAGCGACACAATTCGAACCTGATTGGCGGGGATATCAGCGGCGGCGCGAATACGTTGAAGCAGGTGCTGCTGCGCCCCACGGGAAGCTGCTATCGCACTCCCCTCGATCGGGTATTCCTCTGTTCAAGCTCGACGCCGCCTGGCGGTGGCGTGCACGGTATGTGCGGTTACCACGCGGCGCGCGCCGCCTTGCGAAGTCTTCGCTCTGCCTGACGACTCGGGTTCGCTGTCCACCAGCGTGGGGCATTGATTACAAAATGCGCTAATTCGTCATCACCTTCGCGAGCAGCGTACTCCGCTCCATCATCTGGCCCATCGCGACGCAGATCTTCCGGTCGCCCGAGAAAGGCTTTCTCGCGTGTGCGGTCAGCATGTTGTCGAGAAGGATGATGTCCCCCGCCTGCCACGGCAGTTCGACATCGAACCGCCAGTAAAGCTCATCAAGCTCCTCCATCATGGAGTCTTCGATGATCGACCCGTCGCCATAATAAACGTTCCGGGGCAGGTCTTCCTCGCGATAAATCGAGAGCAGCGACTCCCGGACGTCCTTACCCAGGCAGTAAGGATGATGTAACTGAATCTGGTTAAAGAAGATCTTCTCGCCGGTCCGGGGGTGATTCGCCACGGCGCTTGTACGGTGACGGATGCGCAATCCGTTGCCAGGCTTCCACTCGCAATCGAGGCCTTCCGCCTTGCAGGTTTCTTCTACCGCATTCCGGTCGTCCGTATGGAAGAACTGTTGCCAGCTCACGTCGAGGCCGTCGCCAAAGTTCCGAACATACGTAACGCCCAGTCTTTCGAACTTCTCGAGCGCTTCTGGACGCATCTTGCGGCACGCTTCACGGCAGTCGAGCAGCGGCGTCTCCCCGCCTGTCTCGGAAGGAATCATGCAGAAAAACGCAATCTTCATCGGCCAACTGCTCAGGTGCGAACTCTCGTTGTGGAACAGGATGCTCATATCGTTCGGGAACGGTGTGGACGCGTAGATGTTCTCGCTCTTGCCGGCCCTTGGCAGATCGCCGTATCCACCGTACAAACCGCCCGTGATCGACGTGGCGACCGATTCGAAGTCTGCGATGGTCGAAAGCCCAAATCCTCTGAAAAGGATCGCCCCGTGACGCGAAAGATAAGATTCGATCTCGTCGCGATGCTGGCCAGCCCAGTCCGACAAGATCGCTCCGGAGTAGGCTGGCTCCAGAATCAGGGGTAAAGTCCCTCCGCCTTCGGGAAGGCGCTCGCGAACAGGACTGAAACTGGATAAATCAACCGGTTTTCTCCGTCCAATCGCAAATTTAGACGTTTCCATGCTGTTCCTCACCTCGGCAGATCAATCAGTATGCCATCTTCACGTAGTAATTGCAGCCATTTCCGGCCCACTGGTAATGGACCCAGCGCTTACAATAACGGAAGACAACACGAATTTTGAATGAGGCGAGCTCTAGTGGCTGGGGCGGCGGGGATTAGTTTGTGCGCCTGGTGGATCTGTACGCCTTTTGGGGGTCATACCCTGCTTCGTTTTGTCGACAATGCGCATCCCCGGAGCTCGTTCGACGCCTGTCCGGGAGCTGATGCCGTGGTTGTTCTCTCCGGCGACGGTCCGCCGCGGCTGCGCGGACATCGCCAGGCCCCTCTCCGGCGTAGTGAAGCTGGTCTACTTCTGGTGGAAGCCGGCAAAGCCCCCTGGCTGGTCTTCACCGACGGCGGTTGGGAAGGAGATCAAAGCCGGGCGGTTGCGATCCGCGATGGAGTGTCGGATTCAGCCGTTGAGGTGGTGGGTCCCGCCTGGAACACCGACGACGAAGCCCACCTCATTATAAGGAGTGCAGTTGCGCACGGATGGCGGCGGCTGATCCTCGTCACGTCGGGCTATCACATAACGCGATCGCGGAAACTCATGGCGGCTTGCGCCCGGGAGATCGGTGCCCGGATAGAAATTACGGATTTCGTCGCTGATTCAGGCAAGTTTTTCAGTAAGCTCGAGCCGCTGAGGGAATACTCTCCGAGCGGACTTGGCCTGGGACTCACGCTCCGCGCTGCCAGGGAGCTCGCTGGTGGTCTGGGTATATGACCGCCAAATGGTTGGGGATTAAGTATTTACGATTACGTGAAGTCGCGCTTTACGCCCGCCGTACCATAACGGACGTTGTTGCGGATTCAGGTCGCTTCTGGCACACTGATCCTACGGCGAATTGGTCTTCACGGCTGTGAGTCCGTGTGCGGTAGCTTGCTCGCAAATTAACAAATCGAACGCGCCTTCGGCTCACATGCGAAAGTGAGTTCGGTTGATTCGAGTGAAATTCATGAACGAGTTGCGATTGCGATACAGATGCCCGAAATCCAGCTCCGGGCAGTTCTTTTTTCGGATCTTCGGCGCGGCGTTCCTGCTAACAGCCCTTTCTGGCCCCGCAGCTTTCGCCCAGGTTCCTTCTCAGGTCGAGGCGCCCACACCCCATCCCTCCATCACCAGCCAGCTGGATCAGCTGCGCCCGAACTATGTGCTCCGGGCCGGCGATCAGATTCTCATCCGTGCCTTCGAAATGGAAGAAATCAGCGAGAAGCCGTTTCGTATCGACGGTGACGGGTATCTGAATCTCCCGGTCCTCGGCCGAATCAAGGCGGCGGGGCTCACGGTGGAAAGGCTCGAGTCCGTTCTCGTGGATGCATCGAAGCGGTATGTGCGTCAACCACAGATTTCGGTTACGGTCGTGCAGTTCAGCAGCGAGCCGGTGTTCTTCGTCGGAGCCTTCAAGGCGCCCGGCATCTACCCGCTCGGCGGGCAGCGTACGCTCGTGGAAATGATTTCCGCGGTCGGTGGCTTAACTCCCACCGCAAGCAGACGGCTAAAACTCACCCGCCGCTCCGAATATGGCGCGATCCCGCTGCCGAACGCGGTTCCACTTCCGGACGGGAGCGGCAGCAGCGTGGATATCAACCTGGCCAGCCTGCAAAATAATGTAAATCCGGCGGAAGATATTCTTCTCCAGCCGTTCGATGTTCTCAGCGTGGACCGCGCGGAGATGGTCTACGTGATGGGCGAGGTTTCGCATAACGGCGGACTGGACCTCCAGGAGAAGGATTCTCTTTCGGTGACGCAGGCGCTTACGATGGCCGGAGGCTTTACCGTGACTGCCAATACGAAAACCGCCTGGATCCTGAGGCCAATTTCGAATACCTCACGAAGAGCTCAGATTCCTTTGAACATGGACCGAATTCTCAAGGGGCAGGAGATCGATAAGCCGCTCATGCCAAACGATGTTTTATATGTCCCGAAAGCTAATTTCTTCCTGGGCGACAAGCGGAATTTGATAATGCTCCTGCCTATGGTTGTCGGCCTCGCGGGGCTCGGCGTCGCGCTGACGCGATAGGTCCACGCAAGTAGCTCTGAATTGATTCTCCAGCACTGATCGGACGTTTAATGTGCACACTCTAGAAGGCAAGACATTTCCGGCTCTACCCGGCGCCGTTCCCCAGGTCGGCCCGGCCGCCCCCACTCGCGGCATGGCCTATTGGCAGATCTTCCGCGCCCACGTCTGGCTGATCCTGAGTTTCGCGGTTCTGGGATCTCTGGGCGGGTTCGTTTACTGCATCTTCCGGACCCCCGTCTATTCCGCGGCCAGCACCGTGGAACTCTTGCCCCTCAACCAGAGCTTCATGGGTATGAGCGCCGTCGACCCTGAAGCGGGTACCGACATGACGACCTCGTCGGTCACAAATATCCAGACTCAGATCAGGATTCTGACCAGCCGTACCAACAAGGCTCGCGTGATTGAGCGCCTGAACCTCGAAGGCCCCTTGGCGGTGAGCTTCCCTCAAACCTTTTTCACGAAACTCCGCCAGAAGATTCCGATCTTCCGCCGTGACCCTCTGGCCCAGACACGTGACGCGATGGGGCAGGCAGCTAAAACCGCTGCGGCGAAAGGGGTTGGAGCTACACGCCTGATTGACATCGAGAGCCAGTCCACATCGCCTCAGATGGCCGCCCAGTTTGTGAATACGCTGGCGCAGGAATACATCGCTCAGACCTCTTCGTCTCGTTCCAGCGTGTCACAGAAGACTTCGCAATGGATGGAGTCGCAACTCGAAGAGGCGAAAGCCAAGATGGAGGAATCCGGCGAGAAGCTCCGGCAGTTCGTGCAGCAGTCCGGCATGGACTTCTTTCCCGAGCAGATGACTCTCGCGGACTCGCAGATGAAGCAGCTCCAAAACAATGCTTCCGCGGCCGAGGCTGACCGTATCTCAAAGCAGGCGAAATGGGAACTAGTCAAGACCACTCCCGTCGAGCGCCTTCCCGATGTCCTGACCGACGGTTCCATGCAGTCGCTCAAGGGGAAGGTCAACGAACTCAGGATGCAGATCGCTCAATTGACCGCGACTCTGACCCCGGAGCATTACAAAGTACAGCGCATTCAGGCTGAGCTGAACGAGACGCAGGACGCTCTTGATAAAGAAGAAAAGGCTGCCATCCAGCGGGCCAAAAGTGATTATGAAGAGGCCTTGAACCATGAGAAACTCCTGCTCGGCGCCTATCGTTCGCAGACCCACAAGGTTTCGGGGCAGGCTGATAAAGCTGCGCAATACGCAATGCTGAAGCGCGATCTCGACATGGATCAGGCTCTTTATGCATATCTGTCTCAGCATTCAAGCCAGGCTTCGCTGGTTGCCCTCGCCCCCACGAGTAACATCCGCGTGGTGGATATGGCGTCTGTTTCAAGAATTCCGACCAATCCCGTCCCGGAGCGCGACATTCCCGTTACGGGCGTCGCATTAGCCGCTGCGGGCTACGGATTCCTGGTTCTGCGCGAGATGTCACGCCGCAAGAAGTTTACGCGGCTGTTCGAAGCCCCCGGTCATACGACGCCTCTGCTGCGCGTCCCCGAACTCGGAGTCATTCCATCCGTTGAGCCGGAACGAAATAAGAAGAAGCTGGCGGGGATCATTCCCTTGCTCGGCGAAAATGAAGACTCGGAAGAGAACCTCACCCGGCTCGTTCCGCTCGATAAGCGATCGACGCTCCAGGCGGAGTCGTTCCGTCAGACCTTGGTCTCCATACTCCGCACACGGCCTAAGGATCATAATCCGATTTACGTTCTGACCAGCGCCGGTCCTGGCGAAGGGAAGACCACCCTGAGCGTGAATCTCGCTACCGCAATGGCCGAGATCGGCCACAAAGTGCTTTTGGTCGATGTTGACGTCAGGCGGTCTCACATGGATCGGTTCTTCGGCTCAGCCACTCACAAAGGCCTGACCGATCTGCTCGTCTCCGAAGAGGACTTCGAGGACCTCGATATCGGCGAGTACACTCAGCCGACCAGCATCGACGGGCTCGACGTAATGTCTCATGGCGTCGATAAGACCAATCAGCCGGGGCTGGCCTTTTTCTCCCCCAAGATCGGACAGGTCGCCAAACTCCTGCAGCGACAATACGATTGCGTTTTCTTCGATACGTCGCCGGCCCTGCTCTTCCCCGATGCGCGGCTCTGGGGCAAGTATTCGGATGGCGTAGTGCTCGTGGTTCGCGCCGGCGTGACCACGCGTGAAGACGCCTCCGCCGTTTGCAACCGGTTCATCGAGGACGGCATCCCCGTTCTGGGAACGATCCTCAACGACTGGACGCCCGAGGCCGGGTATGACTATGGGTATTACTCCTATAAATCCTACGTAGGGGGCCCCTCTGGCAACGGGGCCCGCGCGTGAAGCACGAGGGACGGGTTGCGATCGCAACCGTAGTCTCATGGTGCAGCCGAATTGTAGCGATTTTATCCGGACTTGTCCTCATCCCCGTGCTCTTCAGGCACCTGGGGAAGGAGGAACTGGGAGTCTGGCTACTGCTGGGGCAAAGCTGGTCGGTCCTCGGGATTCTCGATTTCGGCTTCGCCCCCACGCTGGTGAGGTGGATCGCCCTCGCTAAAGGGGCCAGCGGCAGCGATGTGGACGTCGTCCTCAGAGACGAGAGCCGCAGGGAAATCGCGGATCTCGTTACCACAGGCGCGCGCGTCTTCGGATTTCTGGCCGTAATCGTTTTCGGTATCGCATGGCTGCTGGGATATTTTTATCTCTCGCAGATGGATCTGCACAATCTTTCGTGGCACACCGCGCTGATTGCCTGGACAGTCCTCTGCTTCGCTCAGTCGGTTTCGGTATGGGCGATGATCTGGCCATCACTGCTCTTTGGCCTGGGCTTTGTGGGATGGGACCTGATTCTCGAATCCTCGATGTCGGTGATCACGATCGGCGTTCAGATCGTGGTGTCGCTCTCCGGCGGCGGACTCGTTGGTCTCGCCATCGTGCAGGCCGCATCCGCGGTCACCAGCCGGATTTTGTTCATCACGTTCATCCGGCGCTACCAATCGGATATCTATCATCTCCGCGGCCGATGGAATCCGGCCATCCTGCGCCAAATCATTCGACCGGCGCTGCGATGCTGGCTCACTACGCTCGGCGGAGTGCTGATCATGCAGACCGATCAGTTCTTCGTCGTGAAGGCCCGCGGTGCGGCGCAATTACCCAGTTATCGCGCCGCCTATCTGCTCTGCATCAATGTCCAGATGATCGCGATCTCGGTCGCCCGAACTTCGGCGCCCTTCATCAGTCAACTCTGGAGCGCCGGTGAGCGGTCTCAAGCTCAGCGCCTCACGCGGCAGGGCCTCTTTTTCGGACTCGGCCTGATGTTCACCGGAATCGCAGTGATCTTCGCCGCTGGCGAGGACCTCTTCCGGGTGTGGCTTGGCCCGGGACACTTTTCCGGATATCGGCTGCTCGGCGTCATCTCGCTGGTGATGCTCCTCGAAACCCACAGCTGCATCGTCAGCACATCGTCCCGGGCTACCGAAGACGAGGCGTTTGCCGGATGGGGAGTCGCCGCGGGCGCGCTTAAGGTAGTTCTCAGCATCGCTTTGGTCGGGCCGCTTGGGCTCATCGGGATACCAGCGGGAACATTGATCGCGCAGACGCTCACGAACTATTGGTACATGGCCTATCGGGGGCTTAAGCGCCTCGGCATTCCGTGGGGAGATCACCTCCGCAACGTTCTCGTGCCGGTGCTGCTTATGTTCGGACTGACGATGCTGATTGCGCTCGCAGCGCGTCGTCAGTTGCTCGACAGCGCGCCGGTGGTGCGACTCGGCGGCGTCATCGTCGCCTGCGGGGTGGCGTTTTTGATTACCTGCTGGCTCTTCGTTCTGGATGCCGGCCACCGGCAGAAGTTGCTGAGCCGCTTCTCATTTCTGACCGGGCTTCTGACTCCGGGCAAATCCTGATCGATGACCGTGCGATACTCCGTCGTGCAGATGGGGGCGAGGCGGGACTATGCGGTTCCTGCGCTGCTTCACAGGGCGGGCCTTCTCGAACTCTTTTTCACCGATATCTGCGCTGACACCGGGCTGGGGCGTTATCTTTCCTGGGGGAAGGGGCTGCCCGTCGTCGGCAGTAAACTCAACCGCCTCGCCAATCGCCGGCTCCCCGACGGCATTTCGGCGAAAACCGTTACCTATACCGCCCCGATGCTCCGCCACTACAGGCGAACAATGCGGCACCTTAGCCCAGCCGATCACTTCCGGACCCACGTAACCTGGGCCAATGAACTCGGAGACTCGATCGCGCGCACGGGCTTCGGCCGCTCGACTCATCTCTACTCGATGCTCGGCGAATGCCCCCCCGCCATGATCTCGGCGAGAGCGCGCGGACTGAAGACCGTCAGCGAAATTTACATCATGCTGAGCACGGATTCGATCGTTGCCGAAGAGCGAAAGCGCTTTCCGGATTGGGAGCCCGAAGACCTCGACTACGAATCGTTTCGCGAGGAACTTTCCTCTGAGGACACGCTGCTCCGCAACACCGATATCGCAGTCTGCCCGTCCGAAGGAGTCCGCGCTGACCTCGTAAAGAACTTTCATTTCCCCATCGAGCGGACCGCAATCATTCCGTATGAAGTCGAAGATTCCTGGCTGAACGTCTCCAGCGCGCTGGTCCCCCGGCGTATCCTGTTCGCCGGCGCGGCGGGTCTGAGGAAAGGCATTCATTATCTGGCTCGCGCGGCCTCTATTCTTCGCTCCCAGGGTCATGATTACGAATTCCGCATTGCCGGCGACGTGCTGCCTGCGATCCGGGAGCATCCGGGCGCCGCGGGCCTGACGTTTCTCGGCCGGGTGCCTCGATCGGAAATCGCCGCCGAATTCGCGTCAGCCGACGTGTATGCCCTGCCCAGCCTTGGTGAAGGCTCCGCGGTCTCAACCTACCAAGCTCTCGCCGTCGGGATTCCTGTTGTAACTACTCTGTCCGCCGGATCGGTTGTGCGTGATGGCGTCGATGGCTATATCGTTCCGGAGCGCGATGCGGAAAGTCTCGCCGCCGCGATCGCCCGAATCGTCGAAGACCGCGCTCGAAGGGCGGAGTTCTCCGCTAATGCGCGAAAGCGCGCGGCGGAGTACACCTGGGCCCGCTACAGCGAGCGTCTGGTCGACACCCTTACAGGCAGTCTTTGTGTCAACTGATCTTTCACAGGTTCCGTTCGTTTCGCCTATGCCCGATTCTGCAGAGTTCCCTTTTCTGACGTCTACAGTCGTGATCCCCAGCTACAACCGGAAGGAGGATCTCGAGCGCACCTGCAACGAGGTTTCCAAGCTCCGTCCGGCCCCGGACGCGGTGATCGTGGTGCTGGACGGCTGCACCGATGACAGCAAGGAGATGATCGAATCTCGATTTCCGTCCGTCCAACTGATCGTCCACGCTCGCAGCAAGGGTTCTGTCCCGTCGCGCGACGAGGCGTTTCTGACAGTCAAGACCGATCTGATCGTCAGCTTCGACGATGACAGCTATCCGATGGACTACGACTTCCTTGCGCGAGTCTCCGATCTTTTCCACGCCCACCCGGAAGCGGCCGTGCTGTCGTTCCCCGCGATTCATGACGACGGCGAGCCCGAGGACCCGAACCTCGGACCGGACAAGCCCGCCCGCAATGTCGCGAGTTTCATCAGTGCCGCCGCGGTGATTCGACGAAGCGTCTATGGCTCGATGGCGCGTTATGTCCATTTCTATGAGCACGGCTACGAAGAACCGGATCTGAGTCTCCAGTGCTACGCGATGGGCCGTACGGTGTGGTTCGAACCCACGCTTCGCGTTCGGCATCATCTTTCCACCGCCTCCCGCAGCTGGATTCGCGTCCATCAGCGCAAGGCTCGGAATGAAGTATTGGGCGTGATTATCCGCTCTCCGCTCCGCTACGCGCCGGCGCTAATCGCTTTTCGCGTCTTTCGGCGCCTTCAGGTTGCCCAAAAGGAGGGATGGCTGCTGAAAGAGCCCGTCTGGTGGTGGCAGGCAATCCGCAGAATCCCGGCTTCCCTTCGCATGCGTAAAGCGATTCCGGCGGCGCAGTACATGAAATGGCTCCGCCTTTGCCGGTCCGCCAATGTGGTTGCAGTGGCGGATCGATAATAATTTCGCGATATGGCTTTCTTTGCCCTGCTTCCCTGCCGCGACGAGGCGGACATTATTGGTCAATGCCTCCGCCACGCCCTGACGTGGGCAGACGAAATCTACGTGTTCGATTCCGGGAGCGTCGATGATACATGGGAAATCGTAAACGACGCTGCACGGGCCGAAAAAAGAATTAAGCTGGTCCGGAAACAACCGGTCTTTTTCTCGGAGACCCGCCTGCGCGCGTTCATGTTCGATCGCGCCCGTGGCGCCATGCGTGACGGCGACTGGTTCGTCCGCCTCGACGCCGACGAGTTTCACCACATCACCCCGCCCAATTTCGTGAAGATGCATCTTCGCCGCAGCGAGACCATCGTCTATCATCAGTACTACGATTTCAGGCTCCTCGCATCGGAGGTCCTGGCTTGGGAATCCGGTCACGAGGCGCTCGCCGATCGGGAACGCCCCGTCGAAACGCGCCGCAGACACTTCGTTCCGAGCGTCTACTCCGAACCAAGGCTGTGCCGTTACCGCGCCAGCATGCGCTGGCCGGACGGCGTGTCCTTCCCGTTTAACGCCGGCTTTCTCGCGCGGGAGCGTCTTCCCATTCGCCACTATCCTCATCGTGATCCCGCGCAACTGGCTCGGCGTGTGCGGCTCCGGTCGATCATGATGGAGGATGCCGACAACCGGCGGAACTGGACTCAGCCGGAGATCCATCATTGGGTGGAGGCTGAATGGCGCAAGTTCGTCGCGAAAGACAGCGATCCCGACTTGCGGTATTGGGCCCCAGGCGAAGAACTTCCCACCTACGGCTTCACAAATCACCTTCGCGCGCCCCAGACGCGGTTAATCCAGCGGGCGGTACACGCTTTTCTGCTTCCGCTGCTCGATCGCACCCGACCCACGTTCTCCGGGGAGTCCGCTCTCCAGTTGATTCCGGACGAGACGCAACGGCGCCTGGTGCAGGAACTCGGCCCCAGGTGAGCCGTTATTCGTGAGGATTTCCTCACGCTCCAGCAGGCCAGATCGATCTATAATGGCCCCCGGGTCGGGGCGGATCGCGCCGTCGGTGTATGGCACACCCGTAACAACCGCGGCGTAATAAAGTCAAAACGCAGTTAATCGGATGAAACAAGACGCCGAAATTAGGGTTCTTTTCTCCTGCACCGGCGTCGGGGTAGTGAACCGCGGAATTGAGTCGTTTTTTCGTGAGGCTTTCGACGGCCTGAAGAACACGCCCGGCGTCCGCGCGACCCTCTTGAAGGGTGCTGGTCCGGACACGCCGTCAGAGCGCCGCCTCTGGAATCTCCCGAGAGCCGGGCGCGCCGCGCAAGCGCTGGGACGGGCCCTGAACCGCGACAGCTATGTGATCGAGCAGCTGTCTTCATTTGCGCCAATGATCCGCGAGATCCGGCGCCAGCGCCCCGATGTCATCTTCTACAGCGACAATAGCCTCGGCTTTCAGTTGTTCCGATGGCGCAGACTGATTGGTGTTCCGTACACCCTCCTCTTCTCAAACGGCGGCCCGTGCTTTCCGCCCTTCTCGCGCACCGATCACGTCCACCAGGTCGCTCCCCATTATCTGGAAATGGCGCTCGCGGCGGGTGAACCATCGGGCAAGCACACGATGGTTCCCTACGGCATTCATGTACCGGAGGGGAATCCGGATCGCACCTCGGCTGCTATAAGCGGCGGACGGGCCCGACTCAATCTTCCGGTCGATCGAAAGATCGTGATCAGCGTCGGCTGGATCAGTTCTGGTCACAAGCGGATGGACTATCTCATCCGCGAAATCGCCGCGCTCCCCGAGCCACGTCCCTTCCTCCTGATGCTCGGGCTGATTGACGAAAAGAGTCAGGACATCATCAGACTCGCAGCCGAAGCGTTAGGCCCGCAAGGATTCTCCGCCCGCTCGGTACCTTATGACCAGGTCTTCGATCACTATCGCGCTGCGGACGTGTTCGCTCTCTGCTCGCTGCAGGAAGGCTTTGGCCGCGTTTATCTCGAAGCCCTGATGCACGGACTGCCCTGCGCCGCGCATGATCACGCCGTCATGCGATATGTCCTTGGCTCCGAGGGCTCTTTCCGAGATCTGTCGAAGCCCGGCGCCCTGGCGGAAATTCTGCCGGGCCTGCTCGCCGAGGCGAGCGATCCGGACCTCGCCGCGCGAAGGCGCGAAAGCGTCCGTCGGCGATTCAGTTGGCCCAGTCTCGCTCCGGCGTACCGGCAAATGTTCTTTAACTGTGTTAAACGAAGTCCCGTCTACGGACTCGCCGCCCTATCCCCCGAACGGAATTCCTGAATGCCTTTTTTGCTATTCGTCGCCTTTGCGGCTTTCTGTCTGGTCCTGATTGCCCAGGTCATCGCCAAACCGGAGCGAGTCTATGAGTGCCCCTGGTTCATGGCGTTCGCCTTTACCGGATTCGTCATGCCGCAGGCGTACGGGTTGGTCACCGGGAAGTTCGCCCCGGACGACTGGGTTGCCGCCACCATGGTGATGTGCATCCTCTGCCTGGGCGCCTGCTGGATCGGCTATCACAAGACCAATCCGGGAGGTGTGGCGATGCGACGGCTCAATATCGAAATCGATCCGCGCCGCCTTGCCATCTCGGGATTCCTCTTCGTCTTGATGGGGATCTGGTTTGACCGCCTCATCGACGCGTTGCCTCTGACCGCGAAAGGCACTCAGTGGACCGGTATCGTTACCATCTACGGATTTTTTGCTGGCCAGATCATTACAGGTTTCGCGATTTCTCTGTTCTGCGCCATGAAATACAAGTTCAAGGGCTGCTGGGTGCTCGCGGGCATCGCGGCTGTCATTCCGATCCGCGCTGCGGTCATGTACGGCCGCCGTGAGTCCACCGTGCTCTTTCTAATGACGATCATGCTGGAGCTTTATTTCGTCAAGGGCATAAAGGTTCCGCGCAGCGTCATTATTTCCTTGTTGTTTGCAAGCACGGTGCTGATCCCGGTAACCGAGCAGTACCGCGCATCACAGGATCACGACCTCGGGGCGCTGTACGACGACCTGGATTTTACGGCGCCACTCAAGGCGTACGCGGATCCCACTGCGGTCAGCGAAGTCAAGAATGCGATGTACGTCATCGCCGCGTGCCGCGCGTCGTCGACTTACCAGTTCGGCGCGGCCTACTGGAATCGGCTCGTATTCAACTTCGTCCCGGCGCAGTTTGTCGGCAAGCCGTTCAAGGACGCCCTCATGATCGGCGATCCGGATTTATCCGACCCCTCGAGGCTGGTTGGGGACTTTATCGGCTATAGGCTGCCTGTGGGTTCCACGCTCACGGGGATCGGAGACTCTTTCTATCAGTTCGGGTTCCTCGGCTGCATTTTCTTTGCGGGCATGGGATGTTTCTTTCGGTACATTTGGACGGCCGCGAATTTCAGTGAAAATGCGATAATTCAAGTCTTCTATATTCAGGTAATGGTCGGCGCAATGCACGGATTGACGCACGAAAGTATGGACTTTATGCCTGCGGTTATTTACTCCGGCGGGTTCCTCTTTCTTGTTGTTCTGTTCGCCCGCAAACGCCGGCAGCCTCACGCGGAGACGATGACAGGATTAACGGAACTGCCGAGTGGAAACGCATGACCCCTTCAGCGCCCATATCCAGCGCCGACAGGCCCGAAATCACGGGGACGCAGTGCCTTATTGAAACGGCGGATCGCCTGCCGGCCCCGAATAAACGCATATTCAACCGGTTCGACATTGTTCTGTTTGCGCTTTGTTGCCTGGGTTTGTTGATTTATCTCATCGAATCTGAGTCAATTCGATACCTCGCGCTTCGGCTCGGGGTGCGCCATTAGTCATGGCCCTGGCGCAGGCAATCCGGCGCAGCGATGCAATCCTCGTCCGAATCGTCTGGCTGATCTCGATTCTGATCTTTGCTCTTCAGGCGCTTGCCTGGACGCACCTCGTCACCGGTATACGCGCCATGACCCCGTGGCCGGTACGCGTTGTGACCCTCGCGTGGCTTGTGGTTTGCGTTATCTGGCTGCGCGCCGGCATGGGCAGAGGAGGCGAGTTCGCGGGCCTTTCGTTGCTGCCCCGCTCATGGGCCCTTCGCTTTGCCGGGTTCGCTTATCTGTTCCTGCTGCTGAACACGCTCATCTCCTTTCCGAGCGGGTTTGACGCGATTCACTACCACCTTCTGCTACCGCTCGAATGGCTTCGCAATGGGGGCGTTTGGCCGATGGATCCCGATCCGCTGATGGCGCAGCCCGCCAACGCGGAGTTGCTCTCCCTGCCCGCGCTCTCAATTCACAACGAGGCCTTGGTGGGCCTTGGGAACGCTCTCGGGGCATTAATCCTCGCGATCTCCGTCTATTCGATCGCCCTGAGGTTCACCGAACTCATCGAAGCCGCCGAATTCTCGGTTGCCCTGGTCGTAGGCCTGCCGATCATCCTGTATCAAACGTTCAGTTCTTACACGGATCTCTTCGGAACGAGTATGCTTTTCGCCGCGGCGGCGCTGTTCATGGCTTATTGCGAGAACGGTGAGCGCGCCCTGTGCTGGGCGTCAGCCGTCGCTCTCGGCCTGAGTTTCGGCACAAAGCCCTGCTTCTGGCCGTATTGTGTTTTGTTCTTCGGGGTGATCGCGTTCGTCCTCTGGTCCAGGAAAGCCTACGCTCTCATGACCGTCTCCGCGGCGCTGCTCGCCATCCCCGCGCTGCTATGGTTCGCCCGAAATGAGATCGCGACAGGGAACCCCCTGTATCCCCTCGCGATTCATGTCGGACCCATCGCGCTGAATGGCCTTGATCGGAGCAACTTTGTCGACCCGCATGGGACCGGCGTTCTCGGCCCCTCGCTTAAGGCGTTGACCTATCCGTGGGTCGAATACGTATGGGACCACGGCATCCCCTTCGACGAGCATCGGGGTCTGGGGCCAGCCTTCGCCACTTTCTGGGTTCCTTCCCTCCTGGTAGCCTGCATCGCTGCGGTTCAGGTGCGGCGCGTGGCGGTTCTGGTCGCTCTCTTCGCCGTTTCGTGGCTCGTTTGGTGGGGACCTCTGTACCGCGTACTGCGGTTTGGCCTGCCGGTCATCATATTGATGTGCCTTTTCGGGGCGCTTTTCTACAAGCGAATCTCGACCACCTCCCTGCGTAGACCCGTCGGCGCGCTTCTGGCGGCTGGCACCGCTCTCGGCTGCCTAATGTGTCTCACTACGCCTGCAAGAGACTTTGTAGAGCGCATTCGCGCGCACTCCTGGTCCCGCGCGGTCTACTATGGATATCCCGATATTGTGGACCAACTTCCACCCGGATCCCGGGTTCTGAACCGCGTTCCGGCCGCCAGCAACTTCATCCTGGAGGGCAGGAATCTGACCAACGTCGTTGTAACTCTCCCGGAGTCCGCCAAACCCGCCGCGCTCTGCGACGGCGAATCCGGTTATGCGGTGACGATGGGCGATACCGGCGCCCAGGACGCTGTCCTCCGTACCTGCGCTTCGCTGCTCTATGACGGAGTGCCCCGCTCCATTCACCCCAAAATCACCAAGGAATGGCGAGTCTACCGCTACGCTGCTGCCAGTCAGGCCGCCGGTCATCCGAAGTTCTAGAATCTTCTGCCGAGAAATGAGTAGTTCGCCGACACGCCCCCGCGTCGCCATCATGTTCGACGCTCTGGGCCCCTACCATATAGCCCGGTTGAATTCGGCCGCGCGTCACCTCGATGTCGTCGCCGTTGAGGCGTCCGGAGCCAGCAGCGATTACGCCTGGGACTCTGTGAACGGCCGGTATCCGTTTTCCCGCGTCACACTGTTTCCGCGGGAAACGATTCGGAAGAAGGCCCCCGAGGAAGTCCTTTCCCGCGTGAGAGACGAACTCACGAAGGCGAGTCCCGATTGCGTTGCGCTTCCCGGCTGGTCCGAGCCCGCATCGCTTGCGGCCCTGCTCTGGGCCAGGGACGCGGGCAAGCCCGCCGTTCTCATGACCGAAAGCTCGGCTCATGATGAGCCGCGACGCTGGTGGAAGGAGTTCGTCAAATCCCGGATCGTTTCTCAGTTCTCGGCCGCTCTTGCGGGAGGCGCGCCGCACGTAAAATATCTCAACCAGCTCGGTATGGAGAACGGGCGCGTCTTCACCGGATACGACGTCATCGACAACGAATACTTCGCATCGCGCGTCGCCGAGGTACGCCGCGATGCGGACTACTGGCGCGCAAAAACCAACCTGCCGGTCAACTACTTCCTGGCTTCCGCCCGCTTCATTGAAAAGAAGAACCTGCCCCGGCTTCTGGAGGCGTTCAGTATCTTCCGCGCCAGGCTCCAGCCTTCTTCGCCTTCGGAGCAACCCTGGTCTTTGGTGCTCCTCGGCGACGGACCCTCTGCGCCGGACCTCCGAGAGCTCGCGGCGAAGCTCTCTCTCGGATCCTCCGTACTCTTTCCAGGCTTCCTTCAATACGGCGATTTGCCTGTCTACTACGCGCTCGCCTCGGCATTCGTCCACGCGAGCACGGTCGAGCAGTGGGGTCTCGTCGTCAACGAGGCCATGTCCGCCAGTCTGCCGGTCATCGTTTCGGAACCATGCGGTTGCGCGCCTGATCTGGTTCACAACGGCGAAAATGGCTTCACGTTCGACCCCCTGAGTCCCAGCCAGCTCGCCGACTTCATGGTACGAGTCGCCTCGGAAGAAGACATGCGCAGGTCCATGGGCGCGGCAAGCCTGCGCATCATTAACGAATGGGGGCCGCAGCGATTTGGACACGGGCTAAGTCAGGCCGCGAACGCCGCGCGTGCGCATGAATCCGCGCGCCTCGCTCCCTGGGATCGGGCGCTGCTGAGCACGCTCATCCGAAGATCGACTCGGCAGGAAACCTAGCCGCATGCCTTCCGGCACAATCTGGCACGTAATCGGCAGCCTAGACCCGAGTCGCGGTGGGACGACCGCCGCCGTCGCGGAGATCAGTTCGCGATTGGCGAAGCGCGGCCATCCGACCAGAATCCTCGCGGGTGCGGCCGCCGGATCGATCGAATCCGACCTTGCGCACTGGGACCGCCTTCGCGCCGCCGGCGTGCGTCTCGATATTGAAGCCGCGTCCGGGGTCCCCCTGCGGTCGCCGGCGCTGACGAAGCGGATCTCGGATTCAGTTAAATCGGGGGACGTCGTCCATTTTCACGGCGTCTGGGAAGGATTGCTCTGGGACGCCGCCCGAGTGGCCGAGCGCGCCGGCGTCTCATATATGGTCTGCCCGCACGGCATGCTCGATCGATGGTGCCGCGCCCGGTCGAGGTTTAAGAAGGCCTTCGCCTGGAACCTCGGAGCCCGCCATTTCGTCCGGCGCGCGGGAATTGTTCATTGCCTTACCGAGCATGATCGCGTCGAAACTCAGGAGGTCTGCGGTCCCGCTCCCGTCAGGATCATTCCAACCGGAGTGGATCCCACCGCCTTCCCTGTTCGCGAAGCGCGCAGCGGTCCTCCGCGGCCTCTCGAAATCCTGTACCTCGGCAGGGTTCATCCGAAGAAAGGGCTGGATGTCCTGCTCGAGGCGTTCGCGTCAATGAATCATCCCGCCGCACTGAAGATCGCCGGACCATCCGACGATGCGGCATTTGAAAGCCGGTGTCGCGCCATCGTGAGCGACCGCAACCTGGCTTCGAGAGTGCGCTGGCTTGGCCCCCTGCTCGGCGAAAGGAAACTTGCCGCCTTCCGCTCGAGCGATGTATTCGTTCTCCCAAGCTGGCAGGAAGGTTTGAGCATTGCGGTCCTTGAGGCCTTGGCCTGCGCCCTTCCCGTGGTCCTTTCCGAACAATGCCACTTCCCTGAAGTCGGCCATCACCGCGCCGGCTTCGTGGCGCCCAACGAAGCTCAGGCAGTTGCTGCCTCGCTGGATACCCTGGCCGCGATGGACGAAGCGAGTCGCCGTGAAATGGGAGCGGCCGGTCGCCGTCTCGTGGAAACCAGCTACAGTTGGGATTCGATTGTGAACCAACTGGAGATCGCCTACTCTGAGCTGGGCTATCAAAATTCTTCGAGTCGCGGCAGATCGCGGGACGCTGTCATCGCGGTCAAATCCGCGCCGGATGCATCACGCTCATGAGCGACCCGCCGGTTTACGTGAATCGGCTCAGCATCGCGAATCGATTAGGCCGGGTTGCGTGGGCCTTGGTGTGGCTCTTTCTGTACAGGCCGTCGCCCAATATCCTTCATGCCTGGCGCAGGTTTCTTCTGCGCCTGTTTGGCGCGCGCATCGCCGCGGGCGCCCATCCTTATCCACGCTGTAAGATCTGGGCGCCATGGAACCTCACTATGGGCCCTCATAGCTGTCTTGCGAACGACGTTGACTGCTACTGTGTCGCGCCGATTCGATTGGGCGCCTTCGCCCTGGTGTCGCAGTACAGTTATCTCTGCGCGGCGACGCACGATTATCAGAATCCCGAATTCCTGTTAATCACGAAGCCGATCGTTATAGGCGACCGAGCATGGGTCGCGGCGGGCGCCTTCATCGGCCCCGGCGTCGAGATCGGCGAGGGCGCGGTGTGCGGCGCCCGGTCGGTGGTCACCCGCGATGTCGAACCGTGGATGGTCTGCGCGGGCAACCCCGCGAAGCCAGTCAAACGGCGCCGAATGCCGGAGGACGCCACGTCGGTCGGACGGCAAAATGACGTACCGATTTCCTGAAAATTCATCTCATCCACGCGCCATTCGCGTGAATCTCATTCATGGCTGATTCGAAGCAGAAACAATATCCCCAGGCGGGATCCGTTCCGGTATCCGTTCTGATCCCGGCCAAAAACGAAGAAGAGAATATTCAGGCGTGCCTGGATTCGGTTCGCTGGGCCAACGATGTCGTTGTTGTCGACTCGAAAAGCACCGACCGCACGTGCGAGATGTCCACCGCGGCAGGTGCGCGGGTGATTCAGTTCCACTACGTTCCAGGCGAGATGAAGAAGAAGAACTGGGCGCTCTCTTCGGTCGACTTCCTCAATTCCTGGATACTGATCCTCGACGCCGACGAACGCATTACGCCCGAACTGGCGGAAGAGATCGCTCGCTCCGTTCACGATCCGAAGGGCTGCCCCGGCTTTTATATCAACCGCCGGTTTTTCTTTCTGAATCGCTTCATCCGGCACGCGGGCTATTACCCGAGCTGGAATCTTCGCCTCCTGAAACGAGGCAGCGGCATGTACGAAGATTTCACCGGTCAGGACACCGGCTCAGGCGACAACGAAGTTCACGAGCACATCATCCTT